>Ga0209038_10000491_pt1 | contig 12184 bp, 10 predicted proteins | sample BogFormECP03_OM3_FD_188237 | JGI IMG/M metagenome (GOLD analysis project Ga0209038, IMG submission 188237) | Bog forest soil microbial communities from Calvert Island, British Columbia, Canada - ECP03_OM3 (SPAdes) (version 2) | ecosystem: Environmental > Aquatic > Freshwater > Wetlands > Bog ...
CCTTTCGCAAACAGAATCTTCGGCACTTCCGGATGCCCGAGCAAATCGTACACCATTTTCGTAGCGGGCAGCTCGAAGGTGTCATACTCCTGGCGCGTCAGTTCTCCCGCCCAAGTGTCGAATAATTGAATCACCGCAGCGCCCGCGGCGATTTGCATTTTCAGGTATTGCGCGCTTACGCGGGCGATGCGCTCCAGAAGTTCGCGCACCATCTGCGGTTCGCTGCGCAGCATTTCTTTCGCGCGCGAAATGTCGCCGCGCGTTTGGCCTTCAATCATGTAGCAAGCCAGCGTCCACGGAGCAGCCGCAAACCCAATCACCGGCGCGTCCGGCCCGGCTTCCTTGCAGATCGCGCGAATGGCGTCGCCGACGAAGCCTGTCTCGCGCGACGGATCAAAATCGCGCAAACGGCGCACCGCGGCCCAATCGCGCACCGGATTCGAAAGCACCGGGCCCGAGTCCGGCACGTCCAGCGGCAAGCCCATGGCTTCAGCGACAATCAAAATATCGGAAAAGACGATGATCGCGTCCACACCAAGAATGCGAAAAGGCTGCAGCGAAACTTCCGCGGCAACTTCCGGCGTCTTGCAAATCTGCAAAAAAGTGTGGTCCTTGCGCACAGCCTGATATTCCGGCAAATAACGCCCGGCCTGGCGCATGATCCACACCGGCACACGTTCCACCGGCTCAAATCGGCAAGCGCGCAAAAACAGTTCCTTGCGGTTTTCCACAGGAGTCATAGCTTCCGTGTAATGATAGCAGAAGGGGTAAGGGCCCGCACGCCGGGTACGCGGAGCAATCTGAGGCGGGCGTTCCGCGCAGGGGCACTTTCGGCGTTATAATTGACGGGCACGCTTGGGAGTTTTCGCGCTTCATGCCAAACCATCTGGGCTATTTGAGCCTGGCACTCTACGTGGCGAGTTTTATCTGCTACGCCCGGAATTTGTCCGCGCCCAATATCTGGGTGGGGCGGGTGGCGTCGTTGCTGCTCGCCGGTGGAATTTTCGTGCAGTATCTATCGTTGTATCAGCGGTCACTCGCGCTGCATACCGTGCCTTATGATGATCTGTACGGCTCGATGTCCTTGTTTGCATGGCTGCTCGGCATCACTTATTTAGGCCTGGAATTGTTCCACCGGCAGCGCTCGGTGGGAGCGTTCGTCACTTTGCTGCTGGTCTGCTGGATCGCATTGCTCGGATTGCTCACGCCGCGCTCGCTGCCCGTGCCTTCCGTCCCGCGCGGAGCCATCTTCGCATTTCACGTGACGCTGAATACTTGGGCGTACGCGGCATTCGCGCTTTCTTTCGTGCTCAGCGTGATTTATCTGGTGCAGGACCGCGTGCTGCGGTCGCGGCGGCTCAGCGTCGCCTTCTGGCGTTTTCCGGCGCTGGACGTGCTGGAGCGCATGGCGCGCAGCAGCGTGTACGTGGGATTAGTGGCGCTGATTTTCGGCGTGGCCATGGGATTAATCTGGGAGCACCGGCTGCGCGGCAGTTATTCCTTCGGCGATCCGAAGGTGATTGTGACGCTGGCGATACTGGCTGTGTACGCGGCCTACCTACTGCTTTCGCGCAACGCCAACTGGCGCGGCGCGCGCGCGGCGCTGCTCTGCGCGATGAATTTCCTTATCGTGCTGTTCAGCTACACGTTTGTGAATTTATATCTTACGAAATTTCACCGGTTCCTCTGATGCCGACTGTCACCAACTCGAACCGCGCCGGCGCGATCCGCATTCAAGTGGCGCTGATCGGCTGCAATCATCGCACCGCGCCCGTCGAGCTGCGCGAGCGGATTGTGTTTACTTCGCAGCAGGCTTTGCAGGCCGCGGACGAATTGAAAGAGCGCGGAATCCTGGAGGAGGCGTTCGTTTTTTCCACCTGCAACCGCAGCGAACTGTACGGAGTACCGGGAGATTTCGCGCCGTCCACCGCCGCCGCGATGGAAGAATATTTCACTTCGTTTCACAAAATTCCGCATGACGAACTGCAAGGCCGTTTTTATCGCTGGGCCGGCCCAGATGCTGTCCGCCATTTGTTTCGCGTGGCCTCAGGCCTGGATTCCATGCTGCTGGGCGAAGCGGAAATTCTGGGGCAGCTGCGCACCGCTTACAATCAGGCGCTCGATCACGGCGCCACCGGCCCGGTGCTGAACCGTATTTTCCAAGGCGCGCTGGAAGTGGGCAAGCGCGTGCGCAGCGAGACGGAGGTAGGCGCGCGGCCCATGTCCGTGGCGCTGGCGGGCGTGAAACTCGCCGAACGAGTTTTCGGAAACCTGAAAGGGCATTCGGCGCTGATCCTGGGTGCGGGCGCGGTGGCCGAACAAGTGGTCGAACACATGCGCAATCGCGGCATCGGAAATTTGCGCGTAATCAATCGCTCGTTTGACCACGCGGCCGAACTGGCGCAGCGTGTAGGCGGCGAGGCTGTGGCGTGGGAATCGCTGGAAGCGGTGCTGGGCGTGCCGGATATAATCGTCACCTCGGTGAGCGCCAAGGCACCGGTACTGACGCGCGAATTGCTGGAACGAGCGATCGCCGCCCGGTCGGGCCGCCCGGTGTTCGTCGTGGATTTGGGCGTGCCGCGCAATGTGGCGGAATCCGCTGCGGGCCTTTACAATTTGTATCTTTACAATATTGATGACCTGGGCGAAATCGTCGAGCAGAACAAGAAAGCGCGCCAGTCCGAAGTCCCGCGCGCCGAAGCGATCATTGCCGAGCACATTGATAAATTCGAAGCGTGGCGCGGGGCGCTGGAAGCCGGGTCCATCGTGAACGACCTGCGCCAGCAATTTCACCAGCACCGCGAAATGGTGATCCGCGAGAAGCTGAAGGAAATGGACGACGTGACTCCACAGGAGCGCGACCGCATCGCGCGCATTACCGAAGAATTAATCGAGCGGCTGCTCGAAGAGCCGCAGCAAAAATTGCAGCACGGCCGTGGAATGCGCGGACGCCTGGCTGGGCTGGAAGCGATACGCCATTTGTTCGGCCTCGAGGATGGCAAAAAGTGACGCCGCTGCGCATCGGTACCCGGGGCAGTGCGCTGGCGTTGTGGCAGGCCAATCATTTCCGCGAGGCACTGCAGAAAACCTGCGGCCTGGACTCCGAAATTGTGGTGATCAAGACCTCCGGCGATCACAATGTGGCCGTGCCCGCGCAGCAAATCGGTGTGATCGGAATTTTCACGAAGGAGCTGGAAGATTCGCTGCTGGATGGCCGCGCGGACCTGGCCGTGCACAGCATGAAGGACGTGCCCACGGAGTTTTCGGACGTTTGCCGGATCGCCACCGTCTTCCAGCGCGAAGATCCGCGCGATGCGCTGGTTTCGCAGCGCGGCGAGACGCTGGAAAAATTGCCGCAGGGCGCGCGCATCGGCACCAGCAGCCTGCGGCGCGCGTCGCAGCTGCGTTTGTTCCGGCCGGATTTTCAGATCGCGGAGCTGCGCGGAAACGTGGATTCGCGCCTGCGCAAAGTCGCGGCAGGCGAATATGACGCCATCGTGCTCGCCAAGGCGGGCATCGATCGCCTGGGTTTGTCGTCGCGCATCACCGAAGTGCTTTCGCCGAAGGTGATGCTGCCCGCGGTCGGCCAGGGCGCGCTGGGTGTGGAATTCTGCGAGCGGCGCCGCGAGGAGTTCAAGATTTTGGATCTGTTGATGGATCAGGATACGATGCGGGCAGTCAAAGCCGAACGCGCGCTGCTCGCAGAGGTTCAGGGCGGCTGCCGTCTGCCGCTGGGCGCGTGGGCGCGCATGGAAAATGGCGCCATGGTCCTCGATGCCCGCGTGCTGTCCGAAGATGGCGCGCAATGCATTCGCGGGCGCGCCGAAAAAGTTTGCAACTCCGCGGCCGATGCGGAGAATCTGGGACGCGCAGTAGCGGCGGAATTGCTAGCTTCCGGAGCCGACCGACTGCTGCGAATGGTGGGAAGAACCGTTGGACAAGCCTGAAAAGTCTTCGAGCAGTGAAAAACACCCCGGCGAGCCGCTCGCGGGCAAGCGCGTGGTGGTGACGCGCGCGCCAGAACAATCGCAGGAGCTTATTGACGCGCTGGAAAATCTGGGCGCGGAAGTGCTGCTGATGCCCACGGTGAGTTTCGCCCCGCCGGAGGATTCCACCGAGCTGGACGCCGCGATGAAAAACAAGAAGGACTTCGACTGGATTCTTTTCACCAGCCAGAACGCGGTGCGCTTCGTTTTTCTACGCGCCTGTGAGTTGACGCCGGTCCGGCCAGCACAACCGCCCAAGCCACTGGTTGCGGCCGTGGGTGTGGCTACAGCGCAGGCGGCGCGCAATCTGGATGTGCGTGTGGATTTCGTGGCGCAAACGCAGACCGGCGAATCGCTGGCTGCGGAATTGCGCGATCAGATGCTCGGAAAGCGCGTGCTGCTGCCGCGCAGCGATCGCGTGGACGATCGGCTGCCCGATGCCTTGCGCGAAGCCGGCGCGCAGGTGAAGGAAGTGGTGGCCTACCGCACGCTGCGGCCCGCGTCGCTCGACCCGGAAATTCTCAGTGCGGTGCGCCAGGCGGAAGTTGCCGCGATTGTTTTTGCCAGCCCTTCGGCGTATCACAATTTAGCGGCGTTCGTGCCCGCGGCGGAATTGAACGCGCTTTCCGAACGCGTGCAATTCGCGGCGATAGGTTCCACCACCACGCGCGCGTTGCGTGAAGCCGGCGCCCGCGTGGCCATCGAAGCGAACGATTCGTCTTCGGCCGGCCTGGCGGACGCGATCGCCAAATATTACCAGCGCCAAAAATAGCAACCGAGGAGCGCATGACATTTCCCATCCACCGGCCGCGCCGTTTGCGGCGCAACGAAGCTTTGCGCGGGTTCGTGCGCGAAACGCGGCTGAGCGCGAGCGGCATGGTCTATCCGATGTTCGCCTGCCCCGGAACGAACGTGCGCAAGGAAGTAAGCTCGATGCCCGGGATCTATCAGCAATCTGTGGATCAAATTGTGGAAGAATGCCGCGAAGTCGCTGGCCTGGGAATTCCCGCCGTGATTTTGTTTGGCTTGCCGGAACATAAGGACGAGCTGGGCACCGAAGCTGCGGACGCGCATGGCGCGGTGCAGCGTTCGATTGAAGCGATCCGCAAAGCAAAACTGAATTTGCTGGTGATTGCCGATGTCTGCCTGTGCGAATACACCAGCCACGGCCATTGCGGCGTGATGAAAGATGGCGAAGTGTTGAACGATCCCAGCCTGGTGCTGCTCGCCGATGCGGCGCTTTCGCACGCGCGCGCCGGGGCGGACCTGGTGGCGCCTTCGGACATGATGGATGGCCGGGTGGCCGCAATCCGGCAGCGGCTGGATGAAAACAGTTTCGAGGACGTCGCCATACTTTCTTACGCCGCGAAATATTGCTCCAGTTTCTACGGGCCGTTCCGCGAAGCGGCGCAATCTTCGCCGCAATCCGGAGACCGCCGCAGCTACCAGATGGATCCGGCCAACGTGCGCGAAGCCTTGCGCGAAGTGGCGTTGGACCTGGAAGAGGGCGCGGACATTATCATGGTGAAGCCCGCGCTGCCCTATCTGGACGTGGTGCAGCGCGTGCGCGAGCGCTTCGATGTGCCGCTGGGCGCCTACAACGTGAGCGGAGAATATTCCATGGTGAAAGCGGCGGCGCGCAATGGCTGGATTGACGAAAAACGCGTGGTGCTGGAAATTCTCACCGGGATTCAGCGCGCGGGGGCGGATATTATTCTGACCTATCACGCAAAAGATGCAGCGCGCTGGCTCAAGAATTGTTGAGCTGAGTTGACCGCGCAGCAGGAGTGCCACGGGAAATCATGGCGAGCGAGACGGTAAAAAGCGCGCAGGAAAAATCGGCTGGCGGCGACGGCGTGGCAGCAAACGCAAATGCGCGCCCGCGTTCCACCGAAATGTTCGAGCGCGGCAAGAAAACGCTCGTCGGCGGCGTGGATAGTCCGGTGCGCGCATTTCGCGCCGTGGGCGGCACTCCGCTGGTCATCGACCACGCGCTCGGCACCCGGCTTTTCGACGTGGACGGCCGCGAATATCTCGATTACGTCTGCTCGTGGGGCGCGCTGATTCTGGGTCACGCGCATCCGGACGTCGTCGCGGCAGTCTCCGAGCAGGCCGGGCGCGGCACCAGCTACGGCATGACCTCGCCGCTGGAAATCGAGCTGGGTGAAAAGATCACGCGCGCAGTTCCGTCCGTGGAGATGGTGCGATTTGTAAGTTCGGGCACGGAAGCCGCCATGTCCGCGGTGCGCCTGGCCCGTGCGTTCACCGAACGCGACCTGGTGATCAAGTTCGAGGGCTGCTACCACGGCCACTCCGACGGATTTCTTTCCGAAGCAGGCTCGGGGCTCGCGACCCTGGGAATCTCCGCTTGTCCGGGAGTGCCGGAAGCGTTTGCGCGGCTCACTTTGAACACGCCTTACAACGACCTTGCCGGGGTCGAGAAACTTTTTCGCCAGCACGCCAGAAAAATCGCCGCGATCATCGTGGAACCGGTAGCCGCAAACATGGGAGTGGTGGAGCCGGCGCCCGAATTTCTGCAAGGTCTACGCGCAATCAGCAAGAGGGAAGGCGCGCTGCTGATTTTCGACGAAGTGATCACCGGATTCCGCGTGGCCTACGGCGGCGCCCAAAGCGTCTATGGAATCGATCCCGATCTCACCGTGATGGGAAAAATTATCGGCGGCGGCCTTCCGGTGGCGGCTTACGGCGGCAAGCGGCACATCATGGAGCGCATCGCGCCTCTCGGACCGGTCTATCAGGCCGGCACGCTTTCGGGCAATCCACTGGCGATGCGCGCAGGGCTAGCGACGCTGCCAAAACTGGAAGCGCCGGGCTTTTATGGAAGCGTGAATCGCAGAACCCAGCGGCTCGCCGAAGGTTTACGCGCCGCGCTGCAGGAAGCGAGCATGCCCGGGCAAGTGAACGTAGCCGGATCCCTGCTGACGCTATTCTTCGGCGAGCAGCCCGTGCGCAACTACAACGACGCCAAAAAATCCGACACGAAAAAGTTCGGCAGGTTTTTCCAGGAAATGCTCGAGCGCGGCATCTTCCTGCCGCCTTCGCAGTACGAAGCCTTGTTCGTTTCCGCTGCCCACACCGACGCCGATATTGACCGCACAATCGCCGCGGCGCGCGAAAGCCTGGCAGCGCTCTAACTCGCCGGCCAGACCAGCAGCACGCGCGGCATCTCCCACTCTGCGAGGTCGCGCCGCACTCCCTGCACGCAATTCATCCAAATTTCGACTGCTAGGACAAGCCCCCGAACCCCCGACGCGCGCCCACAAAAGCGAAAGTGACGCGAACCGCGCGGCCATAGGTTTAAGCGATTCAGCGGTTTAGGCGGGTAACGGCAGTACTGGTCAAGGGAAAGGGATTTCCTTTCCACGGCCGTAAAGCGATGGTCAAACCGCGTCACTTTCTGCGTAAGCTGATGTAAAAAAGCGGGATACACTGCCGTGCAAAGTTGGTCCCGCCCGTGCACTCCTGTACCGCGTTAGGCGATTACAGGAGACCCCCTCCATGGTATTGGCCGTCGCAGCGCTTTTACTTCAGTTTCAAGCTTTTGCTCCACCGGCTCCAACGGTTGGCGCGCAGATGCCTGTGATTCACACAGCCTCTGTCAACTCTTTCAAGGAGAGCGCCCCTGTGAGCTCACATCCACCCGTTGCGGTTGAGGACGACTACATCGCCTCCACCACCGAATCGTCTTCCACCCACATCAATCTCGACCAGGTGCACCTGGTCACGGCGGATTCCAAGAGCCAATTCTCCAGCAGTCTGAAGACCGTGGCGTTCGAATCGTCTGGCGATGCGCAGTCGTTTTCCACCGTGCGCATTCCCGAACCGGCCAGCAAAGAAAATAGATTCCGCGAAGCGCTCTCGCAGCCCACGCGCCGCCAATGGTTGGCGCTGGCGCTATTGCAACACGGCGCGGCCGCTTTCGATGCGTACAGCACGCGCCAGGCTGTAGGCCACGGCGCCGTGGAAGATAATCCGATGCTGCGGCCGTTCGCCGGCTCCGCAGCGATCTACGCGGCCACGCAGTTGACGCCGCTGGTCCTCGACTTGGTGGCGTACCACATGCAGCGTAGCGAATATTCCTTGCTGCGCCGTTTCTGGTGGATGCCGCAGACGGTCAGCACCGGCCTTTCGATTTTCTCCGGCGTGCACAATTTGCATGTGGCAGGCAAGCTGTAGTTCGCACGGCTGTCGCCTGGCGTGACCACAAAATCCTTCTCTGGCGGGGAAGATTTCAAAAAGGCATCCGGCTCTCTCCCCGGATGCCTTCTTTCTTTTTTGCGTTGTGAATCCTGACGATTACTTTGGTGCGGCGGCGGCCGCTTTCCCCGCCGCATGACCATGCGCATGTGCTGCGGCCGGCGCGGCCATCTGTTTTTCCGTCCACTCCACGGCCTGATGCGCAGCCTCCACCGCTCCGGAAATATCGGAGACCGGCCCCACCGAATCCGTATTGGCGAAAGCGATGCGGCCGAACGGCTGGTTCGCCACCGGAATCACTTTCGTGAAAATCCCCGGCGTGGGCAAGAACATCGGATGGCCGCGGCGATACATGTGCACCTCAATCGGTTCGGCACCGCTGAATTCCGGTGCCAGCTTCTGAAAATCCCCCAGCACTCGTTCCGCGATTCTCTGGCAGCCGTCCACGGTGAGCAGACGGTCACGATGCAATTCCGAAATCGGCGTGTAGAAAGTGAGAATATTATTTTTCTGCACGTACCCCGGTTGCTTCTGCAGCACCCAGTCCGCCACGATGAAATCGGTGAACGCGTTACCGGGGCACCAGGTGTCGTAAGCGCGATTGTAGACGGGCTTGTCGAAAATCATGTTGATCACGGGATAGGGGCAGTAACGGAACGACATCATGGCTTCGTGTTGCGCGTCGGGCAGCGCAGGAATCAGGCGCGCGGTGATGAATTTCGGCGTGGCCATGATCACGTATTTCGCGGCGACGGTGCGCAGCTGACCTGCCTGCATGAAAGTGACATACACCGCGTCTTTTTGGGGGTCCACGGACACAATGGTCGCGTCGCCGATCATCTGCTCCCCGTATTTCGCTTGCAGCGTGATTGCCAATTGGCGTGCCAGAGCGCCGTTGCCACCCGGCAAAGTTCTGCGCACGTCTTCGTCGGCGGTCATGTCTTGCAAATCACCAACTGCGACGAGCGCGGAGGAGTCCTCGGACTTCGCGCCCCAATTGGACAGGCCGTAAGCGTCCCACCATTGCTTGATTTCCGGCGCGTAGCCCTTCAGATAATTGGTGAGTGGCACGCTGTCCAGCTGTTGCGCGTTTTTATCGGGGTCCAGCGCCTTCATTTCCGCGCGGAATTTCTTGAAGCTGTCGCGCACGGCTTCGGAGTAGGGAAGCTGGTCCAATCCGCCGCGCCATGTGTCCGGCACCCATTTCCCCGCGACGATCGTGGGATCCCCGGAATTAATCGGCAGTTCGATCAGGCCGATTTCGCGCGCCAGTTTCTCGCTGGCGGAATCCTTTTCGTCGAAGGCTGAGCCGACGGCGAACGCTTGGCCCTGATATTCCTCCAGGTACGCGTTGCCGCCCCAGTGCGGCTCCTTTTCCAGCAGCAAAAAATCGCGGCCGCGCAGGAAATAGGCGGCGCTCATGCCGCTGACGCCGCCGCCGACGACGACCACGTCGTGACGGGCCGATACCGCCGGCTTATCGAACTGCTGGCCATCGCGCACTTCGTGGCAAATTGCGAAATGATCGCCGTCCACTTGCGGCTTCGGCCCGCTCTCCGCCGCGAGCAGCAAATGATTTACAGGGCATCCCGCGGCGACCGACCCGGCCACGACAAATTTCAAAAAATCCCTGCGCGTTTCGGTCATGCGGTTTCTCCTTCGATCGAGGCGGGCTCGAGCGGCGCGGCTGATTCGTCAGCGCGCTGCAAACGAGTTCGCAAGCGGTACCACAGCAAAATCATGCCGATGGAAAACACCAGAATCAGCGTGGAGATGGCGTTGATTTCCGGAGTGATGCCGCGGCGCAGGCGCGACCAGATTTCCAGCGGCAGCGTGTTGTCTCGCCCAATCAGGAAAAAGCTCACCGCGATTTCGTCCAGCGAGAGCGTGAAAATCAGCAAACCCGCGGCGACCAGCGACACGCGCAGATTGGGCAGCGTTACGCGCCAGAACGTCTGCCAATGATTCGCGCCCAGATCCAGCGAAGCTTCTTCCTGCGCGCGCTCCAGCTTTTGCAGCCCCGCGAAAATTTCCGTGGTGGCCACCGAGATCAACGCGGTGCCGTGGCCCAACGTGATCGTCACCAGGTTGAGATTCATTCCCACGGCCACGAACAGCATCAGCAGCGAAAGGCCGGTGATGATGCCGGGAAGAATCAGCGGCAGCAGCACTAACCGGCGGAAGAGCGCCTTGCCGGGAAAATCCGTGCGGTCCAGCGCCAAAGCGGCCGGCAATCCCAACCCCAACGCAATCGCCACAGCTACCGCGGCTACGACCACGCTGTTCCGCACCGCTTCCCACAGCGCGCCATCCCCGAAAAGTTGGCGATACCAGTCCAGCGTCCAGCGCGCGGGAGGAAAGCCGCCGACGCCGGAGCCGTTGAACGAATAAACCACCAGCACGATGATCGGGAAATACAGGAACGCGTACACCAGGAATGCGTAGGCGCTCAGCAACAATGGCGCGCGTCGCGATTGGGATCCGACGCTCACGAAATCGCCAGCCTTTTTTCCAGGCGTTCAGTGATGAACAGCAGCGTGACCACCAGCAGCATCATGCCGAAAGAAATCGCCGCGCCCAGCGGCCAGTTGTAGGCCGCGCCGAACAAACTGACCACCACGTTTGAAATCATGATCCCGCTCGGTCCGCCGACGAGCAGCGGCGCCAGAAAATCTCCCAACGTTAAGACGAATGCAAAGGTGCCGCCGGCAAGAACGCCCGGAAGCGAGAGCGGCAGAATCACGCGGCGAAACGTGGACCACGGCGAAGAGCCCAGATCGTGCGAAGCCTCGACCAGGTTGCGCGGAATATGTTCCAGCGAAGCGTAAATCGGCAGCAGCGTGAACGGCGTATAAATGTGCGTCAAAGTGATGATCACCGCGAACGGGCTGTACAGAAAAAACTCCACCGGCCGGTGCGTGATGTGCAGATACTGCAGAAAGCCGTTCAGCACGCCGTCGCTGCCCAGAATTGTCTTCCACGCATATCCGCGCACCAGGTAGCTCGCCCACAGCGGAATGATCACCAGTTGGTACAGCAGATCCTTGCGCTTCGCCGCGTGGAAAGACAGATAGTAAGCCAGCGGGTAACCGAGCAGCAGCGCCAACACCGTGACCGAACCAGCAATCCGCATCGAACGAAAAAGCACCTGCAGATAAATTGGATTGCGCACCAGCTGCGCATAATTCTGCAAGTTCCAATTATGCACAATTACTTGCGCGGAAGAGACGGACCAGAAGCTGTAGCAAAAAAGAATCGCGTACGGCACCAGCAGAAAAACAGTCACCCACAGCAGCGGAGGAATCGTCACGCTGGCTTTGTACGCGCGCGAGTACATCGCTAGTCGGCCTCTCCCTCGTGCACGCGCACGGCATCGCTCGCCGCGAACTCGAATTCGCGCTCGCCGCTGAGGATTCCGGGATTGGCGATGCGCGCGCGCACCGCATGAGCACCGCCGCAATCAATTTCGATCAAGTCCATCGCACCGCCGAACGATTGGTTGCGGATGCGTCCGCGAAACCGCGCCACGGAAACGTCCGCGCCGGCGAAAGTCGGCCCGCTGGAATCATTCACCAGCCGAATGCATTCCGGCCGCAGCGAGTAGGTCGCCTTTCCAGATGCGCCGAAAGTGCGCCACACGATGGCGCCGGCGCTCGCGATTCCGTCGCTCACGTCCGCGCGCAGCAGATTGGTCTGGCCGATGAATTGCGCGGCGTACGCGGTCGATGGCTCTCCGTAAATCGCGCGCGGCGCGGCAACCTGCTCCAATTGTCCAGCGCGCAACAGCGCCACGCGGTCAGACAAAGCCATGGCCTCTTCCTGATCGTGCGTCACAAAAATAAAAGTAATGCCCACTTCGCGCTGCAGCGATTTCAGCTCTACTTGCATCTGCCGGCGCAAATTCGCGTCCAGCGCAGAGAGCGGCTCATCCAGCAGCAGCACGCGCGGGCGATTCACCAGTGCGCGCGCCAGCGCCACGC
>Ga0209038_10000492_pt1 | contig 12181 bp, 8 predicted proteins | sample BogFormECP03_OM3_FD_188237 | JGI IMG/M metagenome (GOLD analysis project Ga0209038, IMG submission 188237) | Bog forest soil microbial communities from Calvert Island, British Columbia, Canada - ECP03_OM3 (SPAdes) (version 2) | ecosystem: Environmental > Aquatic > Freshwater > Wetlands > Bog ...
CTACACCAAAGGCAACCAATCAACGGAGTACAGCTTAGGCTCCGAGGTCTCATACCCGCGGGAACGATGGCTCGCGGAAGCCAGTTTCAGCTCCAACTTGTCCGCCAGCACTGGCGCTACTACTTCCACTCGAAACCAGCTAGGCCTCGAAGCCCTCCATCTCTTGCCCTGGAACAATTGGTTCTACGGTGGGCTGGGCAACTTCCTACAAAGCTCCGTACAGGGGATTGATCGTCAGACCACTGCCGGCGGTGGTATCGGACGTTATCTGAAGAACACCAACCATGCGCGCATCTCTGTGCTAGCCGGCTTTGCCGGGCAGAACACGGAGTATCAGCAGAACATCGCCGCTCAGAACCTCGCGTCTGGTCTAATCGGTGTGAAATTGCAATTCTTTCGCTTCAACAAAACCAATGGAACCGTCAACGCTGTTCTTCTGCCGGTCATCGCGCAGCCCGGCCGCGTGAAGCTCAATCTGAACGCGACCTATTTCATCAAGATCACCAGCAATCTGTCGTGGAATGTCTCGTTCTACGGCAACTGGGACAGCAGGCCGCCGAATGGCCTTTCCGGCAGCGATTACGGCTCCAGCTCGGGACTCAGCTGGACATTTGGTAACAACTGATCAGAGTCTAGGACGCAACCAGTAGCGAGGAGTAACCCGTGTGCCTGCGTTCCTCAGTGATCGTAGCCGGTTTCCCCGACGCTCCCGCGGCGGTTTCTAGTGATATGCACGAAAGCTCAATAGGTCCATCCGGCATGCATCAGGATGCCATTCACCATCAGCAGATTCATCACCAGTCCGATAATGTTGCCTATGTAGATGGCGGGCTTCCGGTTGAGCAGTCCGTATGTGACCCACAACAGACTGGCGATGGCAAAGATCGACCACGTCGTCAGCGATTGGCCAGAAGCATGTTGGCTGTGCGTGAAATACAACTTGGAAATCGACGGTAGGGTGGCGAGGGGCTGCACAATTCCAGTAGCAACCATCAACGGCTCGAAAACTCGAAGCCACCGCAGATGGGCCGGTGAACCCTCTTTCATGAAATACATGCCGATGACCTCGTTTGCGTTGTTCGGTTCCTGGGCGACGCGATAATCCGCCAGTGGATGCATCCCGCACTTCGATGCAGCTTCTATCGCGACGTCGGACTGATCCACCCGTCTGCCGGGCGGGAGTTGACGGGGATCATTGCGTCCCAGCTCTGGCTTCGCCTGGAAATCGGAACGCATCACTAGCCCGGAGTTCGGTCACGCGGCTCCAACGCTGTTTGCCTTCTCTGCGTCGAGGCCTGTGTCCGTCGACAGGTATGTCAATTGTGTCGGCGCCGCAAACCGAGTACCGGAGGACTCTACAATTTCAGCTATCTTTAATATGACGTCCTGGCGAATGGTAGTGAACTCTGCCCAATCGCTCGTCTTAACGTACGCCCACAGCTCCAATTCGAAGGCAGCGCCTGCGAAATTCGCCACTCGAATTCTTGATCCGGTGTCGATCGTAGGTCGTTGATTCAGCATGCTCTGCACGCGATCGAGCACAAATCGTAGCTGTTCGACTTGGGTCTCAATTCGCAGTGAAAAGTGCTGATTGATAAGGCATTTTCGGCGAGGCCCAAAATTCTCGAACTGCATTTGGGCTAGCGCTCCATTCGGAACCACCAGCAGACTCTGATCGAGTGTTCGTACCTTGACAGAGCGCAGCCCGATATCTTCGACAGTACCAAGCTGATTGCCGATTTTGCAAAAGTTACCAACGTGCACTGCTTTGTCCATCAGCAACGAGACCCCACCTATTAGGTTCTCAAGTGATTTTTGTGCAGCGAGTGCTATCGCCAGTCCCCCAATGCCGAGGCCAGCGAGCGTCGTCTTCACGTTAATCCCAAATAACGCCAATGCGCCGACAAAGGCCACTATCAGCATTACGATGTGGGTAAGTCGCCGCATGAGGACGAGAATCGACTCCCCGCCTCTCCCTTGCGAACGCGACCGGTTCACCGCGTGGTCGAAGCTTCGGTCGGCGATCCCGCTCACGAGCCACGCGAGACATACCGCCAGGAGGGCTGCCATGAAACGAAAGTAGTACACGCGATACAAAAGCGGCGGTTCAAGCAGGTAGACGAAAATGCTGTTTAGCAAGATCGCCATAATGCACCTGAGCGGCCTGCCCAGCGGCGTCGCCCAGACTGATCTGAAAGGAAGTTTTCGAAGTTTGCACCAGATTCGTCGGGGCGCACTAAGCAGAGAACTCAGGAGCCAAGCCAGCGACCACGAGATCGGGATCGAGAGCAACCACCCAAGCCATTGTGCGAGTGACATATCCAGCAGCTGCCGACCACTCAGAGCGGCAGGCACGAATCGATCAGCCAGCGTCGGTCCTTCGCTTTCCATTTGGGCGTACAGCTCCGGGATCCTCGCCACTGTGTCTTGTGAAATTAGCCAAATCTTCCCCGAGTCCGGAGTATCCACCCGCACCAGGATGACGTCTGTGGTCGTACTGCGCACGGCCAGCACACCGGCACGTACGTGACCGGGCGGAAGTCCAGCCTCAACCGTGCCGGCAGGATCATCGCTCAGCAAGCTGATATCGCCTCTGAACCTTGCGTGCAATGCCTGAAGTTCCTTGGCCCGCTGCACCAAGTTCGTGTCTTGGCCCGGAGTCGGCTGGAGGTAACGAGCGGCGGTAGCAAAATCCCGGCGTTCTTCATACTTCAGGAAGCCGATGACCGCGCCACGGGGAGTTTCACGTCCGAGCGGATCGATTGCGGCCGTAGTCTCAGCTTTGGCTGGCGGAGGTGACGGAGATTTCGGAAGCTGGGCTTGGGAATACACAGCTGCGCTCAGGAATAAAAAGAAAGCGATAACGGTCTCGACGAGGTTGTAGAGCCTGCAAAACGACTTGCTTATCCTAGGCCGGTTCTCCCTTAGAAGAGGCATATATTTCGTCCGATCACCTGAACGTACCGGCTGGGAGTTCGCGCGGAGTGAATAAGCACCGGGTGCGCCAACATCATTGATTTGCGCGCAGGGCCGAAACCGATCTCACACCCTGCGCGATATCGGACTCTATCGAAATGATCGTTACGAGCTACCTGCTTTCTTCGCAAAGGCGCTTGATTTTCCGGCATCCAGAAACTGATGCGCATCGAGACGACCGAAAAGCTCGATCAGCTTCGCGACCACGCCCGTCCATCCGGTCTGATGACTTGCTCCCAGGCCGGCGCCGTTATCACCGTGGAAGTACTCGTAGAACAGGATGTAATCCTTCCATTGAGGATCCGTCTGGAATTTCTCTGTACCTCCATAAACAGGGCGCCGCCCGGATTTATCCCGCAAAAAGATCCGTTCCAACCGATTGGCGATTTCGTGCGCGACTTCGAACAGGTTCATCAATTTGCCCGAGCCAGTCGGACATTCAATTTTGAAATTGTCACCGTAATAAAGATAGAACGACAACAGGGAACGGATCAGCAACGCGTTTACCGGCATCCATATCGGACCTCGCCAGTTCGAGTTTCCACCGAACATTCCCGTGTCGGACTCCCCCGGCAGGTAGTTCACTCGGTATTCTTGGCCCTCCACGTTGACGACGTAGGGATGTTCTTCATGGAAGCGGGATAAGGCCCTTATCCCATAGGGACTCAAGAATTCCTTCTCGTCGAGCATGCGTGTCAGAATCCGGCGTAATCGGTCTTCATTCACCAGAGCAGCGATACCGCGCTCGGCATACCCTAAATGACCGATCCCAGTTGCATGAATGCTGTTTTGTAGCTCGGGCATACGATTTAGGCGCTCCCGCAGGATTGTCGCCACCCGCGGTACCCGTTCGCGCTGCCACGGCTCGATCACGGTGGTCGCACACAGGGGCAGCAGACCCACCATCGAGCGAACTTTGAGCCGCTTGGCGCTTCCATCGGGAAGGCGCAGGACGTCATAGTAGAAACCATCCTCTTCGTCCCACATACCCTCAGGCCCCGTCTGATTCATGGCGCGGGCAATCCAAATGAAATGCTCAGCAAGCTTCAGGGTCATGTCTTCGTAAAATTTGTCGTGAGACGCCAATTCAGCGGCAATCTCGAACATGTTCTGCGCGAACATTGACACCCAGGCCGTGCCGTCCGCCTGCTCTAGGTGCCCACCTGTCGGCAGCGGAGCGCTGCGATCGAAGACGCCGATATTGTCCAACCCCAGGAAGCCTCCCTCGAAGAGGTTCTTACCAAACCGGTCTTTGCGGTTCACCCACCAGCTGAAGTTCAGCATTAGCTTCGAAAAAGATCGCTTGAGGAACTCAAGGTCACCTTGGCCCTTGAGTGCCTGCTCGGTCCGGTACAGGAAAATGGTGGCCCAAGCGTGCACGGGTGGATTCACGTCGCTGAAGTTCCACTCGTAAGCTGGAATTTGACCAGATGGATGGAGGAAGAACTCCTGCAGCATCAGGTCCAGCTGTTCCTTCGCAAAATCCACGTCGACCGTGGAAAGCGCGATGGTATGGAACGCGAGATCCCAGGCGGCAAACCAAGGATATTCCCACTTGTCCGGCATCGAGATGATGTGTTGATTCACCATGTGGAACCATTCGCTGTTCCGCATGAATCGTCCGCCCGGCTTCATGGGGTCCTGGCCATGTTCCTTTAGCCACAGGTCCACGTCGAAGAAGAAATATTGCTTGGACCAGAGCATCCCGGCGAGGGCCTGGCGCATGACCAGAGCCTCGTCCTTGCTGACACGTTCCGGTGTGATAGCTTGATAGAATTCATCTGCCTCCGCGTGACGGGTCTGCATGATTTCGGCAAAACTCTTGAAGGGATCGCTCCACGCCGTAGGCGGCAGGTCGCTTAGTCGCATTCGAATGACGGCTGTCGTTCCTGCACCCACATTCAACTCATAGTGTGCCGCGGATTTAGTCCCCCTTTTCTCGGGGTTGACGGCGTTTTGGTTTCCTTGAACGACGTAGTCATTGATCCCATCTTTCACGTACGGACTGGCATTGTCCGTGCCGAAGATCCGTTTGTTGTTGGTCTCATTTTCCGTGAACAATATCGGGACATCTCCCTCACAGTACAGATAGCGTTCACCCAAATCGGCATGAGATGCTGCAATAATCTGCACCTCCTTTTGGCCAGGAACCTGCTTCAGGGACGGCTTGGGTGTACCAGGCCACCATGTCCAAGTGTTGCGGAACCACAGGGTCGGTAGGACATGTAATGTGGCTGGTTCAGGCCCGCGATTACTCACGCTGATCTGGATCAGGAGGTCCTCAGGATTCTGTTTGGCATATTCCACGAAGACATCGAAGTAGCGATCTTCATTGAAGATACCCGTATCTAGCAGCTCGTACTCCATGTCGCCGCGATTTCGCTGTCTGTTCTTCTCAATCAGATCGCCATAGGGGAAAGCTGCCTGCGGATACTTGTACAGGTACTTCATGTAGGAATGGGTGGGCGTACTATCGAGGTAGAAGTAGTACTCTTTGGCGTCTTCGCCGTGGTTGGCCTCGCTGTTCGTCAGGCCAAAAATACGTTCCTTGAGGATGGGATCCTTGCCATTCCACAGACCCAAGCTGAAGCAGAGCCGCTGCTTGTCATCGCTGACCCCGGCAAGTCCATCTTCTCCCCAGTGATAGGCGCGAGAACGGGCTTGGTCATGGGTGAAGTAGTCCCAGGCATTTCCATCCTGGCTGTAGTCCTCGCGAACCGTACCCCACTGGCGCTCGCTAAGATAGGGTCCCCACTTTCTCCACGGGGTCTTCGAACTACGAGCCTGTTCGAGCCTGGCAGCTTCCTGATCTTGGCGCATGTCTAATCCTCCTCGGAGGCGCACCTCGGTGCACTCCGATCAGCACCTGTCCCGCTATGCGATCTTGAGTTCTGCAGCCGGTGTGCCAAGTGGCGCATCCTTGCGCAGAATCAGAGATCCGTTACGTGCCGGCGATCCCCTTGTTCTGCAGGATCCTGACTACCACACGGCGGTTGTCCGCCTGCCCTTCCGCGGTCGTATCGGGTGCCACTTGCCGACTGGTGCCCATCGCGCCGGGAGCCAGGATGTTGGTAAGCGGGATCTGGCCCTGTTGTTCGAGGAATGCCGTCACGTTCTCGGCGCGCTCCGTGCTTAGCTTTTCGTTCAGGGCAGCACTGCCGACCTTCGAGGCATACCCTTTCACCTGAATGATGTAAGCAGTAATACCCTTGGCCTGCTGAGCCAGCTTCAACAGTTGGGGTTTGTACTGATCCTCAACAATCACCTTGTCGTTCCCGAACAGAACCGTCACCTCGCCCAGAATGTTGTAATCTCCGAGCTCACCGAACCGTTTGTTGGCGGCCTCAATGGCCGCCTTGTTCGCCGCAAGTTCCGCCGCGTGCTCTGCACTTACTTGCTGTTGGGCCTGGAGCTGTGCCTGTTGTTGCTGAATTTGTTGCTCTTGCGCCTGCATGTGCTTCTGGTCCTGCTGTATCTGCTGTTCGGCTGGGGTCAGGCCAGCCTGAATGTCTTGAGCCGTTTTGAGGTCGGAGCCATGAAATGTGACCGTGTTGGCAACCAATTGATTCTGGGCATTGTAACTCCCTTTCACTTCAACGGAGAGCCCGGGAACCAGCGCCGTCATGCTGAAGTGCTTCTTACGAAATGCCCCTTCAGGCTCTACCACCTGCGTGGAATCAGTGAGTACCACCGTCACATTTTCGGAACCCTGCGTTTGAACGGTCATCGTGGCTCCGCTCCGCCCATTAATCACTCCCTTTATCTGGTCGCTCTGCGCGGCCGCAATGCCGCAGAGCAGAAGAAATACTGCGACGGCCAGAAATGGACTAGCTGCGGTGCTTACTTTGTTGCTCTTCATGTATATACCCTCACGAAGTCCGTTCAGGACTCACACTTCGTCGCGAAGGCTAGCTCCTGGCCGACGAACCTACAATAGTCAAAACTAACAGTTCGAGCCCTCATTTAGGAGCGGCGTGCAACTTCGTCTTTCGAACCTGGTGTGAGCTCTCAACTATCCGCTCTCCCAGTCACCGCCTTCCATGGTTTCCTTCGCTTGAAAAACAAATCGAACATTGGAATTTAGCCGGACGTAAGCATCGAACTCAGGAAAAAACTCTGTTGATGTTTGCGCGCGCGCCGGCGCATACAGGAGCAAACAAAGCGAGTGCAACCATCAGCCACCTGAGTCCAAAACGATTCATCTTTAGTCATTTCACCCTTGGGCCGCAGTCGACAAATCGATGCGATGGGAAAGGGGCAGCGGGCGTGTGTCCGGTTCCGCACGTCTGCGGCTGAACACCATCGCTTCCCGGAGCGAAGACTAGAGTGCCGGTTTCCAACCGTCGCCGGGGTTATATTCCGCCATCGATGCGGCGACGTCCGTGGTCTGCTCGCCCAAGTCCTTTTGGTAGACGGTGCCATCAGTGCCGATGATGAACGTCATAATCCCAGAATCTCTGTATGCCGCTGGATAAGCTACTACGGCGAACCCTCCGGTCATCTTGCCGTTCACGATGTAATCCTTCGCACCGCCCTTGGCCTCGTCACCTTGCTTGGTGATGAATCGGAAGTAGTAGCCGTTGAATGGTTGTGGTTTTTCGCCAGCGTTGGTGTAACCGGCGGCTTTCGCAAAGTCACGAACATCTTCAAACGGGCTCGTGGGCTGACCCTCGGAGACCGGCCAGTACAAGCCGTTTTGCTTGCCTTCATCGCTGATGAATTTCTGCGCGTATTGCTTTGCAGTGTCGCCCTCGTGAGTCTGGGTGAAGTATTGTTGCTCGGCGTCAGCAATAGCACTGCAGGCAGCCATTGCGGTGAGCTCGTCTTTGCCGATGCGGCGCGCGAGAATCTCGTCTTTGCCCGCGGCGGTATCGAAGTACCACCGGCCTGCCGGATTCTGCCCTAGAGGAATCGGAAAAGAATAATTGTCCGCGCCTATATAAAGAAACTCGCCGCCCGCTTTGATCTCGCGCCAGCGGTGCATTTGGTCATACGCGGCAACAAAATCTCGCAGATAATCCTTGTCTTTTATGGCATCTCCTGAGAGGAGTACGCCCTTAGAGTCTGGACCGAAGATCGCCAGTAAAGCACTTTGATCTCCAGACGTTGCAGCCTCTCGGAATGCGGTTCCCGCGTCTGCCGGAGACGCAAAAGTTTTTTGGGTAGCTTCACTCGCGGATTTGTGCAATTTGTTGCATGAGGTGAGTGTGGTCATTAGCGCGCAAAGCGCCAAAACCGCCCAGAAACGCCCGACCGAATTTTCTCGGTTCCGAATCATGTACGACATACGCCCTCCTCCCGGTACGAATCTCGTTTTCGGTAGCGAGCCGATCTCGCCGGACCCTAACGCCGGCCGCCGCCACCGAATCCGCCACCACCGGATCCCCCACCGCCCATTCGACCACCGCTGAATCCGCTGGAGTGCATGCTTCCCCAACCACGACTGCTGTCGGCCTTCGAGGACCAGCCACCGGAACCGCCAGAGTGGCCGCTCATGCCGCTGAAAGCGTCTGAGTGTCCACCGCTCCCACTGTTATGCTGTGCCCATGAGTTTGAAGTTGAAGAATGATTGTCGCCGAAGCTCTGAGAGCCTTGTCTGTTGACGTTCACCGTATTTCCGCTCACGTTTTTGTTGTAGTTGTTACCGCTGTTTTTGTAATTGTTGTTGGAGCTCGAGTGGTTGTAGTTGTTGTAGTTGTTGTGGTTGTAGTTGTTGTGGTTGTAGTTGTTGTTGTAGCCGTAGCTGTTGTGATAGCCGCCGTTGTAGTAGCCACCGTGCCACGCAGAATTTCCGTAGTACGCTCCACCGTGATAAACGACTGCCGTACCATGCCATCCACAGTTCCAACTGCTGTACCCCCAGCCGCAGCATCCGCCGCTCATCATTGCGCCGACCGCGATTCCTGCGCCGAATCCAATGATCCCCGCGGCAACCACAGCACCAGCGGGAGGGGGGACGTAGGTATACGCAGGCACTACGTATGGGTAGCCATAGACGACCGCCGGGTTATATTCGGGAACATAGACGACCTGGGGATTTGTCGGCTGGATGACGATCACCTGTGGCGACTGCTGTGTCACCGTAACCTGGGACGTCGTTTTTAGATTGCCAGCCGTTTTCGCTTTGGCGCGCAAAGTCTGAATGGCCGTCATTACGTCAGCCTGCTGGTTGTGATAGGCCTCTCCCAACGAGGAGGTCCAGCTGAGGTTTTTTGCCATGTTGTCGAGCACCGACGGAAATTCCGTGAGTGCTTTCACGCTGGGATCCCACGATTGTTTGTCCACGGCCTGCATCAGGGCGCTGCCCGCCAGGCTCTTGTTCTGCTCCACCCAGTAGTCGGCGATAGCGACCTGGTCAGGAAACGTCGAAGCCGTAAGAATCTGTGCGACCAACGAATCCGGATACAGTGCGATTGGCGCTACCACTGCCTGCAGTTCGGTCGCGCTCATGGGAGCAGCTTCGGTGGGGTTCCCACTGTCAACAGCAGGAGCGGATGATTGACTCTGAGATCCGGACAGTGCCTGCGATAAAGAGATCGGTAGAAGCAAAGTAACCATTATTGATAAACCCTTCTTCATATTCTTCGCGACCATTCGACTACTCCTGTCCACCTTCAATTACCGTCAGTTACCTTAATCGCCGAAAAAGTCCTCGTTCGCCCGGACCGACAACGACTTGCGCGCGGCTTGCATCGGTTTAATTCGCAGTTCCGATCCTCGTGCGTTATGACTTACGATGTTCTGGACCTGGGCGCCGGCCACTGCTGTGAAATCCGTAACTCGTGTTCATTGGTTTGGCGGTTGCGCCTGGTTCAACTGCTTCAACTTTTGCTCCAGCAACCCTTTTTCCTGCTCCTGGGTCAGCCTGGGGAACAGCAACACAAACTGCAACCGCATGCCCCACGGCGAAGTATTCGCCGGACGGGTAGGGTTGGCGTAGAACTGAGCGGTGATGTTTACCGGCTGGAATCCAACCTTCATGATTCTTCCCACTCCTCCGCCCCAGGGCACCGTCCACACGTCACCGCTGGGTGCTCTCCAATTGGCGGTGATGATCGGCGAGGTGGTGAGATACCAACCCTTCTTCATGTTGTAGTTGGCGAACCACTGAATGAGGAACTGGTTCACCGGAGGCTTATTCACCACACCGGCGGAATTGAAATCGGATTGACCGGCCACGGACCAGACGTTGTTGGCAAGAAACCCGATGGTCCAATGTTTGGGCTGTACCAGCGCAACCACCGAAGGCCCCATGCTGAATTTCCCTTGCCCGAGATAAGTAGTGTTGGTTGCTGTGGGGAACACCAAAGTCGGCCCGACGCCCCAGATGATCTTGTGGGGTTTGGACGGCGACAGGAAGAACGAAGGATTCATATCTCCTAATCCGTACACACCTGTGCTTTGTAGTTGAGGTCCCGAAGGCTGCGGCACACCAATTGGCTGGTAGATGATCGGCACTATCCAGCGGACGATAAGGTTCCAGTCTTTGGACACCTTGAGCGGAATCACTGGCTGAATGTTCAGAACATTCTGGGTGCGGTCGCCCGGGCTGTTGTTGAAATTGAAATTGTCCTGGATGGGAACGCTGATGAGGCTAGCGATCGGATTCTGTGCCGCATTTCTCAATGCGTCGGAGTTCGTGGCGGCTGCCGGCGTATCCTGCGTAGCAACCTCAGCTCCCGCCGGGCCGATTGGCGTATCCTGCGCCAATAGCGGCGCGGACAATAATAGAAAGAATCCCAGTAAGCCCAGGGCACGAGCCGCCGTTCTATTTGCGCACTTCATGAACGTCTCCTCTTCGATTTTTCGTGTAACTGAGACGTGCGGTTCGAGGAATTATTCCAAATCTGCGTTAGCGAAATAGTCTTGCACGGTCGAGCAATCATCAAACCAGGTCTCGAGTTTCGCCCGTGAATACCCGGGCCGCTTGTGGGGAAGCGGCCCGGGTGTTTCACGGTTAAACGAAACAGCTAGTCGGCTGCTCCGATAACTTGCACGAGCTTCTTAATATCCATCAAAGGCAATGGGTTGTCGGGATGCTGCAGATCCGGATTCATATCGTTCGACGCTCCGCCGGGGAAGCGCTTGATGTTCGGATAATCCACGATGGATTTGTCAAACTCCATCATCGGGACAGAAATCAACGAAAGAACCCAGCCATTGTCATAGCCAGCATAGCGTCCGGGTGAGGTGGTCGGGGTACGCGTGCTTACCGCACCGTTAAACGTCATGTCGTATTTCTCAAACGGGTCCATCGTGAGGTTGTATGCCGACCCAATGGCACCGAGATTCTGCTGCGGACCGAGCCAGGTGTCCTTGGACGTGTACAGGTATTTCCAGGCGATCTTGATATCGGGGTTGGAAGGATCGCCGCCGATGTCGGCGCGAGCGCCGGCGAACGTCTCACCGTCAATATAGATCCATCCGTTGCGTGCGGAATGCTTTTCCTTTCCGAGAATATAGGCGCTGTTGTCGATACTGTCGAAATAGATCGGCTTACCGTCATTGTCCTTCCACGCACCGTGAGGCGGCGGGGTGAGGCCGGTCATTGTGGCCAGCGTCGCCCAGCAGTCAATATGCGACATCATTTCGCCATAGCGCGCGCCGGCCGGAATGTGATTCGGCCACCACATGATGCCCGGCACGCGGAAACCGCCCTCGAACGGCGAACCCTTCTCACCGCGGAACGGCACGGTGCCGGCATCCGGCCACGCGTCCTGCCACGCGCCGTTGTCGGCAGTGATGATGACGATGGTGTTGGGAGCCACGGCACGGATGGCGTCCATAATGCGGCCAATGTTGTCATCGAGTTCCATCATCGCATCGGAATAATTGCCGAGGTGCGATTTGCCAATGAACGCCCTGGCGGGAATGTTCGGGTTGTGCATCTTCATGAAATTAACATCCATGAAGAAAGGCTTGCCCCCTTGGGCGTGGGCCTTGATGTATTCGACTGCTGAATCAGCCTGACGAACGTCGAACTCATGCAGGTAGTCGTAGTCAATACGCGCAACCTTCGTCGCAGGCTTGCCCGCGGTGCCTTCCCATTCGAACAGATTGACGATCTTTTGATATTCGTCCCAGTAAGCGGCGTTGTACTTCGGGAACCAGGGATGCGCGAAGCTGTCCGTGTCGTCGTAGGTATAGACGCCCGGATAGTAGGCGGCGAACTCTTTCATTTCGTCAAAGCCATGCTCGATCGGGT
>Ga0209038_10000493_pt1 | contig 12166 bp, 9 predicted proteins | sample BogFormECP03_OM3_FD_188237 | JGI IMG/M metagenome (GOLD analysis project Ga0209038, IMG submission 188237) | Bog forest soil microbial communities from Calvert Island, British Columbia, Canada - ECP03_OM3 (SPAdes) (version 2) | ecosystem: Environmental > Aquatic > Freshwater > Wetlands > Bog ...
CACCATCGACGATCATGAGTTTGGCATGAACCCAGACGGGCTTGCGCTGTCCGTCGTTCCCCAATCCAGCGATGCCGGCCAGCGTGAAATTTTCGAAGGCTCCTAAGGCCGCCAATTCCTCTGAGACTTCTCCGTCTGCAGGCACTATCGCCACGGCCTCGACGCCTCGCATCAGAGACTGCCGCAAACAATCGACGATCTCGGGGACCGCGATATGCTGGTTCTCGATATAGATCGAACGGCGGGCGGAATTGATCGCCGCGCAATACTGATCGAAGTTCGATCGCTCGCCCGCTGCTATATCGAACGGGACGCCTTCGGGCGTCGCTCGCCCGTCCTGGTACCTGCCAATGTGAATCGTCCTCTGAATCTGAACGTGGGCGTCGCCTCTCCTGCTGGGCAATCTGATGGGAAACGGCAAATCAGTCTCGCTGCCTGATCCCCAGCGGCCATCTGGCGAATGACGCTCACTTGCCTCGTTCCAACGCTGGACGAAGTTGTGATGAACGTCGACCGCCGACGGACCGGCGAGTTCTATGTAGACGTCATGGTTCTGGCCTTCGCCGTGATGGCCCGGAGCAACCATGGAATGAGGATTGAGATTAATCCCGCCAAGGAAATCGGTCTCCGTCTCAGTGCCGGGATCGATAAGCCAGCTCTTCTGATGCTGACAGAATCCAGGCTGGGCGCGGTCCCACCGGACGCGAATGGCGGAAGCGCTGCTGGCGAGCAGATCGAAGTGTTCCGGCGAGCCCCAGAAGGCATTCGCTTTGAACTTTTCGGTTTCGGCATCGGGTCGCCAGCAAATGAGTCGAACATCCAGACCTCGCGCCGCCGCGCGATTCAAAACGTCCAACGCCGACCCTCGACCGTCCGGCATTTGGAAGTCCGCCCACATGAAGGTCACCGTAGCCCAAACGCTATGACGAGCCGCTTCGATGGCTTCACAAACGCGGCGGAATGCTGGCTCTCCGTCGACGAGTGGCCGCAACGCATTTCCCGGACGCGCGGGATACGATGCCGTTTGAACAACTGGGACGGTGAGTTCGCCGATCATCCACCCAAGTATCCGCTGAGCGCAGATAGACGCAACTGGTGGGGTCCGCAGGGGGCGAAAGAGGCGAGGGATTCAGGAGCTAGGCAGCCATCGCTGTGCCGAGCTTGCGTGCGGCGCTTCAGTTCCCGCGTTCAAACCCGACGACGTCCACGCGAAAGCCTTCTGCGCGAGTCAACAAGTCGGAGTAAACCGCGCGACCAAATAGTCGAGAGAACATACCTGCGCGGCTTCGAGTGACGAAGATCCGGCCGATGTGGAATTGCCGCGCGAAATTCAGCAATTGGCCTACAACGTCGGACGAGTCGAGCCAGACGATTTTCGCACCTAAGTCACCGCTGAAGGCAGCGTCGTCGACGAGCTGGCGAACCTGCACCTTATCAAATCGAGTGCGGTGCGAATCGACCACGACCGCGTAAAGATCGCCGTTATGTTCGCACGCCGCCTCCGAGGCCTTGCGCAAGAGCTCGGCGTTGCCGGAGTTACCGGCGACCAGACAGGCCATAACCGCGGTTCCCGTCGACTTCTCTGAAGAGCGATAAATCGAGGGATCAATTATCGGCTCCCTCGGAACTAGCCGCAAATTCGGCTGACGAAGCGGGACCGCACGCGTCGGCGAACTGGATGAAGTGATGGCGCTCATGCCCTTCAACAGCATCAAGCGTGCCGCCGCGAATTGTCGCAGCGGTCAACGGTTTTTCTTGGATGTGGTCAGAGATATTTCAAATCAATGCATTGAGAGCATTTCAATTTGAAATGTTCTTGAAGGGCCGACGTCTTCAAGAGATCGTCTGTTCCCTGCAGCCATGGCCTCGATGTCTGCCCAGTTGAGTGAGACTCTGCACCGTTTTTACGAACCTGGACAGGTAGCCGGCAAAGGTACTCTCACGATCAGTCTCGACGACCGAATACTCGACAACTGGAAACGCCGGACAAGGTCCACGATGAAAGGTCACCACGCGCTTGGCGTTCTCCGGCTCCTGGAGCTCTCGGCCCAACCCGTCCAAGGCTATGACGGAGCCGCGAGTATCGTTGATGCGAAACATCCACTTGCATCGAACGCACATATACAGATACGGCTGCCGCCGGAATGGCCCTGACTTGTCCAGCGCTTCAATAGCAAAATGGTGGCGTGTTTCGTCTGAGGTGAAGGCTGGCCTTTGCCTGGTCCGGCGACCATTGCCGTTGGTCGCGGAACTTGGAATCCGTTTGGCGCGCGGGTGTGCTTCAGGAGAATCCGACGGGATATTGAGAAGAGTGTACGGATCCAATGGGTGTAGCTGCATCAGTGAAATTCCATCCACCTTGGCGCCGAGAATGCTACCTGGGAATAAAGACTCAATTATCGGATTTGGTTTCATAGTATTAATTGTCGGCCGGCGCCGACTCGCCCGTTCACAGACGAGGAGAGCAAAAGGCACGCCAAGAGCGCCTTTCGAAGTCGCTGCTTGCTCGGTTCGGACCTGGTCAATCGAAAAAACCATTGCGCGACCGACACAAATCCCGGCGTCCAGCGAGCGCTGCGACCTAGCCCCCTGTCATTCCTAGAGAGCGAGACGAACCGACTAAAAACCTCTAACAGTTCAAAATGAAATGAGAGCTTTTCAGTCTTAAACGAAGAACCGGTTATCTGTTGAGTGCTGCTCATGAGAATCTAACGAAACTGAAGCGTTTTTTCGTCGGCACGTCCCGTGCAGTCGAAATGGCAACCGCATCCTCAAAATATCGCGGTGTTGAGAAGGTTATGAAACGAATTGAATTGGTGATTGAACCCTCCGCGCTCGATCGCTTCACAGAAGCTGCGCGAGCGATGAGCCTGTCCGATTTCGACGTAATGGAAGTTCGGCGCTTTCCGTCGAAGGATCGGCAGGAACGGCAGCGACTCTATCGCGGCCACACATTTATCGTGGACTTCGAAGAACGGCTTAAGGTCGATATCAACGTAGCGAACGAAGCGGCGAAACGAATCGCTAACATGTTAATCGCGAGAGTTAACCCGGAAAGCGTGGCGATTCTGATGCTCGACCGGGCGACCGTCGTGGAAGATTTGCCGGCGCCCAGAGTCAATCCAATTTTGCGCGCTGCTGCCTACGCCGCGCATTGATCAAGGCTCCTGCGGATACAACTCGGCATGTTAGCGGTTCCTATCATACTCGGTACTATCCTCGCGGTGGGCCTCTGTTTCGATCGCCCAGCTGCGCGAGACGACACCGATCGCGACCGCAAACCAGGCTGACCAGCTATAAGTTATCTATCTCTCCGCGCCGGCCAACGCCGAAATGAATTCCGCGCTGTGACTGCGCGCTCGCCTGCGCACCAAATCCAGTCTTAGACGCATTCGACTCTCTCGATTAATGTGTTTCATCTCGACTGCTGTGGGCGCAGGTACTGCTATGGCTTTGTCTAGTTGCTAACGTGACGGATTTCATCCTGAAAAGAAGACATTCTTAGCGTGACCTATGCTTTAGCATCTGCCTGATGCGCGATAAGCAGCGCGGCCTTTTCATATTTTAAACGTCGGCATCCTTTCTCATTTTTTCAGTCAGCACCGAAGTTGCTATTCACACTTTGTGTTTAGGCTGCATCGCTTTGTCGGTTGTCATTCGGACACTGCTTTGCGAGGTAGCCAATTTCTTAATTGGAGGACGTCATGAATCTTTGGATTTGGGACCCAGCGTTGTTTCTTATTGGAATAGCCGGGATGGGCCTTTGTTACGTGTTCCTTTTCGGTTGCGAAAATATGTAGGGGAGAAGCTAGTCATGATCTACGTTACGGCAATCGTCGCAGTTTTCGTTTTCGGGTATTTAGTCGCCGCAATGGTTCGACCCGAATGGTTCTAACAACTCGGCCCACCTGACCTCACACAAATAGGACAGAACACGATGTGGTTTTTACCGATCTCAATTCTCGTTGTCAGCGTCGCGGTTTCCTATCCACTGGGTAAATACCTGGCGTGGATCATGGACGCGCGCTACCATGCGCCCCGTCCTCTAAAGTGGTGTGAAGACCGCGTCAACAGCGGACCTCAGAACTGGAAGCAGTACGCGGTTTCCTTGCTTGTATTCAATATCGTTCTGTACGTGTTTGGATATATCGTGCTCGTGCTTCAGCCGTGGGCGCCACTGAACCCACGCGGGTTGGGAGCGCTTGCACCGAGCACAATTTTCAACACCGTCATTTCTTTCAGCACCAACACCGACATCCAGCACTATTCCGGCGACCAGTCATTCTCGAATTTCAGCCAGATATTCTTTTGCTTGCCGATGTTCTTTCTTTCCGCGGCGATCGGTTTCTGCGCTCTAACGGCGATCATCCGAGCCTTTCGCAGCGACGAGCACGTCGGCAACTTCTTCCTTGATATGTGGCGGGTTGTTTTCTACACCTTTCTGCCCGCGGTCTTCGTCCTTAGCATGGTGTTCCTGGTTCAGGGCATGCCGATGACCTACCAGAGCGATTATCAGGTCAACACGCTCGAGGCTGCCGCGATGGGCACGGACAGTAACAATCAGCCCAAGCAGCAGACGATCGTGATTGGGCCATTAGCTGCCTTTGTCCCAATGAAGATGTTGGGAACCAACGGCGGCGGTTTCTTTGGAATGAATTCGGCGCATCCTTTTGAAAACCCGGACGCGGCGTCGAATTTCCTTACGACCTCATCGATGATGTGGTTCCCGATGGCGCTCGTTTGGATGTACGGCGTCATGCTAGGTCGAAAGCGTCATTCGCTTGTCATATTTTCGGTGATGTTTGTTTTGCTTGCGGGTACGATAGTCTGGTCCATTTACTTTGACACTCTGAAGCCAAATCCAGGACTGATAGCCCATCCCCAGAGTCGAACATTTTCGATTCCGAGCGCGACGGCGCCCGGCGGCAAGCGTGATGTTACTTTGCCGGCGGTAGCAGGTCTGCCTCTCGACCAGCATCTCGGCAACCTGGAAGGCAAGGAGCTGCGCTTCGGCACTTCGGCCGGCTCGACCTTCGCGGCCGCCACGGTGGATTTCACCTGCGGCGCGATCATTTGCGAGCACGACAGTCTTAATCCGATGGCAGCCTTATCGCCCTTCTTTGGAATGTGGGTGAATTGCATCTATGGCGGGAAAGGCGTCGGCATGATCAACATGCTGCTCTTCCTTATCATCGGAATTTTCGTAGTTGGGCAGATGGTCGGTCGAACGCCTGAGTACCTGGGGAAAAAGATCGGCGCGCGCGAAGTAAAACTAGCGTTGATCGCTCTGCTGATACATCCACTGGTAATTCTATTCCCGACTGGACTATTTTCCGCGACCAATTGGGGAATCAAAGCGGCAAGCAATCCGGGCTCGCACGGATTTTCGCAGATCGTCTACCAATTCTCGTCGGATTCGGCCAACAACGGATCCGCCTTCGACGGCCTCGGCACTACCTATGGTCTGAACAACAATCCGAATGCAGCGTTGGAAGCAGTTCCTTGGGATATCGCAGCGGGATTCGTCATCTTGCTCGGAAGGTTCTTGCCGATTCTGGCACCGATCGCGATGGCTGGTTTCCTCGGAATGAAGAAGACCACTCCGTTCGGGTTAGGCACCTTGCGTGACGACACCGTTACCTTCGGATGCTTGCTGGTTGGAACGATAGCTATTGTCGGCGCCCTGCTCTTCCTGCCGGTCGCAGCACTAGGTCCCGTTGCCGAACATCTTGGACCGTTCCCTTTTGGCGGCTAGCTAGCGAAGACACCTAGACGACTTTTGGACGAGGAACTCGATAATGGAAGCTTTAAAGCAATATTCTGAGCCACCTGAAATTCGAATCACGCCAGAGATGCCCGTACCGCGGCGACGATCACGCGCACAGGCCTTGTTCGCGCCCGAGCTCGTGTGGCCGGCTATCAAAGAGGCGTTCCTGATGCTGCGGCCAAGCGTGCAGTGGAGCAACCCCGTAATGTTCGTCGTGGAGATCGGTTCAGTACTGACTCTGCTGTTCATTGTACAAGCTCTTGTGAGCCAGTCGGTGAGCCAGGTCCCTATCAGCTATTTTGTCGCTCTCGATTTCTGGCTGTGGCTGACTGTTCTGTTCGCGAACTTCGCGACTGCTCTGGCCGAGGCGCGAGGTCGCGCCCAGGCGGAATCCTTGCGCAAGGCCCGCAAGGATACCCCGGCTTATAGGCTCAAGGGCAAGGACATGATCGAGGAAGTATCGTCCGCCGACCTGAGGCCTGGAGATCGTGTCGTAGTCGAGGCCGGACAAATTATTCCAGGTGACGGCGAAGTCATCGAAGGCATCGCATCGGTCGACGAAGCTGCGATCACCGGCGAGTCAGCTCCAGTGATTCGCGAGTCCGGCGGCGATCGTTCGGGCGTGACGGGTGGAACTCGGGTGGTCTCCGACCGCATCGTGGTGAAAATTACGGCGGCCGCCGGCGAGTCATTTCTCGATCGCATGATTGCCCTGGTCGAGGGAGCGGTCCGTCAGAAGACGCCGAACGAGATCGCGTTGACCCTCGCGCTAGCCGGCTTAAGCCTGGCGTTTTTGATCGTCGTGATCCCGCTCTGGCCTATGGCTCTGAATGCAGAGATTTACATGCAGGGCTATCTGGGCCTCAACGAACCTCTCAGGAGCCTCGGCACCGATGTCCCGACGCTGGTCGCGTTGCTCGTGTGCCTGATCCCGACCACAATTGGCGCGCTACTCGCCGCTATAGGTATCGCCGGGATGGATCGCGCGCTGCAAGCGAACATCATGGCCAAGAGTGGCAAGGCGGTGGAGACTGCCGGCGACATCGATACCGTTCTGCTCGACAAGACCGGCACTATCACGATGGGCAATCGGCACGCGACGGATTTTCTGCCGGTCGGCAAATCCTCGGCGCAGCAGGTTGGACGGCTGGCGGCGCTGGCTTCGATCGCGGACGAAACGCCCGAAGGAAAAACCATCGTCAAGCTCCATTTCGATCGCGGCGGAACTCCGACCGACGTCACCGCGCCTAACGGCACTGGCTTTGTCGCTTTTTCCGCGCAGACACGCATGAGCGGAGTTGATCTTCCGGACGGCAGACAGATTCGCAAGGGAGCTCCCGATGCGGTCGTCAAATTCGTCCAGCGTCAGTCGGGTACGATTCCGTCGGACCTTCAGTCCGTCGTGGAGTCCGTCGGTTCGCAAGGAGCGACACCGCTGGTGGTTGCCGAAGGCGCAAACATTGTCGGCGTCATCGTGCTCTCCGACGTGCTCAAGACCGGTATCAGCGAGCGCCTCGAGCGTCTGCGCGCGATGGGCGTCCGCAGCGTCATGATTACAGGAGACAACCCTCTGACCGCTGCGACGATTGCGAAGCACGCCGGCGTTGACGACTTCGTCGCGCAGTGCACTCCTGAATCGAAGCTGGCCTACATCCGCAAAGAACAGGCCGAGGGCAAGCTGGTGGCGATGGTTGGTGACGGCACCAACGATGCTCCCGCGCTGGCGCAGGCCGACGTCGGACTGGCAATGAACTCCGGCACGCAGGCGGCCAAGGAAGCTGGCAACATGGTCGACCTCGATTCCGATCCGACCAAGCTGATCGAGGTCGTCGAGATCGGCAAGCAGCTCCTTATGACCCGCGGTGCGCTGACGACGTTTTCAGTCGCCAACGACGTCGCCAAGTATTTCGCGATCATACCAGCGCTATTTGCCGGTACGCTGCCGTGGCTCAAAGCTATGGACATTATGAATCTTCACTCGACGACTTCCGCTATCTTGTCGGCGGTCATCTTCAACGCGGTGATCATTCCGATCCTCATTCCTGTAGCACTCAAGGGCGTAAAGTATCAGCCACTCGGCGCCGATGCTTTGCTGCGTAAAAATCTGATGGTATGGGGAGTCGGCGGCGTCATTTTGCCCTTCGTCGGCATCAAGCTGATCGACCTGGTGCTCACCGCGACGCACATTGTGGCCTGACACCCGTTTCTCGTCGAGGATTAAACCATGCGAAATATAATCAAGAGCTTAATACTTCTTTCTGCGACGGTTTTAGTCTGCGCGATAGCCTATCCGCTAGCTGTCTGGGCTGTCGGACAAGAATTCTTCCCCTTCACAGCCAATGGCAGCATGGTCAACGGACCTGACGGCAAACAAGTCGGGTCCTTGCTGATCGCGCAACCATTCACCAAGGACGAATACTTCTGGCCGCGTCCTTCTGCGGCGTCCTACGACGCCTCTGCGAGTACTTCATCCGCGCTATCGGCATCCAATTACGCGCTGCGGGACCGAGTCGCCAGGATGTTGGGACCTATCGTGAAGTACAAGAGCGGTCCTGAGGCCGGCCAATTGGTTGCTCCCGACATCGAGGCGTGGTTTCAGAAGGATCAATTCCAGGGACAGCCCCATCTCGTCGCGCAATGGGCTGATAATCACAACGAGCTGGCCCAAGGATGGGTGAGCGCCGACCCGACGCACGCCCAGGTTGTAACTGACTGGTCCAAGAGTCATAAGAGCGTCGTGGACAACTGGATCAAGCAGAATCCGGGCACGCCTCAGCCACAGCCCTCAGACCTCGCAGTCCTGTACTTCGAGAATTTCTCCAAAGACAACCCCGGCAAGTTCCCATCGTCGGTGACCAAGCAGCTGCCCAATGGCAAATCGCAAACCGATATCGAGCCGGTCGCCAGCGGATCGGATGTCCAGTCTATTTTCTTCGATATGTGGCGGCAGGACCATCCGGATGCACCGCTTCAAGACGTGCCTGCTGACATGGTTACTACGTCGGCCTCGGGCCTCGATCCGCATATCACCATGGACAACGCGGAATATCAGCTCGATCGTGTAGCGCAGAAGTGGGCCGCTGATAAGAAGCTCGATCCCAAGCAGGTCCGAGACCAAATCGAACAAATGCTCCAGGAAAATGCGTCCGCGGCACTCGGCGGTCTAGCCGGGGAAAAGTTTGTCAATGTTCTTCAGGTCAATCTTCAATTGGCGGGCCGTTTCGGACAGCCGCAATAGCTAAGCTCCAGCTTCCATCATCCAACTGAACGTTTGCGGGATCTCTTAGGGGATCCCGCAAGCGTTTGTATCCCCCTTACGGAATGGTCGAAACCGTCTGTACGGTACTTAGACTCTTTGCCGCCTTTCGATTTGCATTGCCACTTATCACTTTGAAAGCCTCACCGGTCCGCGCCTGTCGAAAAAATCCGCATACGTAGGGAAATTTTGAGGGCACACTTTATGCTGTTTGGGGAATCCTGAGGAAACGATGCTCGACATACTCTTCGTCGGCGTAACGGTAGCGATCTTATTGATTGGAATCGTTTACGTTCGGCTGGCCGAAAGGCTTTGAGGGTGCGAGTTGACTTTTCAGACTGAAGAACATGCCGCAGCCCGTCGTTTGCGGAAAGGTAGGATGAATCTATGGACCTGGCTATCTGGTTGCCCGCGACGTTCCTTTTGGGGCTTCTCGGTCTAGGACTCTGTTTCGCGTTCCTAATCGCGTGCGAAAAGATCTAGGAGGCGACGATGATCATTTTTACAGCGGTCATAGCAGCCTTGGTATTCATCTACTTGATGACGGCAATGATCCGTCCCGAATGGTTCTAGCCTCATCTAACACTCTCACTCGAAGGGAGACAAAGCCATGTGGCTTCTGCCGATTTCTATAATCGTATTCACAATTGTTATTGCTATACCGCTTAGCTCTTACATGGCGAAAGTCATGGACGGCAAGTACCGCGCCCCTGGCTTCTTGCAGTGGTTTGAGAAACGCATGGATTCCGGCCCGATGGATTGGAAGCAGTATTCGATCGCGCTTCTGGTCTTCAACGTGGCTCTGTTCTTCTACGGTTATTTGGTGCTGTTGCTGCAGCCGTGGATGCCGTGGAATCCACGCGGACTCGGAGTCCTGGCGCCGACCACGATCTTCCATACTGTTATCTCGTTCATGACGAACACCAATATGCAGCACTACTCGGGAGACGTGGCTCTCTCGAATTTCACCCAGATTTTCTTTTGTGTGGCGAATTTCTTCCTGTCGGCTGCGGTCGGCCTATGCGCGCTTGCTGCCATCATCCGCGCGCTGCGTGGCGATTCTCATATTGGTAACTACTTCGTCGATATGTGGCGAGTAGTGCTCTACTTCTTCCTCCCGGCGGCGTTCGTAATCTCGATGGTCTTCCTCGTGCAGGGGATGCCGATGACCTATCAGAACGTCCAGATGGTCACGACGCTTGAGCCCGCTGCCATGGGTACCACTGATAGCGGCCAGCCTAAGCAACAGACTATCGTTATGGGCCCATTGGCGGCATTCGTGCCGATGAAAATGATGGGGACCAATGGCGGTGGGTTCTTTGGTATGAACTCGGCACATCCTTTCGAGAATCCCGGTGCAGGAACGAATTTCTTCGAGTCTTTCTGCATGATGTTGTTCCCGATGGCGCTGGTGCTTATGTACGGCCGGATGCTCGGGAGGCTGCGCCACTCGATAGTTATATTCGGGGTGATGCTGACCTTGTTCGTCGGCACGGTTGTTTGGGCGATCTACTTCGACACTATGCAACCGAACCCGGGTCTAACTGCCCATCCGGATAGCCGAACATTCACGATCGCGAACCCAGGCGCGCCCGGCGGCAAGCAGCTGATTACTCTGCCGGCCGTCGCAGGACTGCCAGTCGACCAGCATCTCGGCAATCTTGAGGGTAAAGAACTGCGCTTCGGAACCTCGGCCGGTGCAACCTTCGCCGCGGCCACAGTGGATGTAACCTGCGGAGCCGTGAACTGCGAGCATGACAGCTTGAATCCTATCGCCGCGCTCTCGCCCTTCTGGGGCATGTGGCTCAACTGCATTTACGGCGGCAAGGGCGTTGGAATGATCAACCTCCTCCTATTTCTGATCATCGGCGTTTTCCTGGCCGGGCAGATGGTAGGACGCACGCCCGAGTACTTGGGTAAAAAAATTGGCGCACGCGAGGTTAAGCTCGCGATGATAGCTCTGCTGGTCCATCCCTTCCTGATCCTCGGTCCATCGGGGCTATACGCGGCGACGAGTTGGGGAATGAAGGCTGAGAGCAATCCTGGTGCCCACGGTCTTTCGCAAATCGTGTATCAATTCTCGTCGTCGTCGGCGAATAACGGTTCTGCCTTTGATGGCCTGGGTGTGAGCTACGGTTTGAACAACAACACAAGTCCGGCGCCTGAGGCAGTTCCCTGGGACATCGGTGGCGGCCTGGTGATTCTCTTCGGCCGTTATCTACCGATTGTTGCACCTATTGCTATGGCGGCTTTTCTCGGGATGAAGAAGAGCACTCCCTTCGGGCTGGGAACACTTCGCGACGACACCTTCACCTTCGGATGTCTGCTCTTTGGCACGATCGTGGTCGTCGGCGCTCTTCTGTTTCTGCCGGTGGCAGCGCTCGGTCCACTTGCCGAGCACTTAGGACCTATACCATTCGGCGGATAGGTTCCTAACAGAAGCAAGAGTTCGAGAGTAGGTCCATAGGTAGAGAGTTTTGGAGAACTAAAATGGGAGCAGCACTTCAATCCATTCAGACGAGTCAAATCCCGACTCAGACGCCGCCGCCTCGGCGCATTCGCAGCCGTGCGCTATTCGAGCCCGAGTTGGTGCGCGCCGCACTGAAGCAGTCGTTTCTAATGCTCCGCCCCGATATCCAGTGGAGCAATCCGGTCATGTTCGTCGTCGAGATTGGCGCCTTCCTGACCCTGCTGTTCATCATACAAGCGGCGGTCAGTACCTCGGCCAGCGTCGTCCCGATTACTTACTTTATCGCGCTCGATTTCTGGCTTTGGGTGACCGTGCTTTTTGCCAACTTCGCTACCGCGCTTGCAGAGGCACGCGGCAAGGCCCAGGCGGAGTCGCTTCGTAAAACCCGCAGTGAAACACCCGCATACCGCCTCAATGCAGCGAACAAAATCGAGGAAGTACGATCCACCGACTTGAGACCGGGTGACCGGGTAGTGATTACCGCTGGCCAGATAATTCCCAGTGACGGGGAGATCATCGAAGGAATCGCCTCAGTCGACGAAGCGGCGATCACCGGCGAGTCCGCTCCGGTCATTCGAGAGGCGGGTGGCGATCGTTCTGGTGTGACTGGCGGTACGCGGGTCATCTCGGATCGTATAGTCGTGAAAATTACCGCGCTGCCAGGTCAGGCCTT
>Ga0209038_10000496_pt1 | contig 12108 bp, 10 predicted proteins | sample BogFormECP03_OM3_FD_188237 | JGI IMG/M metagenome (GOLD analysis project Ga0209038, IMG submission 188237) | Bog forest soil microbial communities from Calvert Island, British Columbia, Canada - ECP03_OM3 (SPAdes) (version 2) | ecosystem: Environmental > Aquatic > Freshwater > Wetlands > Bog ...
AAGGCGTGCCCTTGAACGCCAACAACTCCAGCCGCTTCATGCGTCACACCAATTTGTCGCCCTACATTCAGGATAAATTTCAAATCACTCGCCGCGTCACGCTGAATCTCGGCCTGCGCTACGATTTCGAAACGAATCCCACCGAAGCCAACGGCAATCTCTATAATTTGATCGATCCGTTCACGGACACATCGTTTACAAAGGTGCCCAACGCGTTCTCACATAACATCACGAAATGGAATTTCCAGCCACGTATCGGATTTGCCTGGGACGTTTTCGGCAATCAAAAGACCGCCCTTCGCGGAGGATTCGGAGCGTTCGCGGATCTGCCGCTCGAAATGCAGACGATCATATCGTATCTGTTCAACCCGCCGATTTATGACATCACGGAAATCATATTCCCCACGATCCCAAATCCGTTCGGCGGAGGAGGAATCAATACCGGCCTGCCGAGCGGCCCGCAGCTCACTGCCTACCACTCCAAAATGAACGACTACATCATGGAGTACAACCTCAACGTACAGCAGCAGTTGTTCAAGAGCACGGTGCTCACCGTCGGATACGTGGGCTCGCGAGCGAATCATCTTTTCATCGGGCAGGAAACCAATCCCTGTTTGCCGACTTCCACTCTCGCTGACGGCACCATCGTGCGCGACTATGCCAGCGCTGCTACTTGCCCGACGGTGAATCCAGCGCTGAGCAGCGTCGTCGATCGCTTTCCGGTCGGCACATCAAATTACAATTCCTTTCAGATCGCCTTGGATAAAGGCATCGGCAAATACGTTCAGTTCCGCACGGCGTACACGTACTCAAAGTGCCTCGACTATGGTTCGTATTACACGGGAAACGATTCCATCGGTCCGAACGGGCAAACCGCCGGGCTGCAGGCGGGCAATCTTGCGAACGCACATCGCAATGTTGACTACGGGCCGTGCGATTTTGACCTGACTCACAATTGGACCAGCAATCTGGTGTTCCAGTTGCCCTTCACCGGGAATCGATTCAAAGAAGGCTGGCAAGTGACGGCCATCTCCTCCGTGCACTCGGGCACTCCGTACAGCGTTGTCGATGGAATCGATCAGGCAAACGTCGGCCAGGGCGGCGCTGCGGAGAACGCTGAAAGGCCTGACGTCATCGGCACAGACGCCAATCCCACCGGCGTTCGAAAAACTCCCGGCGCCGTGTTCGGATTTGATCCTTCGCCTTTCGTGCTTCAGCCTGCGGGGATTTTCGGCGACTTGGGGAGAAACACTTTGCGCGCGTCCGGCGTTCGGGACGTTGACCTCGGCATATCCAAAAGCACGCGGATTACCGAGCGCACCAATCTGCAACTGCGGCTGGACATCTTCAACCTCGCCAACCATACAAATTTTGGCTTTCCTAGCTCCGCGCTCTTCACCGGAGTGGACACCAGCGGCAACGGAGTGCCGAATCCGGCCGCTGGCTTGATCACCAGCACTTCGACAACATCTCGCCAACTGCAGCTCAGTGCAAAGTTCACGTTCTAGGATGGGATGAAATCGGGATTTACTTTCAGCGCGGGCGCGCACTGCCTTCGCGGCACGACTCGGAATTTTCGTGTAGGTGTTTGAGCAAACCCTCGCGCGATTCATTATGATCTGAAGCCGTCGGGATACCCATGGCGCTCGGTTCCACTTCATCGGTCAACGTGAAAGCACTGGAGGCCGCGCTCGCGGAGCTTCAGCCGCTGCTCGGCTCGCGCGTCACCACGTCCGATGTGCAGCGCGAGCATCACAGCCACGGCGAGTCCTATCATTTGCCCGCGGCGCCGGATATCGTCTGCTTCCCGCAAAACACCGCGGAGGTGAGCGAAATTCTTAAAATCAGCGCGCGCCACCAGATTCCCGTAATTCCATTCGGCGCCGGCACATCTGTGGAAGGACACGTCAACGCGCTGCGCGGCGGGATCGCCATCGATCTTCGCGAAATGAATAAAGTTTTGCGCGTAAGCGTGGAAGATTGCGATGCCACCGTCGAAGCGGGCGTCACGCGCATGCAACTCGTCAAAGCGCTGAATAATACCGGGCTGACTTTTTTCGTTGATCCTGGCGCCGACGCCACTATCGGCGGCATGGCCAGCACGCGCGCCTCGGGAACCACGGCGGTGCGCTACGGCACGATGAGCGAAAATGTTCTCGGACTCACGGTGGTGCTTGCGGATGGCCGCGTAATTCACACCGGCACTCGCGCCCGCAAATCCTCCGCGGGCTACGATCTCACTCATCTCTTCGTAGGTTCCGAGGGGACGCTCGGCGTGCTCACCGAAGTGACGCTTCGCCTGCATCCCTTGCCGGAAGCGGTATCCGTGGCAGTCTGCTCGTTCGAAACGGTGCGAGGCGCCGTCGAAACGGTAATCGAAGGAATTCAACTGGGCGCAGGCCTCGCGCGTGTGGAATTTCTGGACGATAAACAGATCGAGGCGATCAATCGCTACTCGAAAATCGATCTGGCTGTGCTGCCCACATTGTTTTTCGAATTTCACGGGATGAATAATCACGATGTGCAGGAACAAGCCGAGCTTTTGCAGACGCTGGCCGCCGAACACGGAGGCCAGGGCTTCAAATGGAAAACGAATCTGGAAGACATGGAGCAACTCTGGAGCGCCCGCCATAACGCCTACTTCGCCTCGCGCGCTCTGCGTCCAGGCGCCGAAGTCATGTCCACGGATGTCTGCGTGCCAATTTCGCGGCTCGCCGAATGCATCACCGAGACGAAAAACGATCTCGCCAATTTCTCCTTCCCCGCTACGATCGTAGGCCATGTCGGAGACGGAAATTTTCATGTACTCTGCGTAATCGATGCTAAAAATAAAGGCGAGCTGGAAGAGGCTGCCCGTTTTTCAGAGCGAATCGTCGAGCGGGCTCTGCGCATGTCCGGCACTTCGACGGGAGAGCATGGCATCGGCTACGGAAAAATGAAATACTTGCAGGACGAGCATGGCGACGCTGTCGAGATTATGCGAACCATCAAGCGAGCATTGGATCCTGACAATCGCATGAATCCAGGCAAGGTCGTCGATATCGGATAGCCCTCAGCGGCCCTGACAAAACCAAGTGGAGGCAACGATGAACGAGCTCACCAGACGTGATTTTGTTCGCAGCAGTTTGACGGCGGGAATTGGAATCGGCATCGCGCCTGAACTATTGCGCTCAGCCGTCGCGCGGCAATTGTCGGCAGCACCTGCGGCAGACGCGGACCCTTATGCCATGGTCGATCCAGAATTACTTGCCGCAATCAAGCAATTCCCCACGAACACCTTCACCAGCGAAACTCTCGCCACCGGACGCAAGTGGCCGCCAGTGCCTCCGCTGCCTCCGCCCGCGCCGCAGCCATTCGAACGGCACATCCCCGGCCCACCGGGCGCCCCGGACTTGCGCCTGGTGATCGTCGATCCGGCCCCGGGCACGAAAGGCCGTCCTGCATTTCTGCACATTCATGGCGGCGGATATGTCTCCGGCATTGCCGGACAATTCAATCCGTTTCTGCAAGCAGTGGCGCAGAATTGCGGTTGCCTGGTGGTCTCCGTGGATTACCGCCTCGCCCCGGAAACGCGTTTTCCGGGATCGCTCGAAGATAATTACGCCGCGCTACGCTGGCTCTCCAAAAACGCCGATGAGCTCGGCGTGGATCGCAAACGTATCGCCATAGGCGGCGAGAGCGCGGGTGGCGGCCATTCCGCGGAACTTGCCATCGCCGCGCGCGATCGCCACGAAATTCCCATACTTTTTCAATTGCTCATTTATCCGATGCTCGACGATCGCACCGGCAGCACGCGCCAAGTTCCACCGTTTATCGGCCAGTTCGTTTGGAACGCCGGCTCGAACCGCTTCGGCTGGACTTCTCTTCTCGGCGTTCCGGCCGGCTCGGCTACAGTTCCGGCAGGCGCGGTTCCTGCGCGCGTTGAAAATCTCGCCGGACTTCCTCCCGCGTTCATCGGCGTCGGCGCTATCGATCTTTTTGTGGACGAAGATGTGGAGTATGCCCGCCGCCTGATCAATGCCGGAGTTCCCACGGAGCTGCTCGTGATTCCCGGCGCGTATCACGGATTCGATTTGCTGGTGCCCGAGTCGGGCGTGTCGAAGCGTTTCGCTGCGGCGTACACCCTCGCTCTCAATCGAGCTTTTGCCAACGCATGATCGGCGAGTGACGCGCCGGATTTCGTTGCGTGGAAAACGAGTGCGGCTTAGCGCGGCTTGCCAGGAATCATTAGCGACGCGGCCGCGGAACTTGCGACCGATAGGCCGGCGCAGATCAACATCACCATTCGAAATCCAAACACAAATGCATGCGCAACGGATGCGCGGATCAGCCCGCTCGTAACGGCGTCCAGGCCCGCGGGAGGGTCCAAGCCGGCGAGCTTGATCTCGTTCGATTGAATGTACTGGAGAACGGTGGGCGCGAGATGGCTGCCCGCTAGACTTCGATTTAAACTCGAACTAAATATTTTCACCATCACAATTCCAAAAATCGCGATGGCCAGCACTCCGGCAATTCGCGCGACCGCGTTGTTTATGCCTGACGCAGTTCCGGCATGGTCCTGCGCCACAGAATCCATCACCACCGTGGTAAGAGGCGCCACGCTAACGGCGAACCCGAAACCGAGCACCACGAACGCGGGGAAAAACCCTTTCCAATAACTGACTCCGACGCCGGGCACGGCGAAGAGGGCGAAGCCGATCGCTGCAATCAGAGGCCCGATCACTAGCGGAACTTTCGCTCCGTAACGCGCCACCAATCCGCCAGACCAGCGCGAAAGAAAAAACATCAGCAGGATTAGCGGCAACGCGGCCGCGCCGGTTGCGGTGGTCGAGTATCCCTGCACTTGGATCAGATTCAACGCAAACAGGAAAAAGAAGATGCCGATCGCGGAATAAAGGAACAGAGTAAGGAGATTCGCGCCGCTGAAACTGCGCGAGCGAAATAACGCCAGCGGAACCATTGGTGATTTCGCGCGGACTTCAACGAACGCGAAACCAATCAGGCAGGCGATACCGCCAAACAGCGTCCAGAGAACCAGAGGATCGCGCCAACCCAGGCTGCTGGACTCTATTAGCGCGTAAACTACGCCGCCTAATCCGAGCGTCGCGATTGTGGCGCCCAGCCAATCCACACGCCCGGCGGCTGCGTTGCGGCTTTCGGGAATATGCCGCAGGGAAATCACGATGACCATCGCCGCGAAGGGGATATTGATGAAGAATGCCCAGCGCCACGAGGCATGCTCGATCAGCCACCCGCCAATCACCGGGCCCGCCGCCGTGGTAATGGCGGTAAATCCGGACCACGTGCCGATCGCTTGGCCTCGCGTTTTCGCTTCGAAATTTGCGCTGATGATCGAAAGGCTGCCGGGAACCAGAAACGCGGCTCCGATTCCCTGCATGCATCGTGCGGTCACAAGTTGCTGAATATTTGCCGAGAATCCGCAAGCCACCGAGGCGAGCGCGAATACCCCCACACCGATGAGAAATAGCAATCGGCGGCCAAATAAATCACCGAGCGAGCCGCCCACTAGAATTAAAGCGCCGAGAAATAATCCGTAGGACTCGACCACCCATTGCACGCCGACCACAGTCGCATGCAAATTCTCCTGAAGAGCTGGCAATGCCACATTGACGACGGTGCCGTCAATAAAGGCCATGCTCGATCCCAGAATCGTAGCCGCAAGGATCCAGCGCCCGGCGCGTTCCGAGCAAGGAACGTCAACACTCGCGGATTGGATCACGGCATCGTCGCATGGAGTAATCATGAAGGTCGCGGAAGGATCTTAATGCGGAACGTGCAACATGGTGGCGCTTTTGTGCCGGTGTTTCGTAGCGGCGGGCTTCAGCCCGGCATCTTGCGCCGTACTCCAATCATCCGACCAATCCTAATTCTCAAGAAATTTCACCAAAGCCTCGGTAGTCGCCTCAGGCTGTTCCTCCAAAATCCAATGCCCGGCATTCTTGATCACAATGACTGTCGCATTAGTAGCAACCAACTTCGCCTGCTGCCCCAGCGGCACTCCCAAGGACTTATCGCCGCCAATCGCCAACACCGGCATAGTCAACTTAGTCCGGGAAAGCACTTCGAAATCCTTGGCCGCCTGCAGGAAAGAAACAAAATAAGCCCACGAAGCCCCCATTCGGCCGGGCCGCGCATAGGCAGCCGTGTACGCCTCGCGATCCGCTTCGGGAAGCGAATGATTTTTGTCGGCCGCCAGATCATTCCAGAAATATTCGAAGTAAGTGCGCTCGCGTCCTTTCACCAAAGCTTCGGGCGTCGGCCCGTTGAAGCGGAAATGCCAGATGTGCGGATCGTTATATATGGCCTGCCAGCCATCAACGCCCGGCAAGAAAGCATCCATCAGCACCAGCTTCGTCACTTCGGCCGGAAATTGAGCGGCGTAAGCGTACGCCACCATCAGTCCGATATCGTGGCCCACTACTTCCGCTTTCTGCACGCCGAGCGACTTCGCAAGGTCATGGATGCGAATCGCCGCACTCTTCATATCGAGACCGTCCGCGGGAATATCCGAGTCGCCGATGCCCGGCAGGTCCGGCGCGATCACCGTAAAGCGCTCGGCCAGCTCGGGCATGACCGGCCGCCACATTCGAGAAGTTTCGGCGAATCCGTGCAAGAGGATCACCGTCGGACCGTGCCCGGCCGTCAAGTAATGGATTTTCGCGCCATCGATTTCCGCCGAGTGCGAAGAGATCGTTTCATCTTTAGCCTGCGCGTAAACTTTTGACGGCGACGCGAATGCAAGAAACAGCGCACTGAACGCGGTTACGGCCAGTGCCAAATCCAGAACGCGTTTCATGAATTTCTCCCGAATTGGTTTCAACAGCGATTCAACGATGTTTAATGAACTCGCCGGTTTGCAGATCGTCCATGGCCTGGCGAATCTGCTCCTGGGTGTTCATCACGATTGGACCGTACCACGCCACCGGCTCCTCAATCGGCTTTCCCGAGACCAGCAAGAAGCGAATGCCTTCATCGCCGGCTTGAACAGCGATTTCGTCGCCGCGATCGAAGAGCACCAGCGAATGATTGTTGACGTCGTACACCGGCGCGGCATTGGGATCCACGCCCGATTCAGTGAGCACCGCGCGCGGCTCCGAAGAATCGCGGAATGTGCCCGAGCCCGCGAATACGTAGGCAAACGCGTTGCGCGTAGTTTCAATTTTGAGCCGCTTGCGCTGGCCCGGCGCCACCGAAACATCCAGATAACTCGGATCCGCGGCCACGCCTTCGACCGGCCCCTGCTTTCCCCAGAAATCGCCGCAAATCACGCGCACGCGAGTGCCATCATCATCGGTAACTTCAGGAATTTCGCGCGCAGGAATATCCTGATAGCGCGGATCGGTCATCTTCAGCGCCGCCGGCAGATTGGCCCATAGTTGAAAGCCGTGCATGCGGCCGTTCGGATCGCCCTTGGGCATTTCCTGATGCAAAATTCCGCTGCCGGCGGTCATCCACTGCACGTCGCCCGCAGTCATTTTTCCTTTGTTGCCGAGGCTATCGCCGTGCTCGACGGAGCCGGCGAGCACGTAAGTGATCGTCTCGATTCCGCGATGCGGATGCCATGGAAATCCGGCAAGGTAATCTTCCGGATTTTCATTGCGGAAATCGTCGAGCAGCAAAAACGGATCGAAATCTTTGGTCTTGCCGAATCCGAAGGCGCGTTGCAATTTCACGCCCGCGCCTTCCAGCGTCGGCTGCGTCTGCAGAATCTTTTTAACTGGCCGTAGTGACATAGAGTTTCCCTTCGATCGCCGGAAAGCGCGCGGCCACAACCTGCGTCACACACGCGCGCTTCGCGATGCAAATAATTTATGCCTTTACGAACTCAACCTCGACGGTGATGGTCACTTCGTCGCCGATCAGAATACCGCCGGTCTCGAGTGTGGCGTTATAGGTCAAACCGAAATCTTTGCGGCTGATCTTGGTGGTCGCCGAGGCGCCCAAGCGCGTATTTCCCCAGGGATCTTTTCCAGGCGGCGTGGGCCCTTCGACGGTAAACTCGACCTCGCGCGTGACGCCGTGAATCGTGAGGTCGCCGGCTACGGCTAGTTCTCCTTCATCCTCGCGAGTGATCAGCGTTGATTTAAAAGACATCGTCGGAAATTTTTCCACATCGAAGAAGTCGGCGCTCCGGAGGTGGGTATCGCGCTGCGGTTCGCGAGTGGTGACGGTAGCCACCTCGATCGTGCCTTCTATATGGGATTTCGTCACGTCGGTTTCGTCCAGAGTGAGGGTGCCTTTGAGTCCAGTGAAGTGGCCCTTTACGTTCGAAATCATCATGTGTTTCACTTTGAATTCGGCCGCCGAGTGAACCGGGTCCACGTTCCAGGTTGATGTTGCGGTCTGCGGTGTTGCTTGTGCGCTCATGTTAGTCTCCTTTCGATTTTTGGTGCGTACGACGGAATTGGATGCGTTGTACCGATAATCGTTGCAACAAATAATTGGCCCAACTAAAGTCAGGATACCCGGCTGCGCGCCATGCGCAGCAGTTCCGCCAGAGTTCGCAGCCGTTTCGGTCCCAGGTGGCCCAACTGTTTGCGGTGGGCATCGCGGATGGGGTCGTCGAGGCTGGCGAGCAATTTTAATCCCGGCGGCGCGATGCGCGTCATTACGGTGCGCCGGTCTTTCGTCTCGCGGCAGCGCGAGATCAGCCCGCGTTTTTCAAGGCGATCGAGCAGGCGCGTGACGTCCGGATCTCGCGTAATCATGCGGCTGGCGATTTCGCCGCAGGGCAGCCCCTCGGGTGCGCCGCATAGGATGCGCAGCACATTATATTGCGTCCCGGAGAGGTCCGCGGTTTTGAGCACCTGCAGCGGGCCGCGCGAGAGCAGATCCGAGGTGCGCAGCAGGTCGAGCGCCGCGGCTTCCTCGGGACACGCTTGCTCCCGCCGCCTCTTGCTCCGCTGGACTGCTTGCTTCATGAATGGCATCGGCATCGGCATCGGACGTTTTCGCAGCCACAGGCAGGAGTGCCTGTGCTACTGAGCGCAACAATACTCGTTATAACGACTATTGTCAAGACATCTTTTCGATCGTCCTGAAAGCGGTGGTAGCGTTCGCCCGCGAGGCTCTGGCATGATCCCTCTGCGCGTTTTAGAACATGCCACGAATCGGAATTGGCGCGGCGCAGAGGAAGAATCAGAATGATTTGGCGATGGGCAACTATTACCGTCTTTTTCTGCCTGATGGCAACGCAGCAACCGCACCACCCAGCTCCTGCATCTCCGGCGGAGACTCAAGCTGCGGATCCGGCGTGGTCCGCGATGATCTCAACAATGAAGAACATGCACGCCGCCATGGCCGCAGTTGAACCGTCCGGCAACAGCGACGTAAACTTTGTCCGGCTCATGCTTCCGCATCATCAGGCGGCGATCGAAATGGCCAAGACGCAACTGCTCTACGGCAAAGACCCGCAGATGCGCAGGCTGGCGCAAGAAATTATCACCGACCAGCAATCCGAAATTCAGTTGATGCAGCTTTGGCTGAAGCAGCACGGGCCCAGTTCGCCGGGGGAAAAACCTGCCGCCGCGCGAAGCGGCGCTGAGGAAAGATAATTATGAAGCGAATCTATTGCCTGGCATTTCTTTGCTGTATCGGCCCGGCTCGCGCGTTCGCGCAGCAAGCCCCCTGGGGACGCCCGGACATCCCCGTCTCGTCCCACGATCGCGTGTACGCCGCAAATCAAACCTCCAACACAGTTTCGGTGATCGATCCTTCCACCAACAAACTGCTCGGCGTAATCCGGCTCGGCGATCCCGTGCCCGGAGCGCTGAGCCCTCTCTATCGCGGCCAATTGCTGGTGCACGGCCTCGGTTATTCGCCCGACGGAAAAACGCTGGCGGTAGTTTCCATCGCGTCGAATTCGGTCACGCTCATTGATACTGCCACGAACAAAGTGAACGGCATCGTTTACGTCGGCCGCTCGCCCCACGAAGCATTTTATTCGCCCAGCGGAAGCGAACTCTGGGTCACCGTTCGCGGCGAAGACTATGTTTCGGTGATCGACCCTGTGCTGATGAAGGAAGTCCGGCGCATCCTGCTGGCCAACGGCCCGGGCATGACCATGTTCGGCCCGGATGGCAAGTATGGTTTCGTCTGCTCGAGCTTCACGCCGGAACTCGACGTGGTCGATGTGGCATCGCATCAGATTATCAAGCGCGTGCCGCAAGCAAGTCCGTTCTGCCCTAATATCGCCGTGAGTCCCGAGAATGATGAAGTGTGGATCACGCTGAAAGATGCCGGCAAAGTGCAGGTCTTCAGCGCCAAGCCGCCATTCGCGCAGACGGCCCTGCTCGAAACCGGGCCGATCACCAATCACGTGAATTTTGCGAACAATCGCAACGGAAAATTTGCGTACGTGACGATTGGCGGATTGGGCGTAGTGAAAGTGTTTCGCCGCGGGGCCACGCCCGAACTCGTAGTTACCATTCCGGTAGGCGAACTTCCGCACGGCCTGTGGCCATCTGGAGATGGATCGCGCCTTTACGTGGCGCTGGAAAACAGCGTGCAAGCCGTAGCCATCGACACTCTCACAAATCAAGTGATCGCCAGCATCCCGATCGGGCAGACCAGCCAAGCGCTCGTATATGTTCCGAACGCAGTTCCAAGCGGCGCGGGCTCCGAAAATCTAGTTCCGCTCGGCGAGGCAGGCAATACTGCGCGCCTCGTGCTCGAGGCCGCAGGCGCCGCGCTGCCCGACGCGCAAGCGACGGTCGCGGTGAACTCTCTCGGCCTTCTGGATCTCGTTCAGATTGCGGCGAAAGGTCTGACGCCGAAAACGCAATACCAGCTGTATCTCGCCGAATCCGGCCAAGCGCCTTTCGGGAAACTCGAACCTCTCGCGATATTGAAGACCAATCCCGATGGCGCAGGAATCGCGCAAGCAATTGGTCCATTGAAGACTCTCGCTGCGAATGCGCCCGCGAGTGCGCCGTCGCGCAGATTCTTGATCGTTACAGAGCTGAAAGATTCATCGCAGGTGGTACTGCGTCAAAGTGCCGCTTCGAGCAGCCATTAAATTCCGCTGCGCGAGCGGATGTAGCGCGAAGCCGCGCGATCACGATCGCAAGGAGGCGAAGGAAATGAAAGACCGGCACAATTCGCAAAAACTGGCCATCCGTGGCGTGGCCATAACCGCCACGTCGATCGGCGCAGTTGCAGTCGGCGCATTCGCGATCGGCGCTCTGGCCGTTGGCGCGCTAGCTATTGGGCGGCTGGCCATCCGCCGCCTAACCGTCGATAAAGTAAAATTAAAATCACTCGAGATTGACGAATTGACCGTCAAGCGCCTTCGCGCCGCCGAAGTGATCGTGAGCGACTCGCTCGAGGTGCCGGGCGGGGACATTGCTCGCAGAGTCTAACGGTGGAACGCGGGCGCGAATTTTCTTAGGCCACCGAAAAACCGATCTTCTAAGGTCTTCTTGGTATTCGGCAGTGCAGCCCTGTCGTGGCAAACTCCTTCGCTTCCCGGAAGGACCGCATGGAACTAGCGAACAGCGTGATGGAAGCGATGACCACCAGTGATCTAACCGCAGCAGTCGCACAGGCGGGCAGCCCGCATCCGCGCGGAGCGACATGGGACGGCGCGGGCACGAACTTCGCCATTTTTTCGGCGAATGCCACGAGCGTGGAGCTTTGCCTATTCGATCCAGCGGGCGAACACGAGCTCAAGCGCGTCGAGCTGCCGGAATTCACCGACGAAATTTGGCACGGGTATCTTCCCGGCGTGGGGCCCGGCACGGTCTATGGCTATCGCGTGCACGGTCCTTACGCTCCAGATGAAGGCCATCGCTTCAATCCCAATAAACTTTTGCTCGACCCGTACGCGCGTTCTTACCTAGGCCAATTGAAATGGGATGACGCATGCTTCGGCTACACCATCGGAGCGAAGAATGGCGATCTATCTTTTGATGAGCGCGACAGCGCCCCCTTTGTTCCCAAATGCCTGGTAGTCGATACCAGCTTCCGCTGGCGTGTGGATACGCGGCGCCACCCGGTTCCCTGGGATCGCACTGTGCTGTACGAACTGCACGTGCGCGGCTACACGCACTCGCTTCGCAGCGTACCTCGAAAACGCCGCGGCACATT
>Ga0209038_10000498_pt1 | contig 12092 bp, 9 predicted proteins | sample BogFormECP03_OM3_FD_188237 | JGI IMG/M metagenome (GOLD analysis project Ga0209038, IMG submission 188237) | Bog forest soil microbial communities from Calvert Island, British Columbia, Canada - ECP03_OM3 (SPAdes) (version 2) | ecosystem: Environmental > Aquatic > Freshwater > Wetlands > Bog ...
GGTCAGATACGTCGTCTACGCGGACCGCCCGCTCGCGTTCGCCGACCTCGGTATCGCCTCGCAGGACGGCTATGAGTAGTCGATACGCCTGATCAGCCGCGCCGGGGCGCCGGCTGCAAGCGAGAACGGCTCGATGTCCCTGCTCACCACACTGTTGGCGCCGATCACGCAGCGCTCGCCGATCGACACCCCGCTCGTCACCACCACGTTGGCCCCCAGCCAGCAGTTGTCCCCGATGCGCGTCGGCCCCTTGCTCTCGAACCCCTGCCAGGTGATCGGCTTCTCGGGATCGTCGTAGCGGTGGGAGGCGTCCGAAACGAAGCAGCCGTTCGCGAGCATGCAGTGGTCGCCGATCTCCACCAGATCCTGCGCCGCAACCATCACGCCGCGGTTCAGGAACGTCCCTGAGCCGATCCGCACGCGCGCGTCCCCCGGCGCCGTGATCCACACGCCGGGCTCCAGCAGCGTCCCCGAGCCGACCTGCAGGCGATCCTCGCGCAGCGCCTCAAGCACGTTGCCCTCCACCGGCCAGCGCAGGAACGCCCCGCGGCGCATGAACTCCCAGTGGATGCGCGCTCGGTTCCAGGGGAGCGAGTTGCGCTCATACCAGCGCCACTTCTGCGCCCATAGCCGCAGCTCGCGCGCGGTCTGAGTCAAGCAGCGACCTTCGGGCGTTTGCGCGGGCCGCCCTTGCCGGACTTGGAACCGCCGCGCTTCACGACCGGCGTGAGGATGTCCGCGAGGAACCGCCCCGTATACGAGGCCGGCTCGGCCGCGACCTCCTCGGGGGTGCCCACCGCGATCGCCATCCCCCCCTCCTCGCCTCCCTCAGGTCCCATGTCGATCAGCCGGTCAGCCGACTTGATCACATCCAGGTTGTGCTCGATCACCACGACGCTGTTGCCCGCGTCCACCAGTCGCTGGAGCACCTCCAGAAGGCGCTGCACGTCGGCGAAGTGCAGTCCCGTGGTGGGCTCATCGAGCATGTACAGCGTGCGGCCGGTCGCCACCTTCGACAGCTCGGTCGCGAGCTTCACGCGCTGGGCCTCGCCGCCCGACAGCGTCGTCGCGGGCTGGCCGAGGCGCACGTAGCCGAGGCCCACCGCGTTCAGGGTCTCCAGGCGACGGCGCACCTTGGGGATGTGCTCGAAGAACGTGAGCGCCTGCTCCACCGACATGTCCAGCACGTCCGCGATGCTCCTGCCCTTGAACTTCACCTCCAGCGTCTCGCGGTTGTAGCGCTTGCCCTGGCACTGCTCGCACGGCACATACACGTCGGGCAGGAAGTGCATCTCGATCTTGATCTGCCCGTCCCCGCGGCACACCTCGCAGCGTCCCCCCTTCACGTTGAAGCTGAACCGTCCCGGCTTGTAGCCCCTGGCGCGCGCCTCCTGGGTCTTTGAGAACAGGTCGCGGATCACGTCGAACAGGCCCGTGTACGTGGCCGGGTTCGAGCGCGGTGTGCGCCCGATCGGCGACTGGTCGACGGCGATGATCTTGTCCAGCTGCTCGAGCCCGTGGATCGCGCGGTGTGCGCCCGGGCGCTGGCGGGCACGGTGCAGGCGATTGGCCACCGCCTTGAACAGCACTTCGTTCACCAGCGTCGACTTGCCCGAGCCCGAGACCCCCGTCACGCACGTGAGCACCCCGAGCGGGATATGCACGTCGATGTCCCGCAGGTTGTGTTCGCTGGCTCCGAGGATCTCCACGTAGCCCGACGGCGTGCGCCGGCGCTCGGGCACCGCGATCGTGCGCTCGCCCGAGAGGAACTGCCCGGTCAGCGACGCCTTCACCTTCTGCACCTCCGCGGCGGTTCCCTGCGCCACGATCCAGCCGCCGTGTTCGCCCGCGCCCGGACCGAGGTCGAGCAGGTGGTCGGCCGCGCGCATCGTCTGCTCGTCGTGCTCGACCACGATAACCGTGTTGCCCAGGTCGCGCAGCCGCTCGAGCGTGCCGATCAGCTTGGAGTTATCGCGCTGGTGAAGCCCGATCGAGGGCTCATCGAGGATGTACAGCACGCCCACCAGCGAGGAGCCGATCTGGGTGGCAAGGCGGATCCGCTGCGCCTCCCCGCCGGACAGCGTCGCCGCGGCGCGATCCATCGACAGGTACCCGATGCCCACGTTCTCGAGGAACTGCAGGCGCTCTGAGATCTCGCGCAGGATCAGCCGCGCCACGTGTTTGTCGGTCTCTGAGAGCTCGACCTCCGCCAGCCACTCGAGCGCCCGCCGCGCCGACAGCGCGCAGAAGTCCTCGATCCGCGTCCCCCCCACGAGCACCGCGCGCGACTCGGCCCGCAGCCGCGCGCCGCCGCATACCGGGCAGGGCCGCAGCGACATGAACTCCTCGATCTTCTCCCGCGTCCACTCCGAGTCGGTCTCGCGGTAGCGGCGTTCGAGGTTTCTCACGATCCCCTCGAACTTCGTCGCATAGGAGCGGTGGCGCCCGTAGCGATTGCGGTAGGTCACCTGGATCGGCTCGCCGTTTGTCCCATACAGGAATAGGTCCTGCTGCTCGGCCGGCAGCTCCTCCCACGGTGCCTCCAGGCCCACGCCGTAGCGCTCGGCGATCGCCTCCGTCACCTGTTCGTAGTAGTTGGACGTGCTGTTCGCCCACGGCGCCAGCGCCCCTTCGCCGATCGACAGCGCCGGGTTGGGCACCACCAGTTCGGGGTCGATCTCCATCTGCGAGCCGAGCCCCGTGCAGCGGTCGCATGCCCCATGCGGCGAGTTGAAGGAGAAGATCCTCGGCTCGAGCTCCGTCAGCGACGGCCCGTGCTCGGGGCAGGCGAACTTCTCGGAGAACGTGAACACCGTGCCCGGCTCCGGCGCCACGCCCGGCACGATCTGGGTGGCGGCGGCGCGCGCGCCCTTGGCGCCGGTCGCGTGCGCACGCTCGGGCTGGCCCTCATCCTCATCCGCCGATGCGGCTGCGGAGCCCGGCAGGGCGGAGCCGATAATCTCGATCTCCACCAGCCCGTCGGCCAGGCCCACCGCGGTCTCGACCGAATCCGCCAGGCGCTTGCGCACGTCGTGGCGCATGATCAGGCGGTCGATCACCACCGAGATGTCGTGCTTGTAGCGCTTGTCCAGCACGATCGACTCCTCCAGCATGCGCACCCGATCGTCGATCTTCACGCGCGCGAAGCCGTCCGTCCGCAGCTCGTCAAGCAGCTTGCCGTACTCGCCCTTGCGCCCCCGCACCACCGGCGCGAGCACCATGAAGCGCGTGCCCTCCGCGAGCTCCATCGCCTGGTCGATGATCTGCTCGGCCGACTGGCCCACGATCGGCCGCCCGCAGATCGGGCAGTGGGGCTTGCCCACCCGCGACCACAACAGCCGCAGGTAGTCGTAGATCTCCGTCACCGTGCCCACGGTCGAGCGCGGGTTGCGCGAGGTCGTCTTCTGGTCGATCGAGATCGCCGGCGAGAGGCCCTCGATCGAGTCCACATCCGGCTTGTCCATCTGTCCCAGGAACTGCCTCGCGTACGCCGACAGCGACTCCACATAACGGCGCTGGCCCTCCGCGTAGATCGTGTCGAACGCCAGGCTCGACTTGCCCGATCCGGACAGGCCGGTGATCACCACCAGCGCCTCGCGGGGAAGCGTCACGGAGATGTCCTTGAGGTTGTGCTCTCTCGCTCCAGAGACCACTATCTGGTTGCCCGCGGCCATGTCCGGCTCATTCTATTAGGGCGAACAGATGTTCGCATCGGGGCCGCCGGACGTGCACCGCCTGTAAACAAACCGACCGGCCCTACCGGGGCCGGGTTATAGTCGCGCGCATGCCGCCACCACGGCTGGAGGGGAAGGTCACGATCATCACCGGCTCGGCGGGGGGCATCGGTAGCGCGACCGCGCGCCGCCTCGCCGAGGAGGGCGCGCTGCTCGTGCTCACCGACGCCGATGCGCCCGGCGCAGAGGCGCTCGCGCAGGAGCTGGGCGGCGGCGCGAGCTCGCACGCCCACGACGTCACCAGCGAGTCCGACTGGCAGGCGGTGGTCTCCTCGGCGCACGAGGCCCACGGGCGGATCGACGTGCTCGTGAACAACGCCGGCGTGTTCCTGGCCGCGCCGCTCATGCAGACGACACTCGAGGACTTCCGCCGCGTGATCGACGTGAACGTGGTCGGCGTGTTCCTCGGGATGCGCACCGTCGCGCCAGTGATGACCGCGCAGCAGGCGGGCTCGATCATCAACCTCTCCTCGGTCGCCGGCCTGATGGGCAGCCCCTATCTCACCGCCTATGGGGCCAGCAAGTGGGCCGTCCGCGGCATGACCAAGGTCGCCGCCAAGGAGCTCGCCCAGTTCGCCGTCCGCGTCAACTCGCTGCACCCCGGTCAGGTCGACACCGACATGAACGCCCGCCAGCGCGAGCGCACGCCCGAGCTGATCGACAAGCTGATCAAGGCGATACCCTTGCGCCGCATAGGCACGCCGCAGGAGATCGCCGACGCCGTCGTCTACCTCGCCTCCGATGAGAGCATCTACGCGACTGGCTCAGAGCTCGTCGTCGACGGAGGCATCACCGCCTGACCGGCCCGAGCGCCATGAACCCAACCCGCGACCGTCTGGAGATTCGCCGATGAGCACCGTCAACCACCAAGTCCGCCTCGCCGCCCGTCCCTCCGGCCTGCCCCAGCCCTCTGACTGGGACTTCACCGAAGAGCCAGTACCCGCCCCGGGCGCGGGGGAGTTCGTGGTGGCGATCTCCTACATGTCGCTGGACCCCGCGATGCGCGGCTGGATGAACGCCGGAGCCTCCTACATCGATCCCGTCGAAATCGGCGACGTCATGCGCGCCGGCGCGGTGGGAGAGGTGATCGCCTCCGAGCATCCCGGGTTCCCCGTCGGCGAGCACGTCTACAGCGACTTCGGGGTACAGGAGTACGCCCTCTCAGACGGCAGGGGCGTATTCAAGGTCGACCCCGCGCTCGCCCCCCTGCCGACCTACCTGGGCACGCTCGGGATGACCGGGATGACCGCCTACTTCGGCCTGTTCGACACCGGCAAGCTGAAAGAGGGCGAGACGGTGGTCGTCTCGGGCGCAGCCGGCGCAGTGGGGAGCGCCGCCGGGCAGATCGCCAAGATCAAGGGCTGTCGCGTGATCGGGATCGCCGGCGGGCCGGAGAAGTGCGATTGGCTCGTCGAGGAACTGGGCTTCGACGCCGCGATCGACTACAAGAGCCAGGACGTGCGGCGGGCGCTGCGCGAGGGCGCGCCGGATCGGGTGGACGTGTTCTTCGACAACGTCGGCGGTGAGATCCTCGACGCCGTGCTCACGCGCCTGGCGCGCGGGGCGCGCATCGTGATCTGCGGGGCGGTGTCCCAGTACAACGCCACCGATGGCGTCCGCGGTCCCTCGAACTACCTGTCCCTGCTCGTCGCCCGCGCGTCGATGACCGGGATGGTCGTGTTCGACTACGCCGCGCGCTTTCCGCAGGCGATGGCCGAGATCGCCGGCTGGATGGGCGAAGGCCGGCTGATCTCGCGCGAGGACGTGCTGGAGGGCGGCGTGGGCGCGTTCCACGATTCACTGCTCGCGCTGTTCGCCGGCGAGAACACCGGCAAGTGCGTGCTGCGCATCGGCCCGGCCTGAGGCCCGCGGCCCCTAGCCCTCGATCGCCGCGTACACCTCGTCGATCAGCTTCCCCCGATCGCTCAGGCTGAAGTTCTCGGCCAGATAGCGGTCCGCATCCGCGCGCGACTCGCCGTTGAGCGCCATGTTCAGCGCGATCAGGCGGGCGCCGTCGAGGTCGCCGTTGGCGCCCGCGGGCGCGGCGGCGTCGGCCTGCGCAAGCGTCGAGGCCACGGCCGGTGCAGGCGGCACGGGCTCGGCCGCCACGGGCGCAGAAGCTGAAGCCTTGAGCGGCGGCGCTTCCGGCGCAGGCGCCGCCGGCGTGCTCGGAGCGCTCGCGGGCGCTGTCGGCGAGGGCGCCTCCGCCGGGGCGTCGACCGAGTCCTCCGCGTCGACCGAGTCCTCCGCGTCCGCCGAGCCGGCGTCCGAACGCCCCTCGGCGGCGTCGTACAGCTCGCGCATGTTCGTCTCCACGGCCGCCAGATCCGCCGCCAGGCGGGTGGCGCCCGCACGCACGCTCTCCAGCAGGCCGTTGACCTCATCGTCCAGCGAGGAGACCCGCTCCAGCAGCACGGCGGTGGACTGCGCCACGGCCGCGACGTGGGTGCGCGCCTGGGAGACCGCGTCCTCGCGCGTGCGCTCGGCGTCCTGCTCGGCCTGCTCTCGCGTCTCCGCGGCGTCCTCGCGCGCTCGGCGCTCGATGTCCGCTGCCGAAGTCTCCGCCGCGGACAGAATGCTCTGCACCTGGGTCGCCGCGGAGGAGGCCAGCGAAGGCTCTACGCCGGCGTCCACGACCGCCTGAAGCTGCTCGAACTCCGCAGCCAGCGCACGCAGGTGGGCATCCACCACGGCGGTCTCATATCCACGCCGGGCGACTGGAAAATCCCGCCTCTCGATCGCCTGCCGGTCGATGTCCACAGCGGCAATGCTAGGCGATGTCGCCCGTGGGAGCCTCGCTTGCCTGGATCTCCCGCAGGTCGCGGCGCAGCTCACGGAGCTCGTCACGCAGCTGGGCCGCGTACTCGAATCGGAGCTCATCCGCGGCGGCCACCATCTCCTCCTCGAGCTCCACCACCATCCGCTCGAGCTCGTGCCTGGGCATCTCCTGGCCCTCTCCGCGGGAGCTCTTGCGGCGTTTGCGCCCGCGCGGGACCTTCGACTCGGCCTGCAGGAACTCGGCGATGTCGGAGATGCCCTTCACGATCGTCGCCGCCGTGATCCCGTGCTCCTCGTTGTAGGCGAGCTGGATCTCCCGCCTGCGATCGGTCTCGGAGATCGCCGCCCGCATCGCCTGGGTCTCCTTGTCCGCATACATCAGCACGGTCCCGTCCACGTTGCGCGCCGCCCGCCCGATCGTCTGGATCAGCGAGGTCTCCCCGCGCAGGAAGCCCTCCTTGTCGGCGTCCAGGATCGCCACCAGCGAGACCTCCGGCAGGTCCAGGCCCTCGCGCAGCAGGTTCACCCCCACCAGTACGTCGTACTCCCCGAGGCGCAGGTCGCGGATGATCTGAATGCGCTCGAGCGTGTCGATCTCCGAATGCAGATAGCGCGTCTTGAAGCCCATCTCCAGCAAATACTGGGACAGGTCCTCGGACATCTTCTTGGTCAGCGTCGTCACCAGCACCCGCTCGTCGCGCTCCACCCGCACCCGCACCTCGTTCATCAGGTCGTCGATCTGGTTTCGCGTCTCGCGCACGTCCACCGCGGGGTCCACGATCCCGGTCGGTCTGACGATCTGCTCGACCACACGCCCGGAGCGGGTGCGCTCGTACTCACCCGGAGTGGCCGAGACGAACATCAGCTGTGGCGTGATCGAGAGGAACTCCTCGAACGTCTGCGGGCGGTTGTCCAGCGCGCTCGGCAGGCGGAAGCCGTAGTCCACGAGCGTCTGCTTGCGCGAGCGGTCGCCCACGTGCATGCCGCCGATCTGCGGCACCGTCTGGTGGGACTCGTCGATGAAGCAGATGAAGTCCTTGGGGAAGTAGTCGATCAGGCAGTACGGCCGCTCGCCCGGTGAGCGCCCGTCGAGGATCCGCGAGTAGTTCTCGATCCCCGAGCAGAATCCCATCTCTTTGAGCATCTCCATGTCGTACTGCGTGCGCTGGCGCAGGCGATGGGACTCGAGCTGCTTGCCCTCGGCCTCGAGTTCGTCGCAGCGCTCGTTCAGCTCCCGCCCGATCTCCGCCACACCATCCTCGATCGTGCCCTCCTTGACGTTGTAGTGCGTCGCCGGCCAGATCGCCACGTGCTCGAGGTCCTCGGCTATCAGCTCGCCCGTCAGTGGGTCGAACTGGTCGAGCCGCTCCACCTCGTCGCCGAACATCCTCGCCCGGAAGGCCGTCTCGGCGTATGCGGGGAACACCTCGAGCGTCTCCCCTTTCACGCGGAAGCTCCCCCGGGAGAGCACCGTGTCGTTGCGTGTGTACTGGATCGAGACCAGTTTCCGCAGCAGCGCGTCGCGGTCGATCTCCTCGCCCCGCTTGAGGATCTGCATGTTCATCTCATACGTCTCCGGCGAGCCCAATCCGTAGATGCACGACACCGAGGCCACCACGATCACGTCGCGACGGGCGAACACCGCGGCCGTGGCCGCGTGGCGCAGCCGGTCGACCTCCTGGTTGATCGCCGAGTCCTTCTCGATGTACAGGTCCCTCGAGGGAACGTACGCCTCGGGCTGGTAGTAGTCGTAGTAGGACACGAAGTACTCGACGGCGTTGTCGGGGAAGAACGTCCGGAACTCGTTGCACAGCTGCGCCGCAAGCGTCTTGTTGTGGGCGATCACCAGCGTCGGGCGCTGCACGGCCTCGATCACGCCCGCCATCGTCATCGTCTTGCCGGTCCCGGTCGCGCCGAGCAGCGTCTGGAAGCGATCACCCGCCTGGACCCCCTCGGCCAACGCCGCGATCGCCTTCGGCTGGTCGGCCGTCGGCGTGAACACGGAGTCGAGCTTGAAGTCCGGCATCGCTCCCCTACCGTAGCGAGCCGCCCGCGCGTCCCTATCCCAGCCCCAGCTGATCGGCGTATTCAGCCCGGTAGGCACGCTGGGCGGCAAGCACGCGGCGCACGTATTCGCGCGTCTCCGGGAACGGGATGGCCGCGATCGTGAGGGGCCTGTGCGCCGCGTTCGCGCTCGCCAGCCATGAATCCACGTTCGCGAGACCCCCGTTGTAGGCGGCCACTGCGAGCATCTCGTTGCCTTCGTAGTGGTCGAGCAGGTAGCGCAGGTAGTAGCTGCCGTAGGCCACGTTCACGCTCGGGCTCGCCAGGTCGGTGGCGGTGAAGCTGGTGCCCCCCGACAGGCGTGCCAGGTAGTAGGCGGTGGCGGGCAGGATCTGCATCAGCCCCTGCGCGCCCGCGGGGGACGGACGCGGGTCGAACTTGGTCTCGGCGTAGATCACCGCCGCGATCAATGCCGGGTCCAGGTGCTTGGCGGCCGCCTGTTCGCGGATCACGCTGGTGTCGCTGAGCGGCAGCCCGACCCGGTGAATCCCGGTCTCGAGCACCGACACGGTCAGCCCCACGCACAGCACGGCCAGCGCGATCGCGACAATCGTGCCAGACCCTCTACGCCTCATCTTTCAAGCTTGTCAAGAACAGCCGACAGCCCGCGCTCGAGCTCCTCCTCGGTGCCGTCGTTGCGCACGACGAACGTCGCCCGCCGCGCCTTCTCCTCCTGGCTGAGCTGACGCGCGGCTCGCTCGTCCGCCAGGGCGTGGCCGCGCTCCGCCGCGCGATCGCGGCGCACCCGCTCATCGCTCACCACCGCGATCGTCGCGTCATACAGGTTCTCAAGCCCAGCCTCGAACAGCAGCGGGACCTCGACCACCGCCGCGCGCGGCAGCAGCCCTCCGCTCGAGCGCCCGGCGCGCACGTCGCCGAGCCACGACGCGACCCGGGCGCCCACGAGCGGCCACACCAGGCCCTCGAGCCAGGCTCGATCCTCCTCCCGCGCGAACGCCCGCTCTGCCACTGCCGAGCGGTCGACTACCCCTGCCGGCGCCACCCCAGGGCCCCAGCGCTCCACCACCGCCTCGCGCAGGCGCTCATCGCTGGAGTACAGCTCATGCACGACCGCGTCACTCGACAGCACCGCCGCCCCCAGTCGCTCGAGCGCCGCCAGCGCGGTCGACTTGCCCGCTCCCATGCCCCCCGTCAGCCCAACGAAGGGCACGGCCGGCTCCACCCGCTCGGCGCCCTCTGACCGCGTCAGTCCGGTGCGGACTCGGCGGCGATCTCGGGCGCCGCCTCGGCGTCCGGCGCGGAGGCCTCCGGCTCGGCGTCTGGCTCGCCCTCGGCGTCCGCCTCGACATCGGCATCGACCTCGGCCTGGGCCTCGGCCTCTACCTCGGCGGGCGGCTCCTCGGCCACCTCGGCCACCTCGGGTGTCTCGGCCACCTCCACGATCTCGATGGCCTCGGGTGCCTCGGCCACCTCCTCGACCTCGACGGCCTCGGGCTCCTCAACCACCGTCACCTCGGCTGCGGGCGCCTCGACGTCAGCGAGCACCTCGGCGGCCAGCTCCGCCTCGCCGTCCGGCGGCGCGTGATCGGTCTCCCCGCCCTCATAGGCGAGGTCTGCCGCGACGACCTCGGCCGGCTCGACGGCCTCGGCCGGCTGCTCGACCTCGGCGATCTCATCGATCACCTCGGCGGTCGCGTCGATCACCTCGTCGGTCGCATCGCCCTCGGGCTCCGCCTCGGGCACACCGGGGCGCGACACGGGCAGGATCTGATCCTCGACCCGCTTGGCCGACAGCGACAGGCGCCTGCGCTCGGAGTCGATCTCGAGGATCCTCACGCGAATCTCATCGCCCGGGTGGACGATCTCGCGCGGGCTCTCAACGTGGTGGGAAGCCAGCTCTGAGATGTGCACAAGCCCCTCGACCCCGTCGAGGATCTCCACGAACGCACCGAACGTGACCACCTTGGTGACCTTGCCGCCGAGCTCGTCGTTGACGTTGTAGGTATCCACGATCCGCTGCCACGGATCCTCCTGGGTCTGCTTGAGCCCCAGCGAGATGCGCTGGCGGTCGCGGTCGATGTCGAGCACCTTGACCTTGACGGTGTCCCCGATCGTGAGGATCTCCGACGGGTGGTTGACGTGCGACCACGACAGCTCGGAGATGTGGATCAGGCCGTCGATGCCGTCGAGGTCCACGAACGCCCCGAAGTCGACGATGTTCGAGATCTGCCCCTCGACCACCAGACCCGGCTGCAGGCCGTCCAGGATCTGCTGGCGAACCTCCTTGCGCTCCTCCTCGAGCACGGCTCGGCGGGAGAGCACGACGTTGTTGCGCGAGCGGTTGAGCTCGATCACCTTCGTCTCGATCTTCGTGCCCATGTATTCGTCGAGGTTGGGCACGCGGCGGATGTCCACCAGCGAGGCCGGCAGGAAACCGCGAACGCCGAGATCGATGATCAGACCCCCCTTGACCACCTCGATTACCGTGCCCTCGACCGGCTCGCCCGACTCGGCCGCGGTTTCGATGCGCCGCCATGCCTTCTCGAAGCGCGCCCGCTTCTTGGACATGATCAGCCGCCCGTCCTGGTCCTCCTTGGTGAGGACGATCGCGTCGACCTCCTCGCCGAGGTGAACCTCGTCGTTCGGGTCGACCGACTTGCGAATCGACAGCTCGCCCGCCGGAATGACGCCCTCGGACTTGTAGCCGATGTCGACCAGGACCTCGTCCTTGTCGATCCGCACCACGTGGCCCGTCACCACCTCGCCCTCCTCGATCGGGCGGAATGTGGCCTCGTAGTTGGGGACGATCTCGCCGTCTATCTCCAGCAGGAGTCCGTTCGACCCCTCAACCACATGAGCGTTGGGGTTCTCTGTCAGCGTCTGCACCGACGAAAGCCTAGCGCAGCCGTATCATTGCGGCAGGATGCCGGTGCGCGCGACGAAGCGGGGAATGGACCGCACCCGCTTTGCGCGTGGTGACTATGACGTGCTCGTCTGCGGGGCGAGCTTCGCCGGCCTTGCGGTCGCGCGCGAACTCGCCGGCTCGGGCGCGCGCGTGCTGGTGATCGACCGCTACGAGCTCGGAGAGCGCCAGACCTCGGCCTGCGCGGTGCCAACGCCGTGGCTGCAGGCGCTCGACCTGATGGGCTCGCATCTGCAGAGCTTCGATCGGATGACCGTCCACACGCGCTTGCGCACCTCACAATGGTCGCTGCCTTGGTCGTGGTCGACGTTCGACTACCGCGAGCTCTGCGCGCTGCTGTGGGGCCAGGTCGGCGATCCGCGCGTGGAGCTCGAGACCGCCACTGTCAGCGGCCGGGACGGTAACACCGTCCATACAGATCGCGGCGACCTGACCGCGCCCCTCGTCGTGGATGCGCTGGGTTGGCGGCGCGTCCTGTCCCACGCGGTCACGATCCAGCCGCCTGACGCTCCACTCTCCCGAGGCCTCGAGGTCCACCCCGCCGGTCGCGATCAGGAGATGCAGCTGTGGATCCAGCAGGTTGGTCGCATCCTCCGGCGTTGGGTTAAACACGCATCCCGGGACCGCCGACC
>Ga0209038_10000500_pt1 | contig 12084 bp, 5 predicted proteins | sample BogFormECP03_OM3_FD_188237 | JGI IMG/M metagenome (GOLD analysis project Ga0209038, IMG submission 188237) | Bog forest soil microbial communities from Calvert Island, British Columbia, Canada - ECP03_OM3 (SPAdes) (version 2) | ecosystem: Environmental > Aquatic > Freshwater > Wetlands > Bog ...
CGCCGCGGATCGCCGAAGCGGCCACGTGGGCCGAATGGTCCGCCCGGAGGCGGCGCCCAACTGCAGAAAGTGATCACGGAAATCCCCGTGTTCACGGAGGTCGTCCCATTCAGCGTAATGCTCGTCGGCGTAACGTTGCAGGTGATCGTCGGCGTGCTCGGAGTGCAAGAAAGATCCACGACGCCGGTCGCGCCCTCGCTGCCGGTTAGAACGATCGGGAACACCACCGTATCCCCGGGAGTGATGATCGCGGTGCTGCCGCCGTTGCCGCCCACAGTCAATGTAAATGTCTGCGGCACAATCGTCGTCCCGCTGAGCGCTACACTCTGCGGGCTATCCACCGCGTTATCCGTGATCGTCAAAGTCCCGCTGCTCGGATCGGTGCCGGTCGGCGTGAAGGTCACGCCAATCGTGCAGCTCGCTCCCACCGCAAGGCCAGGAGGGCCTCCGTCATTCGTAATCGCGCAGGTCCCGCCCGAAACCGCAAACGGCCCGCTGGCCGCAAAATTCGAGAAGAAAATAGCCGACCCATTCGTGCTGGTGTTCTTCACCGTCACGTTCATCGCCGCGCTCGAAGTTCCTTGCGTAGTCGGCGGGAACATCAAACTCGCCGGCGTCACCGTCACAGTGGTCTGCGGCACCAGCGTCGTTCCGTTCAACTGCACGTTTTGCGGGCTGTTGGCCGCATTGTCGGTAATCGTCAAAGTTCCGCTGCTCGGATCGGTGCCCGTCGGCGTAAAGGTCACCGCGATCGTGCAGCTCATCCCCGCCGGAAGCGGCTCGGCATCAGTCGAGCAAGTTCCGCCCGTCACGGCGAACGGTCCCTCGCCCGTCGAAATACTCGAAAACGAAATTGTTCCGCCCCCGGTGCTCGTATTCTTCACCGTCACGCTCATCGGCGAGCTGGCCGTGTTTTCCACCGTAGCCGGGAACGTCAAGCTCCCCGGCGTGATTTGCACGGCGATCTGCGGCACAAGCGTCGTCCCGCTCAAGGGCACAAGCTGCGGGCTGGTTGCAGCATTATCTGCAATTGTTAAGGTCCCGCTGCTTGGCGCCGTTCCCGTCGGCGTGAACGTCACCGCAATCGTGCAACTTGCTCCTGCTGCAAGTGGTGAGCTGTCCGTCGAACAAGTTCCGCCCGAAATTGCGAAGGGGCCCTCGCCGGTGGAAATATTCGAAAAGGTGATGGTCTGCGACGCCGTGCTGGTGTTCTTCACGGTCACCGACATCGGCGAGCTGGCCGTATTTTGAAGCGTCGCGGGGAAAGTCAGCGATCCGGGCGTCACCGTCACGGTCGGCTGGCCTGCGGTCGTTCCGTGCAACGCCACCATCTGCGGGCTGCCCGATGTGGCATTGTCCGCAATTGTCAAAGTTCCGGTACTCGCCGCAGTTCCCGTCGGAGTGAAGGTCAAAAAGATCGTGCAACTCGCTCCGGCAGCTAGTGGCGAAGCATCCGTCGAACAAGTTCCACCGGAAACTGCGAATGGTCCGCTGCTGGTGATGCTCGAAAATGTAAGCGTTTCAGAGCCCGTGCTCGTGTTTTTCACCGTCACGGTCATCGGCGCGCTGGTGGTGTTCTCCGCCTGAGCCGGGAACGTCACGCTCACCGGCGTCACCATTACGGTTGTCACCGGCACCGTCGTGGTCCCGCTCAAAGTCACGCTCTGCGGGCTGCCCGTCGCGTTATCGGTAATCGAGAGCGTTCCGCTGCTCGCCGCGGTTCCTGTCGGCGTAAACGTTACAAAGATGGTGCAGCTCGCGTTTTGCGCGATGCCGGTGCCGGTCGTCGAGCAAGTGCCGCCGGATACCGCGAACGGCCCGGTCGTCGAAATATTCGAGAAGGTGACGTTCGTCGCGCTCGTACTTGTGTTCTTCACCGTCACGGTCATCGGCGCGCTAGTGGTGTTTTGCGCTTGCGCCGGGAACGTCAGGCTCGGCGGCGTCACCGTTACCGTAATAGCCTGCACCGTCGTAGTTCCACTCAAAGTCACGGTTTGCGGGCTGCCCGTCGCGTTATCCGTGATCGACAGCGCGCCGCTGCTCGCCGCGGTTCCCGTCGGCGTAAACGTCACGAAGATTGTGCAGCTCGCGTTCTGCGCGATTCCAGGACCGGTCGTCGAGCACGTGCCTCCCGAAACAGCAAACGGCCCGGTGGTAGAGATGTTCGAGAAAGTCACGTTGATGGCGGTGCTGCTGGTGTTCTTCACTGTCACCGTCATCGGCGCGCTGGTAGTGTTTTGGTTCTGCGCTGGGAAAGTGAGCGTCGGTGGCGTCACCGTCACAGTGGGCGTCGCCTGCGTCGTAGTTGTCCCGCTCAATGCCACGCTGTGCGGATTCCCGGTTGCATTGTCCGCAAGCGTCAGCGTTCCAGAACTTGCCGCCGTACCCGTGGGCGTGAAGGTAACCAAAATCGTGCAAGAGTTGTCCGGCGCGATTCCGTTGCCGCCGATGGCGCAAGTTCCGCCCGCGGCTACAGCAAACGGCCCGGTGACCGTCGCGCTGCTCAAAATCCAGTTCGCAACGCTGCTGTCGTTGTTCGTCACGGTGACCGTCATCGGATTGCTGGTAGTGTTCTGAGCTTGCGCCGGAAAAGTCAGGCTAGGCGGCGCGATGGTGATGGTCAGCGGATTCACGCCGGTCCCCGAGAGGCTAACGGTCTGCACGGTGTCCGGTCCGGCGGCGTTGCTGGTGATCGTCAACAATTCTTGAACCGCTCCGGTTGTTGTCGGAGCAAACGTCACGCTAACCGTACAACTCTGACCGGCAGGAAGCGTCGCACCGCACGTCGTCGTGTCCGCAAAAGGAGCAGCCGCAGCAATGCTCGTAAAATCCACCGTGGACGAGCCCGAATTCATCAGCGTAACCGTCTGCGCCGCGCTCGTCGCTCCAGTCGCGACGTTTCCAAACGCTAGCGTCCCCGGCGACACATTCAACGCGGAGCTATTCAAGCTCCCACCCTTGATGAACACGTCTGAATCCACCACATGATCGCCCGTATCCGCGATCGCCAGCTTGATGTGGTTCGTCACACCGGCGTTCACCGCCACCTGCACCGAAAGCACCACCGTCAATCCATCCATTTCCGTATTCAGCGGCGCGGCATTCGGATACTGAATATCGTTGTCGACAAAAAACTGCGGATTCGAAACCGGAATCGCCGAATCCACCGAGTTCCCGTTGTTCACCGTGTTGATGGACACCGGCGTATTCGTCCCCGGCAGCAGCGCCGCGTTCGTGCCGTTCACGAAGAAGCCGAATACGTCATCGAAAAATCCCACGTGTTCCGTATATTCATCGGACGCGAAAACATATTGGAAGTTCAGCGAATTCCCGGCCGGCACGAAATCGAACTCAAGCACAGCGGCGTCCATCGTCGCGCCACCCGTGACCAGGGTTTGCAGGTCGGTGTCTCCGGGCTGTCCATTATTGGCAGTGATGCCCGTGTCGCAGTTTGGTCCGATCGAGTTCGCCAGGCTGCCGGAGCTCAGGATCACTCCGCTGTCGAATCCGAAAATGCTTTGCCCGCCCGCGAACGTCCCCGCTGCCTGCTGCGCTCCCGTATAGGTGACGTTGCTGACCGTCACACCCGTACCCACAAGCGCCTGCGCGAGCGCCGTCGAATTGAGCGATTCATCCGTCAAGTCGTCCGTCGTCAGCCCTCCGGTCGCGGTGCCCTCTCCGAATAAAAAGAGGAAGATTTCCCCGCCGGGTCCGTCGTGAGTGATCGTCACGTCCGCATCGTTCGCGCTACTCACGTCGCAAAGCTGAGTCGGCGTAAGTGTAAGAGAAATCTGGCAGGTTGCTCCGGCTGCAAGAGCAGTGTCGACGCAATTGTCCGTTTCTGAGTAAACGCTATTGGTGAAGGTGATCCCGGAAATTGTCAGCGTGGCGCCGCTGGTGTTGGTCACCTGGACGGTCTGCGCAGGGCTCGCGGCATTGAGAACCGTTTTGTTGAAAAAGAGGACCGTGGACGGAAATGTCAAAGAAGGTGCAACGAAAGTACTAATCGTGCCCCCTCCATTCACCACCCGCACCTGGTTGTTGTCCTCATCGGCGATATAGACGTTTCCATTCACGGGCGATACCGCCACTCCCCACAAGCTCAGAAAAGTCGCGCTTGTCGCCGGGCCTCCGTCGCCTCCGTTCGCCGACGGCCCGAACACATTGCCCGCCACGTCGGTGATGATTTTCGATGTCGCGTTCACTTCCCGCACTTCGTTCGTTATGTTGTCGGCGATGAACAAGTCCCCCGCCGAATCCACGGCCACGCCGACCGGCTCATAGAGCGTCGTGGAAGTTGCAACCACTCCGTTCGACGTAAACGCTGACAAATAAGTACCCGCGTACAGCGATATGACACCCGAGGAATTCACCACCCGAATCCCCGGCAGCTCGTCATCCGCGATGAATATATTTCCATGTTGATCCACAGCCAGACTTAGGGGTTGGAAGAGGACTGCGTCGATCCCTGGGCAATTATCGCCGAATTGATTGGCTGCGCCGTTGCACGATCCCGACCCGCCTCCCGCGACCACCGTGATGATCTGCGTGGACTTCGTCACTATTCGCACCAGCGAATCGAGCGTATCGGCGATCAGCAAATTTCCGGAGCCGTCGATGGCCACGCCGAACGGTTCGACTAACGTCGCGTCCAGTGCCGGGCAGCCGTCCCCCACCGCGTCCGTGCCGGTGCACTCGGCCGCATCGCCTCCCGCCACGGTGTTGATATTTCCGTCCGTCGTCACTTCGCGTACCACATCGTTGAACGTATCCGCGATAAATACATTCCCGCTAGCATCCACAGCCACTCCGAACGGCTCAAACAGCGTCGCATCAACCGCCGGCCCGCCGTCTCCCGAGAAACCTTCCGCGCCCGTACCCGCGAAAATCGAGAGTTGCCCTTCTGGCGTTGCCTTCAGAATTTCATTTATAAACGGCGCAGCGATGTACAGGTTTCCGGAAGTGTCAAACGCCAGCGAAGTCGGCTCATAGAGGAAAGGCGCGGCCGAACTTTGCAGGGGCCGCGCCTTCGCCAGGTTCGGATGGTGCACTTTCTTCTTTAGAAATGTGCTGTGGTTAACGGCCGACTGCAGCCGCGAGCTCTGTTTCTGCGCCTGCGCGCAGGTAGCGAACAATAATATGGCAATAAAAGTGAAGCGAAAGACACGCATCGGCGACCGCTCCTACCGGAATCACACCCCGGGCTGAAGAATTTCTGGGCTGCAATTCTCCGCCGTACCCCCAAGACGGTCAAGCATATTCTCTGGTGATTACGGCCCGAAACCGCCGTCTTCGCGCCCCGGAAATAATTTGTTGCCACTCGATCCGTCTCCCCTCGCAGCGAAGCGAAATGGCTGTCATCCCGAGCCCGCTTTTTGGGCGAGGGATCTGCATTTTCTTGCTTTCACTTTTGCGGTCGCCCCGCTTCCCCGCCTTTCCAATTGCATTGCCCCCAACGCTTCACTATCATGCGGCCTCTCTCGCCCAACATGGCCGATCCCTCACGCCCTTCCCAATCCCGTCTCTCCCCGGGCGCCGTCCGCCAGATCGGCTTCCTCCCGCTGCTCGCCATTTTCTACGGCTACACCGCCGGTGGCCCTTTCGGCTACGAAGAAATATTCTCCGGCTCCGGCCCGGGCATGGCGCTGCTCTTCCTCACCTTCGTGCCATTTTTCTGGAGCATCCCGATTTCCTTCGCCTCCGCCGAAATGAACAGCATCCTCCCGGTGCAAGGAGGCTTCTATCGCTGGTCACGCGCAGCCTTCGGCGATTTTTGGGGCTTTCAATGCGGCTGGTGGAATTGGACCGGCACGTTTCTGCTGAACTCGCTCTACGGCGTCCTGTTCATGGACTACGTGAAGGATTACATCCCCATCACACCGAATGAAAAATGGGCCGGCGCCGCGCTCGTGCTGATCCTGATCGCGGCGATGAACGCACGCGGTATTCAAGTAGCCGGCTGGCTGGCCATCGCGTTACAAGTCGCCATCTTCATCCCAGTCGTATGGCTCTGCGCTGTTTCGATTTTTCACTGGCACTACAATCCGATCCTGCCATTCGTCCCGCCAGGCCGCCCCTTCGGCAGCGTCTTCGGCAAAGGCCTGGCGCTAGCCATGTGGGATTACGCCGGCTACGAGCAACTCTCCAGTTGCACAGCCGAGATGAAAGATCCGCAACGCACCTTCGTCCGCGTCCTCGCCTGGAATACGCCAATGAACATCCTCACCTACACTCTTCCAGCCACGCTAGCGTTAGCAGTCCTCGGCAACTGGCAAGTATGGGATACCGGCTACATCGTCACAGCGTCAAAATTAATCGGCGGCCCCGCGTTAGGCGTCGCGATGCTGGTAGCCTCGATCATCGGTGTAGCCTCCCTCTCGAACGGCACAATTCTCTACACCACGCGCATCCCCGCCGCGATGGCCGAAGACGGCTACCTGCCCGCGTGGCTCGGAAAAATCCATCCGCGTTACGGCACGCCCGTTCGCGCAATCGCCGTCTCGACAATCGTCTATTGCGTCCTCGCCAAATTTCCCGTCACAGATCTGGTGAACATTTACATCTGGACGCGCATTGCGACATCGATGATGACGGTGCTGGCAGCGTGGCAACTCCGCCGCAAAATGCCGGACGCGCCGCGCAACTTCAAAATCCCCTGGGGAAATTTCGGGCTCGCCAGCGTGGTAATTCTTCCAGCAGCATTATGCGCAGTGAAGGTGTATTACAGCGAACCAATCGTCTTCCACTGGGCCCCGGTTTTGCTCGCGTTGGGCCCAATCGCGTATGCGGTGTTCCGTTACGCGTTCAATCTGAAGCCGTCGTAGGGGCCGGGGTTTACTACCGGCCCGGTTTGGCTTTGGGTTTTCGTCCCCTACATCTTCTCCGCGATCGTCTTTGCCTGCGTAAACAACAGCAAATAATCCGCGCCGCCCGACTTCGAATCCGTCCCGGACATATTAAATCCGCCAAACGGATGCGCCCCAACCATCGCCCCAGTGCATTTCCGATTCATGTACAAATTTCCCACGTGAAATTCCTCGGCGGCGCGCTCAATCTTCTTCGGATTCTTCGAATAAACTGCCCCAGTCAACCCAAACTCGCTATCATTAGCCATCCGCAAGGCATCATCAAAATCCTTAGCCTTGGTAACCGCCAGAACCGGCCCAAAAATTTCCTCCTGAAAAATTCGCGCTTTGGGAGAAATATCCGCAATCACGGTAGGCTCAATAAAATATCCATCGTTCCCAATCGCATTTCCGCCCGCCACCAAACGCCCTTCCTTCTTCCCCACCTCGATATATTCCATGATCGATTTCTTCGAGGCCTTGTTGATCACCGGTCCCATGTAATTTTGCGGATCCTCGGGCGAGCCTACCTTCATCGACTTCACCCGCGGCACCAGCTTTTCCAAAAACTTGTCATAAACTTTCTCCGCCACAATCGCCCGCGAACACGCCGAGCACTTCTGCCCCTGATATCCAAACGCCGAGAGCGCCACGCCCTCGACAGCCGCATCGAGATCGGCCTCGTCATCCACGATGATGGCGTCCTTCCCGCCCATCTCGAGTACGGTGCGCTTGATCCACACCTGCCCAGGCTGCGCCTTCGAAGCCTGCTCGGCAATCCGCAAACCTGCCTCTTTCGATCCGGTAAACGCAATGAACCGCGTCTTCGGATTCGTCACCAAAGCCTCGCCGGCCGTCGAACCCGGCCCGGTGAAAAAGCTGACCACGTCGCGCGGCACGCCGGCTTCGTACAAAATATTCACGAAAATCGCAGCGATGGTTGGTGAATCGCTCGAAGGCTTCACGATCGCGGTGTTCCCCGTAACGATCGAAGCAATCGTCATGCCGCCCATAATCGCCGCAGCAAAATTCCACGGCGGAATCACCACGCCCACGCCCAGCGGAATGTATCGCAGATAATTTTTCTCCCCACGCATGGGAGTCAAAGTCTGCGGCCCGGACAGTCGCAAAGCTTCGCGTCCGTAGAATTCGCAAAAATCGATCAACTCGGCAATGTCCGCATCCGCCTCAGGCCAAGTTTTCCCAATTTCAAAAGTCAGCCAGGCCAACAACTCAAATCGCCGCGCACGCAAAGTCTCTGCCGCGCGATATAAACAAGCCACGCGTTCCTCAGCCGGCACTTTCTTCCAGCGCTCGAAAGCGCGATGTGCCGCCTCTACGGCTTGATTGGCCATCTCCACGGTAGCCTTCTGAAAAATCCCAACCACTTCGCTGGGCTTCGATGGATTAGTGGACTGAATTTTCTCCTTGGTAGTCACATTCTCGCCGCCAATAGTCAGCGGATATTCCCGCCCAAATTGCGCCCGCACAGAAACCAGCGCCGCCTCCATAGCCTTGCGATTCTCAGCCTTCGAGAAATCAATAAACGCCTCGTTAACAAATTCCCCGCGCCCCGCAACAGTAGTAGTAGCCGCCGTCATCCCATCCTCCTAATATCCAATTTCATCTCCCAATTCTATCGCAAGCCCAGTAGGGGAGGGTGCTTCAGACCCTCCCGCATTTCGGCCCCGCCTTCGCGTCATGCCCTCGTCCCCCGAAACCGAAATCGCCGGTCGTTCGCGTCCACCTTCACATCCCGAAATCCCACTTTCTCCAAGCGCTCGCCAAAGGCATCCGGATCCACCAAAACCATCACATCCCCAATATGAATCACCTTCATAATCCAGCCATCGCGGCTATCGACGCCAGCAAACACCGCCCCACTCCGCAGGACGCGATAAGTCTCCCGCAAAAGCCGCTCCTGCAATTTCAGGTTCGGCACATGATGCAGCATCGTAAACGACACCGCCCCGGAAAATCGCCCATCCTCAAAAGGCATCTCAGTGGCGTCGCCATCCACCACATCCACATTCCCCCCGCGCGTCCGCTCGCGTAACGAAGCCGCCAACCCGCGATCAATCTCCAGCGAAGTAAGATGATCCACGCGCTCGCGCAAATAATCAGTAGTAGTCCCAGGCCCAGGCCCAATCTCCAAAACGTCCCCGCCCAAATCCACGCCATCCAATCCCCAAGGCATAATGTCGTTAAGCACAGTCCTACGCCACCAATCCGATCGGCAAAGCCAATGGTGAATCCAGTTCAATCTATCTCCCTTGAAAAAATCCGATCCCTAACTCCGCATCGGAATCAAATTGCGGATCCGCCTGTCGCGCAAATAAAGCGGCACCCAAACCAACACGCCAAAAATCCCCGGAAACAAGATCAAGCCCAGCGGTTGTCCGACATGCCAGTTCGTCTCGACCGCTCCGCCAAGATATCCGGTCAGCAAAATGGCGCCAAGCACCTTAGTCCGCGGAATGACGTAGAGTATGAAGCACACCAGCAAGATCACGCCAACCGCAAAAATCGTGTTCTCCGAAAATCCCATCTGAACCGCTTGCGCCACAAACGCTTTCACCTTCAAAACCTTGGTCGCCCAATCGAAGGTCAAGAGCAGCAGGATCAAAGCCTCGATGATATAACTCGTCCAAAGCGCGCCCTTCGAAACCGGCGCAAGGTCAGTCCGCGATTCCATAAACGCCTCCATTCAAATTCGCACGAGCAAGTCAGCAGAAACGAACAGCATTTTACATTAGATGTAGCTCGGATCTCGAACGAACCAATCTCATGAATACTTTGTAGGGGGTCGGTGCTTTAGCTCCGACGTTAAATCACCTCTCGAATCGCGGGCTTTAGCCTCTGAGAACACTCCGCCCCGCCGTCCAACTATCTATGAGATGTATTCATGACGCGATTCGATAATGCGACCGCCTCGGCCCGAAACACCCATTCCAAATTACCGACGCGCAAAGTTCACGCCATGCTAGCATTTCAAAGCAGATTTCACCTGTGTCCGACCTTCAAAATTTCGCCGCCGGCTACGATCCAGCGATTCTGGCTCTGTTCCTGGTCTTCGTTTATTATTCCCTCGTAACTTTGATTCGCCGCACCAGCCCTTCGAATCACGTTTCAGTCCCCAGCTACTCGGTTCCAGCAGGCGTTTCCCCCGCCGTGGCCGCCTGGCTTCTGGAGCGCAACCATCTTCCCCGCGCAATGGCCGCCGCCCTCGTCAATATGGCCGCCAAGGGCTACCTGAAAATCGAGCAATCAAATGATTTATTTTCGGCCCTCCAACTCGAATCCGGATCCGCCGCCCCGCTCGAACCCGAAGAGCACGCGCTCGCTTACCGGCTGTTTCGCAATTACGACACTTTCGATTTCGATGATGCGACTCCACAGCTTGCAGACGCCATCAAAGCATTTCGCACCGCGATGCTCAATACCACGTATATGTCCGTAAGCACCGCATGGTCGGTGCCCGCATGGATCGTCTCGTTTTGTGCCGTCGGCTTCGTTCTTATTCGCGAGAGTTCAGACTTTCTTGACCACACGACGAACAGTTCCGGGAGGGTTATTGGCACCGTCGTGGCGCTGACCTTCGGTTGCTTCACCGTCGCCCTTCGCACCTTGGGCGGCCCCATCGAAAAACTTGCCGGCCGTTTGCCGGGCAGCACCGCCCCGCGACGCCCGTGGACCGGCGCCGACAACAAGCCCGTTACTTTTTTGCTCGCCAGCTTCCTCGGTGTGGGCCTGCTGTCCATCATGACCACGCCGAGCGCCGGAATAATCACCGGCGCTTTCATGCTAGTCAACATTGCTTTCTTCCACGCCATTCAAGGCCCAACTTCGGCGGGCGCGGAAGTCCTCAACCGCCTGAACGATTACAAAAAGTATCTAGCCGCGGTCGACGCCGGCCCCATCAGCCACATCAATTCCCCGGAACATCCGCCCGCACAGTTAACCGAGAAATCCGCTTACGCCATAGCCTTTCATCTAGACCTAGGCTGGGGCGAACAATTCGTAAGCTCCATAGCCGACGTAATCGAGTGCGCCGAAGTCTTCAAAACACCCAGCGACAACTCTGGCTCCAGCTGAGTCCCGGGAAATTCCCCGAATAACCGGGATGCGGCCGGATTCTAATCGATACAGTTACGATTAAGAATCGCTGTAACTGCATGAAAATAAAGGGCGAAGACCGTTTCTAATCGAACAAATTCACATCTCAAATTCTTGTTGATTTGCGATTGTCACGCTCGCGGACAGCAAGCTAGAAAGTTCGGCGAGACAACATGGGGCCGAAAAACGGGCGGGACTACAAACCAGGTCAGCCCCTACCAGGTCGGGGCTGATGATTCAGCCCAGCGATATAAACGTCAGCTCGCGGATCGCTTCGCCGAACGCGCGGGTGTGCTGGTCCACGTCGGCATCGGTCGTGGCCGGGGACATCAGCGCCATGTTGTGAAATGGAGTCATCAGGACGCCGCGATTTAGAGCTTGCAGATGGAGGTAACGCTCTAGCTCGAAGTCCATTGCAGCGGCGGCCTCGGCTCCATTTCTCGCCGGCGTAGCGCGGAATTGGTATTCGGCCCGGGCGCCGAGGCGGGTTACGTGCCAGGGTAGATTGGCGCCGGCTATCGTTGCGGCTACGCCTTGCTCGAAACGCTCGGACTGAGGGATCATGCGGGCGAAGGCGGCTGGAGTTAGCACATTTTCCAAAGTGGCGCGCATCGCTGCGAGCGACATGGCGTTGCCGGCCAGAGTCCCGCCTATGCCGCCGGTGTCGCAGTCTTCGATATGGATGCGCTTCACAATGCGCTCCGCTACCTCAGGCGTAAAACCGTAAGTCGCCGCGGGAATTCCGCTCGCGAGCGGCTTACCGATCACGAACATGTCCGGCTCAAGCCCGTGCTCGCGCGTATAGCCGCCGGGCCCGGCGCAGATGGTGTGCGTCTCATCCAGAATCAGCAGCGTGCCGGAGCGACGCGTTAGATCGCGGAGCGCGGCGTGATAGCCCGCATCGGGATGAATGATGCCGACGTTGGTCATCACCGGCTCGGCGAGCACGCAGGCGACATCGTGATGCTTGAGAGCAGTTTCGAGGGCGTTCAGGTCATTGAACTCGACAACGCGCGTGGTTTCAGCGAGATTTACAGGAGGACCGATGTTGCCGCGGCGCGGACCGACAACGCCGTTTTCGAGCGTGGCGAAGGATTCATCTACCGTGCCGTGATAGCAGTAA
>Ga0209038_10000501_pt1 | contig 12050 bp, 10 predicted proteins | sample BogFormECP03_OM3_FD_188237 | JGI IMG/M metagenome (GOLD analysis project Ga0209038, IMG submission 188237) | Bog forest soil microbial communities from Calvert Island, British Columbia, Canada - ECP03_OM3 (SPAdes) (version 2) | ecosystem: Environmental > Aquatic > Freshwater > Wetlands > Bog ...
TAGAAGCTCCCGCTTTTCGTCCCAGGTTCCCCGGCGCAATTTGAAGGGTACGTATTGAATGAACGTGGTCATCACGTGCTTTCCCGGAGGCGCGAGCGTGGTATCCACGTTCGAGGCAACCACGCAATCCACCCACAGCTCCTCCGGAATTTCGCCGAACTTGGCGGTGTCGTAACAGCGTTCGGCGAATTCAAGGGACGGCACCAGCGTGAAAAGCGCGCGCTGCGACGCGGGCCAGTCGCGAGGCATGCCGGTGACGCGCGGCTCTTCGCTCAACACAAAATTTACTTTGGCGCAGGGGCCGTCCATCTTGATGCCGGCCACGGCATGACGAAAATCAGCCGGAAGTTCGCGCTCCTCCACCAGCCCGAGAAAAGTGCGCTTGGGATCCGCGTTCGAGAGCACAAAGCGCGCGGAAATCTCCGTGCCATCCTCCAGGACGACGCCGCGCGCCCGCCCGTCGCGCACATCCACTTTCGCAACGGGCGCGGCAGTAAGAATTTCCGCGCCCAATTTGCGGCACGCTGATGCCAGCGCTTGAGTGATCGCGCCCATACCGCCGATCACGTGCCCGTAGAAGCCCTGAATTTCTCCGTCCCCGCCGCTCAACAGATGGAACAGCAATCCCAGCGCGGAGCCGGCGTCGTACGGACCACCGTGCTTGCCGTAAACATTATTCGCCAGAAACATCGTCTTCATTTTTTCGGATTCATAATGGCGATCAAGAAAATCGCCGAGGCTTCCGGTAAGAAACGAAACGAGTTGCGCCGCCTCTTCGCCCTTCATTCCGCGAAATCTTTTTCCGACGCGCAGGAGTTCGAACCAGCCAGCAGCGCCACGCTGCGTGGGATCGGGCGGCGGCTCCAGAAAAAACGGCTGCAGATAACGCGCCAGTTTTTTCAGCTGATCGTCCACGCGAATAAACGTGTCCGCATCGCGCGGCGAAAGTTTCCGGAATTCAGCGATGGCGCGTTCGCGGTCGGCCCACCACGGAACGACTTGCCCATCCGGAAACGGAACCAGCAAGCCGGGATCGCACGGCACCATGTTCAATCCGTGCGCCCCGAGATCCAGATCGCGAATAATCGTGGGACGCAACATGCTCGCGATATACGAAGTCGTGGAAGCGCGGCAGCCCGGCGCAATTTCTTCGGTTACGCAGCAGCCACCCACAATTTCGCGGCGCTCCACAACGAGCGTGGAAAATCCAGCGCGCGAAAGATATGCGGCGGCCGTCAGGCCGTTATGGCCCGCGCCGATGATGATCGCATCATATGACTTGCGTTGCGGAGGCATCAGGGTTTAGTATGACCGCCAGTCACGATAGCATCTAACTGGAATTAGATAGCATAACTGGAGAAATAATCCAATGACAGTGTCCGGGCATGACCTGCGGTCACATCAACGCATAAAAGCGCCACGCAGCGTGCTGAATCCCGACTTGCGCCCCGTCACGCCGGGGCCGCGCCTGGAAGCCAAGCGCGCGCGCATTGTGGACGCGGCACTGCGCCATTTTGCGGAGCATGGCTATCACGCCGCGCGCATTGAAGACCTTTCGGCGCAGCTGGGAGTCGCGAAAGGTTCGATCTTTCAATATTTCGGCAGCAAGGGCGGGTTATTCCTGGAAGCGTACAAAAAAGCGGTGCGTTCTTTCCCTGCCTATCTGGATTGCCCGTCGCAGATTCGTGAAAAGGGATTTTTCGAAATTCTGCGCTACTGGCTGCTGCGCACCGAGCGCCTGGTGCGCGAAGATTGGATTCCATATCGCGTCGCGCTGCTGGGAAATTACGGAGTGGACCTGACGTTGAAGCGCGAGATTAACCGTTTTCTGCTGGCCGAAGATCCCTACGGCAGCACCGCGTTCGTGCGGCTGGGGATCGCGCGCGGCGAAGTGCGCTCGGATATTGACGCGCCGCTGATCGTTTCGATTCTGGATTGGACCATGGAGCGTTTTCAAGATGCACTGCTGACCGAAGAACTCGATCCCGGACTTTTTCCGCATCCCGCCGATCCGGCAAAGAATTCGGCGCGCATCAATCAATTTCTATTGGTGCTGCGCGGCGCGATCGGGGTTTGAATCTCGTTCGCGCGCGATATTTTGAGCGCGAGCCTGCTCAACTTCTTGAGGAGAGATTTGCATGGAACCGACGGTGAAAGAAATTCTCGCTTCCTATAACGCCGCTGCTGCTCTCCCCGACGCGTACACGATTCCCGCGCCGTGGTACACCGACCCGCGCATCGCGCAGCTGGAGTTGCAAAACGTATTTTCGCGCACGTGGCAATCGGTGGGACGCACGGAGCAAGTGGAAAAGCCAGGACAGTACGTCACCGCGACCGTCGCGGGCGAACCGATCGTCGCGGTGCGCGGCAGCGATGGAATATTGCGCGCGTTTTACAACGTCTGCCGCCATCACGCCATGACGGTGATGAACGAACCGTGCGGCCACGCGCAACACATGCGCTGCCCCTATCACGGCTGGACCTACAACCTGGAAGGCGAGCTGCGCGGCATGACGGAGTTCGAGGGCGTTTGCAATTTCGATCGCGCGCAGAATGGGCTAGTGCCGGTTCGCGTGGAGATCTGGGAGAATTTCGTTTTTGTGAATCTGGATCCCCATGCCGCGCCGCTGCGGGATTTCCTGGGCGCACTGGTGGGACTCTCGAAGCCCCTGAACTTCGGCGGATTGAAATTTGTCGAACGCCGCAGCTACATACAGCAGTGCAACTGGAAAGTGTACGTGGATAATTTTCTGGACGGTGGCTATCACGTGCCGCACATGCACAAAGGGCTCAACAGCGTGCTGGATTACACCAACTACACGATTGAAAATGTGGACCGCTGCTGCGTGCAATCCAGCCCCGTGGCCGTGGACAAAAGCTCCGAAGCCAGCGCCGCGGCCACGCGTAAAGGCGACCGCGCGTATTATTTCTGGCAATACCCGAATTTCATGCTCAATTGGTACGAAGGCTATCTCGACACCAACCTGGTGCTTCCGCTGGCCGTGGATCGCTGCGAAGTAATCTTTGATTTTTATTTTGGCGATACCAGCGAAGCGCAAATGCCCTACATCCGCGAGAGCATGGGCGTGAGCGAGCGCGTGCAGCAGGAAGACATCGTGATTTGCGATGGCGTGCAGCGCGGGCTGAGTTCGCGCGCGTATCAGGCCGGCCGGTTATCTGTGCGCCGCGAAGCCGGCGAACATCTGTTTCATCGCTTGCTGGCCGCGGACCTAAACGACACTCGCGCCGCAGCCGCGCGATAGCTTCAGTTGGATTCGGCCCGGCGTTGCAGCGCGGGTCTGAGACCCGCCCCGATGGAAAATCGGACTAATCGAAGATGACGGTTTTATTGCCGTAGAGCAGGATGCGGTTTTCAATGTGCCAGCGCACCGCGCGCGAAAGCACAACCTTTTCCAGGTCGCGGCCCTTCTGAATTAAATCCTCGGTGGTATCGCGGTGTGAGATGCGCACCACGTCCTGTTCGATAATCGGCCCGTCGTCCAGAGCTTGGGTCACGTAATGGCTGGTGGCGCCGATCAGCTTCACTCCGCGATCGAAAGCTTGCTGGTGCGGCTTGCCGCCGACGAACGCGGGCAGAAACGAGTGATGAATATTAATGATGTGGTGCGGCGGGTACTGGCGGATGAAATCCGACGATAGCACTTGCATGTAACGCGCCAGGACGATCAGGTCAATTCCATGCGGACGCAAAAGTTCAAGCTGCTGGCTCTCGGCCTGCGATTTATTTTCCTTGCTCACCGGAATCACATGCAAAGGAACGCCGTAAAAATCGGCCCAACGCTGCACGTCCGCGTGGTTGCTGATGATCAACGGAATTTCGCAGGCTAGTTCCCCGCTGCGCTGGCGATAGAGCAAATCCACCAAACAATGGTCGTAACGTGAAACGAAAATCGCGATTTTCGGGCGATAGCTGGAGAGCGCCACGCGCCACTGCATGCCGAAACGGTCGGCGATGGGCTGAAAATGTTTTGCGAATTCGCGCATGTCCAGCGTGAAACCCGCCAAATCCCATTCCACACGCATCAGGAAGAGATTGCGTTCAGCGTCTTGATGCTCGTCGGCATGCAGCGTGTTGCCGCCTCCACGATAAATAAAATCATGGATCGCGGCGTTCAGGCCTTTTTGGTCTGGACAACTGATGAGCAGGATGGCGCTGTTTTTCACCGGGCGCTCCGGCGGATGCGCGCGCTATTGATGGTCACGCGAAATTGTTTCCTCCCAGGTCTTGTCGCGCAGCGGCTTTCCATTTTCGGTCAGATGGCGCTCGAAATGATAATAGAAATTGCGTGAATCGCTGCGCAATGTAAGCACGACTTTCCAAACCAGGGTGCGGCCGGGCAGTTCCACCGTGGTGGACGCCACTCCGAACACCTGGCTCGTTTCGGGGCTGACGTCCAAGACTTCATAGCCCATCTGTTCGTGATCTTTCATTTTGCCCCACGGATATTCGCTGGAATCATCGCCAACCCAGTCCACGCGCGCGTCTCCAGTGATCAGGTCGTGCGTGAGGGTCCAATACTGCGGCGGCCATGTGTCTCCCTCGGATTTCACGCCGGCGAGCGGCGCCTCTTTTTCCGGCGCGCTGAAATGCGCGCGCGCGGGTGGCTCCAACGGAACCAGGGGAAGCTCCAGGCGAGGAGTGTTCGGGCCGCCGAGCCAGAGCGTGGTGGTCATCTTATAAGGCGTCGGCCAAATCATCGGCCACAGCGCATTGGAAATCGCCAGCCGTATCCGATGTCCCGGCTGAAAAACCCAGCTGGTAACGTGCAGCTCGATGGGCAGCTCGAACTTGCGATTAAATTCCAGATCGCGGGGATTCGCCGCCGATTCCCGTTGCGCTCCGCTTTGTCCTGCGCCGGTGATCAGCGTCACCGTGCCGTCGGGCGCCACGTCCGAAAGCCGCGCGAACCAATCCGCCAGCGGCGCGCTCGCCGACACTTCCAGGAAAACTTTCGGCCAGCCAAGCACCGCCGTGTCTTTCCCCAGCGGCTCCGAATCGTAAACCAGGCTGTACGCGTCAATCGGCCGTTGGTCCGCCGTCAAATCGCCCCACCAAAATCCTGCCTCGTTTCCGATGGACGGCACGTATCGCAACTCGTGCTCGACGCTCTTACCAGCCGTCGGAGCTTCCTCGCTCAAAGTGTGATTCGGCTGGAGAAATAGCGTCTGCGTCTGGAGGTCCGCCGGTGGCCAGGTTTTTTCCGCGCGCCACTCTCCGGGAATTTCCCCGATCGTCGTTGCCGGCGGATACCAGTGGCGCATGTAAACCTCGAACCGTGGCTCGTCCATGATTCCGTTCTGCATGCCCTTCAGCCAGTAATCCCACCAGCGGGTGGCCTCCACGCGCCATTCGATCGAAGGTCCAGGCTCGGCTTCGTGCGGAAAAGTGTGATTCCAGGGACCGATCAGCGCTTTGATGGGCGCATGCGAATGTTCGAAGAAGCGCGGAATGCTGTCGCGATAGCCATCGAGAAATCCGCCGATCATGAAGGATGGAACCGTGTATTCGTCATAATGATCCGGTGCGACGGAAGCGCGGCGCCAGAATTCGCTGTCACGCTGATGCTCCAGGTAGAGCGGAGCCCAAGGCTTGGCATCGAAGCGCGCAGCGAGAGATTTTTCGTCCGTGGGAAAATCCGGCGCGCGCGTGAGGCCCAGCTGCAAGTCCATGCCCAGCTCGAATTCGTCCAGGTGCATCAGATTGTCAATGTAATGGATGTCGTCGTGGAACAATTCCTCGGTGGCGCACATGGCGATAATTGCTTTCAGCGCCGGCGGATGCAGGCGTGCCATCTGAATGGAATTGAATCCGCCCCAGGAAATGCCCATCATGCCCACGTTGCCGTTCGACCACGGCTGCTTCGCCAGCCACGCGATTACTTCCAGGCCGTCCTGCTGCTCCTGATCGGAGTATTCACGATCCGGCGGCGCGCCTTCGCTCGCCCCAGTGCCGCGAATATCCACGCGCGCAGTGACGTACCCGCGGCGCACAAAATAAGAATGCAGATCCCAATCCCGTGCCAGCGTCCAATCATCCTTGCGGTAAGGCAAGTATTCGAGGATCGCGGGAAATTTCTCGCCAGCATGCGCGCCGGGAAGCGGACCATCCGGCATATAAAGGTTCACGGCAAGGCGCACCCCGTCTTTCATCGGGATCCAGACTTGAACGATTTTCACTTTTGCGTATTGCGGTGGATACGCGGATTCGACTGCTGCTGGCGGGACTACACCTGCAGCCCGTGATGGCACGGCAGCTTGAACAATACCTGAGGTGGTACAGCGAGGTCGCGCGAGAACGACTGACGTCGCGAGAAACAATGCCACGAAAGCAACTCCTGGTGTTCTCTTCACGCTGCGGGCTCCTTTTCGAGTGCAAGGCTATCACACCAGTCGAGCGCCGCTCACAGCGGGGATGCTTGCCCTTTGCATGGCTAACGCATGCAGCTGACCATCAGTCGGGGTGATTCGTGTTCATTGATATTCTTCGATGTATTTGCTAGCCTGAATCACTATCGGCTAAGGGAGCGAGATGGCGCGTACGGGAAAATCCATTGAGAAAAATGACGCGTGCTGCCGGACCGCCACTTCACCGAAGCTGGGAGCGGTGCGCGCGCGGGCCTATGCCGGATGGTTCAAGGCTCTAGCGGATCCTACGCGGATCCGCATCCTGAATTTGCTCGCGGCGAATCGCGATCCGGTTTGCGTGTGCGACATCGTGAAGCATTTTCCGATTGGCCAGCCTACGATTTCGCATCATCTAAAGATTCTGCGCGCGACGCGTTTTGTGTTTGCGGAGCGCCACGGCACGTTCATGTATTACCGCGTGAACTTGAAATGCCTGGGAGAATTCCCGCACGCCGCACGCCTGATCATGGACGTATGATCAGAAACAGGTCACGCGACAGTACTTTGCGATACTTCATCGAACATCGTCAATATTAAATGAAGTGAAACAAGGAGGCTCACCATGGCGAAGGAAGGCATCAAGGAAGAGGTGCAAAGCAAATACGGAACAGCGGCACGGCGATTTGCGGGCGGAGAATCGAGCGCCTGTGGATGCGCCTCCAGCGCAATCCCGTGCTGCGATCCTATTTCGTCAAACCTCTACGAATTAAGCGAAACCGCCGGCCTTCCCGCGGAAGCAGTGCTGGCGTCGCTGGGCTGCGGAAATCCCACGGCGCTTGCCGAATTGCGCGCTGGCGAGACCGTGCTGGATCTCGGTTCCGGCGGCGGAATTGACGTGCTGCTGTCCGCACGGCGCGTTGGGCCGTCGGGAAGAGCGTACGGGCTGGACATGACCGACGACATGCTGGCGCTGGCGCGGGAAAATCAGCGCAAAGCCGGCGCGAGCAACGTGGAATTTCTGAAAGGAGAAATCGAGAACATCCCGCTGCCGGACAATTCCGTGGACGTGGTGATCTCGAATTGCGTGATCAATCTTTCGGCGGACAAAGGGCGCGTGCTGCGCGAGACTTTTCGGGTGCTGCGTCCGGGCGGCAGGTTTGCGGTGTCCGATGTGGTGGTGCGCGGCGAAGTACCGGCCGCAGTGCGGAGAAGTGTCGAATTGTGGGTGGGCTGCCTGGCTGGAGCGATGGAGGAATCAGAGTACCGCAGCAAACTTGCGGCGGCGGGATTCGAGGAAATCGAAATCGAGCCGACGCGAATCTACAGCGTCGCAGACGCCAGGCAATTCCTGACCGCCGAAGGAATTGACGTGGACGCGATTGCGCCGCTGGTGGAGGGGAAATTCGCCAGCGCGTTCGTGCGCGCGAAAAAACCGGCAACGAAGGAAGTCACGGCATCGCGCGCCTGCTGTGAATCAGCATGCTGCGCGCCCGCGGAAAGCGAGCAGCGGTAAACGCCATGAAGGACCATTACAACGTTTTGTTCTTGTGCACCGGAAATTCCGCGCGCTCGATCATGGCCGAGGCGATTTTGCATCGCAAAGGCAAACCGGTGTTCGCGGCACACAGCGCAGGGAGCCGCCCGGGCGGCAGTGTGCGCGCCGAAGCGCTGAAACAATTAGAATTCGCGCATATGCCGACGGATGGGCTGCGCAGCAAAAGTTGGGATGAGTTTGCGGCGCCGGGCGCGCCACAAATGGATTTCGTTTTCACGGTGTGCGACAACGCCGCGCGCGAGCCGTGCCCGTTCTGGCCCGGGCAGCCGATGACGGCGCATTGGGGCGTTCCCGATCCGGCGGCGGTGGAAGGCACGCCGGAACAAGTCGAACGCGCATTTCGTGATGCCTTCGTGATGCTGGACCGCCGCATCAGTTTGTTTCTTTGCCTGCCGCTCGCGAGCTTGGACAAACTGGCGATCCAAAAAGAAATTGACAACATCGGGCGCAGCGGGCCGCTCGAAACGCAATGAGATCTTCACCCGGACGTCGCGTGACGGCGGAATTCCTGGGGACACTTTTTCTGGTGGCCACAGTGGTGGGCTCGGGAATCATGGGCGAGCGGCTGGCGGGAGGAAACGTCGCGATAGCGCTGCTGGCGAACACGATTGCCACGGGGTCGGCGCTGGTGGCGCTGATTCTGACGTTCGGGCCAATCTCGGGTGCGCATCTGAATCCCGTGGTGACGGTGGCCGACGCGATGGAAGGCGGAATCGCCTGGAAGGATACTTCCGCATATATTATCGCGCAGGTCGCGGGCGGAATCAGCGGCGCGATCGTCGCGCATTTGATGTTCGGGTTGCCGGTTGTATCTCTATCGCAGCATGCGCGGAGCGGAACAGCGCAGATGTTCAGCGAGTTTGTGGCGACTTTCGGATTGCTGGCGGTGATCTGGGGATGTTCGCGGCTGCGCTCGAACGCGACGGCATTCGCCGTGGGAGCGTACATCACAGCGGCGTACTGGTTCACGGCGTCCACGTCGTTCGCGAACCCCGCGGTGACGATCGCGCGCTCTCTCAGCGACACTTTTTCGGGGATACGACCTGCGGACGCGCCCGGATTTATCGTAGCGCAAATTGCCGGCGCAATCGCCGCAACGCTGCTATTTCGCTGGCTGATTCCGGCGCTGCCGTCGCGCGCGCGCGATGTGGTCCTTCCACACGAGGGCAAGTGAAGGAGAAATCGCCAACAGACCGAGACGCACTGACAAGACTTGCAGCGCGTACGCGACGCGCGTTTAGGGCTTGACGACGGATTCGAGCAGCTTGGTCCAGTGCGAGAGGTGTTCGAGTGATGGGGCATGAGTGTGATCGAGCTCGAGCGGCGTGATGGAGATGGCGCCGTCGCGGATGGCGGCGAGATCGGTGTCGGGCTCGATGTCTTCGATGCGTTGCTGTTCGTGCAGCCAGAAATACTTGCGCCCGCGTGGGTCGGTGCCGGGCTGCAGCAGGTTGCGCGTGATCTTGGAGGATTGCCGGGTGATGCGCACCGAACCGTTCCAGGTTTGCGGCACGTTCACGTTCAGCAGGATTCCCGGCGGCAGGCCTTCCGTCAGGATCAGTGGCACCAAAATACGCGCGAACTGCGCGGCGGGCTTGAAGTCGAATTCCTTGCCGCGATAGGCGACGGAAATCGCGATGGACGGAACGCGGTTGATCGCGCCTTCCATGGCCGCGCCCACGGTTCCCGAATAGTAGATGTTCTCGCCCATGTTTCCGCCTCGATTGATGCCGGAGACGACGAGATCTGGCTTTTCCTTGAGGATGGCGTTGAAGGCGAGAATCACAGCGTCCGCGGGCGTGCCTTCGATGGAATATTCGTTGGGCGCGAGTTGGTCCATGTAGATGGGCTGGCGCAGAGTGAGGGATTGCGCGGCGGCGCTGCGTTCGCGCGAGGGCGCGACTACCGTGAGCCGGGCGTCGTCTTTCAGGGCGTCCACCAGCGCGCGCAAGCCGGGAGCGTGGATGCCATCGTCATTAGTGATCAGGATATGGGGCATGAGAAACCGATGCGGATTTGTGACGCCTTTCGAAAGATTCGTTCCGGTCGAGCGGCGGAAAGGAAGATGGTCGGGACGACTGGATTTGAACCAGCGACCTCACGCACCCCAAGCGTGCGCGCTACCAGGCTGCGCTACGTCCCGACCGCTTGCACCGTTTGTAGCGTATCACTCGCGTTCGAGAAGGGTCAAGACGGCGAGGAGTTCTTCGTGCAAATCGAGGAGAAATTTGCGCTGTCGCTGCGTGGGAGCCTCGCGGCGGGATGGCGCAGCGTAGGTGTGCGCGGCAGAACCGACTGTACCGCCATTGCCCGCCGCAGCCGCGTTGGCGCTCGCGTGTTCGCCGTGCTCCTGGCCGCGTTCTTCGAAATGTTTGCGCGCGCCGGCGATGGTGAAACCTTCCTCGTAGAGCAGGCGCTTGATTTCGAAAACGGTTTCGATGTCTTCGCGGCGGTAGAGGCGGTGGCCGCTGGGGCTCTTCACCGGCTGCAGCATGGGAAATTCGGTCTCCCAATAGCGCAGAACGAAGGCCTTGGTAGCCGTCAAGCGGCTGACTTCGCCGATGCGAAATAGGCTCTTCTCTTCCCTATCGTCCATGGGTGCGGCGTCCGGTGCTGGGGCAGCGCTAGCCATCTCAATTTGTATCGTAGGCTGATTTTCTGCGGTGTCAACCCCTGCAATTTGGTCAGGGCTCATGGTTTGCGCGGGTCTTTGCGTTCGCGGTGCCGCGTGCCGCGTTTTTTCAGGCGTTGGGTGAAGCGAATGGGCGTGCCGAGGAAGCCGAATTCCTTGCGCAACTCGTTTTCGAGGAATCGTTGATAACTGAAATGCAGCGGCTTGAGCTGGTTGGTGAACAGAACGAAAGTGGGCGGTGCGGTGCTGGCCTGGGTGATGTAGAAAATCTTCACCTCGCGGCTGGCGGGCGACGTGCCGCGCGTCAGGTCCACTTTCGCGACCCAGCGATTCAGTTCGCCAGTGGAAATGCGTTTGTTCCGCGCTGCGACGACCTTGTCAATCAAGTTGTAGAGGCGGTCGATATTTTCGCCCGTCTTCGCTGAAAGAAATACTACCGGCGCGTAGGAAAGAAATTTCAAGCGCGCGCGAACCAGCGGCTCGTAGTCCTGCACCAGCTTGTTGGCAGTGAATCCCACGAATTTCCCGCCGCGTTTTTTCTTTTCTGACGATAAATTCTGCGCGGCTTCCAGCGCCAGGTCCCATTTGTTCATGACGATGATTACGGAGCGGCCGGACTGTTCGGCGTAACTGGCGATGGTGGCATCGTGCGAGGTGATGCCTTGCGCGGAATCGGCGACGAGCAGCGCGATGTCCGCGCGCTCGAGGTGCTGGCGAGCCATGATGACGCTTAATTTTTCCGCGATGAGCTTGGTTTTGCCTTTGCGGCGAATTCCTGCGGTATCGAGGAACCGATAGGCCTTGCCGTTGCGTTCGACGACCGTATCCACGGCATCGCGCGTGGTGCCAGGTTCGGCGGAAACGATGGAGCGTTCCGCGCCAACGAGTTGATTCAGCAGCGTGGATTTTCCGACGTTCGGCCGGCCGATGATGGCGATGTTGACGTGCGGCGCTTCCGGCTCCGGCTCGCCCTTGGGAATTTCCTCGGTGAGGGCGTCGAGCAGCACGTCCACGCCAAAACCATGTTCGGCGGAGATGGGGAAAACTTCGTCGCCCAATTCGTAGAAGGGCGAGGAAAAATCCACGGCTTGCTGCGGCGTATCCACTTTATTGACGGCGAGTATGGGCGGCTTGCCGGCGCGGCGCAGCAGTTGCGCGAGTTCTTGATCGAGCGGCGTGGGTCCGACGCGGCCGTCAACAATTTGCACGACGCGCGCCGCGTTTTTAATGGCCACGCTGGCCTGGCGCAGGATTTCGCCGGGGATGCCGGCTTTGTCTTCAGGAACGATGCCGCCGGTGTCCACCACTTCGAAGCTGCGGCCTTCCCAATTTGCGGTGCCGTAAATGCGGTCGCGAGTGATGCCCGGCTCGTTGGTGACGATGGAGCGGCGCGTGCCAGTAAGGCGATTGAACAGTGTGGACTTGCCCACGTTGGGGCGGCCGACGATTACGATGGAGGGGAGCTTGGAGGTCATTTGAGTTGCACAGCGCGCGTGC
>Ga0209038_10000502_pt1 | contig 12034 bp, 10 predicted proteins | sample BogFormECP03_OM3_FD_188237 | JGI IMG/M metagenome (GOLD analysis project Ga0209038, IMG submission 188237) | Bog forest soil microbial communities from Calvert Island, British Columbia, Canada - ECP03_OM3 (SPAdes) (version 2) | ecosystem: Environmental > Aquatic > Freshwater > Wetlands > Bog ...
TTGCTCCGAGGAGTGCTTATGCCGGTGGCGTGTCCAGCGCCGGAAATCCCAGAACGTGGTGCGAAGTCTGCGTCTGCGGGATCCCGATCATGCGATTCAGCATTTGTCGAACCGCTGGGCTTCAAGTTCGTGTTTCGAATTGAAGCGGAGAGCTGAGTTCGCGAAGCCGCTTTCAGGTAACGAAAGAAACGTGGCTGTCCACGCGACCGCCAATAAGGCGAATCATAGAATTCAACGCCACGCCCCGAACGCATCGCACTGAAGAACGAGTGCTGCACCGGACTAATCACGATTCCGACATGGCCGCGCCATACCACCAAATCACCCGGTTGCGGATGTATGACCCGCCGAAACTCCTTGACACCTCGGTAGAGCTCGGAGGAATTCGAGTAGGAGTAGGTAAAGCCAGCCCGTTCATAGATTGCGTGTACCAGGTTGGAGCAGTCGGCGTTGGAATCGGTAGGCTTGCGGGATTCAAGCGCCGCTCCAATGATCGCGAGCCCCTGGTCTGAGCTCACCAGCCAGGGTGCAATGGCCTCGGAAGATCCGCGAATCGTTCCGCGATCCGCTCTCGGACTTTCAGTGTTCTGTTGATCTGCCGAAACAAGCGAAGTTACTGCGCAAAGCACAAGAAGCAACCCTACCCTCTGGCAGCAGCGGGAATGGATTTTGAGCGTCATGAAAGCCAAGGCCTAGCTTGCCATTACAGAATCGAACCCCAACGGGCTGGAATAGTTCTGTTGAGCTGATGTTATCCACTGAACCATAATCGAAGTGTCAGACATTTCCTCGGGCAAGTTGACCCCAACCGTCGTCTACCATCTCGGAAACGAGATCAACTCCAGCAATATTCTTTTGAGTCCGGATGAGACCCTGCTCTATATAAGCAACAATCAATCCGGAATTATCACAGCTGCTTTCTTTGACAACACTACCGGCAAACTTACAAAAGGTTGCGCTACCCGCAGCCTTAAGAACTTCGCCACCGACTGGGTTTATCTGGGTGCTTTAGGCCTGGAAAAGACAACCGGGACGGGTGGAGTAGTGTACGTCGCCGAGTTTGCGGCGCCGTTGGAATCGTCCTCGATTGGAATCATTAACGTAAAATCGACGGGCGGGACGTGCACGCTGAAGGAAGCTTCCGCATCGCCGGCCTCTGACCCCAATAGTTCGGGACTGTTGTCGATCGGAGTTTTTCCGCCGCGGCCATTCTAACCAGAAGCACAAAGCGAATTACATTTTTTGAGGAGTTGGCTATGCGCTCCGCATCAGATATTTGTTTTCGATTCTGACCGTCCGCCCTCATTCGCGGCTCAACCCTTCTGCTTGCCCTAAGTTGTGATAGCTTGAACTCAACCTTACGGACAGCGCAGGCGAGTTTCTACGTATCGGACACAGATTGGTGTCCGATGGGGATTTTGAGTGTAATGAGATTTTGCGCCAGTTGACAACGGCCCTATACTCATTTTGTGCGGCAGTGGCCCCCCACCATTCGCCTACCACGGACCTTCTCCGACTGATCGGGAGGTCAGCCATGCTCCGCTACAAAGCTTTTGTCCTGGTTGCAGCCACATTCGTTTTATGTGCCGCTCCCGAATTCGCCCTGGCTACCGGCAGCAAGAAGATCGTGCACACTCTCCATGACGAGCCCGGAGCTAATCCTCGCTCGAATCTCATCTTCGACGCCGAGGGCAATCTCTATGGCTCAACCATTAGCTCTGGACGTGAGGCTTGCAAATGTGGAACCGTGTTCCGTCTCAGTCCTCAGGCCGGAGGTGGGTGGAACTACGAAGTCCTTTACCAGTTCAAAGGCGAAGAGGACGGCGGCTATCCGACTGGCAAGCTGGTGTTTGACAAGACTGGCAAGCTGTACGGCGCAATGGCATGGGGCGATGGAGGTGTTTTTCAGCTGACACAGCAACCGGGTGGCTCATGGGCCGAGATCGCTATTTACGCGTTCACGGGGGAACCGGACGGGAGCAATCCCTACTCTGGCATGACCATCGACAATTCTGGCAACCTTTACGGCACAACACAAAGTGGCGGTGCTAACGGCATAGGTTGCGTATACATGGTGAGTCCAACGGCGAACGGTTGGTCGGAAACGGTCCTGCACAGCTTTTCCGGGAGCGATGGCGCATATCCGTGGGCAGATGTCGCCCTGGATGCGGCAGGAAACGTCTATGGCACGACGATTGCGGGTGGAGCTTACGGGCAAGGCGCTGTCTTCGAACTGTACACTTCACATGGCTCTTGGGCTGAGACCGTTCTGTATTCATTTCGCGGAGGAACGCATCAAGGTTGGCCTGCGGCTGGAGTTTATCTGGACGCCTCGGGAAAAATCTTTGGCACCCTGTCCGACAATGGCGACGACGGTCTTCCGGGGGCAGTGTTCCGATTGGAACCCAATTCTAATGGCGTGTGGACTGAAACCCTACTGCACACGTTTGGGAAGCGTGGCGACGGGGCTTTTCCGTGGAGTGATTTCGTTCCCGACGACGCCGGGAATCTTTATGGCACAACCTACGTCGGGGGAAACGCCGGAAATGGAGTGATCTATAAGCTTGCCCAGAATGCCAATGGCGATTGGACTGAAAGCGTTTTCTTCAGCTTTAATTACCGCGACGGTGCGAACCCCGCCGACAATCCTGTTACTTTCGACGCGTCTGGGAACCTTTTCGTCGCCACTGATAGCGGCGGTCTGCGATCGGGATATGGTGTTGTCCTTGAGATTGGTCCATAGCTGAGGCGAGACAATTTCGCTTTCCGTCTACATAACAATCTGCATGCCCGCACCGACCCGAAGTTGGGTGTGTCCTCTATCAATTGAACGAAATGAGGTGTGGTATTCGTCGCTGACGTCGTTCATGGAAACACGATACCGCCCGGCATATAACGAATCCGCGCCAGTTCCAAATCGTCGTTGTCGCAACCAGGCCGTTACACGTTTTGAGCATTGGCTGGGCAGGTCAATAAGCGCTATGACGATGTTTCGCCAACCATCCGCTGGCAGGAAGCGTAGCCTATCCGGATCTGGTTTGTTTTGGTGCGGCGCACGCCAGCGAGTATGCAAGGAAGGGCACATTTCAAACAATGCCGCATAGACCAGGTGCACTGACTACGCGACTTCTGCTACTATGACCGTTCGGCGAGGTGGCCATGCCCCAATTTGTTATCGAGCGGGACATCCCGGGCGCAGGTGATTTATCGGATGCGGAACTGCAGGCAGTCGCCCGAAAGTCGGTTGGCGTGCTGAAGGATATGGGGCCCGAGATCAAGTGGCTCCATAGCTACGTCACGGGCGATAAAGTCTATTGTGTGTACTTGGCACCGGACGAGGAAACGGTTCGCGAGCACGCACGCCGGGGAGGCTTTCCGGCGAATCGCATCTCGGCAGTACGGCGCCTGATCGATCCCAACACCGCAAATTGAGTTAAACAGAGTTTCGAGTCCTGAGACCTGGTTCCGCGACGCCGTCAAGCGCCTCGCGGACCGCTTGGTCCACCGGCATCGCCCAGCCTTCCAACCACGCTGTCCCTGCAGCATCGCCTAGCGTTCGGCGCGCAAATTCCAGGGCCTTATCTAGCCTGGGTTGTTCGGTCGGAGTCAGCGGCGCGCCCAATCGTTGGCGAAGCGCCGCTGCGGCTCCTGCCAAATGCAGCGATCGCTCGGCGTTCGACTGGCCTGCGGCACTTACGGCGAGACATTCGAGCGCCCTCGCGATGCCCCGTTTGTGACCGAACTCCTGGTAGACCTTAATGCTTTCGGCGTATAGACGGCGCGCTTCAGCGTCGTTCCCCTGATCACAGCTCAGGCTGGCCAAATCCGAAAGCGCGCTCGCGATCCCCCAGCTATCACGCAATCGGCGAAACTCCAGCAGGCTTTGTTCGCAAAATGAACGCGCCGCAGTGAAGTCGGCCTTTTCCCTCGCCACGTCGCCCATGTAGTTCAAAGTCCAAGCGACACCCGCGCCATCCCTGACCTCGCGAAACATCGTTAGACACTCATCGTAAAGCGCAGATGCACGTTCATATTTGCCCTGCAACTTCATTACGCCGGCGAGATTGCTGAGGGCTCGGGCAACATTTGCGGGATCGCTGGGGTCCTTCCATATAGCCACACATCGCTCAAACAGAGAGGACGCGGCGGCGAGTTCACCGCGCTCGCGGGCGTTGACGGCCAACGCATTCAGGGCGACAGCAACCCCACGGTTATCGTTTAGATCGGCGCAGATCTCGAGGCTTTCTTCGAACAGTGGGCGCGCGGTGTGGTAATCGCCCTGCTCGCCCGCCAGGACCGCCGCCGCAAAAAGCAAGCGCGCGCGCAGTTTTGGGCGCGTCTGTGTCCCTTCCAGGGCAAGCAACCGGGCGATGGTATCCCGCCCCTCGGTGAGATGCTCCCGCGTTTCCCAGAAGCGAAATAAAGCCGCACCCAGGCGAAGTCCCCACTCGGCATCCCCGGTTTTGATCAGATAATCGAGCGCCAGGCGGAAGTTGTCGTGCTCCACTTCGAAGCGGTCGAGCCACTCGCGTTGAGCAGCGATGTCTTCGGCACCTTCCTCGGCGAGCACGAGGTAATAAGCGGCATGGGCTCGGCGCGTCGCCGGTTCATCGTGGCTCTCGGCCAGGCGTTCGAGAGCGTATTCGCGGATGGTAGAGAGCATAAAGAAACGCGTTTCTTTATCGACCTGCTCCACCTGCTGCACCAAGCTCTTGTCCACCAAGGAAGCCATGCCGTCGAGCACGTCGAGGCCTAGATCGCCTTTGGTGTCACACGCGGCTTCCACGGCTTCCAGCGTGCTACCGCCGGTAAACACGGAAAGCCTTCGAAAGAGTGTTTGTTCGGCGCCATTGAGGAGGCTGTAGCTCCAGTCCACAGTATTGCGAAGAGTTTGTTGCCGAGTTGGCAGATCGCGGGCGCCGCCGGTCAACAAGTTCAAGCTGCTTTCGAGGCGTGTCAGCATGGCGGAGGGCGAAAGCAGCTTGATGCGCGCTGCAGCAAGTTCGATGGAGAGAGGCAAGCCGTCAAGGCGAGAGCAGATCGCCGCCACCGCGGCTGCGTTTTCCTTCGTCAGCGCGAATTCTGGCTTGACAGCCTGCGCGCGTGCCACAAAGAGCGCGATTGCCGGAAGACGGGAAAGCACTTCCAGAGGCGGAATGGACTTGGGGTCGGGCAGAGCGAGCGGTGGTAAGGGAAATTCATGTTCGCCGTAGACATGAAGCGGCGCCTGGCTGGTGACCACGACCTTGAGTTTGGGGCTGGCGGTCAGCATTTGCGCCACGACGGGCGCGGCGGAGACGAGATGCTCGAAGTTGTCGATCAAGAGGAGCATCGGCTGGCGCAGGCCGCCCATGTACTCCATCAATCTTTCCTGGGGCGACGTATTTCCGGTTTCGCGCACACCTATTGATTGCGCGATGGTGGAAGCGATCAAGCCACCTTCGCCAATCGCTGACAGAGAGACGAAGCAAACGCCGGATGGGAACAGGTCGGCGATTTCGCTTGCCACCTGCAAGGCGAGCCGCGTCTTCCCGATGCCGCCCGGACCGGTGAGGGTCACGAGTTGTATGTCCACGCGGCTCAAGAGCTGACGGAGACCAGCCGCTTCGTGTTCCCGTCCAATGAATGCGGTGCGCTGCACCGGCAGGTTGCTGTGCCGATGTTCGGATTCCCCAACAGGCGCATCGGCGAGGCGGTCGCGGACAGCGGCGAGGTCCCGAGCCAAATCCCGGGTAGAGCCGTAGCGCTGCGCAGGGTCCTTGGCGAGGCAGCGCTCCACAATCCAAATAAATGGAGCGGGTACCTGAAGCACTCTGGCGGCGAGGCGCTCGGGCTCATCGCGAAGGATCGCGGCAGTGGTTTCGGCATGGTTCTTTTTCTGGAACGCGGGAGATCCGGTCACCATTTCGTAGAGCACCGATCCAAAGGAAAACTGGTCGGAATGGAAATCGACCTCGCCGTCGGTCGCTTGCTCGGGCGACATGTAGCCGACAGTGCCCATCACTGTTCCATGTTCGGTGATGCTGGTGGTTGCATCGGAACCCCGAGGGTGGTCGAGGTTACGAAGTTTCGCTAGACCGAAGTCCAGCACCTTGGCCGTACCATCGCGAGAGACCATCAGGTTCTCCGGCTTCAGATCGCGATGTATGACGCCCATCTCGTGCGCTTTGGCGAGACCGTCCGCAATTTGCGCCGCGAGTGCAACGCACTTTCGAAATGCAATTGGGCCGGACGCAATCAGCGCTCGCACCGTTTCTCCATCCACCAGTTCCATCGCGATGTAGTGCGTACCGTCTACATGGCCAAGTTCATAAATCGTCACGATGTTCGGGTGATTAAGCGCGCAAGCGGAGCGGGCTTCCTGCTCGAAGCGCGATAAGGCTTCCGGTTGCGAACCACGGTCCAGCGAAAGAGTCTTGATTGCGACCTCACGGTCGAGCCGGGTGTCCTTGGCGCGATAGACCTCACCCATACCGCCGGCACCCAGTCGCAGAAGAATCACGTAACTGCCGAAGCGCGTACCCGGCGACAGGGCAGGTGGCGCCGAACCAGACGTGGGAGGTGGGTTCATGTAGGTTGGCCGGCGCAGCTCAGGGCATGTCGAATCGGGCCGCTCTCTGCTGCGCAATTACACGTGGAGCTCAAATCGCTGCCACAGAATATACTCCAGGGCAACACCCCGGCTGCACTTATAATATCCCAGTTCCAGAGGGGGTTTTATGGATCTGCGATCGTTGCAGCGGCCACTGAAAGATCAGTATCGGCAAGACCCGACCAGTTCCCGAATCACATTGACAGCGCGCGGCACTCAGACTGACGCACCGATCTCTTGTTCTGTGGACTTGGGGCGGGAGATCTACAAGGCGCAAGCGCACCAAGGAGTCGGTGGCGCGGGTACCGGAGCCTGCTCCGGAGACCTGCTGTTAGGTGCGTTAGCAGCCTGCGCGCAGATCACTTGCCAAATGGTAGCTTCTGCCATGGGAATACCGACGGAGGGCATAGATGTTACGGTCGAGGGCGATCTGGATCTGCAAGGAACGCTGGGTATCTCGAAAGAGGCGCCCGTCGGATTTCAGAGCATCAGAGTCATCTTCAATGTCCGCGCACCGCATGCAACTGCGGAACAATTAAGCGCATTGCAGGCGAAAACGGAACAATATTGCGTGGTGATGCAAACCTTGCAGCATCCGCCGAGGATTGAGAACAAGTGGGCGCAGCCGTGATCGCTGAATATCCCGTAATCCACCGCACCACCTCATCTCGTACAACGCGCTTGTTGAGTGTAGGGCTGCGCCGATTTCGGCAAGGGATCGCTGTGCCCAATGCAAATACGAAATCAACAAAATTGCTGACTAAATTATCGCCGTATCCGGTCAGCCCCTAGAAATTGCCACGGCAACGACGACAAGCCATTCGTGAACCTGTTCAGCTTCACGGGTGTGGAACATATTTTCCTTTTCTCGTGGGAAAGCTCTTGCATTGCCGCCTTGATCCTTAGTTACCGTCTGCGCCAAAGGTAACGGTCAAGTAACTTTGTGATCAAAGGGACGCTTGGCAGCGAAACGGCTTCCAGAACCTTCGCAAATGTGCTAAGTCCCACAGTTGCTAGTGTCCCCGACTGCCGTCGAGCATAGGACCTCTCAATCCCATTGTCTGACGGTGCCAGGAATGCCTTGGCACCGCGATTGCGCTACAGGCAGCACCCCCCCGCGCACATTCCATGACAACAACCATCGGCACTGTCTTTGTTCGGCTTGGGCCAGCGCCTCAATTAACAAAAGCACACCGGCCCGCACCGGGAATTTTGAGAAATGAACGGCACAACTGGCGCGGTGGCCGAGTTTGCGCCTCTTTATCCCCCCAAGAAATAGGGACCGGCAACATGCCCAAATCCCAACGGGAGAATCATCTTTCATGAAGAGCATCACCACGGGACTTCTCATTCTTACTCTGGCCACTGCGGCCATGGGCGTGGAACTTCCATCATCCCCACGACCCGTGGAGCACGATCCGGGCACGTGGGCATTCACCACCGGGAGCGCTTCCGCGATCATCGGCACGTTCACGAAACCATGGATCGGTCTCGCAGCGGGTGTGACCGTCGGACTGGCGGCCAACTTGCAAGACAGCAATAATGCCCGGCAGAACATGGCGGCTGGCGTCGCCGGAGCGGTCGGCAGCTACCTGCTCATCAAGACTCTCAAGCGCGATTGGCATCGCAAGAGGTAGCGTCCCCACTTCCTCGGGTTCCACTTTCGCCGACGCAAAATTTGGAGCTCTGTAAGCACCCGAGCGCTTGCGGGCCTTTTGATAACGCAACACGTATGGGCTAGCGCCTCGCCTCAGAAAGAACATAGCCTTGACACTTGCCGCCGTCTCGTTAAAAGTAGCTGAGCATTGACAGTAACTTCGCGTAAAGCCTACACTCCGCGGTTTCTGTCCTGAGACGTTCGAGTCGTGAAGGAAAACTATGACACCGGAATTGGAAGGCAAGGTTGGGATTGTTACTGGTGGGACGTCGGGCATTGGCCGCGAGACCGCCGTGCTTTTCGCAAAGGCGGGCGCCAAAGTGGTAGTTGCGGGACGGCGCGAAACGGAAGGCGAGGAAACCGTCGAACTGGTCCGTGCAGCCGGCGGAGATGGTCTGTTCGTGAAAACGGACGTTTCGAAAGCTTCTGAGGTTGAAGCGCTGGTTCAGAAAACGGTGGAGAAATTTGGCCGCTTAGATGTCGCCTTCAACAACGCTGGAGTCGAAGCTGCTTGGGCGCCCATCATCAGACAGTCCGAGGACGATTGGGATCGGATTATCGACATCAATCTCAAAGGGGTTTGGCTATGCCTGAAGTTCGAAATCCGGCAGATGCTCAAGCAAGGCGGCAGCGGAGCCATTGTAAACATGGCCTCGATTACTGGACTAGTCGGTGCCGTTGGGGCAGCGGCGTATAGTGCGAGCAAACATGGCGTGATAGGGCTGACGCAAACCGCCGCGCTGGAAAATGCTAAAAGCAGAATTCGGGTTAACGCAGTGTGCCCCGGATTTACCGAAACGCCTATGGCGGATAGGATTTTTCGCGTTCCGGGAGTTCAGAAATACGTTCTTAGTTGCCATCCCATCGGCCGCTTGGGAAGGCCGGCAGAAATTGCTGAGGCTGTGGTCTGGATGTGCTCGGACCGCGCATCTTTCATGACGGGTCAGTCCCTGATTCTCGACGGCGGCTTCCTGGCGGGTTCGAATTCTCCGAGCTAGCTAGACTTTTTGCCTCAACTCATCGGCGATTTTTGCCAGATCGGCTTTCGCAGTCGTTGCCTATGCCCATCCTACGTGTGCTGTTCGCGAAGAGTACGCAGCAGTCTGTGAGAAACACAGAAACAGCTGTCATCGGCGGAGATTTTGTTTCGAGGACTAAACCGCCTCAGGAAAAAGGTACGGAGGCTTTCAACAGAGTGCCTGTGGAATCGGACTGGATTTCTAATCTGCCCCCCAACTCCTTAAGCCTTTCGCGCAAACCAGCGATTCCGACTCCGACGTCCGATCCGCTGCCGTTCATTTTTGCAAGTCTCTCGGCTGAAATTCCCTTGCCATAGTCCCTGACTGAAAGAGATATTAGGTCTTGGTCGACTTGCAGAAACACATCAACCGTCGCAGATTGCGCATGTTTCGTGATGTTTGTCAGACTCTCCTGTAAGACCCTGAATAGAACAATTTCAACCGAACCGGAAAGACGAACGCCGTCGGGCAAGTGGAGCGTTACCTGGATCGGGCTGCGCTTATTAAATCCGTCGACGTACCAGACGGCGGCCGCAACAAAACCCGCCTCATCGAGAAGCGGGGGATGCAAGAGATAAGATGTGGTCCGAATTTCCCGAAGGGCCTGATCTGCAAGCCCATTTAGATCTTTAAAAAAATCTGCTGTTTGGGGATATCGCGCCAGCGCATTTTCCAGTGTCGTCAGGGTGATTTTCAACGCAGTCAGCGTTTGGCTGACGGTGTCGTGCAAGTCCCGAGCCACACGACGCCGTTCCTCGTCTTGAATGCGAAGTACGGTTAACGAAAGCTCTCGTAACTTTTTCTCGGTCTGCCGCCGAACGCTAACTTCTTCTTGGAACGCAGACAAAGTGTTCTCTAGTTCTCTCGTTCTTTCCTGGACCTGCTGCTCCAGGTCGCCGTGAGCCTTGCGTAGTGCTTCCTCGGCGCGCTCAAGTCGAACGTTTCTCTGGACCAACTCCCTCCGCGCATTGATAAGCTCATTGTTCACGCGGGATAGCTCGTCATACGAGCGATCATCGCCTTTCAGGTCATGCAGAGAATCGGCGCCCATAAATATCCCTCCCGAACCCTTACGATCAGGCTTCACCTTCAGCCATCCATCGTCCTGCGAAGCTACCAGGCTACCGGTCGCCAGCGATCTGATCGTTTAACCCGCCTATCATAGATATCGCCTCGGAGGCGTCCTTGGCCCAATAGTCAGCCCCTACATTGCGCCAGAGATTGGGCGCAATTTTGAAAGCGTAACCGCCGACGAGAATTGTGGTCGCCGGGCTCGCCAAGCGCACCGCTGCGATCACCTCTCGCACCGCAGAGATGTGGAAAGCCATGGACGCAGAGACGGCGAGAATATTCGAATGATTGTCGCGAAGGACATCGACAATGCCCGCTGCCGGCACATTGGCACCGAGGTAGATTGTGTTCCAGCCTTCCATCTCAAGCAGGTCGCAGAGCATGCGTGCTCCGATTTCATGCAGTTCCCCACTGACGCAGGCAGCAACAATCGTGCCTCTGGATGTGCGATTTGAACGAAAAATGTAGGGATAGAGCTGCGACATAATAAGCTGCGTCGAAGCTGTGCAATAGTGCTCCTGAGCGATGCTGACAACGTTCGATTGCCAAAGGCGGCCGATCTCGTACTGGCAACGCTCAAAGACGTGGCAATAGATTTGCTTGATGCTGACTTTGTTTTCCACGGCTGCCAAAACCAGCGCCGCGGCCGAGTGTCGGTCATAGCGAAGAAGCGCACTCAGGTATTGGTTGGCGAGTTCGGCCAGCGGCTGGTCAGGATCGAGAAATGATGGGTCATCGTTTGCGAGTGTCAGACTCTTAATGGCTAACTTCACATAATCCACGGCGGCCATTTGCATTGGTGCAGGAGGTTCTTCTCCTAAAACGTCCAACATCACCTCGAGATTGGCCACGAAATCCTCGACGGGGATATTGCGCGTGCCAAGCATCGTTTTGACCCAGGCGGCGTAATGGACGAACAGAGCCGGCTCTCCCGCTCCTACCGCTTCGGAGAGATATCGGAGGTGGTAACGGGTATCTTCCAAACACCTCTCTATCCCTTTTTTCCCATAAAGTTGTTGCAAGGCGGGCCGAAGTTTCAATGACCGCTCAACAATTTCGCGAGCCAGAGCCTCTTGCCGCTCAACAATCGAATCGCGGGTAGTTTCGAGTGACTTCGGCATTGGATTCTGCAGCTCAATGGCCGTCGACTATAAGGTGGGATCGGCTAAAGCGCCGCTTGCCTCCGTTTTCGCTTGGTTGGGTGAATTGAAGGCTGAATCGCTCGAAGGCTGAAGCCAACCGGAACCCATTGCACTAACATCTCTTATGCTTGTGCCCTGTGCTCGATCGCCAATGGATTCTTCAGAACCCTTAGGAAACGATGAGATTGAATACACGCAAGGCAGCGCTGCCCGGCACGAGTTTCAATCCCTTCGGTATTCCGGCATGCGATTCATGATACGCGTGGCTTTTATGCCATGTCCGATAGCTTGCAATATCCACCCAATATGTCATCAGCCAGATTTCACTCGGCATATCCTCTGGGCTGAGGACATCCATCCGGACAAAACCGGCGGCACTGTCGACAAGATGCGGACGGCGAATGAAAGCTTGCTTGACCTCGGCATCCATGTCATTAGCCACGACGAACCGGCTCAGGACGCCAACCGCTTGCTTTTCCAAACTCAGCAACTCCTCCCGAAAGAACTTCTTCTCTCAGTCTACGCTACAGGGTCCTCGAAAAGGGGCGATTTT
>Ga0209038_10000503_pt1 | contig 12025 bp, 9 predicted proteins | sample BogFormECP03_OM3_FD_188237 | JGI IMG/M metagenome (GOLD analysis project Ga0209038, IMG submission 188237) | Bog forest soil microbial communities from Calvert Island, British Columbia, Canada - ECP03_OM3 (SPAdes) (version 2) | ecosystem: Environmental > Aquatic > Freshwater > Wetlands > Bog ...
CAGCCGACCGCGGTCGACCAGCAGGTTTCCCGCATGTAAGTCGCCGTGAATCCAAACTGGCGGCCCGTTCCACGCCAGTGCGTGGAGGTCGGCGTCCCATGCTGCGGTCACCGCCTCGGTATCGAGCACGCCGTCCAACTTTGCGATGGCGGCGCGAGTAGCGGCGTCGCGCATTGCGAGCGGCACGCCGCGGCCGAAATTAGGCGCACCGGGACGCGGGCCGCCGGTCATATCGATCCGCTGCATCGCGGCGACGAACTGCGCGAGAGCAAGCGCCGCATCTTTTAGATCCGCGATGCGCCCGACAATCGCATTCTCGCCGGGGAGCCATCTGCCAACCGACCAGCGCCAGGGGTAACCCTCCGCCGGCATCCCCATCGCAAGCGGGACAGGGATCGCAAGCGGCAGATGCGGGGCGAGTCGCGGCAACCACAGGTGCTCCTTGTCAGCCTGCGCGGCGGCCCGTTCGATGCGCGGGAGTCGCACGGCCAAGTCGTCGCCGAGGCGATAGATCGCGTTGTCGGTACCGCCGGAACTGACCCGCTCGACGGGGAGATTGGCCCACTGCGGAAACTGCGCAGCGAGTAACCGGCGCACCAGTGATGCGTCAGTCTCGATCTCGTCCGCATGCATTTTACGCGCTACGGGCGCGAGTTTATGTTCCACAAGACGCCGCTGGGGTCGAACAGGTAGGTGACACGAAGACCCCAGCTCTCCAATTTTGGCGCGACCGGCGCTCGAACTTTGAAGCTTTTGTCGAGGGCAAGCGAGTCGATGTGGGCCCACCAATCATCCGCGCTTTCGACCGTCATGTGCATCACGAAGTTGTTGGCGAATTCGGGCACGTAGAAATCCTGGAGCAGAAACGAGTGTGCGCCCAAACGCATTTCCGTGAGGGTGGGACCGAGCGCGGTGGGCTGGAATCCTACGGCTTCATAGAATCGGCGGCTCTCGGCATAGTCTTTCGCGGGCACCGCGGGACGCATCGCTTTGATCGAGGTTATCAAATCCGCCGCGCTCATTTCTGTGCTCTCCTTAAACTTCGATTTTTTCCCACTTGCCGGTTTGGAAGCGCCACACTTTGACCGTCGAGCGGACTACGTAGTCGGCGAGCAGCGACCACCAGATATAGTTGATGCTGCCGCCGTGGTACCAAATCAGAATCGTCAGAAAGAGGCGCATTCCGTAGAAGCCGGCCAGCGAGCCGTAGAGCGGGAACTGCGAATCGCCTGCGCCGCGGAGCGCACCGGTGATGGTCCAGTCGATCGCCATCAGCGGTTGTGCGGCGGCCAGCGCGTACATGAATTGCACCGTGTACTCGATGACGGTTTTGTCGTCGATGAAAAGCGCGGCGATTTGGTGGGCGAAGACGATAAACAGCACGCCCATCAAGGTCATCCCGACTATCGCCATCCCGGTCGATTCCCATCCGGCGCGGCGCGAGAACTTGGGATCACCCGCGCCGAGGCCCTGGCCGACGAGAGTCGCGGAGGCCGCCGAGAAGCCGAAGCCGGGCAGAAATGACAGCGCGAGGATTCGCACGCCGATGAAATATGCGGCGATTTCCTTGGCGCCGTAGCGCGCGATGAATCCGACGTAGGCGACGAAGCCGAACTGGATCAGCAACTGCTCAATGGCGGCGGGATTGCCGACGCTCAGAATTCGCCGGCCGAGGCCGAAGTCGGGCCACAGGCCGCGCCAGCGGAAGTTCAGCACCATTCCGTCGATCGACAAGGCGTAGAAGAACAGGATTCCGCCGAAGGCGATCGCGAGCAGGGTCGCCACCGCCGAGCCGTCAACGCCCAGCGCGGGCATGCCGAGCTTGCCGAAGATCAGCACGTAGTTGAGAAAGATCGCAAGCACGTCGATGATGCCGCCGATCCACAGCGGGGTCCGCGTGTCGCCCGCGCCGCGCAGCGCCGACGCGCACATCAGGAAAATTCCCTGGAACGGCTCCGACAGCATCACGACCTGCAGGTAGCGCGCACCCATGTCGGCCATCTCGCCGTGCACCTGGAACAGGCCCATCAGCGGGCGCGCGAAGACGATCACCGGGATCGCGATGATGGTCGAAACCAGCACGCCGAAGACGACCGACTGCCGCAGGACGCCCTCGGCGCTGTCGCGATCGTTGGCGCCAATGTACCGCGCGACCAGTGCGACTGTGCCGGTGCCGACGGCCGCGATACCTGCGCGTACCGCGCCGAGGATCTGCGTGGCGAGCCCGACCGCGCCGACCGCATCAGCGCCAAGTCGTCCCACCATCAGCATCGAGGAGAGTCCGAGGATCGAGTCGAGTCCGAACGAGAGAATTACTGGCCACGCGAGCGCCCACACTTCAAAGCGGATGCGCTCGATCGGCGGCAGGGTCATCGCGACCCCGCCTCCCGAGGTACCGACCTCGGGAACCGCTTCGAGAAATTCGGACATGATTGTGAACAGTTACGCCAGCACGAGGCGCGATAGTCAATGCACTAGCTCGCTTGCGCGCGAGCGGAGAAAGATCGTGCGCGCGCGTGAAATCCGGTATATCTCGCGCGGTGACGGACAAGACAACAGCGGCGCCCGACGGACCGTCGCGGCGGCCGCTCGCAATCTTCGCCGCGATCTTCGTCGCCGCAGGATTTATCTATTCGTATCATCTTGGCACCGACGCGCTCGGCGCGAGCGAGGCTTATAGCGCCCTGGCGGCGGCGAAACCGGGAATCGGCGCAATCGTTCGCACTCCCGTGCTGCACGATCCGGGCAAGCAGGTTTTCTACTACGCCGTGCTGCACTACTACACGTGGATTTTCGGGCTAAGCGAGATTTCGCTGCGCTCGACGTCGGTGATTTTTTCGCTGATGACGCTGGCGCTGGTGTTCGCGCTCGGCATTGAAATGTTCGACGACAACACTGCACTGGCTGCGGCCGCAATCTGGGCATTCAACCCGCTGGCTGTAGCGTTCGCGCATACGGCGCGGATGTATCCGATGCTGATAGCGCTCGCGCTCGCGCAACTGCTGATGCTGTGGCGAGTCCGCATGCGTCCCAGCGTGAGCGGCGCGATGCTGTGCGGCGTCATCGGCGCCGCGCTGATCTACACGCACCTCGGCGGCGTCCTGTTCCTGGGCGCTGCCGCGGCGATGCTGGTGCGCGACTATATTCGCGGGCAACGAAATCCGATGCCGTGGCTGGCGATGGCGATAACGCTCGCCCTGTTCGTTCCATACGTGCCGATCGCTCGCGCGCAGAGCGAGACTCTGCTCGCCGGACATTGGCTCGACTGGATCGGAACAGCATACGAATATCCACTCGTCGTCAAAGTAGTGACGGCGCTCGGAGCGGCCGCAATCGCCTACTGGTTCGTGCTTGGAGCGAGCGCGCAATCGGATAGCGACGACCAACTCCGCTGGATTGGCGCGTGGACCATCCTGCCGGGACTCGCCCTCGCGGCAGGTTCGATCGCGATTCGTCCGATGTTCAACGCGCGGTACGTCGCGCCGTCGATGGCCGCGTTCGCATTGCTGATCGCGGCGGGAATCGCGCTGGCAAGCGTCAAATGGCGGAATCTGCTGGCGCTGGGGTTTCCGGTCGCATGCTTGATCCTGCTGCCATTCGATCGCGTCGCGCCGGCGCCGTGGCGCGATTTCGCCGAGCAAGTAATGGCAGACGGCAAGGCGGACCCGGTTTTTTTTGAATCGGGTTTCGTTTCGAGCGGAGGCACTTCGGACGTCCCCAACGGCGGATTTCCGTTCGGCTACTACTCGGTTCCATTCGATTACTACTTCCGCGGCGCCAATCCTCGAATAGCTGTTCCGGGATTCGATCCGGCGTCTGCGCGGACGACTATCGAAGAGCGGGTGTCATCGGCGGGCGGCGGCTGGCTGATAAGCTGGAAGGACGCGAACGCGCTGGCAGCCGAGCTTCCCGATTCGACGCGCTTCAAAGTAGTCGAGAAATTTCACGTCGAGCGCCTGACGTTCTATCGGATCACTCCAACCGGCAAATGATCTCTCAGGCGGCTTGTGATGTTGCGGGGATCGCCATCGAGCCTGCGCCCACGCGGATTGGCAGGATGACCAGGCTGTAGCCGTAGAGCTGCAGCCAGTTCTGGATTTCGACCGAGGTGTGGTTGTGCAGGAAGCGGCCGATGAAGCCCTCGACCTCGTCGGAGAAGATGAGCTTGCCGGCGAAGAACACGACGTGCGGGAATTCGTGCGCGACTTCCAGGCATAGCCGCCGCAGCTCGACGACGACGTCGGGCGCCAGGCCGGCGCGCAGCTCGGGATGCATCCCGAGGTCAGCTGCGAACTGGCAGTACTCGTTGAGGTCCTCCGACATCCGCGTCTCGAGCTCGTGCACTTCTTCGGGACCCTTGAGCAACGCCGCGTCGACTTCACCGACTCCGATGAAGACCACGTTGCGAAATTCGCCTTTGAACAACTGTGTGACTGCGATCAGCGTCGCCAGCCCAAGACCGTTGTAGCCGCTCACCAGTATGGCCGCGGTCGGCGCGTCGGGATCGCGCTTGGCGGGCTCCTGTTTTTTGACGGCGTACAGTTTCGGCAGGATGTCAGCCTCGAGCTGCTCGATAGCTTTCGAGACGCGCTCGTAGTGGCGCCGTACCACGAAACATACGGCGATCAGCCCGCCGGTGATGACGACAGTCACCCATCCGCCGTCGTGGAACTTGAGCGTCAGCGTGATCATCAGGATGGTCGCGGTGAAGAAGGTGCCGATGCCGTTGATGGTGAGCTTGCGGAGCCATCGCTTTTCGTTCTTGCGCTCGAGCCACCAATGCGTCGTCATCCCTAGCTGCGACAGCGTAAAGGTGACGAAGACGTTGATCGCATAGAGGACGACCAGTAGATCGACTTTCGCTTCGGTGCCGATGAGAATCAGCATCGATGCGAGCCCGATTGAAATGACGCCGTCCTGCGTGACCAGCCGCGCGCTCAGGTTGGCGAAGCGCCGCGGCAGCCAGCGGTCGGCCGCCATCGTGGCGAGCACGCGCGGTCCGTCGACGAAGCCGGTCTGCGCGGCGACGAACAGCAACGCGCCTTCGGTCAGCAGCGCGAAGGTGATTATCGCGGGGCCGACTCCGAATCCGAAAACGTGCCAGTTGGACGCGAGCCGCTCGAACATGACGGCGTTGAGCGTCTTGCCGGCCTCGGCCTCGACGTTGAGCAGCAGGTAGCCGAGCAGAATTCCGCCGGCGACGAAGGCGAGCGAGATGGCCATGTAGATCATCGTGCGCTTGCCGGTTTCGGCGCGCGGCTCGCGCAGAATCGGCAAACCGTTGCTGACGGCCTCGATGCCGGTATAGGTGCCGCCGCCGAGGCTGTAGGCGCGGAAGAAAATTACCGCCAGCGCCAGCATCCCGATGCTGTTCGAGCTGGCGTGGACCTCGCGCACAGCGTGGCCAACGATCGACGGCAGCTCCGGCGCCCGGCTGAGAATCGCGTAGCCGACCAGCCACACATGCATGATTATGAAAGCGATGAAGATCGGCAGGAGCGACAGCACCGACTCCTTCACGCCCCGCAGATTCATCAGCACCATCAGCATCACGACCAGCAGGCACAACCAGAACTTGTACGGCAGCCATGAGACGGGCAGAAAGCTGAAGATCGCGTCGGCGCCGCTCGCGATTGAAATCGCGATCGTCAGCACGTAGTCGACGACCAGCGCCGAGCCGGAAACCAGCCCGAAATATTTGCCGAGCAGTTTGGTCGCGACCAGGTAACCGCCGCCGCCGGTCGGAAAGAGATCGATCGTCTGCGAGTACGAGGCCGAGATGATGAAGACGGTCAACGCCATCAGCATGGCGAGGAACACTGCCAGGTACTGATGGTGTCCGAGGGCGAGGAACGCTTCTTCGGGGCCGTAGCATGACGAGCTCAAGCCGTCGGAGCCGAGGCCAACCCACGCCAGGAACGCGACCAGCGACAGGCTGTGGAATATTTCGGGATCGCGGACGTCGCGCGGCGGTCCGATCAGAACGTCGCTGATAGTGCGCTTGCCCGATTTCTCGCGCGCCGAGGTGGTTATCTTCGAGCCGGTGGTCGGTGATGCCATTCGATTTGTGCGGACGGTCCCCTACTGCAATTTGCAAATCTACGGGAAACTCAGACCTTGCGCAAAGCAATGCGAGCGCGGTTCTCGAACCCGTCGCGTCAAACGGAATAGGCGGCGCGCGGCAATCCCAGCTGGTAGCGGGTCGCGTCGATGAGGTTCTGCATCAGCGCCGTCACGGTCATCGGACCGGTGCCGCCGGGGTTGAGCGTAATCCATCCGGCGACTTCCTTGACCGCTTCGAAATCGACATCGCCAACGAACTTGCCGGGACCGACGCGTCGGAAGCCGACGTCAATCACGCAGGCGCCCCGCTTCACCATGTCGGCGGTGATCAGGTACGGACGGCCGGTGTCGGCGCCGACGCATGGGATGAGAATATCGGCCTCGCTGCAAATGGCGGCGAGGTCGCGCGTGTGGCGATGGCACCAGGTGATGGTCGCGTTGCGCAGACGTCCGCCGAGAATCAGCGCCGTCGGCTTGCCGGCGATATCGCTGCGACCGATGACCACGGCGCGCGCACCGTCGACCGGTATCTTGTAGTACTCGAGCAAGGTGAGCACCCCGCGCGGCGTGCACGGGATAAAGCGTCCCCACTGGCCGCGGTAGAATCCGCCGACGCTGGCCGAGCTGACGGCGTCGAGATCCTTTTCGGGCGCGATAGCGTCGAACAGGCGAAAGCGGTCGACCGCGTCGGGAATCGGCAACTGGAGCAGGATTGCGTTGACGTTGGCGTCGGCGTTGAGCTCGTCGATTACTTTGAGCAGCTTGTCGGTGGTCGCGTCCGCGGCGTTCATGCGGACGGTCTGGCTGTCGCATCCAAGCTCGGCGGCCATGCGCTGTTTGTTCTTTACGTATTGGCGCGACGCGGGATCGTCGCCGACCAGGATTGCCGCCAGCGACGGCGTGCATCCGAACGAGCGCTTGAGTTCGTCGACGTTGGCGCGCAACTCCGGCATCAGATGCGCGCTTAGCGCCCGGCCATCCATGATGATCGCTGCCATCGGGTACCAGTCGAGTATAGCACCAGCTTACGGCGAGCAAGGCGCTGTGGACAGAGATCCCGCAGTTGTTAGCAGATCGCGCGCGGTGTCTCGTTCGGCTGAACACGGTCTGTTAAACTTTTGCCGCTGATGATGAATGCGCCCAAGCGCACTGTTCTATTCGACCTTCACCAGAAACTCGGCGCACGGATGACGGTTTTCGGTGGTTTCGAGATGCCCGTCAGCTACAGCGGGATTATCGAGGAGCATCTTGCGGTCCGCAATTCGGCGGGCGTTTTCGACCTGAGTCACATGGGTGAATTTGAAATCAGCGGGCCGCATGCGCTCGCGACGCTCGAGCGGGCGTTCACGAATTCCGCTGCGCGGCTCAAGCAGGGACACGCGCAGTACACGATCATGTGCGCGGAGGACGGCGGGACGATCGACGATCTGATCGTTTATCGACTCGGCGAAGAGCGCTACATGCTTTGCGTCAACGCCTCGAATATCGAGGTCGATCGCGAATGGATCGTCGAGCTTAACGGCGGCCGCGCAAAGTTCGAAGACGTGAGCGACGCGACTGCGCTGATCGCGGTGCAGGGACCGGTGGCCGTCGCGATACTGGCGACGCTTGCGGATTTTCCGATTGCCGACGTGCCGCGCTTCGGCGTGGCCAGCGGCTTGGTCGCGGGAATCACGTGCCTCGCCGCGCGCACCGGCTACACGGGCGAAGACGGCTTCGAGCTCTTCGTGGACAACGCGGGCGCGCGCGAATTGTTCGAGGCGATTCTCGACGCCGGCGCTCCCGCCGATGCGAAGCCTGTCGGCTTGGGCGCGCGCGATACGCTTCGCCTCGAAGCGGGCCTGCCGCTGTACGGCCACGAGCTGGATCGCGATTCGTCGCCGCTGGAAGCAGGCTTGTCGACCTTCGTGAAGCTTGGGCGTCCGTTTGTCGGCAGCGAAGCACTCACCGAGCAATCCGAGCATGGAATGAAGAAAAAATTGGTCGGCCTGCAGACCGACGACGGCAGGATGGTCGCGCGTCAGGGCTACCGGGTATTTCACAATGGCGACGACGCCGGCGTCGTGACCAGCGGGACGTTTGCGCCGTCGATCCGGCGGCCGATCGCGATGGCGTATCTCAAACTCGAAGGCGCGAAAAATCCGCCGGCCGTCGGCGAATCGATCGAAGTCGAGATTCGTGATCGAAAAACTCGCGCGACCATCGTGCGGCGGCCGTTCTATCGGCACAACGAGTCGCCTGCGGCATCAACTGCGCACGTATGATTGAATTTTTGGTGAGGTCGAGGCGGGGGAAGGACGTTTGACGACATGAGATTCATGCCACATACCGACGGCGACGTCGCGGCGATGCTCGAGACGATCGGCGCGAAACATCTTGACGATCTGATCGCGCACGTGCCGGCCAACCTGCGCGCGAGCGCGACGATCAATCTTGACCCGGGACGCAGCGAAGCCGACGTCGTCCACGAGATTTCAGCGCTCGCGGCGCGCAACCCGGGCGCGTCGGGCTTCGTGAGCTTCCTCGGCGCCGGCTACTATCGCCACTTCGTGCCCGCCGCCGTGCGCGCAGTAATCGCGCGCGCCGAGTTCGCGACGAGTTATACGCCGTACCAGGCCGAGGCGAGCCAGGGAACCACGCAGGCGATTTTCGAATTTCAAACGCTCATCACGCAACTCACCGCGATGGAAGTCGCCAACGCGAGCATGTACGACGGCGCGTCAGCCGCGGCAGAGGCAGTGCTGATGGCGCGGCGCCTGATGCCGAAGCGCGCGGTGGTCGCACTGTCGCGAGCGCTGTGGCCGGAGTATCGCGCGACCATTCGCACTTACCTGAGCGCGCTTCACGGACTCGAAATCGTCGAGGTACCGTTCGACGACGCGACCGGCGCGACCGACATTGCCGCGCTCTCCAGAATCGCGAACGATCGTCTGCTATGCACTGTCACCGGCTATCCCAACGCGCTGGGCGTGATTGAGCCGCTCGGGTCGATCGCTGAAATAACGCATCGCGCGGGTGCGCTCGCTATTTCGGCGACTGCCGAGGGAATTGCGCTGGGGCTGCTGCGCGCGCCGGGCGAGCTTGGCGTCGATATCGCCGTCGGTGAGGGTCAGAGTTTCGGGCTGCCGCTGCAATACGGCGGACCGGGAGTCGGCTTCATGGCGGCGCGCACGGCTCATCTGCGCCAGATGCCGGGGCGGCTGGTTGGAGAGACTCGCGATCGCGACGGTCGCCGCGCGTTCTGCCTGACGCTCAACACGCGCGAGCAGCATATTCGTCGCGAGCGGGCGACCTCCAACATCTGCACCAATCATTCGCTCTGCGCGCTGGCGGCGACGGTCTATCTCTCGCTGATGGGACGTTCCGGACTGCGCGACCTGGCTGAAAGAAACGTCGAGCTGGCGCATCAGGCGGCGGACGTGCTGGAAGCTGCCGGCATTCGTCGCCGCTTCTCCGGACCATTTTTCAACGAGTTCGCGCTGCAGCTGGCGAATCCCACGGCTGCTCTGGAAGCGACAGAGCGCAAGCACATCCTGGCGGGCGTCGCGCTCGGCGACGACTATCCGGAACTTTCCGACGCGCTCCTGATGTCGGTCACGGAAATGAATCGCGGCGATGAGTTCGGCCGCCTGGCGGCGACAATTGCGAACACGGGGGTGCGGTGATGGCGAGTGCGGGCAGAATTCGTCCGGTCGCGCTGGTTGAGACTCCTTCGACTCCCGAGCGCATCGAGCCGATTGCAGGCGTGCCGCTGATTTTCGAGCTTTCATCCGAAGGCCGCCGCGGCACCGATTTGTCGCCGCGTGCCACCGGCGATCGGCGTGGCGCCGAACTGTTGGGCGCGGAGCTTTGCCGCGAAGATCTCCCCGGATTTCCAGAGCTCAGCGAGCCGCAGGTGCTGCGGCATTTCCTGCGCCTGTCGCAGCTCAACTTCGCGCAGGCGCTCCAGTTCTATCCGCTCGGCTCGTGCACGATGAAATACAACCCCGTCGTGAACGACGAGTTGGCCGCGTTGCCGGGGATGGCCGGACTGCATCCTGCTACGCCCTCGCATCTGGCGCAGGGCGCGCTCGAACTGATCGCGCGGATGGAAGCTGCACTGGCCGAAATCACCGGCATGGACGCCGTGTCGCTGCATCCCGCGGCCGGCGCGCAAGGCGAGCTGACAGGATTGCTGATGGTGCGCGCGTACCATCGCAAGCGCGGCGAAACGCGCCACAAGGTCATCATTCCCGATACTGCTCACGGCACCAATCCGGCCAGCTGCACGCTCGCGGGCTTCGAAGTGATCGTCGCGAAATCGAATCGGCGCGGCTATCTCGAAGCGGCCGAAGTGCGGCGGCTGGTGAGCGACGACGTGGCCGCGATGATGGTCACCAACCCGAACACGCTTGGAATTTTCGAGCCTGAGATCCAGCAGATCGCCGCGGCTTTGCATGAGCGCGGAGCGATGCTCTATCTCGACGGCGCGAACATGAACGCGCTGCTCGGCGTCGCCAAGCCCGGGCACATGGGCGCGGACATCGTGCAGCTGAACTTGCACAAGAGCTTCTCGACCCCGCACGGCGGCGGCGGTCCGGGCGCGGGTCCGGTCGCCGTGAAGCAGCATCTCGAGCCGTTCCTGCCGATGCCCCGCTTGAAGCATGGCGGCGCCGGTTACGAATTCGACGCCGATCGTCCCGATTCGATCGGGCGCATGCGATCCTTTCACAACAATTTCGGCATGATCGTCCGCGCCTACGCGTACATCCTCGCGCTCGGCGGCGACGGGCTCGGGATGGCGAGCCGGCTCGCAATTCTCGGCGCCAACTACGTGCGCACGCGTCTGCAACCGCATTTTCCAAGCGCGACCGGCGAGCCCTCGATGCATGAATGCGTGCTGTCGCATGACCTCGAGAAGCGCGCCGACGTGAGCACGCTCGAAATCGCCAAGCGTCTGCTCGATTTTGGAATCCATCCGCCGACGATTTATTTCCCGCTGGTGGTGCCGGGCGCGCTGATGATCGAGCCGACCGAAACCGAGAGCAAACAAATCCTCGACAGCTTCGTCGACGCGATGGAAAAAATTTACGACGAAGCGCTGAACGATCCCGATTGCGTCAAGAACGCGCCAAAGACGCTGCCGGTCTCGCGCGTTGACGAGGCGCTGGCCGCACGCCGCCCGATCTTACGCTGGGAGAAAAAGGCGTAGCTCGGACATTTACCGCTCGATACCAGCCAGCTTGAGTGCCCGCTGATAGTCCTCGGGCGTGTTCACGTTGAAGAAGCTGATGAGCTGCGGATCGATCTTTCTGAGCTCCTGCTCGGTTACCCTGCGCCCGTTGATCGCGCCCGCGCTTGCGGTCAGCCGCTTCTCACTGCTGGCCGCGAGCGACTCGATCGCATTTGCGCAATGCTTGCGATAGACGGCGTGCAACGGCTGCAGCTTGCCGCCGACTTCCGGGATCACCGCGTCGAAGTCATCGAGCATCCCAACCAGGTCCGCCGCAACGTCGGAATTCAACAGCGGCAGATCGCATGAGCAGGCGAAAGCGACGTCGTGCTCGAGCGCATTGAGGCCGCGCCGCAGAGCGTCGAGCGGTCCCGCGAACGCGGTCTCGTCATGAACGATCGTCAATCCGGGAATCTCGATGCGGGGTTGTCCGGCTGTCTCAGGCGCAGCGACGATCACAATTTCGTCGAACCACCATTTGAGCTCGATCACAATCCTCGTGAGCAGCGGCATGCCGCCGAAATCGAGCGCTGCCTTCGGCTGGCCCATCCGCGAGCTTTGCCCGCCGACCAGCACGATCGCGCCCGCATCTTTCGCTTCCGCTGATGACACCTCACGAGTCTAGAGAGCGCGCAGTGCATGCGCCAGCGCTTACGCCGCGGCTTCGTTTTTCGCTGCGCGATTGGCGCGCAGTTCGGTGCCGATGATTCGCAGCGCTTCGGGATGAAAGACCAGTGCCAGATGCCCAAC
>Ga0209038_10000504_pt1 | contig 12024 bp, 11 predicted proteins | sample BogFormECP03_OM3_FD_188237 | JGI IMG/M metagenome (GOLD analysis project Ga0209038, IMG submission 188237) | Bog forest soil microbial communities from Calvert Island, British Columbia, Canada - ECP03_OM3 (SPAdes) (version 2) | ecosystem: Environmental > Aquatic > Freshwater > Wetlands > Bog ...
GAAAAACCCTCTGTGCTTTGCTGTCAGTGCAGCAATTGTCCTGAGCACGGGAACTGCAGCCCTTGCGCAGCACTATACGCAAGTCAATCTCGTCGCTAACACTGCTGGGATCGCTTCGGTTACGGATCCGAGTCTCATCAACCCGTGGGGCATTTCTCGCGGCTCAGGTAGTCCGTGGTGGATCTCGGATAACGTCACCGGGCTCAGCACCCTCTATATCGGCGCCGGTACGAAGCAGGGGCTGGTTGTCACCATTCCTCCTACAGATCCAACCAACCCGAAAACACCTACCGGCAGTCCAACGGGCACAATTTTCAACGGCAGCGCGACTGATTTTCTGCTTGCGCCAAACGCGCCAGCCGCATTTCTGTTCTCGACTATTGATGGCACGATTGTCGGCTGGAATGCGGGAGTTGGGGTGGCGCCAGGAGCGAATCCTCCTTCAACTCACGCCACGACGGTGGTAAGAACCAAAGACGGATCAAGCTATACGGGACTGACGAGCGCGCTTATTCAGGGCAAGCGCTATCTTTACGCAGCCAACTTTACCAACGGCCGCGTGGATGTGTATGACAACGCATTCCATCCGGTAAAGCTGAAGCCTAACAGTTACGACAAGGGCGGCTCCGACGACTTTGGTTTCGATGATGACCGCCATCGCCACGACGACAACGAGCCATTTGAAGATGATCGCCTGCCGCGCAATTTTGTTCCGTTCAATGTGCAGTCGATTGGCAATGACATTGTTGTGACCTACGCGCTGCACCTGCCGGGATCGCCGTTTGAGACCGATGGGCCGGGCCTGGGCTATGTCGATGTTTACAGTTCCGAAGGGCAGCTGCTGCGCCGCCTTGAACATGGATCATGGCTCAATGCTCCGTGGGGCGTCGCTCTGGCTCCGCTTGATTTTGGCCGCTTCAGCCACGATCTGCTGATCGGGCAGTTTGCCGGCGGCGGCACGACACAATCCAGCGGCTACATTGCCGCCTATGATCTGGCGACGGGAGAATTCGATGGTTTGCTTGAAGACGCCAGCGGGAATCCGATTGCGATCAATGGCATCTGGGGTATCAGTCCTGGCAACGTGAGTCCGGCCAACAACGATGCGGCTGGTGCGCCGGCATCAGAACTGTATTTCGCCGCTGGTCCCAATCATGGTTCGGGCGGTTTATTCGGCTATCTGAAGGCAGCTGCAACGGATCTGGTGAAAGGAAACGATCAGTAGTTTCAGACCAACAGGCCCTTGAACGGCCGGATGCTTGCGTGATCATGCCGCGCTGGCATCCGGTCTTTCTTTTTTGACGCTCACCGTTGATCGTCGTTCCTCCGATACAATCCAAACGTATCGGGAGGATCCCTTTGGAGAGACGTCGTTTTCTTACCGCATCTCTGGCTGCATCCGCAATGGCATTTACAGGCAAATCCGGAGGACAGGAAACCGCAGGCAAGCCGCGCGAATATTATGAACTGCGCAAGTACCACATGCAGTCCGGACCGGAGACGAAGCTTACGGAGAGCTATGTTTCGGGCGCGCTGATTCCGGCGCTGAATCGCATGGGGATGTCGCCCATTGGTGCGTTTAATCTCAGCATCGGGCCGGAGACGCCGACACTCTATGTGCTGATTCCCAGCACTTCGGTGGAGGCGCTGGTGACCGCCGACCTGCATCTTGCGCAGGACAAGGCGTTCATGCAGGCGGCTGAGCCTTTCTGGAATGCTCCGGCTACTGCGCCGCCTTATGTTCGGATTGAGAGTTCGCTGATGATTGCCTTTGAGGGATGGCCTAAGCTGACGCCTCCGGCATCGCGCGGCAAGCGTCTCTTTCAGTTGCGGACGTATGAGAGCCCTACCAACCAGGACCATGTGCGCAAGGTGGAGATGTTCCACAACGGCGAGTTTGAGATTTTTCAGAAGGCTGGATTTGGGCAGGTCTTTTATGGGGACTCGCTGATTGGGCCGCGGTTGCCGAACCTGACTTACATGCTTACTTTTGGCGATATCGGCGAGATGAATGCCAAGTGGGCTGCTTTCGGCAGCGATCCGGACTGGAAGAAGCTGTCGGCTTCGCCCCGATATGCGTTTGAGCAGATTGTGAGCAACATCACGAACCTGATTCTTACGCCTACGGATTTTTCGCAGATCTAGATATGCGATGAGTGCGTTGAAAAGCAGATCCTTCGCTTCGCTCAGGATGACATCACTAAATGTGAATTAGCACTCTTCACGCTATACATCGTTTCCTAAGTGAAAGATAGGCTCGACACCGGTTGCGCGGGCGATGAGTGCCTGTTCTTCGTGCGGCTCAAGTGGCTTGTAGTTCTGCGCCACGTCCATTGCCAGGCGGAAGTACTTTTCGTCGCCGGGCGGCAGCGCGGCGGTGATGGGGTGGCCGAGGCTCCAGCGCAGGCCGAGCGTGGCTTCGTCAGGGAAGGCTGCGGGCTGGTACCAGCACTTTGGCTCGGGGTGGTTCTGTTTCTGGTCGGCTGACCAGACTGTTTTCGCCATTGCTTTGAGGGCGAGGATGCCCATGCCTTTTTCCTGCGCCTTTTTCAGGATCTGCGGGCCGAAGTTTGCTTGCGAGAAGAGGACGAAGTTGACGGGGAAGAGCACGGTGTCGAAGTTGTAGCGGTCCATTGCCGCCAGGGCCGTCTCGGCTGAGTGCACGGAGAAGCCGATGTAGCGTATCTTGCCTTCCTTTTTCGCGGCTTCCATCGTTTCCATGGCGCCGCCGGGGCCGAGGACCTTGTCGAGGTCGGTCATTTTGGTGAGGGCGTGGAACTGGTAGAGATCGACGTGGTCGGTCTTGAGGAGTCGCAGGGACTCTTCAAGTTGCTTGCGGGAGTCGTCCTTCATGCGGCCTTCGGTCTTGCAGGCGAGGAAGCAGTTCTTGCGATAGGGGGCGAGGGCTGGGCCGAGGCGCTCCTGTGCGTTGCCGTAGCTGGGTGCAACGTCGAAGTAGTTGATGCCGCGATCGACGGCTTCGGCGACGATGTTCTTTGCGGCTCCGGTCTCCTCGTTCATGACGACGATGCCGCCAAAGCCGATCATCGACAGATGCTCGCCCGTTTTACCAAGCGGCCGGCGCGCGATGGGGTTCGTGGGCGTGGCTGCGGAAAGTTTTGTGGTGGCGGCGGCAGCGGCGGTGAGGGCGCTCTGCTTGAGAAAGTCGCGGCGTTCCATGGTAGGACCTCGTTTGAGGGAATAAAGGCGAGCCGGCTTGCTGAGTCTATTCTCCCAGATTTGCGGTGGTCTTACCACTGGTGAATGTGAATTTTTATTCCTGCAATCGGAAGCCGGCCTCAACTGTTTGGCGACTTTTTCGTCTAACAGAGTGACACCCACTATGTTTTGCTTCAGGCCTACGTTTTTCCGCTTCGCGACCTTCTTCGGTTTGCTCGCTGCCAGCTCACTTTTTGCTCAAACTGCCACCCCGGATGCTGCTGCCAAGGCGGCCACACCGGCAACCACTCTTTCGGTTGATGTAAAAGTCGTCACAATGCCGGTCACGGTCCGGGACAAGAAGGGGCAGGTTGTTACCAATCTGACGAAGAATGACTTTACCCTGCTTGAGGACACACGCCCGCAGACGATCAAGTACTTCAATCTTGATACGAATCTGCCGCTTACCCTGGGCCTGCTGGTCGATACCAGCATGAGCATGCGCAACGCTTTCGACCAGGAAAAGGCGGCGAGCAAGACCTTCCTGAATCAGATGCTCACAAAGCCGGAGGACAAGGCATTCCTGATCCACTTCGATCACGAAGTGGAGCTTCTGCAGGATCTAACTCCATCGAAAGACAAGCTTTCGGCGGCGCTCGAAGATCTTGGTCCGACGCAGGAGTCCTATCAAACTACGTCAGGTTCCGATTCCGGCCAGAACGCTCACCGCGGCGGCGGGACGCAGCTTTACGACGCCATTTATCTTGGCGCCGACGAGCTGATGAAGAAGCAGCAGGGCCGCAAGGCCATTATTGTTCTGAGCGACGGGCAGGACCGGGGGAGCCGGGAGTCGCTGAACTCGGCGATTGAAGCCGCGCAGCGCGCCAATACGGTGGTTTACACGATTTATTTCGCGGGCGAGCAGCCGCATGATGAAAATCACGGCGGCAGTGGCGGCTACGGACGTCCGCGTGTTGGCATGGGGGGCGGCGGGTATCCGGGCGGTTATCCCGGCGGCGGAGGGGGATATCCCGGTGGCGGGCGCGGCGGGCAGCGCCCATCGGGATATCCGCAAGTGGATGGCAAGAAGATCATGACGCAGATCGCCGAGCAGACTGGCGGCCGCATGTTCGAGGTCAAGAAGAAAGAGAACTTCGATCAGGTCTACACGAGCATTGCTGAGGAACTGCGGTCGCAGTACATGCTTGGCTATACGCCGGATAAATCGAGCGCGGACCAGAGCTATCACCGGATCACGCTGACGGCGAACAAGAAAGACCTGATTGTGCAGACGCGTGATGGGTATTACGCGGATAAGTAAGGCACGGGATCGCTCACCGGAGCCACAGTCCCGGAGTCTAGATTCGTTTGACTGTCGCGAACCAGGCTGGTGCGCCGTTGTCGTGGAATCTCGTCTGAAGCCGGTCCGGTTCGATGGCGGCGATATTCCACCCAGTGGCGGGGTTGAACGCGGCTCTCAGCTCCTGCTGACTGATGGGATGCGGGCCAGTATCGGGACTATCGTCGCTAAAGCAAAACACATACAGGGTTCCAGCGTGCTTGGTCATGGACGCCAGACTCGCTACATAGCCTGGCCGCTCGTCGCCGTTGAAGGTGTGGAAGAGTCCGCAATCCAGTACCGTTCGAAACACGCGCCCCAAGTGGTCCAGATGGAGCGCGTCAGCCGCAAGGAATTCAACGGTTCCACGGTCCTGGGCGATTCTACGCTCGTTGGCCTTCTCCCGTGCCATCGCCAGTGCCGTCTCAGCCACGTCAATGCCCAGAACCGACAATCCCAGCGAGGCGACAAGAAAAGCATGCTCGCCGGTACCGCAGCCCGCATCGAGCACCGTTCCGGCGAATCCGCCTGCGGATGCCAAACGCTCGACTGCCTGCTGGGGACGGCCAATATCCCAGGGCGCAGGGCCGTCCTGATACGACGCATCCCAGGGCCGTCCCGTCATCCGTTCGTGACTGGTTGGGCGCCGACCGCCGAACGGATCGTCAGCGAGGGTTCCTGATCGCTCCGACAACTTCGTCCCCTCCCTGCAGCTGATTTTGCCACTTTATGATAGACGTGCGATGGCTATCACGCGGATAAGTGAACTGCGTCGGGGGTCTGGCGCAATTTCCATGCGCGGGCGAGTGTTTTTACGTCGGCAGTCCAGCGCGGCAGGATGATGGACATTGCCAGCCCTTCGATGTTGCAGAGAATCCCCCAGCCGATGGCTAATGTCATCAGGAATGAGAAGCGATCGAAGCAGAGTATCGCGATCGTGGCTGCTGCGAGAATGAGGCCCCAGGTTTTCGCCATATAGGTGTGGTAGCTCGCCATCCGGCGGAACTTCACGAAGTCGAAGACGTGACGCGCTGCTTCAGTGGTCAGCAAGGCAACGAGCAGCCAGAGGTTTGCTCGCACGACATCCATGTGCCTGAGTAGAAAGATGCCGAGGATGGAGAGATAAAAGAGCGTGTCGGCGACTGTGTCCGAGACGCGAAGCGCGGCGGTAGCGGTTCCCCAGCGTCTGGCCAGGATGCCATCGTAGATGTCGGAGACGAGAGCCAGAGCGATAGAGATGCCTAGCAGTAGCTGAGGATGCTCGACCCTCCATGCGAGCACAAGAACAAATGGGGCAAGAAGAAATCGCAGACAAGTAAGAAACCAGGGAATCAGAGAGCGCCAAGTCATTACACTCAATGTATGAAATGATCGATTTTCTGGCACTAGAAGATTCGGAGGGTTTGCGCTTGCACAGATTGATGTGCACTTGATCCTGCCAAGATTGACCCTCTGAAACCACGGTGCTAGCGTAAAAAGTTCCGCACTTCCAGCCTGAAAGGTAACTCCGTGTCTACATCTGCGACTACCCCCGCGTTGCGCAAGACTGCTTTGAATGCCGTCCATCGCCAGCTTGGCGCCAAAATGGTCGATTTCGGCGGGTGGGATATGCCTGTCGAATATTCAGGCCTCATCGCCGAACACATGGCTGTACGCACGGGCGTTGGACTTTTCGATGTGAGCCACATGGGCGACATTCAGTTGCGCGGGCCGGAGTCGCTCGATGCAATTCAGCATATCTGCATGAATGATGCTTCGAAGCTGCAGGTGGGGCAGGCGCAGTATTCAGCGATGCTTTACCCGCAGGGGACGTTTGTGGACGACGTGATCGTGCACAAGCTTTCCGACAATGACTACCTGATCGTCATTAACGCGGGGACGCGGGAAAAAGATTTCGGTTGGGTCAAAAGCAACGCGCAGAAATTTCACTGCCACGTGAGCGATTACAGCGACTACTACACGCAGCTCGCGATTCAGGGGCCCAAGGCGGCGGAGACGCTGCAGAAGCTCACGAATGTCGATCTTTCGACGATCAAGTTCTACTGGTTCAAGTGGGGGACCGTCTGCGGTCTGCCCAACACGCTGATTGCGCGCACTGGATATACGGGCGAAGACGGCTTCGAGATTTACGTTCCGTCGGACGAGGTGACGAGCAAGCGCGTTTGGGAGGAAGTGCTGGAAGCGGGCAAGGAGTTCGGTATTGTTCCCTGCGGGCTGGGGGCGCGCAATACACTGCGTCTGGAATCAGCTTTGTCGCTCTACGGGCACGAAATCTCAGAGACGATCAATGTCTTTGAGGCTGGGCTTGACCGTTTCTGCAAGCTGGAGAAAGGACCCTTCATCGGCTCAGAGGCATTGCAGCGGGTTCTCGCCGAGGGTGGGCCTACGCGCAAGCTGGTCGGCCTGGAGATGGTCGACCGAGGGATCGCCCGTGATGGCTACGGCGTCTTCAACGAAAGCGCCACGCAAGTCGGTTCCGTTGTCAGCGGTTCCCCTGCGCCGTTTCTGAAGAAGAATATCGCCCTTGCTTTTATCCCTCGGGACTATACAGCGCTTGATCGCCAGCTTTTTGTGCAGGTGCGCAACAGCATGGTGAAAGCCAAGATGGTGCCGATACCGTTCTACCGCCGCCCCAAAAAGCAGTCGTAACCACCACAGACCTTACAATAGAAAGAGAAGATCATGTCTTATCCTGCGAACTATCGCTATACCCGCGAGCACGAGTGGATTGAGGTTGACGGTAAGACCGGCAAGATCGGTATCACCGACTATGCTCAGAACTCGCTCGGCGACATTGTTTTTGTTGAATCGCCCAAAGTGGGCGCGGCCGTGACGAAGGGCGAGATTTTTGGCAGCGTTGAATCGGTCAAGGCTGTCTCCGACCTTTACTCGCCTGTTACCGGCACGGTTACGGAAGTGAACGATGAACTGGCCTCGTCTCCGGAAAAGATCAATACCGCTGCGCATGATTCGTGGATTATGAAGGTCGAGCTGAGCGATCCGACAGAGATCGATTCGCTTATGAGCGCGGAAGATTATGAGAAGTTCATCGCCGAAGAGACTGGGCACTAAAGCTTAAGACTGCGGTCTCCCACCCTTTGCTGCGCAAAGGATGGGGCACCCAAGATTTTCTTCTATTTAGTCAGGATCAGACATGCGTTATTTACCTAAATCCGATGCCGAGCGCGCGGCTATGCTACGCGAGATCGGCGCTTCATCGATCGATGATCTTTTTACCGCCATCCCGGAAGAGTACAGGCTGACGCGCGACCTGAAGGTGCCGCGCCAAATGGGTGAGTCGGAGATCATCGACTATTTCAAGGCAGCTGCGGAGAAGAATGCCAAGGCTTATACGAGCTTTCTGGGCGCCGGCGCGTACCGGCACTATCGTCCCGTCATCATTGATTCATTAGTTCAGCGCGGCGAGTTTCTTACTTCGTACACGCCTTACCAGGCTGAGATTACACAGGGCACGTTGCAGGCGATTTTCGAGTTCCAGACGATGATCTGCGAGCTGACCGGCATGGACATCGCCAATGCCTCAATGTATGACGGCTCAACCGGCGCGGCAGAGGCGGTGATGATGGCCGTGCGCGTGACCGGCCGCGATGGCGTGTTGGTGGCGAAGACGGTGCATCCGGAATATCGCGAGGTAATGCACACCTACGCGCAGCATCAGGGTCACGAAGCGGTCGAGGTTGCGTACTATCCTGACGGCCACGCACAGGCGGGCCGCATCGACCTTGAAGCGCTGGAACAGGCTGTGACCGAGGAGACGGCCTGCGTGCTGGTGCAGTCGCCGAATTTCTTCGGCGTGGTCGAAGACATTCCGGCGATTGCGGAGATCGCGCACAAGAAAGGCGCCCTGCTGATTGTGTCCATCGCCGAAGCTGTATCGCTGGGGATTGTGCGGCCGCCGGTGGAGGCGGACATCGTCTCGATGGAAGCACAGTCGTTCGGAGTTGCGCTGAGTTATGGCGGTCCGTATTGCGGTGTGCTGGCAGCGAAGGAGAAGTATTTGCGGCAGATGCCGGGGCGCCTGGTGGGTGAAACCAAAGACACGCACGGGCGGCGCGGCTTTGTGCTGACACTGTCGACGAGAGAGCAGCATATTCGGCGCGAGAAGGCGACTTCGAATATCTGTACGAACCAGGCCCTGGTCGCACTGATGGCGACGATCTTTATGACCGTCTACGGCAAGGAAGGCATCAAGGAGCTTGCCGTGCAGAATCTGGCCAAGGCAAAGTATGCGGCAGACGCGCTGGGAACGCACGACAAGCTGCTGTTTGGGCAGTCGCCGCGCTTCCATGAGTTTGTGTTGCAGACGGAAGAGCCTCCGAAGCGATTGAATGCGCGGCTGATGGAAAAGAAGATTATCGGCGGCCTCGATCTGTGTAAGTGGTATCCGGAGTTGAGAAATGCGACATTGTGGTGCGCGACAGAGCTGACTACCAAAGAACAGATTGATGCGGCAGTCGCGATAGTGGCCGAGATTTCAGTGGCTTCCGCGGCACGATAAAGGAATTCAGGAATGGCGACGACGACGAATGGATTTGTAGGTACGACGCGCAAGGTGACGGCTCACCTGACGCAGAACGAACCGCTGAGCTTTGAGAAATCTTCACCGGGCAAGAAGGGCTACAAGCTCGCTCCGCTGGATGTGCCCGAAGTCGATCCGGCCGCTCTGCTGGGCGCCGCAGCGCGCGAAGATGAGCCCGGGCTGCCGGAGTTGAGCGAGATCGAAATCATCCGCCACTTTACGCGGCTTTCGACGTGGAACTACGCAATTGATCTGGGGATGTATCCGCTGGGCAGCTGCACGATGAAGTACAACCCGCGGGTAAACGAGTTTGTCTCGCGATTGGAAGGCATCGCAGAGGCCCATCCGTATCAGCCCGAGCGCCTGTCGCGGGGCGCGATGGTTATCATCAAGCTCCTGAAGGATTGCCTGATCGAGATCACCGGAATGGACGCTGTCGCGCTGCACCCCGCGGCGGGAGCGCACGGCGAGTTTACTGGCATGCTGATGACGCGGGCATATCACCAGTCGAAGGGCAATCCACGCAAGACGGTCATTATTCCCGACTCGGCGCATGGGACCAATCCCGCGACGGCTGCGAGCGTCGGCTACCAGGTGGTGAACCTGAAATCGAATGCGCAGGGCGGCGTGGATGTGGAGGCCTTGGCGAAGGTGGTCAACGAAGACACGGCGGCATTGATGCTGACCAATCCGTCGACGATTGGAGTCTTCGAGAGCGAGATCCACAAGATCGCCGATGTGCTGCACGACAAGGGTGCGCTGCTTTACATGGACGGCGCCAACATGAATGCGCTGGTAGGCAAGACGCGGCCCGGCGACTTCGGCGTGGATGTGATGCACCTGAATCTCCATAAGACCTTTTCGACACCGCATGGAGGCGGTGGTCCGGGATGCGGACCGGTGGCGTGCAAACAGTTTCTGGAGCCGTTTTTGCCTGTCCCATTTGTGACGCTGGGCGATGATGGGTTACTGCACTGGAGCACCGACCGTCCGCAGTCGATAGGACGAGTGCGTATGTTTTATGGCAATTTCGGAATGTTCGTACGTGCGCTGGCGTACATTCTGGCAAATGGTCCCGATGGGCTGCGGCAAACGACGGAAGATGCGGTGCTGAACGCGAACTACATCCGCAAGAAGCTCGAGGATGTCTACGATTTGCCTTATGACACGCCATCGATGCATGAAGTTGTCTTCAGCGATAAGCGGCAGGTGAAGAACGGCATAAAGACGGGTGACATTGCGAAGCGTTTGATCGATTACGGTTTTCATCCTTATACGACGTCGTTCCCGCTGATTGTGCCCGGTGCTCTGATGATCGAGCCGACGGAGAGTGAGTCGCGTGAAGAGCTGGACCTGTTCATCGACGCGATGCGGCAGATCGCGCGCGAGGCGGAAGAGAATCCGGAGGTCGTGATCTCAGCCCCGCACTCGACACGCATCTCGCGCCTGGATGAGACGACCGCGGCACGCAAGCCTGTGCTGCGCTGGAAGGGTCCGCCGGCAGACGCTGTCGAAGTGGATACCGCGGCGAAAGAGTGGTAGACGGGATGTCTATCTTCCACGACCGCCGCGACGAGCTGGAGAAGTTCGAATTTATGATGGGCCCCGCGCGCGGGCGGCTGGCGGTTTCGCTCGACGCGCTGACCGATGCATTGATTCTCATCGGTCAGCACGGAGTCTATTGCACTTCGAACCGCAATCCATCGAAGCCCGCGCTTGATCTTGAAACCGTGATGAGCGAGATCAACGGGGCGAAGGAACTGATCCAGTCTGTCATGCAACAGCTGGAGCAGGAACGCGAAGCCAGCCGCGCTTAGGGAATTGCGGTCACGCCTACATAGACATCGGTTGTCTCCCATAGCAGGTGCAGTTCAGTCTTCAGGTCCTTGGGGTGCTCGAATTTGATCTGGAAGGTTTCGATCGGGCTGCTGGGCATAACGCCTTCTGTCATTTTGACTCGGCCGAGGTCCTGAGTTTCGTCGTATTTCGTCCCCCACTGGCCGGTCTGCTTGTTCACGATCAGCGTCCAGCCGCTCTGTTCGGGAATAGTGTAAAGGGTGTATGTCCCGGCGGGCACTCCGAGGTTGCCGATCTTGAGATTGATGTCGGTCTTGAGCGTCGTAGCAGAATTCGCGCCTGTGCGCCACCAGTGATCAAACGGAACGAGGCCGCCGAAAATCTTGCGTCCGCGCATCGATGGCGCGCCGTAGTCGATGGTCACTGTCTTACTGCCAAAGGTCTCCTTGGCCTGTGCCGGGGGGCTCGCGGGCGGCTTCTGGTCGTTTTGTGCAAAAGCTGAGGAAGTGACGGCTGCTGCTAACAAAGCGCAACAAAGTGTTTTGGTGAATGTCCTGCGCTGCATCTGGGACTCTCCTTTTTCATGCCTGAAGTGGCCTCTCCATCAAACCGTGAAGAGGCTCGCCTGTCAAAACTGACGGTATAGTATCCTAGAGATACGCGCCCGTAGCTCAGCTGGATAGAGCGAATGCCTCCGGAGCATTAGGTCGGGAGTTCGAATCTCTCCGGGCGCACCAGATCCCCATCCCATCCTTTATCTCCTGCACGACCGATTGGTTATCGATGTGTGAATTCTGTGCCCAGTCAAGCGTTCAGGGCATCAAGCGCGACATCCTCCGCACGGTACAAATTCCAGAAAGAATTCTTAACCTTGCACTGACCGCTTCTGTGGTACTATTCCCCGCTCTAGGCCTCTCTCCCCCTTTACAGACGGAAAAGCTATGAACCTGACGGTACTCCGCCTTGTCACTTGTGTCTTGGTTGGTATATGCGTGCTGCCGCTGGCCGCGCAAATAGACGCGAATTATGCGGCTAGCGATGGCACGGTGACTGCAAGTAATATCACAACGGGCCTGCAGTTCATCCCAGTAACGCCGTGCCGAATCGCGGACACGCGCAACGCGACCGGTCCGTTTGGCGGCCCGGAGCTGGCTGCGAATACCAGCCGCGCATTTAATATTCCGCAAAG
>Ga0209038_10000505_pt1 | contig 12012 bp, 13 predicted proteins | sample BogFormECP03_OM3_FD_188237 | JGI IMG/M metagenome (GOLD analysis project Ga0209038, IMG submission 188237) | Bog forest soil microbial communities from Calvert Island, British Columbia, Canada - ECP03_OM3 (SPAdes) (version 2) | ecosystem: Environmental > Aquatic > Freshwater > Wetlands > Bog ...
AACGTCCAACTCATCGACACGAGCGATACCCAAGGCGTGGAACGCATCACGAAGAAGGGCGTCGTCGCGGGCGGCGTCGAGTACGAGGTCGACTGTATCATCTTCTCCACCGGCTTCGAGGTCGGCACCGCCTGGACGCGGCGCCAGGGCTACGACGTTGTCGGCAAGGACGGCAAGTCGCTCAGCGAGTACTGGGCCAATGGCATGAAAACTCTACATGGCTTTTCCAGTCACGGCTTCCCTAACTACTTCCTGATGGGTGCGACGCAGAACGGCGCCTCGGTGAACATAACCTCAGTGCTCGACGACCAGGCCCAGCACATCAGCTACATCGTCAAGGAGGTGATGGGCCGCGGCTATCGTTACGCGGAGCCGACGCCCGAGGCAGAGGCGGCATGGGTCGCGGAAATCCGCCGGCTGGCGGCTGCCGTGGGAACTGACTTCCTCGACGCCTGTACGCCTGGCTACTACAACGCCGAAGGCCATATCGTAGAGAATCCCAATCTAAGCGTGGTCGGCGAGACTTACACGCCGGGCGCCAACGCCTTTAACGCATTGATTGCCAAGTGGCGCGAGCGCGGCGACATGGAGGGCCTCAAGTTCGGCTGAGTCTGGTTGCGGATTCAACGACGACACAAGGGCGAGGAAGCGAGTTAGATCGACGTAGTTACGTGCGACAAACGAAGGTTTTGCCCGCTCTGCGAGAAGGATAACTGCAAGGCCGAAATTGGATGAGCCCATCGGGCTGATCGCGAAGCCCATCCGATCGCAGAAGTTGTCGGAGGAACAAGTCATGTCCGAATTTGCAGGATTGCCACAAGCAGAGCCTGAAGAAGTGGGCCTTTCCGCGCCTCGGTTGGAGCGGCTGAAGCGCGTCATGCGAAAAGCCGCGGACGAGCGCACCGTGCCGGGCGCCGCTACTGTTATCGCGCGGCGCGGCAAAGTTGTGCACGCCGAGGCGCAGGGCTTTTTGGACATCGAACGGCAAACCCCGCTAGACCTGAACGCGATCTATCGGATGTATTCGCAAACCAAGCCGGTGACAGCGGCCCTCGTCATGCAATTGCAGGAAGACGGCCTTCTGTTCCTGGACGATCCTATCACGAAATTTCTGCCAGAATTTGCCAACCGGCGCGTGGTCTGCCACAAGACGCCCACGCAAAAGGTGCGCGGCGAAGTTTCGGTGGGGGTCGACGTTGAGCCGGCGCACCGGGAAATCACGATCTTCGATTTGTTGACGATGACATCCGGCCTCCCCAGTCGCGGCCGCACGCCGACGGCGCTCTCGCATGTGCTCGACCGTGCCTGGCGCGGGAGCGGGTTTATGCCCAATGATCCGCGCCCCATCAACGATCCGACCGGTTCCTATGAAGAGATGGTGCTCGCGCTTGCGGATGTACCGCTACATTCGCAGCCCGGCGAAACCTATCAGTACGGATCCGATTTCGACGTGCTGACTTTGCTCGTCGAGCGCGCTACGGGCGAACCGCTGGATCAGCTTATGCGCAAGCGTATTTTCGAGCCGCTGGGCATGAAGGATTCGTCCTTCTATTGTGAGGCAGGCAAACTCAATCGCCTGGTGACGGAGCATCAATGGGATGAGCAGGGCCGCATCGTCGTGCGCGACCAACCGGAGAAGACGGAAAAGGCCGGCGGTACTGGCCGGCGCCTCGTCTCCGGCAACGGCCTGTTCGGCGGCATGCTTTCCACCGCCGCGGATTATACGCGTTTCGCGCAAATGCTATTGAACAAAGGAACGCTGGACGGCGCGCGCATCCTGGGACGCAAAACGGTTGAGCTGATGACTATCAACCATATCGGCGCGCGCGAGCTCGATATAGTGGTGGGACCCGGCTATGGTTTTGGACTCGGCTATGCGGTGCGCAAGACGCTCGCTGGCTCGGCCGTGCCAGGTTCGCCGGGGACATTCGGCTGGGGCGGGGCGGCAGGCACTTGGTTCTTCGTCGATCCGGCGGAGGAACTGATCGGTCTCTTCTTCACGCACGTCTTCGGCTATCAATTCTCGCCAAAAGCCGATCTCTTCTTCCGTTTCGAGAAAATGACTTACGAGGCGCTGATCTGATTCGGCACACATATTCCGGTAAATAGAAATGTCGGTTGTAGCAATGTATTCCCACGTGCATCGCCGATGCGCTCTCTCCATTTCGTCTCTAGATGTCCAAAGCTACTGCCTTTGGCAATCATCTTATTAAACGGTGGCGCGAAAGAGCTGGCCTTAGCCAGCGCGAACTCGCGGAGATTTTGGGTGTTCAAGCAAGTTATGTTGCATATATAGAAGAAGATAAGCGTAACCATCGTTGTCACTGTTACTCAGAGCTGCGTCTACAATTGGCATTGACGCCCGTGAAGCGTTCTTACTGGTCCACCCCGAATGCAAATCATTTGTTGGTCCATCGAGGAAGACCGCGCGAGAAAATGCCTGGACCAGATTCTCAAGCGACCGCACAGTTTTACTACTGTCCCTGCCAAAAATTCCATCTGAATCAGAATTCGAGCGGGAGAGACAATTGCTTCAAATGGGTGCGCTCCAGATGAGACGGGCTGCGATACGAACCACAAGCGGATGACCCTTGATCGAGATCGAAAAACCGTCCGATTTTATAGGTCCTCACGCAACGTTGTACGGCAGCCGGCGCAACGATTGCTGAGCAGGAGTCCGAGACGAATCAGGCGGCGAGGCGTTCGTAGCGATGATGCAGGCCACCGACTTGAGAGATGGCGATCACCTTTCCGATCCGGCGTGGCATGATCGGGCGTGGCTCCGGACAATCCTTGTCGAGCGAAAGATGCGTGCGGGTGCCTTGGTAGTAGTCTACGTACGAAGACAGCACGCGGCGCAAATGGCGCTGGTTGAATATCACGATGTGACCCAAACACTCGCGGCGAATCGAACCAATCACGCGCTCGACGTACGCGTTCTGCCAGGGTGATCGTGGCGCCGTTATGACTTCCGTGATGCCCATCGCTTCGACCCGGCTGCGGAAGTCCGAGCCATACGATGCGTCACGGTCGCGCAGCAGATAGCGCGGAGCGGTGTCCCACGGGAACGCTTCGGTTACCTGGCGCGAGAGCCAAGCCGCGGTCGGATGCTCGGTGACAGCTGTGTGCACGAACTTCCTTCGGTCGTGGGCCAGAATGATCATCACGTAGAGCAGCCGAAACGATGCGGACGCTACAACGAACATGTCGATCGCAGCAATGCCCTCGGCGTGATTGCGCAAGAAGTTGCGCCAGGTCGAAGAAGGCGCACCCCGTCTTCGCACCATGTACTTCGCGACGGTCGCCTGGCTGACCTCGATGCCGAGCTTGAGCAGTTCGCCGTGGATTCGAGGCGCACCCCAGAGCGGATTGGCGCTGCTCATCTACCAAATCAGATCGCGAATCTCGCGGTCCACCGCCGGTCGCCCGGGTCTCGTGCGCCAACGCCAAAACAGCCGGAATCCTCGACGGTGCCATTGGACAACAGTAGCCGGCTTGACCAGCAGCATCACGTCCAGACACCGCGGCCACAAGCGATAGAGCAAGACCCAGAGCAACCGGTCGAATGTAAACAACCGGAGCCGGCCCGGCCGCTGGCGGCGAAGTACGCGCAGCTGATGACGGAGGGCCAGCTTCTCTAGTTCCACTGCCGCCCGGCTACGAAATCGGCAGGCAACAGACGAGATCACGGATCGCTCGAGCTTCAGCATGCTGGCAACACTACGGTGGCGATTCTGAAGACTCTAAACTTTCCGCAGCTTTCGGAGTTTTCATTACGCACAGGTGCTTGTGCTCGTGCTTCTTTATCCTAACTGCCGGCGAAACACCCAGCCGCCGATCGAAAGCGAGAGTACTGCCGTCACCGCCAACGGCCACAAATCGAACGCGAGTCGATCGAGGCCGACGCCTTCAAGGTACACACGCCGCGAGATATCGATCATGTATCGCAACGGATTGATTAGGCTGAAGTATTGCAGCGCCTCCGGCATGCTGCTCAGTGATGTGAACAGCCCGGACAAGAGCGTGAATGGCATCGCCACAAGGAAGGAAATGAGCAGCGCTTGCTGCATGGTCGCGACCAACGACGAAAGCAAAAGTCCGATTCCGGAGGCTGCGAGAAGGAACAAGATAAGACTCACATAGAGGGTCACGAAAGAACCGGCGAACGGAACGCGGAACCAGAGCTGGGCGACCAGCAGAATCACGGTGGACTGGCTAAGTCCGACGAGTAGCGAAGGCAAAGCCTTTCCAGTCATGATCTCGGCCGGACGAAAGGGAGTCACCAGCAACTGGTCAAAGGTTCCCTCTTCCTTTTCGCGGGCGAGGGACATCGCCGTCATCAGGAGCACCTCTGCCAGCGTGAGGGTGCCGACGAGGCTCGGGAGAATACTCCGGCGCGTCTCCAGGTTCGAATTGTACCAGACGCGGGTGCTGACTCTTATCGGCGGCCCGCCTCCACCATGAGCTGTCCACCAAGCGGCATTGAATGTGTCGACTACCGTGCCGACATAGTTCAGCGCCGTGCCGGCAGTGTTCGAGTTCCGCCCGTCTGCAATGACCTGTACGTCAGCCGATTTCCCGGCAAGCAATCGCCGCTCGAAATCCTGATCGATCTGAACCACGAGTAATGCGCGCCGCTCGTCAATCATCGTGTTCACGTCGGCTGGCCGGTTAAGATTTGCAACGCGCTGGAACACGCCCGACCCATCCAATGAGGCAAGAAACTCATAGGACGCGGCGCTCCGATCGCGATCGAATGCCGCGTATGAAACTCGATTCAAATCGTAGTTCACGACATACCCAAACACCAGGCACTGCAATGCCGGCGGAACAAACAGGACGGCGCGCGCGCGTGGATCCTTAAGCATGGCGAGGAGTTCCTTTCGCACCAAGGCAACAATGCGGAAAAAGGAGGCTAGCATGATCTACCTCAGTCCAGCTGCTTCTTGAAACCTGCACGGGTCATCAGGAACAGTAGGCTGGCGAAGCCTGCCAGCATCGCTAAATTTGGTAGAATAATGGCCCAGACATCGCCGGCCAACAACACGGTCTGAAGCAACGCAACATAATAGCGCGCCGGGAAAATGTAGGTGAGAGCCTGGATCGCCACGGGCAGGCTAGTCAGATCGAAGATGAATCCTGACAGCATCAGCGCTGGCAGAAACGCGGCCACCACGGTGATGAGACCAGCGACGAATTGAGCTTTCACCGTTGAAGAGATGAGCATCCCCAAGCCTAGCGCGACGAGCAGGTAGAGTAGCGAACCGAGGCTCAGCACCCACAGCGACCCTCGAAACGGGACCGCGAAGAGGAATTTGGCGGCAAGCATGCACAGCACCAATCCGAAGATGCCCAATCCCAGGTATGGAATGACTTTCGCGACTAGTATCTCACCCGCACGGACTGGCGTTACGAACAATGCTTCGAAGGTTCCATGCTCCCATTCGCGCGCCACGACCAGCGCCGTCAGCAAGGAACCGAGAACTGTCATCACGAGTACGACCAACCCAGGAACCAGAAAGTAGCTGCTTTCATTGGCCTCATTGAACCAAAGCCGGTTCTGTACGAAGACCGGCCCGCTCGACACGTCTTGTCCCTCGGCCACCCGGCGCGCCGTCCACTGACCTACTGTACCTTCGGCGTAGCCCTGTATAATCCGGGCGCGATTGGCGTCGCCGCCATGAGCGATGATTTGAACCAGAGCGTTTCCGCTTTTCATCTCCCGTGAGAAGTCGGGGCGGATGCGGATGATGCCATCGACGTCGTGCGAGAGCATCAGGTCCTTTGCCTGGGCCATCGAGGTCATAAGCCGGGCATGAAAGTAAGGCGATAGCTGGAAGGTCGAAGCGAGTTCGGCGGCGTCCGGGGAGGTGTCCTCGAGCACGACCGCGATCGGAATATTCTTCACGTCGAGCGAGAGGCCATAGCCGAAGAGCAGGATCAGCACCACCGGCAGCACCATGCCAACAATGATGGTGCTGGGATCGCGAAGGATTTGGCGACACTCCTTTTTGATCAACGCCTGAGTCCGCCAAGCCTTGGCCAGCAGTCGGCCGTAGTGCGAATCGCTCGTTGACATTATGCGGCGACTTCGGCCTCCGCGAGCGGGTCGTCGTCGCTCACTCGAGCTGCCTCGACGATGGCAATAAACGCGTCCTCCATCCTCGATTCACGTCCCTCTTCGATCGGCGCATAGCTGCGAATCTCGGCGGGGGTGCCATGAGCGAGCACGCGGCCATGATCGAGAATGACGACGTGATCGCAGTACTCCGCCTCCTCCATGAAATGCGTAGTCACGATAACGGTGACACCCTGCTCGGCAAGCGAGGTGATGCGAAGCCAGAACTCGCGGCGTGCGAGCGGATCGGCGCCACTGGTTGGTTCGTCCAGGAACAAGATCTCGGGCTCGTGAAGCAATGCTGCCGCCATCGCAAGCCGTTGCTTGTAGCCGCCGGGAAGCAAACCGCTCTGCTGGCGCATGAGCGGTTCGAGCTCGAATTGCGTTAGCGCCCAGGTTATGCGGTCGCGCCGTCGAGCGCCGCGCAAGCCATAGGCGCTTGCGAAAAACTCAAGGTTCTCGACCACCGAGAGATTGCCATAGAGCGCAAACTTCTGCGCGACATAACCCAGCCGCTGGCGGGCGGCGGCACGTGCGCTGTGAAGGTCAACACCAGCCACTCGCAGAGTGCCGTGGGTTGCCGGGAGCAAGCCGCAAAGCATGCGGAAGGTGGTGGTTTTGCCAGCGCCGTTCGGCCCAAGCAGACCGAAGATCTCGCCGCGCCGAACCGCAAAGCTCACATGATCAACAGCAGTGAAGGTACCAAAGTGCTTAACCAAGTCGTTGACCGCGACCACCGCCTGGTCTCTATCGGCCTGCGGCGGGTGTTCGAGAGTCATTGCAACGGCGGGCCGCGACGGCGTGATCCGGTGCAGGAGGATCATGAAGCCATCCTCGAAACGAGCTCGAGCCGGCGTCATCGGGACGCGTTTGGCGTTAGAGCCAGCAGACTCGGTTGCCATCACGAGGCGGACTCGGCCGCCTTCTGGCACTGCATCGATCACCTGGGGATCGTCCAACAGTCGCGCCTGCATCCCTCTTGGCGTCCACCCTGTGGAGGGTTCGGCTATAAATACGCGCCCTGATGCCAGCCCGCTCACTTCATCGGGACGACCCTGGACCAGCACCTTACCTTCGTGCAGGACGACGACATGCCCGCATCGCTCGGCTTCGTCCAGATAGGAAGTGCTGATCAGCACCGTAAGTCCCCGCTGGTTTACGAGTTCCAGGATGATTGTCCACAGCTCGCGCCGCGACAGTGGATCGACACCTACCGTGGGTTCATCAAGGAGCAGGAGTTCCGGCGCGCGGATAAGGGTGCAAGCGAGGCCGAGCTTCTGCTTCATCCCACCCGACAGCCTGCCCGCCAGACGCGTGACAAAAGGACCGAGGCCCGTCATTTCCATTAGTGGCAGGTAGCGCTCGCGCCGCTCGCTGACTCCGACCCCATGTAGGTCGGCGTAGAGGTCGAGGTTTTCCTGGACGCTCAGATCCTCGTACAGCCCAAAGCGTTGCGGCATATAACCGATGCGCGACTGCACTTGCTGAGGATGGTTCACAACGTCGATACCCAGAACACTCAGGTCGCCCAAATCGGCGGACATCAACCCGGCGGCTAGACGTATGAGCGTCGTCTTTCCGGCTCCATCTGGCCCGACCAACGCGGTTAGTGCGCCGCGCCGTACCTCAAAGGACACATTATCAAGCGCCCGAATGTCTTCGCCTTTATCGCGATGAAAGGTCTTATGGATATTATTGCCTATCAGGGCGGCCCTGATCTGTCCGGCAGTACTCACTGCTGGACTCGTGCAAGGGCTGCTATGCCTGAAAGCGCCGGCTTTCTATCCGTTGCCAAGTATACAGTGGCGGGCGAACCCAGGTGGAGCTGGTCCGTGGGATCCTTTACGAAGACCCGTACCTCGTATACGAGGCTCGTTCGCAAATCGGCGGTCTCTACGGTCTTTGGCGTGAACTCCGCAACGGGCGAGACGAATCCGACCCATCCCTCGAAGCGTCGATCAGGGAAACTGTCGATCGCGATCGACGCGGTCATTCCCGTATGCAGCTTGCCGAGGTCGGGCTCGGTAACATACGCGCGGACCCATTTCGGATCGGTTACGGCCAGCGAAAATACCGGCTTTTGCGGCGATGCCATCTCGCCGGGTTCCATCAGGCGCGTACGGACAACGGCGTTGACGGGAGCTACGAGCTGCGCATCCGCGAGCTCCTGACGCAAAAAGGCACACTGTGCTTCATCGCCGCGCAACTCGGCTTCGGCTTGACCGACGTCTTCTTTGCGCGGTCCTGCAATTGCTAGATCAAGCGCCTTTTGATTGACGTTCAGCTTGGCTTCGGCGACATTGAGTGCCGCCTTCGCATTCTCGAGATCCTGTTGGCTCACCACCGAATTTGCCGCGAGTGTCTTGCGCCGCTCGTATTGTCCACGGGCGTTAATGGCGTCGGCCTCCGCCGATTCGACATTCGCCCGGGCCTCCGCGATCTCCTGCGGGCGGCTGCCGTTGTGGAGTCTCTCAACGGCCTGACGCTGTGCCGCAGCCGTCGCTTCCACCTGTGCGACCTGCGGCTCCAAACGGCTCGCATCCAGGCGTGCCAGAACCTGGCCCCGTTTTACGCGGTCGCCTTCCTGCACCAGCACCGCGGCAATCCGCTCGCTGTTGTTGAAGGCGAGCTCGACCTGCCGCAAGTCCACATCTCCATAGAGTACCAATCCCTGTCGAGCGGGGTGCCGGCCCACCAACCACCAGGTCACGCCACTAGCTAAAGCGAGGAATATGACGATCAGCGGGATGCGTTTCATGAGGCCTTCGGTTCGCTGCGATTAATCCTGACGTTATCGTCACACGAAACTCGCTGTCAAATCAAAATTTGAATTTGATATTTTCATGGCCCTATGAGAATCTGATTTGTGCACCCGGCCCCGTTGTCGTCCAGCCGCTGGATTGGTAAAAGCCAATCCCTGACGACTAGGATAGATCGATGGCACGACAGACAATCAGCCATGCTCGCTCTGCCCTGCGGTCGAAAACCGAAGAGGACCATTGCAGCACGCGCCAGCAACTCCTCGAAGCCGCCGGACACATGTTCGCTAAAAAGGGCTTTGAGCGTTCCACCGCGAAGGAGATCTGCGAACGGGCGGGCACCAATACGGCCGCCGTCAATTATCATTTTGGCGGAATTGAGGCACTTTATGCTGCGGTGCTCGACGAAGCTCGCAATCGGATCCTGTCGGTACGAGCGATCGAGCTAGCGGTCGAAGGCAAAACCGATCCGAGGGCAAAGCTTGAGGCCGCGTTGGGCGTGATCGTCCAGACGCTTCTTGGCCCGGTGTCCTCTTCTTGGGTATTGCAAGTTTTCGGAAGGGATATGGTGACGCCGTCGCCCACGACCTATCCGGCGAAGGAGAAATTGATATTGCCTTTGGCACGGATCTTAAGAGGCTTCGTCGGCGAATTGATGGGTTTGGCAGAGGACGACCCCGCGGTAGCGCGAGGTTGCCTGAGTGTTATGGCGCCGATCTGCATCCTGATAGTCGGTGACCGGCGCATGATGAAGCGGGCGCTTCCTAGTTTCGGTCTTGGAGCCGAGGACGCACCGGCTTTGGCCCACCATATGGTCGATTACGCATTAGCTGGTCTGGAAGCGACCGCCCGCGACGCACGGGAAAAGAATTGATAACATCTTCCAGAGAACATTGGATTTTGGGCCGCTATTGTCATGTCAGCCCTAGGACCGTCTTCGCCTGCCGCGATCGTTCTCCGGCAGCTGCGCTATATACGATTAAGCTTTTCCCATAAGAGTCCAAGGTCCGGCTCGCTGGTGTCGCCTTCATTTCGTTATAAGGCTGCTGCCGTACGGGTACCCGCACGGCCCGGTCGCCAACCGCGAGCACGTCTGCGAGTTGCTGGGCCGTCTCAATGTTTGCGCCGCCGGCGACAATCGCCCGGAGCGCATCGCGCAGAACGTAATGATTGTCGGTTTCACGCCGGATTCGAATATCGGCGAGCATACAAACTTCGCGCCGCCTGTGGCTGCTCATAATTCCGTATGCTCTGTAAACATTGGAGTTTTGGGCCGACCTGTGCCTACTAAAAACTCCGAAAGCGGCGAAAAGTCTAGAGTGTTTTGAGAGTGAGCGCCTTAATGTCGCGGCATGCCTATACACGCGCGATCGATCGTCTCTCGGATTGTATGCCGATTCCGTTGTCCATAGTCAAAACCTAAAGCCGAACGTATTGATGATGGAGCCCGCCAAGGATCGGTATCGCCGCGATGCGGCCGACCTTCTGCGTCGCGCGAAAATCCGGAGCATCTTTGTCCAGTGAGAGATGTGGCCGCACTTTATTGTAAATAAGAAGCGTATGCCTTGAGGACATCGTGCAGGTGCGCTTCGCCGAACACGACGAGGTGGTCAAGTGATTCGCGACGTACCGATCCGATCAGCCGCTCAACGTACCTGTGTGTGGCGAATTGCTGATTTCTGTGGAAAATCAGTAATTCGCGACACACACGTGTTCATCGCTTCCTCGAACCGCCGAACTAACGTCTGGTTCTCATCGCTGGTCGTACGCATTGTCAGGCCCCCTTCTTTCTCTTCGGGCTGAGCTAGTCTCCACCTCTGTCACATCCGACGCATCACTTTTTTTTCGAAAAGCCCGGCGCTGTTTCATCGGCGCGACTACGCGCACGTATGACCGCGGCGTTTCATCCGCGCCAGTACCCGCGCGCGGCAACTCACTGTCCTTGGTTTAAAAATTAGACGCTCGCCTGCAGCTTTGATAGAAGGGGGCGCTGACTGGTGTTTGCCCCCTTTCACCAGTCGGCTTCGGGCCGGCGTCTGACGCGCGCTGGCCCGTTTCTTTTTTCACCCTCTGTCGGCTTGAATTTCCAGCAGCGTTTGATCAGACCGAAATCTCCACAGATTGAACGAATGGCCGATAAGTTTTGCATTGGGGCGAAAGTGATAAGTCTTGTAGTTGTTATTTGATTCTTATATATTCTTGCTTAGTTTTTTGACACTAACCCATACTGCGCTTTGTGAAAGCAAAGAATCCCACGTCCTCCTCTGCGCCACACGCTACGAGACGCAAATCGGACCCGTCAATAGCGCCTGCGAAGAATCCCAACTTCGGTGAGGTGATACGCCGCAGGCGAAGAGAGCTGGATCTCACGCAGGCCGAACTCGCTTCGCGAATCAAGATTTCACCGCCATATATGGGCCACGTGGAATCGGGAAGGCGGCGCCCGACCAACTTGATTGTCATGAGCCTGGCGAAAGTGCTCGGACTCGATAACCGCGAACTGTTCTTTCTCGCCAACCCGCAGATTGACGCTTTACTTTCTGCTGAATCCCACAGAGCAGCGGGTGTGGTTTCGGCCTGGGATCAGTTCCGAAATGACGAACGACTTCGCCGTATCCACAATGTCTCGAAAGAAGAAATGGAGCTGTTGTCGCAAGTGGCACGTCTTGGGGAGATTCATTCGACTCGTGATCTGATCTACATTCTGAACACGGTTCGGCACGCGCTCGGAAGATAGAGGGGAATGCGGCGCAATGCCGCGGGTCTTCAAATCGCTCTATTGCGAGTCCTCTGGCGGGAAAGCTCTTCGACGCCAATGGGCAGCCGCTCTACGTTCAGGGAGCGACGAAGGGCAGACGGCGTTACTCGTATTACCTGTGTGTGGCGAATTGCTGATTCTGGGGAAATCAGTAATTCGCCACACACAGGTAATTCGAGCCGCCGCAGGCTCTTTCACGACCGACGAAACGTTTGTTCCCATGTTTCTGATCTCTGCTGGCTTTAGATCTGAGGCCCGCGTTGTGGCGAATTGCTGATTTCTGGGAAAATCATTAATTCGCCACACACAGGTATCGGAGGGTTATATAAGGCTGAGCAGGACAAAGATTATGCCGATGGTCGCGACGTTCCAGACTA
>Ga0209038_10000507_pt1 | contig 11966 bp, 12 predicted proteins | sample BogFormECP03_OM3_FD_188237 | JGI IMG/M metagenome (GOLD analysis project Ga0209038, IMG submission 188237) | Bog forest soil microbial communities from Calvert Island, British Columbia, Canada - ECP03_OM3 (SPAdes) (version 2) | ecosystem: Environmental > Aquatic > Freshwater > Wetlands > Bog ...
GCAGCGGCCACTACAGGGGTGTGGCGAGCCTCACGATCACCGCGCCCGTGAAGGTTCAGCCGAAGGCCGCGCCGTCCCCGGTCCCTGCCCCGGTTACGCCGCCGGGCGTGCCGACCCCTGCGGAATCGGTCGCCGACGGCGCCGTGTTCCCGGTGGTCGGCCCCCACAACTTCGGCGGCCCGGAAAACATCTTCGGGGCCCCGCGCGACGGGTACCTGCATCAGGGCCAGGATGTGCTGACGGCCGAAGGAACGCCCGTGGTGGTGCCGCTCGCGGGAACGATCCTCACGACGAGCTATCAGGCGGAAGGTGCGGGCTACTACGCCGTCGAGCAGACGGGCATCGGATTCGACTTCATGTTCGCCCACTGCCAGGCCGGCTCGTTGGCGGTGAGCACGGGCCAGAGCGTGGCGGCGGGGCAGGCTCTGTGCACGGCTGGACAGACCGGCGACGCGACCGCCCCGCACCTGGACTTCGAGATCTGGATCGGAGGCTGGCAGGCGCCCGGCGGGTATCCGATCAACCCGCTGCCCTACCTGGAAGCCTGGGAACACGCGGGCACCGCCGCTTGAGCGAGCCGGTAGCATCGCCCGCGCAGACCACTTCGGGCCATCACATGGAAGGCCGATGAGCAGCAGCGATCACAGTGCCGTCTACCTGGCCGCCGCGGCGGACCTCGCCAACGCGATCGACCCCGCGACCGTCGATGCGATGGCCGCGGGCCTTGCCGCCGTGCGCGACCGGGGCGGCCGCCTGTTCATCCTCGGCGTAGGTGGCGGCGCGGGCCACGCCTCGCATGCGGTCAACGACTTCCGCAAGCTCTGCAGGCTGGAGAGCTACGCGCCGACCGACAACGTCTCAGAGCTCACCGCGCGCACCAACGACGACGGCTGGGACAGCTCGTTCGTGGGCTGGCTGGAAGTATCACGCCTGGCTAAGAGGGACGGCCTGCTCGTGTTCTCGGTCGGCGGCGGATCCCGCGAGTTCAACGTCTCGGTCAACCTGGTGAACGCGATCGAGCAAGCGCGCGCCGCAGGCGCGTCGATCTTTGGCGTGGTCGGCGCACCTGGCGGGACGCTGGCCCGTTTGGCGGACGTCGCGATTCTCGTCGATGCGCCCCCCGACCTGCGCACTCCGCTCGTCGAGTCCTTTCAGGCGGTCATCTGGCACGCGTTGGTCTCGCACCCCGATCTGGCCGTCAGGCAGGGCCACTGGGAGTCGCTGACCGACGAGGCCAGGCCGTGAGCGGCCGGCCGGCCGCGTTCCTCGATCGAGATGGCACGCTCAACGAGTTTGTGCCGGACCCCGCCTCCGGCCTCCCGGAGTCGCCGCTGAGGGCCGTGGACGTGCGCCTGATCGACGGCGCGGCGGCGGCGGCGCGGCAGCTGGCGCAGGCGGGGTTCGCCCTGGTATGCGTTTCCAATCAGCCGGCAGCGGCCAAGGGTAAGGTCTCAATCGAGCAGCTGCACGCCGTTCACGAGCGTGTCCTCGAGCTCCTCCGCGAGGAGGGCGTCCATCTCGACGCCTGCCGTCTGTGTCTGCACCATCCACAGGGCGTGGTGCCGGAGCTCGCCGGAGTGTGCGCTTGCCGCAAGCCGGCCCCGGGGATGCTCCTGGACGCCGCCGAGGAGCTGGGCCTCGACCTGGCGAGCTCGTGGATGCTCGGCGACACCGACTCTGACATCATCGCCGGACACGCCGCGGGTTGCCGGACCGTGCTGATTGAGCACCCGGGCAGCGCTCACAAGCGCGTCACCGAGGCGACCCCCGACGTGGTCGCCGCGAACCTCGCCGACGGGGTCGCGCAACTCCTCAAAGAGGGCTTGCGTTAGCCTCCTCAGCTCGAGGTTCGGCAAGGCGATTTCGGAAATCGCGTCCGGTATGGTGGGGACGGTGCTCGATGAAATCTCCACACGAATCTTCGCCGACGGAGCCGATCTCGATGGGATCGTGGCCTTGGCGGCCAATCCGCGGATCACGGGGTTCACGACGAACCCGACGCTGATGTGGAAGGCCGGGCTGACCGACTACGCCGAGTTCGCCCAGCGCCTGCTCGAGCGGATCACCAAGCACCCGATCTCCTTCGAGGTCTTCGCCGACGACGCCGATGAGATACGCCGTCAGGCCCTCCTCATCTCCTCGTGGGGCGAGAACGTCTACGTCAAGATCCCGGTGACCACGACCAAGGGTGAGTCGATGGCGCCACTCGTGCGCGAGCTCTCCGAGGACGGGGTGAAGGTCAACGTCACAGCGCTGTTCACGACCGCGCAAGTCGAACTGATCACGGAGGCGGTGAAGGACGGCGCCGCTTCCTACATCTCCGTGTTCGCCGGGCGCATCGCCGACGCCGGCGTCGACCCCGTGCCGATCATGGCACGCTCCGTTGACATCATGGTGCAGGCCCCCCGCTCGGAGCTGATCTGGGCCTCCCCGCGGGAGATCCTCAACCTGGTGCAAGCTGACCAGGTGGGTTGCCACATCATTACGATCACCCACGATCTGCTGAAGAAGCTCGACTGCCTCGGCAAGAGCCTCGAGCAGTACTCCCTGGAGACGGTGCGGATGTTCCACGGCGACGCAGTTGCCGCGGGCTTCACGCTGTAGCGATGAGGCGCATCTGCTTAGGGGACCGACCCCCCAGCCCAGGCACGCGCGGACCGGCCCGATGAGGCGAGCCTGCATCACGGGCGGGGCTGGGTTCATCGGCAGCAACCTGACCGACCGGCTGAGCGCGAACGGCGTGGAGGTCGTGATCCTCGACGACTTCCGCACCGGACGGCGCGAGTTCGTCGCCGAGGCGCTGGGGCGTGGGGACGTGAGACTGGTGGAGGGCGATGTGCTCGACATGGCCGTCCTGCAAGACGCCGTCGAGGGCTGCGACTGGGTCTTTCACCTGCAGGCCAACGCCGACGTGCGCCGGGGCCTTGAGCATCCGCGACGCGACCTGGAGCAGAACACGATCGCCACCTCGAACGTGCTCGAGGCGATGCGCGCCCAGGGGGTGAGCCGGATCATGTTCTCCTCGACCGGTTCGGTGTACGGCGAGCCGCAGGTGTTCCCGACCCCCGAGGACGCCCCCTTCCCGGTCCAGACCTCCCTTTACGCCGCCTCCAAGCTCGCGAGCGAGGGCCTGATCTCGGCCTACGCGATCGGATACGGCTTTACGGGGCTGATCTGCCGCTTCGTTTCGATCCTGGGCGAGCGCTACACGCACGGGCATGTGTTCGACTTCTTCTGTGCGCTGAAGCGCGATCCGACACGCCTGCGGGTACTCGGCGACGGCCGTCAGGAGAAGTCCTACCTATACATTGAAGACTGCATCTCCGCGATCCTGAGCGCCGCCGAGCATCATCATGACGAGCCCGGCGCGCACGTCTACAACCTCGGGACCGACGATACGGTCGTCGTCGACGACTCGGTCAAGATCATCACCGAGCACCTCTCGCTCTCCCCCGAGATCGAGCATACGGGTGGACGGCGCGGATGGACGGGCGACAGTCCCCTTATCCATCTCGACACGGCGCGCATCCGCCGCCTCGGATGGCGGCCGACGCTCACGATCGAAGAGGCCATCGTGCGCACCCTCGATTGGCTGGATACCAACGACTACGCTTGGCGCGACCAGGTAGTAGACGGAGTTCCCTCATGAGCGAGGAGCAGACACGATGAGCGTGATCTTCAGCCGTGCCCCCTTGCGCATCTCGCTTGGCGGCGGAGGCACCGACCTTCCCTCCTACTACGGCGAGCACGGCGGCTTTGTGGTGTCCGGCGCGATCGACAAGTACGTCTACATGCTCACCCACACGGCCTTCCAGCGGCGCTATCGGATGAAGTACTCAGAGCTCGAGGAGGTCGACGAGATCGGCCAGATCCGCCACCCGATCCTGCGCGAGACGCTGCTCCGCCACTGGCGCGGCAGCCCGCTGGAGATCGCCTCGGTCGCCGATGTGCCCGCGGGCACCGGGATGGGCTCCTCCGGCGCCTACACCGTGTGCCTGCTCAAGGGTCTCGCCTATGCGCGAGGGACCTCGATCACGCCTGGCGCGCTCGCTGAGGCGGCATGCGAGATCGAGATCGACGTGCTCGGCGAGCCCGTCGGCAAGCAGGATCCCTATGTCGCCGCGCACGGTGGAATCTGCGCTTACACCTTTCATCCAGACGGAGGCGTCGACGTCGAGCCGCTCGAGCTGGACCCGGGGGTCCTCAGGCGGCTTCGCGATCATCTGCTGCTGTTCTACACCGGCGAGGCCCGCGCGGCGTCACAGGTGCTGGCCGATCAGGACGAGCGCTCCAAGGCAGGCGACGAGTTGATGCTCGAGAACCTGCACAACACCAAGGAACTGGGTCGGCGGAGCTACGAGCTGCTGACAGCGGGCGATCTGGAGGCCTACGCGGAACTCATGCACGAGCACTGGGAGCACAAGCGCCGGCGCTCGCCCGGGATGACCGACGAGCACATCGACCGGCTCTACACGCTCGCCCGACGCAGCGGCGCGCTCGGTGGCAAGCTGGTCGGCGCGGGTGGAGGGGGGTTTCTGCTCGTATACGCTCCCCGCGCGGAGGACACCCGCCAGGCACTCGCGGCGGCAGGAGCATCGGAGCTCGCATTCGACTTCGAGTTCGGCGGTGCCTACGCCAACGAGCACGCGTGAGCCGGCTGCGCGTCGCGATCGTCGGCTGCGGCCTGATCGGCGCCAAGCGCGCGGCGGCACTCGGAGCCGCGGACGAACTGGTGGCTTGCCACGACCTGGACGCCGCCGCGGCCGCAAGGGTATGCGACCTCCATGGCGCCGAGGCGTGCGCGAGCTTCGACGAGGTGCTCGGTTTCGCCCCGGATGTCGTAATCGTCGCGACGATCCACGATCGGCTCTCAGAACTCACCGAGCGTGCGCTGCAAGCCGGAGCGCATGTGCTCGTGGAGAAGCCCGCGGCCGTGTCCCTGGCGCAAGTTGAGCGGCTCATCAAATGTGGCAGGGCCAGTGGGCGCCTAGTCAAGGTCGGCTTCAACCACCGCTTTTATCCCGGGATCGCGCGCGCTGCGGAGGAGGTTCGATCAGGGCGCCACGGCGAGCTGATGCACCTGCGAGCACGTTACGGGCACGGCGGACGGCTCGGCTATGACCGCGAGTGGCGCACCGAGCCGGAGCACTCAGGCGGCGGCGAGCTCGTCGACCAGGGCATGCATCTGCTCGACCTGACGCACTGGCTGGCCGGTCCGCTCCCGCTGCACTCGGCTTTGCTGCGCAGCCACTTCTGGGATACGCCGGTCGAGGACAACGCCGCCCTGCTGCTCGGCGAGGTGCAGTCGCGCAGCGATCCTTGGGCGATGCTGCATGTGAGCTGGACAGAGTGGAAGAACCTCTTCTCCCTGGAGATCTACTGTCGCACCGCGAAGATCCAGGTGGACGGACTGGTCCGCTCCTATGGACCTCAGCGGCTGACGATCTACCGTATGCGCCCCGAGCTCGGCCCGCCGCAGGTCGAACAGGTCGATTACCCCGACGAGGATCTCTCGTGGCAGCGCGAGTGGGCCAGCTTCAGCGACGCGATCGAGGCCGGGGACGAGCGCCTGCTGAACGGCGATCTGCACGACGCTCGCTACGCGTGGGAGCAGATCGAAGCGGCGTATGCCGCCGGGCCCTACGCGCGGATGCGCGAAGGGGTGCCAGGTTGAGTCGCCGCCGCGTCCTCATCACGGGGGGCTCGGGAGGCATCGGCCGCATCGCCGCGTGGGAGCTGGCCGAGCGCGGCTGGCGCGTGGCGCTGCTCGCCCGTGACCAGACGGCGCTCGAGCTGGCGCGCGGCGGGCTGCCCGGCGACGGTCACGAGGTGTTCGCGATGGACGTGACCGACGAGGACGCCTGGGAGCGTCTGGCGCCGCATCTCGGCCATCTTCATGGGCTCGTGTGCGCCGCTGCGGTGCTCGATCCGGTGGGGCCGATCGGCAGCTACGCCGTGGCCGACTTTCGCCGCACGCTGGAGGTCAACGTCGTCGGTACGCTGCTCGCGATCGCGATGTGCCTGCCGGCGCTGCGCGCGAGCCGCGGCGCGATAGCGACGTTCGCCGGCGGCGGTGCGACGGCGCCGCTTCCGCGCTATGACGCCTACGCGGCTTCCAAGGCGGCCGTGGCGCGCCTCACCGAGAACATCGCGCTGGAGCTCGCCGGCGAGTCGGTGACGGTCAACTGCGTCTCCCCCGGGTTCGTCGCGACCGGTATGCACGAGAGCACGCTCGCGGCCGGGCCGGAGCTCGCGGGAGCCGAGTACTTCGAGCGCACCCGCGCGGAGCTCGAGCGTGGAGGCGTGCCGGCGCGCGAGGCTGCCGAGCTCATCTGCCTGCTGCTCGAGGGCGACCCGGACGCGCGGTTCACGGGCAAGCTGATCTCCGCACAGTGGGATGACTGGCGCGATGCGGCCTTCCGCCGCAGGCTCGCCGGCGAGCAGGATCTCGCGACCCTGAGGCGGATAGACGACATGCTGTTCACCGCGACGGCCGAGCGCACAAGCGCATGAGCGCGCCCATCACCGGCCACGTGTCCTTCGAGCACGCGGTGAACTGGCCAGAGGACCTGGAGGAGCTCCACGAGGAGAGCAGCCGTACGCACTTCATCGACGTCTGGACGCGTCGTGCGATGCTGGCCCGACTCGGCCCCCTGTCCGCGGTCCCGACGGTGATCGACGTCGGCTGCTCGACCGGCTATCTGCTCGATGATCTACGCCGAGCAATCCCGGCTGTGCGACTGATCGGCGTGGATCTCGTCGCCGGCGGGTTGCGCAAGGCGCATGCGAAACTGCCAGAGGCTGTGCTGTTGCAGGCCGACGTCTGTGCACTGCCACTCGAGGATGCGAGCGTGGACGCTGCCATGAGCGCCAACCTGCTCGAGCACGTGCCCGATGATGAGCAAGCGCTGTCGGAGGTGTTTCGGATCTTGCGTCCCGGTGCGCGGGCGGCGATCGTCGTGCCGGTCGGTCCGGGCAACTACGACTACTACGATCGCCTTCTCGGCCACGAGCGTCGCTACGCCAGGGGGGAGCTCGCGCGTAAGGCGGCTGCGGCGGGGTTCGAGGTTCTCGAGGACTTCCACCTCGGCGCATTGCTCTACCCTGCGTTCTGGGCGGTCAAGCAGCGTAATCGCAGGCGCTACGGGCACCTTCAGGGTGCAGCGCTCGAAGACAAGGTGAGAGCCGACATCGAAGGCACGAGCGACTCCGCCTGCGGCCACCTCGCCTGTCGCATCGAGGAGTGGATGCTCGCGCACCGAGTGAAGCTGCCGCTTGGGATCCGTGGACTCACCGTGCTTGAGCGTCCGCGCGAGCGCGCGAGAGCATTCCGCGACGCCCCGAGGGTCTGCCGAGCACACCAGCGCGTCAGGGTCGAGAAATGCTGAGCATCGTCGTTCCCGCTTACAACGAGCAGGACAACGTGCGCAAGGTGTACGAGCGTCTCAGCGAGGTGATGGAAGGCATTGGCCTGGAGTGGGAGCTGATCTTCAGCGTCGACCCCTCCACGGATCGCACCGAGGAGCTGATACTCGAGCTGCGCGGAGAGGACCCGCGCGTGAAGATGCTGCGCTTCTCGCGCAGGTTCGGCCAGCCGATGGCGACGATCGCGGGACTCGAGGCCGCGAGTGGCGATGCGGTGGTTGTGATCGACTGCGATCTCCAGGACCCCCCCGAGCTGATCGCCGAGCTCGTCGCGCGCTGGCGCGACGGGAACGATGTCGTGTACGCACAACGGCGGACGCGCGCGGGCGAGACCATCCCCAAGCGCATCGTCGCGGCCATCGGCTACCGGGTGATCAAGCGCATCGCCGACGTCGAGATCCCTCCCAACACCGGCGACTTCCGGCTGATGAGCCGTCGCGTAGTGGACAACGTGGTGTCCCTGAAGGAGGGCCACGGTTTTCTGCGCGGGCTCGTCGGCCTGGTCGGATTTCGCCAGACGAGCGTGCTCTACAATCGCGACCCGCGGGCTGCGGGGACCAGCAAGTACAACCGCTTCTGGGGCTCGTTCGTGATCGGCCTGAACGGGATCGTCGGCTTCTCTCGCTATCCGCTGCATCTGATCTCGCTGCTGGGGTTGGCCGTCGCCGGGTTCGCACTTGGCCTGGCGGTCGTCTACCTGGGACTGAAGCTCGGTGGCGTCGGCTTCCCGGTGGGTAACCCGACGATCGTGATCGTGGTGTCGTTGTTCAGCGGGATGCAGCTGCTGTCGCTCGGCGTGATCGGCGAGTACGTCGGCAGGATCTACGACGAGTCGCGCAACCGCCCCAAGTACATCCTCGAGTCTCGCTATGGCTGGGACGACGAGCCGAGGGCATGAACGTCCTTCCGCCGGTATGCATCCTCGCTGGTGGGCTTGGCACGCGGCTGGGCGAGCGTGTCCGCGACACGCCCAAGCCGCTGGTTGAGGTTGCCGGCGAGCCGTTCCTACATCACCAGTTGCGGCTGCTGGCCGCCCACGGCGCCAGCGAAGTTGTGCTCTGCGTGGGTTATCTGGGAGAGCTGATAAAGCAGCGCGTCGGCACCGAGCGCTTCGGGCTGACGATCACCTATAGCTTTGACGCCCCCGGGCTCGACGGCACCTTCGGCGCGATCCTCCGTGCCCGGGACCTGCTCAGCGAGCGCTTCCTCGTGCTCTACGGAGACACCTATCTGCGCATCGACTACGCAGCCGCGGCCGAAGCTTGGGAGCGCAGCGGGCTGCCAGCGATGATGAGCGTGCTGCGCAACGAAAATCGCTGGGACACCTCCAATGTCGTGTACGCCGATAGCCGTGTGCTGGCTTACGACAAGCATGCCCCGCGCCCGGAGATGCGTTGGATCGACTACGGGCTGGGTGGACTCGAGCAGACCGCCCTCGATCTGGCTCCTCCGGGCACACGGAACCTCTCCGACCTCTACCACCAGCTGGCGAGAGAAGGACAGCTCTACGGTTTCGAGGCGACTGAGCGCTTCTATGAGATCGGCACGCCGGAGGCGCTCGCCGCCACCGACGCGTTCTTACAAGGTCTCGGCAGACCCGACCGTCGGGTTGCACGCTGAGGCGGTGCACGCGGGCCGGCCCAGGCCCTCCTCTACGGTTAATAGCGTGACGCGGCCTCGGCGAGCACCGGATACCGCCGATGGACGTTTGCGCTCGGTGGTGCGGAGCTTGCGCTCACCGAGTTCCGGCCTTCGCGGTCAGGGTGTGCGCTTCGCCCTCGCGGGCGGCACAGTGGCCTTGGTCTACTTGACCACCACGATCGTGCTCGCCGAAGTCGTCGGGATTCCCTTTCAGGTAGCGCTCGCGATCGGCTATGGCCTTGGGCTCATCGTCCATTTCACACTCCAGCGGGTGTTTGTGTGGGCCCATTACGAGGAGTTCGCCCTACCCCTGCACCAGCAGGCAGGCCGTTACCTGATCGTCGCCGGCGTCCAGTACGGTGTGACTGCCGCTTCAACTTCACTGCTGCCGACGGCCCTGGGCGTTCCCACCGAGATTGTCTATCTGGTGACCGTGGCAGTGGTGGTCAGCGTCAACTTCCTGGTATTTCGCCAGCGCATATTCCACGCCAAGCCGGCCGCGACTGATCCTGCTCCGTCGTCAGATACCAAACTCGAGTAAGGGCGCCCGCGCCCGACCGAAAGCGTGTGAGGCTACTCCGAGATCGACAGTGGGTGCTGCGCCTCGGTGGCCTGTGCGCTTGGGTGAGCTGCCGAGCGCCGTCGCCGGCGCCGTACCGCGGCGGCCCCAGCCAGCGCAAGCAGCAGGACAGCCGATACTACGGTCGTGATCCGGCCCAGCACCACAGGCGTGCTGACGTGGGCTCCCAGTTCGACAGGGACGGGCTGGGATCCGTTCGTCGTGCGCTCGAGCACGAGGTAGCCTCCTTCGGTCCGCCCGACGACGCGCACGCTTCCGCCGACATGGACCAGATAGGGACCGCCGGCGATGTTCGTGGCAAACGGCTGGAGGCCCGCGGGAACCAAGACCGAGCCGGCGAACCGATCGTCCTGCACTTGCGTCGGGTTGAATTCGTACACGGTCGTCGCCGCGACGACCGGAAGACTGCGATCGCCATAGTCGGCTGGCGCGTTCCACGATATGGGTAGGTCCGTCTGCGGGGCGCGCAAGACTTCGGCTCGGTTGTCCACGGACGAGAAGCGGAATTCGTGTACGTGCGTGTTCGGAACCCACAGCTGCCACGCGCAGATTGCCACGCTGAACGCGACAACGAGCCCCAACCCGAGCGCGAGGGCGCGGTCTACGCGCGTGGCGCGTCCGCTCCGGGCCCGGCGGGTGAGCGCCAGCACGCCCACGAGGACCAGCCCCGCGCAGGCCAGCGTCACGTAGGTCTGCAGGCGGTAGGTGAACTGGGCATGCTGAAAGAGGTTCGGAAGCAATGACCACGCGGACGGGGACAGGATCAGCACAAGAAGGCCGACGAGCATGATCAGCGCCGTTATCACGCCGGCACGCAAACGCCGATAGCGCCAGGAGAGCGGCGCCGCGAGGAGGCCCCAGACGAGCGCGACCACCGGAGCCTGAACGTAGAGCGCCGGAAGCCAGGATTCGCTTGGCACCGTTCGCAGCGGGTCGAAGATCACCCCGAAGGTGGAGAGGATCTTCGCCTGGGCCCACGAGACGCGTTCGCCGCTGATGATCGTGTCGTGTGCGTAGCTGAAGTCCGGGAGCAAAAACCAGCCGTTCAGGCCGACGCCGAGCGCGATCAGTCCAGCGACGGCGAGCATCCGCCGCCACGGCAGCTCGCGCGAACGTCCGCTCGCCAGCCAGTACACAACCAGCGTCACAACTGCGAGCGTCGAGCCCCACAGCAACGTGATGTTGTGGCTGCCGCTGAGCACGAAACTCGCCGCCACCAGGCAGGCGACCGGCCCGACGCTCAAGCGACCGCGCACCAGACGCAGCGAAGTCGCGAGCACGAGCGGCAACGCCGAGACGGCGATGAACTCCTCCCAATCTCCCCGTCCGTAGAGGTTGCTGACATAGTAGGCGCTCGTCACGAACACGATCGCCGGCGCGTGGGCCAGCACTCCCTTCACACCCAACTGCCGGGCAAGCCAGAAGAGCCCGCCATAGGCCGCCGCGATCGCTGCCAGCGTCACCACTTCGAACGCCAGGATCGTCGACCCCCCGAGAAGGGCGGACAGCGCTCCTGTGAGCGCGAACAGCGTTCCGCCATAGAAAGCGAAGATCGGATAGAACACACCACCCTGCTGCGTCTGCAGGAACAGCGTCGGATACAGATGCGCGGCGATCGCGTGCTCCTGATAAGCGGCGAGCCAGATGGCGTTGGTGAAGTCGGGGGCAAACCCGTCGCTGGTGAACAGCAGCGGCGAGGCGATCAGCAGAATGGCGAGCGTCGCGATCGCGATGTCGATAACCGCGCCAGGTGGGAGCCGGGCCTGCACTCTGTTGCCGAGCAGCCGTGGGAATCGCTGCAGCCCTCGGAGCGGTTGCGCTGGCGCGACCAGCTCCGACGACCTCCCCCTTGTCGTGCCTACATGTAAACTCAAGGACGGCACGGCTGCAGAGTGTACCCCGCGCGAGCTGATGGCGTTCCTGGGCCTGGTTCCAGATGATCTCCGAAACCTATGGCCGCATGATTGGTCGCTATGAGGGCGCTTCGCCAGTGCCGCTCGACGAGCGGTTCCGAGCGGGTAAGGTTGGGGCCATGACGCTGCTCTCGGCCACTCCAACGACCCCTCCCGCGCAGCAGGCTCGACCCACAGATGGGCCTATGGCACGACAACTGCCGCCGGCGAAGAGGCATAAAGTGGCTGCTCAGCAGGTCTCTTGGCGAGATAGCTCAGTTGGTAGAGCACACGACTGAAAATCGTGGTGTCCCCGGTTCGAGTCCGGGTCTCGCCATGGGGGGGTGCCTGCAAGCGGTTCGCCTTTGCGGACAGCGGTCGACCGGCGCGCGCCATCTGCGACTGCTTTGTGCGGCATTGCCGGTGGC
>Ga0209038_10000509_pt1 | contig 11900 bp, 5 predicted proteins | sample BogFormECP03_OM3_FD_188237 | JGI IMG/M metagenome (GOLD analysis project Ga0209038, IMG submission 188237) | Bog forest soil microbial communities from Calvert Island, British Columbia, Canada - ECP03_OM3 (SPAdes) (version 2) | ecosystem: Environmental > Aquatic > Freshwater > Wetlands > Bog ...
TGCTGCGACCGAAACTTCAAAAACCGATGCGCGACCCGTGGAGTTTCCAACCAATGAGAAAGTTAGCCAATCACCGCCGCTTCGGCTCCACTTGCGCAAATGGTTTGCGGCGGCCGCGCTGTTGGCCGTTATCGCTGCGGCGTTCTGGTTGTACTGGAGTCACCGCCGCCGAGTGACGCTCTCCGCCACGGACACCATTGTTCTCGCCGATGTCAAAAACGAGACCAGCGATCCGGTGTTCGACGATGCATTAGACACAGCCTTGCGCTACGAGATGGAGCAAACGCCTTATCTGAACGTTTTGGGCATCGATAAAGTCTCCGGTACCCTGGCGCAACTTAAGCTCCCGCCGGCTTCAAAGTTGACGCCCGAGGTGGCACGCCAAGTCTGCCTCAGTACCAACAGCAAGCTGGTGATCTCGCAAGCGATCAGCGATGCCGGCAATGGCTACTATTTGCGGATGCGGGCGCTCGACTGCGGATCGGGGGCCACTTTGGCCGAAGAGCAGGCGGACATTGCCAAGCGGAATGAGGTGGTACACGAAGTGGGAGTCACCGCGGCACGGCTTCGCGAGAAGCTGGGAGAGCCCGCGGATTCGCTGGCGCGCTTCAATGCGCCGCTGGAAAAGGCGCTCAGCTCTTCGCTCGAGGCTTTGCAAGCCGGCACTCAAGGGGGAAGACTTTACCTCGCCGGCGACGCTCAGGGAGCGCTCAAATTCTTTCAGCGAGCTGTCGAACTGGATCCAAATTTTGCCGTAGCCTATGGGCGCATAGGCGCGGCCTACCTTTTCCTTGGTAACGTTGAGTTGTCGGAGGCTTCGTACACGCGTGCGTACCAACTCCGCGACCGATTGACCGAAAAAGACCGCTTGCACTTCGAAATCACCTACTACAGTAATGTGATTGGCGACTGGGAGAAGGAATATACTTCCGTGCTTCGTTTATTAGAAATATTTCCCCGGGATGTGTTCGCTCATGCCAACCTCAGGGAAGCATTTGTCCATCTCGGCCAGCCCGGCCGGGCCGCTGACGAAGCGGCCGAGGTCGCACGGATGCGGCCAAGCTCCTATTATTTCGGGAGCGCGATACAGTCCATCAGGTACGCCAGCAGATTCAATGACGCAAAATCATGGCTCGCCAACGCGGACGCCCTTAAATTCGACAATTTACTAATCCGGCGGGAAAGACTGATTGTGGCGTTCGCTACAGGCGATCGGGACAACGTCGAAAAAATCCTCAAGGAGGAGGAGCAAGGCAAATATCGAGAAGATTTTTTGCGTGAACATTCCTTGATCGAAATTCAGCAGGGTCGCTTTCAGTCTGCCGAGCGCCTGCGACTGCAAGCTTTGGGACCAACCTCGAAGGCTAGCAAAGATGACTGGTGGGTGATTCTCTCCGCGCTGGAGGATGCCGAAGTCGGAATGGACGCGCAAGCTTTACGCAACAAAAGCAAGGCAGCTGCAAGCTCGCTTGATCGCAATAGCAAGATCGCCCTGGCGCTCGTGCTGGCGCGATCAGGACGAATAGAGGAAGCCGGCAAATTCGCAGACGAGGTCAGCCCGGAAAGGCCCGAGGACACGCTGGTGCAGCATTACTTCCTTCCCACCATCCGGGCCGCAATCAAGCTGCAGCAACACGATCCTGCGGCAGCCATCGAGCTGCTCCGCGGCACTGTCAAGTACGATCTGGCGTTTACGGGATTGTTCGACTATGTGTACCCGGCCTACATCCGCGGACTGGCGTATCTGGAGCTTGGCGACGGCCAATCGGCCGCGGCTCAATTTCAAAAGCTGATCGACAATCCCGGTATTACGGTGAGATATGTCACCGGACCCTTGGCCCGGCTCCAGCTCGGTCGCGCGCAGAAGATGATGGGCGATGATGCCGCCGCACGGGAGTCCTACGAGAAATTCTTGAATTTGTGGAAGAATGCCGATCCCGACCTTCCCATCTACCAGCAAGCCAAAGCCGAGTACGCCAAGCTCCGAAAATGAACTGCGCGAGCGTGATGACTGTTCGATCGAAACGAAAGTGGAGGCCCCACTGAAGAGCTTGCGCAAAGACCCGAGCCATGCCGCGTTCTTGAAGAAACTCGACTTGCCCACCTGAGATATGCCGCCGTATTTACGAATAATTTGTGGGAATCGGAAGCCTTCAAGTTCCCGGAATAGTCCTGAAGCGATTCTTGTCGATTTTCAGGGATCGAATTTTCGATTCCAGCGTGGATCGCGGTATGCCCAACTTGGCGGCCGCCCCGGTGGGTCCGAACACGCGGCCGCGGCTCTCTTTCAGGGCCGCCTCAATCATGCTTTTCTCTTGGGCGTCGAGGGTTTGCGGGAGCTCGGTGGGATTTCCCGGATGTGTGAGAAGCGGCTGCTTCGGCAGCCAGCTTTCATCGATCGAGAAAATCTCCGTGTCGCAAAGGATTACGGAACGCTCGATGACGTTCTGTAATTCGCGTATGTTTCCCGGCCAAGGGTAGGACTGAAGCGATTCGAGCGTCTTCTTGCTGACGCCTCGAATGGGCTTACCCGCCTTTCGGGCGTAGCGATGGATAAAGTATTCAACCAGCAGAGGGATGTCCTGTTTTCGTTCTCGAAGAGTGGGAATCTCGATGGGGAAAACATTCAGGCGGTAAAAAAGATCACTGCGGAAAGAACCGGCGCAGATGGCGGCCTGCAAGGCGCGGTTGGTGGCTGCGATCACGCGAACGTCAGCGCGGAGGCTACGTGTGCCGCCGACACGCTCGAACTCGTGCTCCTGCAAAACACGAAGTAGAGCAATCTGAGTCTCGGCGGGAAGATCACCGACTTCGTCGAGGAAGATGGTGCCGCCATGCGCTAATTCAAATCTGCCCAAGCGCTGCTGAGTCGCGCCGGTGAAGGCACCCTTCTCATGACCGAACAACTCTGAGGCGATCAGATCGCGCGGGATTGCGGCACAGTTCACGCTGACGAAAGCGCGCGAGCAGCGACCGGAACGCCGGTGGATAGCGCGTGCAACAAGCTCCTTGCCTGTTCCCGTTTCACCGGTGATGAGGACCGTAGAATCACTTGGTGCGACTTTAGAGATGCGCGACAGAACGCTTTTCAAAGCGGGAGAGGTCCCGACAATCTCTTCGAACATCGAGGCCTTGTCGATTTCTTCACGTAGAGCGACGTTTTCGCGGCGAAGAGTGTCTTCGGCCTGCTTGCGATCCTCGATGTCCGTCCCAGTAACATACCAACGCGTAATCTGACCCTGTTCGTCGTGCAATGGGTTAAAACGAGCCAAGAACCAGCGATAGCTTCCATCGCGTTTGCGTAGTCGCAACTCCACCTCGTCAGCAGAGGCGCGAGCGACGGCACGATCAAAAAGAACGTCGATCCTCTCGTTGTCATCAGGATGGGCGCCGATGTTATGGCTAGCAGACCGTTGCCACTCTTCAAGACTGACGCCGATGTAGTCGAGCATCGCGCGGTTGGCGTAAAGGCGTTTCCGGTTAGGCCCGTATACCGCAATAATTTCGGGCGCCAGGTCCAGAATCTGGCGGAGTTCCATTTCACTTCTGCGCCGTTCCTCCTCTGCTTGTTTACGCTCGGTGACGTCGATCACGGTGCCCACAAATTCAATGAGGTCGCCAGACGTGCTCAGAACGGGATGACCTACGACGTGAATGTCCCGGACGTGGCCATCCGGATGCACGATGCGGTAGTCCGTCTTCCACTCTGACTTCTCGCGGATAGCCGTCTCGGTTAGTTCCCTGAAGGCGGGTTGGTCGCCAGGATGGATCCGCTGAAGGAAATCTTCGAATCGGGGCAAACCATCCTGTGGATCGAAACTTAGAACACGGTAGCATTCCTCCGACCAGTACCTGATATCGTCGTCTGGACTCCATGCCCAACTGCCTGTCAGGCTGAGTCTCTGCGCCTCCGCTAAGTACGATTCACTTGTTCGGATCTTTTCCTCGGCGCGCTTTTGTTCGCTCAAGTCGAGGACGAACACGACGCCCTCATTCGCACTTTGAATGCTCGCGCCTCCAATCAGCACGGGCACGCGGCTGCCGTCTTTCCGGAAATACTCCTTCTCGTATGGCAGGAAAACCCCAGTTGCCAGGAACTCTGCCAGGGAACTTTCGTCGCGTTCGCGCCATTCGGCCGGCGTCAGGTCCGCCCAGCGCAGTCGACGCGAGACGAGATCCTGACGGTCGTATTGCAGCATTTGTAGAAATGCGTGGTTGGCCTCAACTATCTCACCCTCGACGTTCGCGAAGTAGATTCCGAGAATACCGGCTTCGACCAGGCGCCGGACCTTGTCTTCGCTAGTCTTGCGCTCGGTGATGTCGGTCACCGCCCCGACAAACTCGTTATTGCCAGATGCATCCCGTAAAACGTGAGCGATGGCGTGGACGTGCTTGACTCGGCCATTAGGCAGTAGCAAGCGATAGGCATGCTCGAATTCTGCCGCTCCCGCAAAGGCGCGATCGATGACCTCTTTGACGCCAGAGCGGTCTTCGGGATGGACGCGCTGCATCAGTGAATCTGTTGTCGGCTTGACAGAAGGGTCGTACTCGAATATACGGTAAGTTTCATCTGACCAGACAATCTCTCCGCTATCAGGTCTCCATCCGAAGCTGCCGGTGTGACTGAGCCTTTGCGCTTCCGTGAGGTACGCCTCGCGCCGGCGGAGTTCCTGGGTTAGGAGCTCTTGCTCCGTAACGTCTATGGCGCTGCCAACGTACTTTTTCAGGGGTTGGTTGTCTGCAGGAGGAACACCGACGCAGCGAATGTAGCGGACCTCACCATCGGGACGAACGATGCGCTTTGTGGCATCGAACGGCGAAGCTTTCGTCAGGATTCCCTTGATCAGGTCCGCCATTGACTCGCGATCGTGTGGGTGGACAAGATCCAGGTATTCCTGAAGACTAGGCGGTTTGCCGGCCGGATCGAGTCCGTACATCCGAAATAATTCAGGGGACCAATAGTCGAAGCCGTCGGGATCGAAGGCCCAGCTTCCTATGTGGGCAAGCCGCTGCCCTTCGGCAAGATAAAACTCGCTTCTTTGCAGCTCCTGTGCGTTCCGGCGGGACTGTTCTTCCGCGGTTTTACGCTCGTCGATATCGAGGCTCGATCCATACCACTTGACGATGTTGCCGCGCTCATCCCGGAGCGGCACCTTGCGATGGAACATCCAGCGGTATTCCCCATCCGCCCGGCGGACGCGCGTCTCGTATTCAAAGACCTCTCCGGACTCGAGGGAGGCGAGCCATCCAGCGACAATCCCGTCAAGGTCCTCGGGATGAATAAAATCCCTCCAATTCCAGCCGCTCACTTGTTCCAGTGTGGCGCCCAGGTATTCCAGCCAAGGTTTATTGAAGTAATCGAGGTAGCCGTCCGGCCTGCCGGTGTGGATCAGCGCAGGGATCGAGTCAACGAGAAGTTGGATATTCAACGGCTCGAATTCTGATCCCGGGGAGGCCATGGCGGGCATTATATGCCTTTTGGCCTTTTTGCAAACGTTCCTGAGATCCATGCTGGGGGGTCGTCCCGACAGCATCTTGGCAAGTGTCAGAATGTTGGCACTACCTCTCAATGACGATGGTATTCTTCCGGCGGCAAAGTGCTTCTTTCCATGGAGATTGGGGCACTGTGCAGCCCGGAAGCTGGAATGCATGGTAAGTACGGGAGGAATATCAAGGATGGCCACAGCGGGCACGCCAGCTCCCTCGAGGGCGCCGGAACCGGAGCAAGCTCACGTACCGCCTAAGGCGAAATGGCGGACCTTCGTTGTGCCCGCATTGATCGTGCTGCTGGCTGCTGTGATCCTTGTCACGATCACCTGGAACTGGAACGGCTGGGAGGGCGGGCGGGTCGAACAAGTTACAGATGACGCGTATGTGCGCGGCGATCTGACTCCCCTGAGCACAAAAGTTGCGGGCATAGTGCGGGACGTGAAGGTCTCGGATTACCAGCAGGTGCACAAGGGAGAATTGATCGCCGAGTTGGATGATGACGATTTCCGGGCACAGTTGGATCAGGCCACCGCTGCGGTAGAGGCAGCGAAAGCGGCCATCGTGAACAATGGCCGGCAGCGCGAGCTTCAGGACAGCCGGATTGAGCGTGCGGCCGCCGGTATCGATCAGGCCAAGGCACAAATCGCCGCTGCCCAAGCCGGTATCGTGGCGGTGCAGGCAGACGTGGTGCGCGCGCACGCCGAGCGTGTTCGCCAGGAAGCGCTTTTGCAAACGCGCTCGGCCACGCAGCAGAAAGTGGAGCAGGCAGTGGCCGATGACGAGCGGTTAGCCGCGCAACTCGCAAGCCGCCAGGCGGATCTGGAACAGGCCAAGACCGGGTTGCGCAGCAGCGAAGACTCGGCGGAAGCCGAGAGGCGCACGAAGGCGGTGTTGGAATCGCAGGATCTGCAACTCATCGCCGACTTGCATGCGAAAGAAGCGGCGCTGAATGGGGCAAAAGTGAACCTGGGCTACACGAAGATTGAGGCGCCGGATGATGGCACTGTTGGGGAGAAGCAAGTGCGGCCCGGACAACTTGTATCGCCGGGAACGCAGGTGATCTCGTTCGTGCCGCTGATCAAGTGGGTGCAGGCGAATTATCGCGAGACACAGCTCACCAATGTGAAAGTTGGCGACGCGGCGGAAATACGCATTGACGAGTATCCTGGACAAGTAGTCCACGGCAAAGTGCTCGAGATTGCTCCGGCCAGCGGCTCGCAGTTTGCGCTTCTACCTCCCGATAACGCGACCGGGAATTACACCAAGGTGGTCCAAAGGATCCCGGTGAAAATAGCACTCGAGGATTCGAGCTTCGCGAAGAGCTTGCGCCCCGGACTTTCCGTGATTGCCACCGTCCGGACGAGCCGCTGATCGGAGCGTAGGATGTCTGCTTCCTCGATAGCCCTGCCGCAGCCGACGCCGGCGCAACTCGCGCGCGGAATTGCCGGAGCCGTGCCGGCGACACTTTCCAAAAGTCCGTTGATTGGAATCCTCGGTGTGGTCACGGGCGCGGGGGTGGTCACGCTCACGAGCCGAATGATCTCGCTCGGCATGCCGGACCTGCGGGGCCATCTGGGATTCAGCTATGACGACGGTGCCTGGATTGGAACGGCGTTCGACGTTGGCCTGATGTTCATCGGCCCGTTCACTGTGTATCTCGGCGGACTAATGGGGCCGCGGCGAATTCTGTTGATCGCGGCGGCGATGTTTACGCTGCTCTGTGTTTTTTTGCCTTTCGTTCACAATTACAGTTTCCTAATCTTCGCCATGGTCTTGGCGGGATTGGCGTCCGGCACCTTCTATCCCTTGACGCTCACTTTCGCGCTGCGCAACATTCCTCTGCGGTACCTTCCCTTCACGATTGCTCTGTACGCTTCGTTTGTGGATGGCGCTGTGAACATCGCCCCGTCGCTTTACGGCTGGTACAGAAATCATCTCTCCTGGGAATGGATGTTTTGGAATTCGGCGGTGATTACGCCGCTGATGATGCTGTGCATCTACTTGGGCATACCGAAATCGCCGCCCGCAAAAGAGCACGGCGAAGCGCCGAGCTTCGTGGGATTTTTATATGCGAGTGCGGGTTTTGCATTGGTTTTGGCTGCGTGCGAGCAGGGTCAGAGGCTGGACTGGTGGCACTCTGGGATATTCACCGCGCTTTTCGCGAGTGGATCGTTCCTCTTATTGTGCGGTCTCGTGCGTCGCCTGCTCGGCCCCAATCCTCTTGTTGACATGCCTTACCTCCGGCAATGGAACACAATTCTGCTGGGCACTGGACTGTTCATCTTTCGCTTTTTTCTAGTAACGACAATCATCCTGGTGCCGCAGGCGCTCGCCATCCATGGCTTCGAACCGGATCAGATCGGGCCGGCGGTGGTTTGGACGGCAGCTTCTTTCGTCCCTCTCTCGATTCTGGCTGGTTTCTTTCTACTTTCGAATGTGGACCCGCGCTTACTTCTCGCATCAGGATTCGCGGCGATGGCGGTTGCTTCTCTCATGAACGCTCAAATGACCAGCGCCTGGGCGGCAGCGAACTTCTACCGAACCGAATTTCTGATGGGCTTTGGCCAATGCTTTGCGTTCATCGGTTTAGTTGCAGCGATCATTTTGCAGGGGCTTTTCTCGGGCGGGTTGGCGAAGCCTCAGCGGATTCTCACATTTTCTGCCTACTTTCATACCATTCGAATTTTCGGAGGAACGATCGGAGCGGTGATGATGGGGCGGTTCATTGCCGAGCGGGAAAAGTTCCACTCGAACCTGCTGGGGTTGCATGTGCAGCATGGAACCTGGATTACCGACGGAAGCATCCGGCAAATGACGGCAGGCCTCTATGCCAAGTCGCCGGGCTTGGCTGACGCGGCGGGCCGGGCCGTGGATGTGGTGGGCGGGCGGCTTCGTCTGCAAGCCTATACGCTGAGTTTGATCGACGGATTCTATTTGGTCGCCTGGGTTTCCATCATCGCGTTGGTCCTCGTAGCGCTGTTGCGAGAGACGCCGCTGAAATATGGCGACCTCAGCGAGATGCAGCGGCAACAGAGTGCGGTGAAGGGAGACAGGTAATGAGATTCCGCCGAAGTGGTCTGGGCATTGCACTGTTTGCAGTGAGTTTCTCTCTTTGCGCTCGCGCGCAGAACGCGGAGCCGGCTGCGCGGAAGATTACTCTTGCCGAAGCGGTGCAGTTGGCGCTGAAGCAAAATCATGTGGTGCGTATCGCGGGGCTCCAGGTGCAAGAGAAACAGCACGCGAAGGAGGCCGCGCGCAGTGGATATTTCCCGAGCATCACGAACCAGACCCAGGTCTTGCGTGTTACGGACACACAGTTCATTCAAATTCCTGTGGGGAGCTTGGGAACTGTAGGCGGCACTCCAATTCCAACGCAGCCGGGGATTCTGAATCAAGGTGGGAAGACGTTTGTCACCAGCGGAACAGGTCTGGTGCAGCCGCTTACTCAGCTGTTCACGAAAGTGAAACCGTCAAACGACATTGCGCGCGCTGACTTGAACGCCACCCGAGCCAATGAGAAGGAGACCGAGAACGACATCGCATTACGGGTTCATCAGATTTACTACCAGGTGTTGATCACGCAACTGCACAAGAGCGCGACAGAAGCGAAGATCCGCGCGGCCCAGGAGGTGGAGAGTGAGCGCGTGCAGCAGGTGAAGTATGGCAGCACGCTGGACGCACAACTCATCGAGAGCCGGGCGCAAACTCTCGAAGCCAAGCAGGACTTGCTCACCACGGAGTTGCAACTCTCGGACCTGACCATGCAGCTGAACGACGTGCTGGGACTGCCGATAAGGACGCAGCTCGAACTCGATGCCACTGTCCCCGCGCTCCAGGAACCTTGCCATGGCGAGGAATGCGTGCGTGCGGCGTTGGCATCGCACCCGGAAATCGTGGCGGCACGCGCCGACGTGGAGAAAGCTTCGGCGGGCGTTCGGTTGGCAAAAGCGGATTACTATCCCGATGTCTCGGCTTTTGCGCGGTACAGTTATCAGGACAATGTTCCTTTCCTGGCGCGCAATTTTGGAACTTTCGGGGCGCAGCTGACCTATGATTTGTTCGATGGGGGCCGGCGAAAGGCCGCAGTCGGCGAAGGCGACGCTCGACTCGGACAGGCGCGCGAAAACCTCGCGCGAATAACGGACGAAGTTGAGCGCCGAGTTGACACTGCCGCTAACAGACTGGCGCGCACGCGAGAAATGGTGGATGTGTCGCAACAAATTCTTGCGCTGCGGACGGAATCGAGCCGGGTCTCCGCGCAACAGCTCGAAAGAGGCGAGGCACTGCCGTCGCAGGCGGATGCCGCGATCGCTCAGGAATTCGATGCCAAGACGCTGTTGCTGCGGTCGCAGCTTGAGTACGTCCAGGCGAGCGACGAAATGATTCAGGCAATTGGGCTCACTCCCAAGTAGATGGAGCTCTGAGACCGGAACTCGGAATTCAGCCGCCGCTTGTTTGCACTCGCTCTCGCCGCGCCTGCCTTGATTTAAACCCACCCATCATTTTTCCTGGCGCAAACCAGATCAAAGCCTGCGACTCGCCAGGAGATATTGGGCGAGTGTCAATATCTGAGCACGCGCGAGCATGCTAACAGCAAAGTCTGGTCACACTTGCGCGAGGACCAGCTAAGCCACGTTTTTTCATCGCGCTAGGCGCGCGGTTACTTGGACGGTGAAATGCTTAAGGGAACTGCGGGTTGCACGTTCGCAGGTCGCATTGAGCAAGGAGCCGGGGACGATGAAGGGATCGCCGCTGGTTGGCGATTCATTTCATCCCCTCGCGGAGGAAGGTTCGCAGAAAATGGCCACACCAGCATTGGACCAAAAACTGACCGGGAACCAGACGCGGGCATTTGTGATCGCCTGGGGTTTCACGGTGCTTTTCTATTTCCTTGAGTATGCGGTGAGGTCGAGTCCGGCCGTGATGATTCCGCAGTTGGAGGCCTCATTTCACACAACGGCGCTCGGCATCAGTGCGATTCTCGGGGCCTACTACTACACCTACTCGACAATGAGCCTGGTCGCTGGAGCAGCCCTCGATCGCTTGGGAGCCAAGCGGACCGTTCCTGTTGGCGCTGCCATCCTGGGTATCGGATGCCTGTTCTTCAGCGTAGCCGCCGTGACGTCAGGGGATATCGGGCGATTGCTGCAAGGGGCAGGTTCAGCCTTCGCGTTTACGGGTGCCGTTTACCTCGCCGCGCACGGATTCTCGGCGCGCTACCTTGCGACGGCAATTGGGGCGACGCAATGCGTTGGAATGCTGGGTGGTTCGGCGGGCCAGTTTGTTATCGGACCGATTATCGAACATGGGGTGGAGGTGCACACAATCTGGATCGGTTTCGGAGTCATCATCCTCGCGAACGCCGCGTTATTGTACTTTGCGACTCCCAAGGAGCAGTCTGCACCGCACGAAGGAGGCATTGGTTCGCTGCTGACGCCTTACAAGATTGTTTTCACGAATCCCCAATCGTATCTGTGCGGGATAGTTGCCGGACTGTTGTTCGCACCGACTACCATTGGGGACATGATTTGGGGCGTGGCCTCGTTTCAAAAAGATCTGCTACTTTCCTATCACGACGCAGTAGTGATCGCTTCGATGGTTCCCCTCGGATGGGTTTTCGGATGTCCGCTGCTTGGATGGCTTTCGGACCGCATCGGAAGGCGAAAGCCGGTGATCATGGGGAGCGCGGCGGTGATGGTTTTGGCTGCCGCCCAGCTCGGGACCAAGTTCTTGCCAATTCCGCCGCACGTCACGATGTTTATCTTCGGAGTGGCATCGGGCGCGGCGATGATTCCCTACAGCGTCATCAAAGAAGTCAATCCGGACAATGTGAAGGGCAGCGCGACGGGCGGGATTAATTTCCTGGTCTTTGGAATCACCGCATTCCTGGGCCCCGTTTATGCCAAGCACATCGGGAGAGGCATCGGAAACACGGCGGACCTGCACCTGCATTTTCAGCAGGGCGCATTTTTCTGGGTAGCTTGCTGTGCGGCCGCGATCGTGGTGAGTTTCTTCCTGCGCGAGACGGGGCCAGCGGCGCAAGCGCGGGTGCCAGCGAAATAGCTGCAAATTGCGGCGCGGCGTGAACGTCGATTTGCCGCTCGGGGCCGAATTCATCTCGTTGCAAGAGTGCAGGGAAAAATAAAGGAGGCAGAAAAAATGCCACACAGAATCGCAGACGAATTGGTTCGCAGACTTGCCGAAGCGGGCGTGGAAAGGATTTACGGCGTGGTGGGCGACAGCTTGAATCCGGTGACGGATGCGCTGCGGCTGAACACCAAAGTGAAATGGATCCACGTGCGCAACGAAGAATCCGGAGCGTTTGCGGCCGGCGCGGAGGCGCAGCTCACCGGCAAGCTGGCCGCCTGCGGGGGGAGCTGCGGCCCCGGCAACCTGCACCTGATCAACGG
>Ga0209038_10000510_pt1 | contig 11879 bp, 9 predicted proteins | sample BogFormECP03_OM3_FD_188237 | JGI IMG/M metagenome (GOLD analysis project Ga0209038, IMG submission 188237) | Bog forest soil microbial communities from Calvert Island, British Columbia, Canada - ECP03_OM3 (SPAdes) (version 2) | ecosystem: Environmental > Aquatic > Freshwater > Wetlands > Bog ...
GCTTCGATTCCCGCGGAAACGCGCGCGGAACTGGGGCTTTCGGATACGCTGATCCGTTTGTCGCCCGGCTGCGAAAACGCGAAGGACCTGGTGGAAGATTTGCTCGAAGGGTTGACGTTGCTCGATCATCAGCGGAAAACACAGAAGGCGGTTGCGGCCAGTGCCCACTAAAACTGCGGGAGTTGAATCATCGGCGAGCGGCAGCGCGTGGCGGCCGGGGTCCGCGAAAATTGCTGTGGGAATTTTGGGCGCGACCGGAGCCGTCGGCCAGCAATTCATTGCGCTGCTGGCGAATCATCCCTGGTTTCGCGTCACGTGGCTGGCGGCGAGCGAGCGTTCGGCGGGAAAACGCTACGGCGATTTGACCTGGCGTTTGCCGACGGAATTGCCGGAGGAGACGGCGCGACTTTCCGTGGAAGCGCTGAAGGCGGGCGCGGGTCCGCAGCTGGTTTTTTCCGCGCTGGATTCTTCAATCGCGGGCGAAGCGGAAGCGGAATTTGCCGCGGCCGGGCATATTGTGGTGAGCAATTCGCGCAATCACCGCATGGACGCGCTGGTGCCGCTGCTGATTCCGGAAGTGAATCCGGAACATTTGGGATTGCTGCCGCTGCAACGGAAAACGAAGGGTTGGAGTGGTGCGATCGTGACGAATCCGAATTGCGCGGCGATGCCTTTGGCGATTGTGCTGGCAGCGTTGCGCACTTTTCAGCCGAAGCGCGTGCTGATTACTACGATGCAGGGTTTGTCGGGCGCCGGTTATCCGGGCGTCGCGTCCTTGGATGCGACAGCGAACGTGATTCCGTTTATTGACGGCGAGGAACAGAAGATTGAGACGGAGACGCAGAAAATATTGGGGCGGTTCGTTGCGGATTCCGTCGAGTTGCATCCGGTGATGGTGAGCGCTACGAGCACGCGCGTTCCGGTGATTAACGGGCACACCGAAAGCGTATCCGTGGAATTCGAGAAGAAGGTGACGGACGCGGAAATACTAGCGGCGTTTCGCGAATTTTCCGGCGAGCCGCAAAAATTGGAATTGCCGACGGCGCCGCAACCAGCGATTTTCTATCATGACGCGCCGAACCGGCCGCAGCCGCGATTGGATGTGGAGCGCGGCGGCGGGATGGTGACGCACGTGGGGCGTTTGCGGGCTTGTCCGGTGCTGGGGCACAAGTTCGTGTTGCTGAGCCATAACACGATTCGCGGTGCGGCTGGGGCGGCGATTTTGAATGCGGAATTGATGGCGGCGAAAAATATTCTCGGTTAGTTTGGTCCGCATCGGTTCTCGCACGACGATTCGAAGAAATGGCTTCAGGGGCTAAAGCCCTCTTTTCTCGCGGATGGTGACGGCGGGGCTGAAGCCCCGCCCTTCCAAACCCTTCCGAGGTTTTACTTTCCCACCAATATATTTCTATAGTGGCTCATTGCAAAAAAGCAGATCCCTGCCTGCGGCAGGCAGGCCTTACTGCGTCCCGCGCCCGTCCCGCACTCGCGGGATGGGAAAGAAAAAACGCGGAACTCCGTGCGGGATGACACGGGGTACTTTGTTTTTGCGGGGGGAGCGGGTTCGGGATGACATGCAACTTTCTCTGTGTGCGATCCTCGTCGCGTCGTCCTAAAGCAAGCCAGTCTTCGTACGTTTAGGTTTTGTTTACAGCCGTTGGTGGGCGGGTTCGGCGGTGTGTCTTGCCAGGATTTGATTGAACTGCGCGATTTGCTGCTCGAGGGCGCGAAATATTTCCGGGGCTCCCGCAAGTTGGCCGGACTGGGCGAGCAATTCCAGGCGTTGTGCGGTTTCCCACGGGCCGGGCATCGCGAAATTTCCCACCGAGCCTTTCAGAGTGTGTGCGGCGATTTCAAGAGCTTTCGCATCGGCGGCGGCCAGAGCTGCGCGAATCTCGTCCAACATTTTGGGACACTCCTGAAGAAATATTCCCGCAAGCTCTTTCAGTAATTCGCCGTCGCCGTCGAAACGCGCCAGCAGTGCGGAACCGCTCGATCCTTCCACGACGGGATCGCTGGGCCCGGGGACAATTTTTGCGCCGGTGGGAACAGTTGCCAGGATTGCTTTCGCGAGTTCGGCAGGATTAATGGGCTTGGTGATATAGCCGTCCATTCCGGCGGCGAGACAGCGTTCGCGGTCGCCCTTCATGGCGTGGGCAGTGACGGCGATGATCGGAATGTGCGCGCCGGTGGCCAGTTCCCTTTCGCGAATGCGCGCGGTGGCTTGCAGGCCGTCCATTTCCGGCATTTGCACGTCCATCAGGATGATATCGAACTGGCTGGACTGATTTTGTTCCCAGAGTTGCACGGCTTCGATACCGTTGTTCACTGAGGTTACCGTGTGCCCCTGTTTCTGCAGGAGTTTTTGGGCCAAGACGCGATTGACCGCATTGTCTTCGGCAAGAAGGATGTTGAGTTTCCGAGGCGATTCTTCCGGGAGTGCGCGGATGATCAAGGGGACGTCCTTATGCGTGGCGCGAGGCTCGTCCACGAACGGCGCCGGCAATTATTTTATTTTGGGAAAATGCTGCACGAGCGAACTTTGCAGCAGGAAGGGGGGATTACAATTCGATCCTAGGCTCCGCAGCGTGGAACGTCAATGGACCTGATGCTCTGATATGCAACAGCGACGGGCGGAAGGTTGGGCGTTGCGGTGGATTGAAAAGAGATGAGCTGAAGAAATTCAACGAATCTGCGAGGCGGCGCAGATTTTGCGCCCTCGTCCCCCACCAGACCGCGCTTGGCTGACGAAGGACGAGGGCGTCCGTGCAAATTCATTTCCGCGAAGGCAGCATCCAAATCAGAAGCGCGGGCAAAATAGCGGCTTCCACGGCCCTGCTTCAAGCTGAGAGGTAAACTTGTAGCGCTGATGGATGGGCCGGTGTGTCGCCGGTGCGTCTGGAAATTGTCAAAAGATTGCAACTTCGAGCGGGGCTGTTAGGCTATAGCTTGCGGAGGACGCAGGATCGTTGAACGGAATGGCCAGCGCGAGAAATTGCGCAAGGCGCCGGTCTCAATATCTGCGGGGCGCGTGGAAGAACCGTGGGATTGCAAGCCACCGTGCCGGAGTTGAAGGCGGCGTACATGACGGGCTAGTAAGACTGTGCAACCTCCCGTAGTGAATCGGGTTCCAAACAGGGTCCGATACTTCAGAAACCATTTTCCTCGCGTTCTCTGGCCGGCATGAACCGCGACGTGCTGTCGGGAAAGGCCGGCTAGAAGGCGAGCGACGCCAAGGAATGCCGCGTCCTCTAGGGAACGCTGAGAGATTTGCAAGCGTGCGGCGCGCGGTCCGGGGCGAGCGAACAGGCCCAAGCAAAATCATCCAGGAGGCCCGCCATGCCAGGCATAGGGCGCCGAAATTTGTTTCTGCAGGTGTTGGTGACCGCCACTTCGTTGGTGCTGCTGCATTCTCCACTCGCCAAATGTCAGAACGCGCCGGCTGCGAGCTCGGCGGGTGCGCCGCCGGCGGATGCGATGCCGGATATCAGGACGCTGGCGGAATCCGTGCGCGCGCTGCAGGCGCAGGTGCAGAGTCTGAATTCGCGGGTGAGTGAGTTGAGCGCGGCCGAAGAAAGAGAGCACGCGGAGGCGCGCGCGCTGCGCAACGAACTGAATCGCGCGACGGCGAAATTGGATGTGAATCCTGGCGGAACGCATGACGCGTACGCTTCGTTGACGTCGCCGGGGAACGCCTCGCCTGAGGTTATGTCGCCTGGGAACATCTCGCCCGTGGCGGCGGCCGGAGCGGCGACAACCAGCGAGCAGGGTGCGGCGCTTGAGGAGCGCGTGACGAAGCTGGAAGACAATCAGGAGCTGACGGACGCGAAGGTGCTGGAACAGAGCCAAACGAAAGTGGAAAGCGGATCGAAGTACCGCGTGCGCCTGTCTGGAATAATTCTGCTGAACGCTTTTGAGACGCGCGGCGCGGTGGACAATCTGGATTTTCCGCAATTCGCCACTCCTCCGGCGGCGCCGGGTACGGATGGAGCGTTCGCCGGATCACTGCGCCAGTCGCAAATCGGAATTGAGGTGTTCGGGCCGGATGTGGCGGGAGCGCACACCAGCGCGAATGTGAAATTCGATTTTGCGGGAGGCCAGGCGGACACCTCGAACGGCGCGGTGCTGGGAATCGTGCGCTTGCGTACCGGCACCATCCGTTTTGACTGGGCCAATACTTCCATTGTGGCGGGACAGGATTCGCTTTTTTTCGCGCCGCTGGTTCCGACTTCGCTGGCCACGGTGGCGATCCCGGCGCTTTCGTATTCCGGAAATCTGTGGCTGTGGACGCCGCAGATCCGCATCGAACATCGCGTGGCGCTGGCAGAGGATTCGAGCTTGCTGCTGCAGGCTGGGATTCTGGACTCGCTTACAGGCGATTTGCCCAACCCGCAAGTGCGAGTGCCGAGCGTGGGTGAACAATCGGGCCAGCCAGGGTATGCTGCACGTGTGGCATGGAGCCGTCGCATGCTGGGAAGAGACGTGACGGTGGGTATCGGCGGGTACTACGGGCGGCAGAATTGGGGATTCGGACGGAACGTGGACGGATGGGCGGGCACGGCGGACGTGACCGTTCCGCTGGGAAAATATTTTGACTTCACCGGGGAATTCTACCGCGGCAGGGCGGTGGGTGGATTCGGAGGCGGCGTCGGGCAAAGCGTGCTGTTTTCGGGGCCGGTGATCGATGCCACCACTACGATTCGAGGATTGGATTCGCTGGGCGGCTGGATCCAGATGAAATATAAGCCCAAGGAGAATTTCGAGGTGAATTTTGCGCTGGGGCAGGACAATCCGTTCGCGGGAGAGCTGCGGAATTTTCCTGCAACCGCGAATTATTATGGGCCGCTGATTTCGCGCAACCTCACGCCGTTTGTAAATTTTATTTATCACGCGCGGTCGAATGTTTTGTTCTCCGCCGAATACCGGCGGTTGCAGACGTACAATCTGGATAGCAATCCGGATACAGCCAATCAGATCGGGTTGAGTGTGGGGTACATATTTTGAGGCGGAGGTTGCAACTGAGGCGGTTCGCATCCGGCGTGGGCGGTGTGGTGGCGCTGTGGGCATGGGCGAGCGCGGGGGCGGTTGCGGCGCAAACGACGGCCGCGGTGACGGCGGAGGTGACGGTGTCTAGGCCGGGATCATTTTCCGGAGGACATCATCACGGGAACATTGACAACCGTGGGGATGAATCTCAGGTCGTGGTGTGGCTGACACCTGTGGACGGTTCGGTTTCGAAGAATCAGGGCTCCTCCGCGTCGGATGCGAAGTCGCCGGAACTGGTGCAGCGCAACAAGATGTTCGAGCCGCACATTATTGTGGTGCCGGTGGGGTCGCTGATCCGGTTCCCCAATAAAGATCCTTTCTTCCATAATATTTTTTCGATGTACGACGGGAAACGATTTGACCTGGGGCTGTACGAGGCGGGCACCAGCCGGTCGGTACGGTTCGACCGGCCGGGAGTGAGCTACTTATTCTGCAATATACACGCGGAAATGAGCGCGGTGGTGGTTGTGGTGGATACGCGGTACTTCGCGATGTCAGATCACGCGGGGCATGTGACGATTCCTGATGTTCCGGACGGGCGATATCAGCTGCACGTGTGGTATGAACGAAGCCTGCCGGAGAATCTGAAAGAAATGAGCCGGGAGGTGACGATTTCCGAGAAAACGCGATCGCTGGGCGCGATTCGCGTGGTGGATAACCCCAATTTTACGTTCGCGCACAAGAACAAGTACGGAGAGGATTACGTCCCGCCACCGGCCGAAGGTTACCAGAATCCCTGACCCTAGGTCCCGCATCTTTAGAATTTACACGTTATTTACAACTCCAAAACGGCGTGATGACAACGCCGTGGGGCTGTGCCGGCATTCTAGTGGAGGGGAAACTCCGGGCCGGGGTTGGGACTATAATGGCAAGGGTTATTGCGCCCACCTGCGTTAGGGTAGAACCGGCTGGATTGGCGATGCGGACCCCTGCGCTGACGACGGATTCTTTACGGCGGACTGCTATGGCGGAAAGCACTGTGCAAGCAAAGGAAGAGTCTGTGGATACAGTATTGGTGGTGGAAGACAGCCGGGCGATGCAGCGCACTTTGCAGCGTTTATTTGAAGCAGACGGGCTGCGGGTGCAAATTGCTTCGGACGGAATCGCGGGATTGGAAAGTTTCCGAAAGCAAACACCCGACGTGGTGGTATTGGATTTGAAGCTGCCGCGGTTGCCGGGGAAGGAAGTTTGCCGCGCGTTCAAGGCGCACGCGGCGGGCGTGCCTATTGTGGTGTTGAGCGCGAACTGCGAGGTCGAAGATAAGGTGTTGCTGCTGGAGCTGGGCGCGGATGATTACGTCACCAAACCGTTCAGCCCCAGAGAACTGCTGGCGCGAGTGCGGCGTGCGATGCGCCGGGGCGTGCCGGCGGCGACGGATGCGGCTGCGGCAGCCAGCGCGCCGGCCGCGCATGAACTGCTAACTTTTGGCGATGCCGCAATTGATTTCACCAGCATGGTGGTGACGCGGGGAGGAAAGTCGCTGGCGTTTACCGCGCAGGAATTTAAATTGCTTAAGTACTTCGCGCGTTGTCCGGCGCGAGTGATTTCGCGGCAGGAACTGCTGAATGAGGTGTGGGGTTACGAAAACTACCCGACCACGCGGACCGTGGACAATCACATTTTGCGGATCCGACAAAAGCTGGAGCCCGACCCGGCGCGCCCGCGATATTTTCTGACGATGCATGGCACGGGCTACAAGTTCATGCCTGGTGAAAACGCAGCCGCTTTGGAACTTTAACGCTGCTGGTCGAGGAACCTTTTGGCACGTCTGCGATTACGCACACAACTTCTGGTCGCCACCCTGGTGATCATCTGTGCGCTTTTGGGTTCGCTGCTGCTGTTCGTGCGGCACACCGTGCGCTCGGAGATTGACGAGGGCGTGCAGGAAAGCACGAAAGAATCGCTGCGCGCGTTCGAGAACGTGCAACAGGAACGCGAGCTGCAATTTTCGCGCACCGCCGCGATGCTGGCCGAACTTCCCCCGCTGAAAGCGTTGATGACCACCGGGCACGCCTTGACGATTCAGGATGCTTCAGAACCATTGTGGAAGCTCGCCGGCAGCCAACTGTTTCTGCTCGCGGGACAAGATGGGCACATGCTGGGGTTTCACGGCACAACGCCGCGCTGGACCACGGCGCTGGCAGAGGAAAATCTCCAGAGGTCCATGGAGCTGGGCGAGGACGCGTCCTGGTGGTACTGCGAAGGTCAACTGTATCGCGTGTTTTTGCGGCCGATTACTTCGGGGACGGAAAATGAGCGCAGGCAGCTGGGAATTTTGGCGGTGGGATATCAGATTGATGGGACGGTAGCGGAACAGCTGGCGATCGTATCGGGCAGCCAGATCGCGCTGACCACCGGCGACAAAATCATCGCATCCACTCTTTCGGCGGCGGACCAGGCAGAGTTCGAGAATTTGATACAGAGGAACGACGGCGCGGACGCGAGCACGCGAGAGATGGCTTTGGGACAGGATCAATACCAGGTGGCTTCGGTGGTCATTCACCAAGGGCCGCCGGTGTCGGTGAAATGTTACGTGCTGATGTCCTTGCAACCGGCGAACGCATATTTGCGGAGGCTGAATCGGACGATTCTGCTGCTGGGAATTTCCGCGGTGGCGCTGGCCGCGGTGCTGCTGGGATTCGTGGCGCAGACGATTACGCACCCGCTGGATAATCTGGTTTCGGGCGTGCGCGCGCTGGCGGTAGGCGACTATACGTATTCGATCACGCCGCGCGGCAGCAGCGAAGTGGCGGAACTGGGCGAGGCGTTTTCAAAAATGCGCGGTGAGTTGCTCGCTTCTCAGCAGCGGCGAATCGCGACGGAGCGAATTGCGGCGGTGGGCCGGGCGGCTAACTCTATTTCGCATGATTTGCGGCATTATCTGGCGGCGGTGGTGGCCAACGCGGAGTTTCTTTACGAAGCGGAGAAGTTGAAGCTCGATCGAGACGAAATTTACCAGGAAATCAAGACCGCTTCGGAGCAGATGGTGGATTTGCTGGATTCGCTGCGGGAATTGGCGCGGGAGGAAAACTCGATTGCGCCGATTCCGGCCTCGTTGAATCAGACGATACGGCGGGCGGTGGACGCGGTGCGGGCGCGGGCGGAATTGCGGCATCTGGAGATTTCGATAATTGCGCCGGGACACATGGACGGAGTATTCGATCCCAAGAAAATCGAGCGGGCGTTTTTTAATCTGGTGTTGAATGCGTGCGAGGCGACGGTGCCGTCGCAGGGCTACGTGAAGATTGAGATTTGTTCGATAGGTGAGTCGTTCGAGGTGCGCGTGGCGGACAATGGCACCGGGATACCGATGTCAATCGCCAGCACGTTGTTCGATCCGTTTATCAGCTTGGGGAAACCGAATGGGACGGGGTTGGGCCTCGCGATTGTGAACAAGATTGTGCAGGACCACGGGGGTGCGGTCACCGTGGAGAAAACTTCGGAGAGCGGGACTGTATTTTTGGTGCGAATGCCGCGGGCGGCGCGGGCGGAGACGGTGGTGGCGCAGGCGGTGGTTTCGTAGCAGGCGCGGCGTTACGGGGCGCGCGGCAACAGCTGTACCGCGGTTGCGGCGCTGGTTGGTTCCTTGGCGGAGTGCGTCGCGAGGTTGACGCCTGGGCAAGCTGGGGCGCAGCAAGCAGCGCCCCTACCGTGGCTGACGCGCGGAAGTGGTGGTGCGGATCGCCACTTGGGAGATTGGCGTTCCCAGGCGATCAATCGGTGCGGTCGGTTTTGGGGCGCGGGGTTTCGCGCACGAAGCAGGAATCGCAGACGCGAGTGCCGTCTTTCAGAGTAAAGTCCACCCTGCGATTCGAGTCAATCGCGGCGCCGCATTTTCCACAGACATCTGCAAGGGTTTCGCTCATCGGCTCTGACCCATTCTACTACTCAATGGCACGGGTGTGTCTCGTTTTCGCGTCAGATAGACGGCTCCTTCGGCGCAACTGCTGGATCGAAGTGGAGAACGGCTAGCAACGAACGTGGCAGAGGTTGCGTTCAGGAAACATGGCGCGCTGGGAGGCGCTGTGGACGTTTGTCGGCGGCGGGTGGTAAGCTTGCCGCCCGAATGGTGGCAGGCGGCGCAGACTGTGCTGAACGAGCGAAATTCAGGGCGCGCCTTCAGGATGAGAAGCGATGGAACCCAATCCCAAAAGCGCAGGTGATGCAGCGCAGGGCGCGCTTGGTTTGGCGCAACCGATTGCCGCCCCGCTGACGCGTGCGGCGATCTTCCTGGTGATGGCGGTGAAGCCGGGCGCGGAGAATCGGACGACGGTGCGTTCGTTCTGCGGAGATCTTTCGGCGCTGTTTCGCGCGGTGGAATTTCGCGACATTGAGGCGGGGCTTTCCTGCGTGATGGGGTTTGGTTCGGAGGCGTGGGACCGCTTGTTCGGGGCGCCGCGGCCGGCGGAGCTGCATCCTTTTCGGGAGATTCGCTCGGGAGGGCGGCACGCAGTGGCGACGCCGGGCGATTTATTGTTTCACATTCGGGCGAAGCGGATGGATTTGTGCTTCGAGCTGGCGACGCAAATCATGGCGCGGCTGGGCGACGCGGTTTCAGCGGTGGATGAGGTGCATGGATTTCGTTACTTCGATGACCGGGATCTGATCGGATTCGTGGATGGGACGGAAAATCCGCGGGGGCAGGAAGCGATTGACGCCGTGGTGATTGGCGACGAGGATGCGGGGTTCGCCGGGGGCAGTTATGTAATCGTGCAGAAATATTTGCACGATATGGCGGGATGGGATGCGCTTTCCACGGAGGCGCAGGAACGGATTATCGGGCGGAAGAAACTTTCGGATATTGAATTGGACGCGGCGGTGAAACCGAGTTCATCGCACAGCTCGCTGACTACGATCGAACAGAACGGCGTCGAGGTGAAGATCCTCCGCGACAACATGCCTTTCGGGCGGCCGACGCAAGGGGAATTCGGGACTTATTTCATTGGCTACAGCAAGTCGCCGAGCACAACCGAGCTGATGTTGCAGAACATGTTCATCGGACGGCCGCCGGGAAATTACGACCGGTTGCTGGATTTCAGCCGGGCGGTCACGGGAAATTTGTTTTTTGTGCCGTCTGCTACATTTCTGGACGACGTGAGCGACGAGCAGGCCGCGGATCCCGCGGCTTCCGACGCAGCGCCTGATGCGCCGAGCGATTACCCGTCGGGCGCGCCGTCAACAGATCAAACGGGCCAATCTACGGCGCCGAGCGGGGATGGTTCGCTGGGCATCGGGTCATTGAAAGGAGACATCGGTCATGAATAATTTACATCGCGAGCTGGCACCGATTTCGGATGCGGCGTGGGCGTCTATTGAAGAGGAAACGACACGCACGCTGAAGCGCTACCTGGCGGGACGGCGCGTGGTGGACATGCACGCCCCGGGCGGCAGCGCTCTTTCCGCAGTGGGCACCGGACACTTGCGCAAGATCGCGGCTCCGGCTGACGGAATTCTGGCGCGGCAGCGTGAGGTGAAGGCGCTGGTGGAGCTGCGCGTGCCGTTTGAGTTGGAGCGCCAGGGGATTGACGACGTGGAACGCGGCGCGGAAGATTCGAACTGGCAGCCGGCGAAGGATGCGGCACGAGAGATTGCCTTCGCGGAGGACCGCGCGATTTTTGATGGTTATGCGGCCGCGGGAATTGGCGGGGTGCGACAGGGGACGAGCAACCCGATCAAGACGTTGCCGGCCGATGTGCTGCAGTACCCCGACGCGATCGCGCAAGGGTTGAGCCAGCTGCGATTGGTGGGCGTGAACGGACCTTATGCTGTGCTGCTGGGCGCGGACGCTTATACGGCGCTGGCGGAGACGAGCGATCACGGATATCCGGTGCTGGAGCACGTGAAGCGGCTGGTGAAGGAGCAGATTATTTGGGCACCGGCGATTGCGGGGGCGTTTGTGCTGACCACGCGCGGCGGGGATTTTGATTTGCACATTGGGCAGGATGTTTCGATCGGTTATTTGAGCCACACGGATACGAAGGTGCAGCTGTATCTGCAGGAGTCGTTCACTTTCTTGTTGCTGACGAGTGAGGCTTCGGTGGCGCTGAATCCTCCCGGGAAGGCGAAGAAGGGTTGAGTGCCATAAAACCGTTTGGAAAAAAGGCAGTGGCTAGTGTTTAGTGGCGAGTGGCTAGAAAGAGCTGCGCTGCGACGCGAGTGAATCCTCGCTAGAGAATTCTGGTGAGAAATTCGATCATGCGTTTGGCGACGTGGTCCTTCTGTTGTTCAATCTTCTTTTGCACGGCGTAGTTGGGGTTGGGAAAAGTCTGCAGCGCATCCCATTGCAATTTCAGTTTGGACGCTTCCGCGGCTGCGTCGTGCAGATACGCGCCGGGATTGTCCGCGACTCGCCGGCACATCGCCGCTAGCTCGGCTGGGGTGGTTCTTTCGAGTTCGTGTACCGAGGGCATGACCCTATTCTACGCTCTATTGCCGACGGGCGGCGGATTCGCGCGCCATTGTTAGCTGCCGGGGTTACCAGTCGGGGCGGTCTTTGTGGAAACGCATGCGGATGGGCGTGATTCGCTCGGGCAGCCAGCCGTGCACGGGACACTCGAGGCGTTGCGGGAATTTGAAGGCGCCGGGTACGGGCTTGGGAACGAGCGGCGCGTTGCACTTGGGACAGGTCATGCGACTTTCGGTGATTGCGATGGGAAATGAAAGTGGCGGAGAGAGTGGGATTCGAACCCACGGTAGGATTTCTCCTACACACGCTTTCCAAGCGTGCTCCTTAAACCGCTCGGACATCTCTCCGCCGAGCTGGAACGTTAGCAGCGTAACAAATCGAAGGCGAAGCAGCAAACGGCGGGGCGCGGCGAAGGAATGTTGAGTTC
>Ga0209038_10000511_pt1 | contig 11872 bp, 10 predicted proteins | sample BogFormECP03_OM3_FD_188237 | JGI IMG/M metagenome (GOLD analysis project Ga0209038, IMG submission 188237) | Bog forest soil microbial communities from Calvert Island, British Columbia, Canada - ECP03_OM3 (SPAdes) (version 2) | ecosystem: Environmental > Aquatic > Freshwater > Wetlands > Bog ...
CAGCAGCATGGACGCGTTCGCCGACGCACTCAGACACTCGCTAACCCAACCCGGCGTCACCATCATCGACGTCCCCGTTGACTACAGCCGCAACACCGAGCTCTTCGCGCAACTTCACGACGGGGTCTTCCAATGAGCTGGCGCACCGTCACGTCCGGCAGCTGATCACCGTGCGCGAATCAACACGACACTGCTGTGACGGGCAAGTTGCGCCTCGCCTACAAAGCCACCGCAGACGTACCGGCTACCAAATCCGACACAGACACCCCGCATCCTCATCGCCAGCCTCCGACGCCCCAAGCCCCGTACTGCCGGCCGGGATACCTTGGGTGGCCGCGGTTTTCACCGATTCGGCGACGAGCTGGGTGTCTTCGTTGGCATCGATGTCAACGACCTTTCCCCAGCGCATCCGTACGCTGCGCAAAAACCTCACGCTGCTAGCGGTGTTGGCTCAGATCGAACCAGTTATCGCTGGCCCCACCGCCGCACGGCACCCCACGTGGATAACCGCTGATATCGGTGAACCACCAGCCAACTATGAAGTCGCCGTCAAAGTCTTGTATGCCACAACCTCGACTCCGACGAGTGGACGGCTCAGACCCGGATGGCGATGATTCGCGCGGCAGCTTCCATGGCGGCGGCGCGACGGCCCGCTATGAGAGTGGGGTCGTCGGTCACGACGTCGGGGTGGGGCAAGTGGACCCAGGCTAGGCCGATCCCGAAGAGCAGAACAAGCAGGTCGATGGGTTGCCAAATGCGGTCGACGTGGCCGGCAGCCTGGGCATCCTCGATGGCAGCGATGGCCTGGGCGAAGACGGGCTGGCCGTCGGCATGGGGTTCGTCGAGGGTAAAGCCCTCCAGGTGTGCCCAGGTCATCATTCGGTGATGCTCGGGGTGGTTGCGCGCCAAATCGTAGATGTCGCCGACGAATTCGGGGACGGCGTCGGGGCGCAGCGTGACCACGCGGAAGAACTCGAGCATGTCGGCGGCTACCACTTCACGGAAAAGGGTCTCTTTGTCGCCGAAGTGGGCGTATAGGCGTTCCTTGCTGGCCTGGGCGGTCCGGGCGATGCGGTCGATGCGGGCGCCGGCCAGCCCGTATTGGGCGAACTCGGCTCGGGCGGCCGCCAGGATTTCGCCGCGCAGCTCGGTGGTGCTTCTCACACCAAGATCATAGCCGAACGAACTGGTTCGTTTGGTACGGTGGTGTCATCCAATGCTGAGACGAGAAACTTGCGAGGAGCGTGTGATGGATGAGACGACGGTGGACCAGGTTGTTGCACGGATGCCACGAGGCGGGCCGAACGCCTCGTGGCTGGATCGGCGGTTGCAAACCGATGCGCTCGAGTACACCGACCGCTACGACGTACCCGACGAGGTCAAGCAGAGCGTGATTTCGGCTCTGGATCGGGTGGGCACCCGCACCGGCCAGCACGAGAAGAATGCCCGCACCGCACTGAGTGCGGTCGTCGACATCCCCAATCCGCGCATCCTCGAACTCGGCGCCGGGCACGGCAAGCTGTCGGCGACGATCCTTGAAATGCATCCCACCGCAACGGTGACGATCAGCGACCTGGACCCCACCTCGGTGGCCAATATCTCCGCCAGCGAACTCGGCCAACATTCCCGGGTGCGCACTCAGGTGGTCGATGCCACCGCGATCGACGCGGCCGATGACAGCTACGACCTGGTGGTGTTCGCGCAGGCGTTCCATCACCTGCCGCCGGCTACGGCCGTGCGCGCGATCGCCGAAGCCACCCGGGTGGGCGGGCGGTTTGTGGTAATCGACCTCAAACGTCAATCCCCGCTGGGTCTGGTCGTGACCCCGCTGATGGTGGCGCCGTTGGCGGCGGCGGCGGCAAAGATGCGGCCGTCGTTCAGATACGCGATGCACGACGGGATCATCAGCGCCCTGCGCGCCTACAGCCGCTCGGCGTTCGTCGCGCTCGGCAAAGCGTCCGACCCGGAGATGCGCATTCAGTTCTTGCCGTCGCCGATTCGGTTCGGCCCGAGACCTACCATCGTGGTGTTCTCCCGACCTGCGTAAACCCACCATTGCCCGATCCGCAGTCGGTCAACGCTTTTGCCGATGCTCACCGTGAACTTGCCCGGCCGCACAGCGCGCCGCGGCGACCGCCAAGATGCTCAACCGGCAGCGTCAGATCGCACTGGGTGCACAGCGAGCCCTTGCAGCAACTGGCCGCCATCGAGGGGTCGGCATCGCCGACCTACTGACCGCGACACTTGCCGCCGCACACCGTCTCACGGTCGTCCACTATGACGCCGACTTCGACACCGCCGCAACGGTGTTGATGTTCGAGCACCGCTGGGTGCTGCCACGAGAGAGTGTCTAGCTCTATCCGTTGCAGGCCGCCATGTGATGGATAACAGCGGTTATCCACGTCTTGTCGTTTGTGCGGTCGCACATGTACGCCGCCATCTTGGCCACGTACTCGAACGGGAAGAAGGAGGCCGCTGATTTGCTCGCGCGGCCATACCCCTCCACACCTTGACCGTCGCGCCGCCAGAATCGCGAAAGGTTCCCCACGAAGGCTTTTTGGACACGTCACCGCGATGGCCGCGTGCTTGGCTGGTGTGTCAGCGACTCTCCACCGCCAAGCGTGTCGAAGAAGTCCCTTAGTCTCATGCCTGTTCAATCCCCGCCAGTCACTGGCGTCCTTATGAAATGCGGGCCCGCGCCGGTGGCAAGCACCGGAGTTCGATTCCCCTTCGTTTTGCTCATGAGCGACTGCTCTCCAGAGCTGCGATACGTATGTCAGCCCGGGGCGGGCATCGAGATGCGGCCCACTCCGTCGGTGAACCCGAGTCCCCGCGTTGCTTCGCCCTGTTCGTCGGATGTGCTTGCGACAATGCCAGGGTGTCTGGATGGGGAAATTTATCCGGCATCGCATATCAGCAAGCACACGCGGTGTTGGCCTGCCTTGAGATGCTGGATGCCGAGGATGGCCGAGTCGTCTCGGTCAAGGTCGAGAGCGCTCAAGACGTCTTCGATCTTGAGCTATGCGACTCGGCTGGCGACATCATCGCGTCGCGGCAAATAAAGAACCGCGCTCTTGAGAGAACGTGGGCCCCGAGCGACATCCTTCCGCTCATTCGCCGATGGGCAACGTCCGAGCACCCCGCCGGCGCACGCTTCGAATTGCGCCTTGGAGGCCGAGCGGGACCCAGCGCCGAGACGCTTATCGATGCGATCCGGGCTGCCGAAAGGGGAGACCTGTCGCGACTTGCCGAACAATCCGAGGGCAATCTCACCGCTACCGAGGTCGAGGCGGCGCGTTTCGTCGGCGTCATAATCGATCCGACGCCCACCAGTGCATTGCTGACCGCAGGCACGCAGCAGGCGCTTTCGTTCCTTCCGAACCCGCGCACCGGAAGTGACGCGGTAGCCGAAGCGGATGCCACCATGGGCAGGCTCTACCGGTTGGTCATGCAGCGCGCAGCATCGGCCGTCGAAACCGAACGCGTCGTCACACGGTCTGATGTGCTCGAGATATTCGGTCTCACCGAGAATGACCTTGGCGGTCGCTGGGATGAGCCAGCAACCGCGAACTACCTCGCGTCGGTCGTCGCGCACGTCACTGAACCGACGGTCGACATTGACCTTCGGCGCCAGGCAACGCCGATCGAACGAGCCACCGGCCTCGACGAAAGGGAAGCCCCCGGGCTTTCCAAGCTCCTTGAAACACACGATCACGTGTTGCTCGCAGGCCAGTCCGGTAGTGGCAAGTCGACAGCTGCTATGACCCTACGGACACTCGCAGCACACGCTGGTCGTGCCGCCGTCTTGGTCAACAGCGAAGCCTACATACCCGGTCGCTTGGCCTATCTGATATGCAACGCGCTATCAGTTGTGACGGGGTCAAGTACGCCGTTGCCAGTGGGGCGTGGCGTACTGACCGATCCTTCGGCGGTTGCCGTCTTCGACGGCGTCTCCGAGATGACGGCACCCCAGCGGGCCGCGCTCGCTTCCGAACTAGCCCCGTATGCCTCTGACAGACAGAGCTGCGCAATCGTCCTCATCGGTCGAGACGCCGCAATTCTCAATTCCATTCTGCCGCACTATGTCCCCAAGAACGCTTTCGTCCTGCGAGGAATAAAGCCCGATCAACGGGACGATCTTGTAGCGGATGTTATTCGGCCACTCGGCGCGACCGACATCGCCACCATTCGGAGCATCTCCGCCAAGGCCGGATACGCGCTCAAGGCGGCCGCGAACGTCCCCTACTTACTTCGGATGGCCGCAGAGCTCATTTGGAGAGGCTTCGACATCCACGGCAGAGCGCAGATGTACACGGTTTTCACTCAGGACATTGCCCAGCGAAAAGGGTTGGTAGACTTGCAATTTTGCCTCCTCGCGCTGGGAATGGCGTTTGGTGAGCTACTCGATCAGGGACATCGTCAGTGCGATCAATTCGATTGGCGGCAGCTCCTCGATCAAGCAACAAAAGTCCTGCAAGCGCACCACGTCGACATCAGCGTCGCGACCGTCGAACGTACGGCAGTCCAAGGCGGATTGGTCGCATACGAGGAGTACGACCAGACTGTACGACCTGTCCATGATTCGCTCTCGGACTATCTCGCAGCCCTCGCGCATCACAAGGGACTCAGCGCGCTCCCACCAACTATTACCGAGAATGACGCTCTTCGACTGCGCTTCCTCGCTGAACTCTCCGGAGTCGAAGACTCCATAAGCGCGTTGGCGACACGGTGCATTCCGCTATCGGCTGTCGAACTCTCGAAGTTCGACGACCAAACCATGAGTCGCGAAACGCCGAAGCTGGCGGCGCGCTACCTCGAGAACCTACTAGACGACACAACGCTAGGCCAGCACACCGTTCAAATCGGCACGGCACCTGATGGAAGGTCCTTTGGCTTCTTGGATGCACGCGAAGTGTCGGAAACGATTGCGCCAGAGCAGATCTATGCGACGGGATTGGAACACGGGATGGTCGAGGTTCAAGGCGGTCCGCTAAGCGTGGCAGTCGCATTGTGGAAAGCCAAACTCAACGACCTGCTGAAGCAAAACGAACCAGGTTGGCGGATACCGACCACAGCCCAGGATGCTGTCGATACGCTGGCACGGCACCAGAATCAGACCCTGCAGGCGCTTGAGCAATTAGTTTCCGACGGATTTCCCGTTTCGTGCCGAGAGGCTCTGCTTAACATTGCCCAGCCGGATCCGCTCGAGATCATCATCCGTCCGGTGATGAGCGAGACAGAACCACTGTGGCCAATGATCTTTCGGCCTTCTCAGTCGCGGCGAGTCGACGTCGGCGATTTCGACGAGTGGTCACAAGGAGGCAGTCATACCGGCTGGGGGAGCGTCGATTCGGTTCTGAGGCTGTCTCCGACGGATACGGCCAAGAGCTACCTGCGCGATGCGGTCAACGAGCTAGCCGAAAACCCCTGGTTGCCCTGAATCCCTTGACGACAACGGAGGTCCGCACGGCGTGAGTACACCTGAACTTTGGACGGCGGTTGCCGACCTGGTGGAGTGTTGGGTTGGATCCTCACACGTCAAAGGCGTTCGTGAGGAGTTGTGGAAAGACCTCGACAGCAGTGAGGCGATCCGGCCCCTCCAAGTTTTGGCTCTTCGGGAGCCTCAAGACATTCGCTCGATGCCGCTTGCCGCATATAAGGCGTTTCCTCATATGGGAATCGACCTCACGCCGCGCGACATGCAATTCATGGCGCACTCTGCGGCACTCGAGAACGCGATCGTGTACCTAATGTGGGCCGTACGCTCCAAGCTCCCAGGATTCCCGATGATCGCCGCACCCCAGCTCGCGGAGCGCTCGCGGCTGACGATGGACAACTTCACACCACCGTGGACTCGTGAGGCCATGCGTTCCGGCTTTCATTACCGAAACCTCTCGCCCAGCATCAATGCGGCGATCGAAGTAGATAGTGGCGCGCCGCTGGCCCGACTACTCGCCGCTTTCAACACTCTGCCGTCCTGGCACGCGTTCAAAGCAGCACAAGACGGCTTGACGCCAGCGCTGCGTTCAGATCTGCTTGCTGCACGTCGGATGATCACTGAGCGTGCAATCAATGAGAACGACACCACCGAAATCGACTCCGGCGATCCGTGGATGCGGATTAAGCGTGCTCGCGCCAGCGCTGATGAGGTTATTGCCGAACTCGCCCCGAACGCGCTGGCTTACGCCAAGGCGTTCGATCGTGTCAACGACGAGATCGACCTTGTGATCGCGAACGTTATCACCAGCCTGATTGCCTTCGGCCCACCCGAAACCCTCGGCGGGGTGGGAGGGCTGAATATGCTTGCGACTCAACCGCTCAAGGTGACGTTCCAGCTAGAAGGAGCCGACTTGGCCCACACCGGCCGAATCTATTGGACGGATGACAGCCTGGTTACGGACGCCCTATACGTAGATGGCTTTCATTACGCCGGAGACCACATACATGGTGACCGCTTTGCTTTTGACGCCACGCTGCTGGTTGGTTCCAACACGGCGTGGCGCTAAACGGCGCTGTCGTCCGGTTAACCCGGACAGGCGCAAATACATCGTCCTCCGCGACTGCTCTATGGCCTTGGCTGGACGCTCCGACGCCTAGTGGGTTCATCGCCATCGGTTTTGGGTTCGCGTGCCGACGTTGTCGTCGGCGTCTGCCAGTTGAGTCAACACGAACTGCTCAGACCGTCGGACACCACTGCGGGTTCCGTAGGCGATGTGGTCCGCGCGAAGCGGGCCAGAATTGATGGATAATGACGAATATTCATGAAAAGCGCCCTTGTGACGGCGAGGCGGGTTGCACTTGTCGCTCAGCGTGGTGGCCACGGATTCGGCCACGGAACACGGCGGAACCGATGCGAACAAGCGGGACGAGGCGAGACAGCTTGGACGGCTGAACGTCGCTGACGTGCAGCTATGAGACCGAGCGTAGTGGGGAAGACCGCGACCGGTTAGCTCATAACCCAGAGGTAGACGGGTTGGGGGGCGTCCAGCAGAGCGTGTACGAGTCGGGCCGCTAGGCCTGGACTCGGCTAAGGATCTCCCCTGCGAGCCGTTCTGCACTTTGGCCTGCGAGGTCAGGGTCGGCAACGGTCGCGCTGATCGGAATACTGGGTGCGTCGTTGCAACTCCGCACTCCCACAACGATGTTCGCGCGAGCACCAAGGACCTGCTGACAGGCGCTGTTGCCGCTCTCCCGGTTGATACCGGCCATCGAGACAGTGAGTACGTTGCCGCGAAGCTGAACTTCACCGAAGTTGAAGCTCCATCCGACTTCGTTATTGGTGTTCGGTACCCGGTATGACACCAGGCCGCGCGCGCAGTCTTGCCACTGGCGTTGCGATGTCGTCACTATCGCTTTGGCTTGATCTGGTGTGGCAAACGCGATGACGGTCTGCTCTATGAGCGTCGGTGCGGCCGAATTGTATGAACTGGCTTCGGCCTGCAGTACTTGATCGCGGATCCCCGTGGAGCTCGTACCCGCGTAGACAGCGCTTTCGTCGCCGAAGATGACGCCGACGCACCTCGACGGCGTTACGAGGCTTGCGTTATCTGACAACTGGTCGGTCGCGCCTTTCACTTTGAGTGCACCTGCACCCGATATACGGCTTACTGCCATCGCATCAGGCAAGAGAGCGTCGATCGCCGACGGCGGGATCGGGCCAGTGGTCGGCGAGGAGGTCGTGGACTCATTCACCGCGCCGATTCGTCCCGACCCATCGAGCAGGAGCCTGCCGTCTACCGTCGTCATTCGCAGCCAGCGGTCTTCCGTGCTGGGCTGCCCGGTGCGCGGGACGTAGTGGACACGAGCGATAACGCTCGTCGCATCGCGGGGTGACACGGACACGAGCGTCACCGATTCGATGGTCGCCCAGAAATCTAGGAAGTCCTGGTACCCCGTTTGGTTCTGCCACTGAGAGTCCACTTTCTTCCAGGCATTCGTCGGATGCGCCGGCAGGTCGGCGTAATAGCCCTCGACAAAGTTGCGCATGCCATCGAAGGTGGCTGACGGCGCGGTTGACGTGGGCGGTACAGGCGCCGCAGATTCGTATCGCTGCCACGGCCGCATCCACAGCACCAGGGCAGCGACAGGCACGGCTACGCCAACGACTGCCAACAGCCGGTAGAGCGTCTTTGCCCGAGCCGTGCGCGGACTCCCTGACCTGCCGAGTTGCGGAGTCTGGACCGGTGGCCTCGCTGCCGGGAAAGCGGGCGCGGTCGGTTGTGCTGGAGCTACTGATGTCGCGCGGGCGGTGGGCGGCGCTTCGGCTCGGCTGCGCGTCTGATCCACCTGAGCGAGCGCAAAGGCTCGTGCAAAGTCTTTGCAGGTTGAAAAACGGTCATCGGGATTTTTCGCCAGTGCGGTTGCCAGAACGGGGTCAAGGGCAGCGAATTCACGTTTTGTCTCTGCGAGCGCTGGCGGCAGCGCATTGAGGTGTCGACCGATGACGACTGCGGGATTTGAGTGCGGAAACAGGTGCGAGCCAGTGAGCAGGTGGTAGGCGGTCGCGGCCAACCCGTACTGGTCGGCGCGGCCGTCGAGATCTTCACCAGTCAATTGCTCGGGAGCGGCATACGCCACCGTGCCCATCGTGAACCCGGTGGCCGTGAGTGAGCTGACATCAGAAACGCTGCGAGCAATGCCGAAGTCGGTCAATAGGATTCGTTGCTCGTCGTTGGTGAGCATGATGTTGGCCGGTTTGATGTCCCGGTGCAACAAACCGCGATCGTGTGCGTGGTCAAGTGCGCTCGCCACCGCCGTGACGATCTTGGCGACGTGGTGCGCCGGCATGCCGTCCGGGAATTTGTCGTCGAGCAGGCGTGCCGCGTCGAGGCCGTCAACGTAGTCCATCGAAATCCACAGCTGGCCGTCGTCTTCGCCTCGGTCGTGCACACCGACGATGTGGGGGTGCCACAGGGTTGAAGCTAGGTCGGCCTCACGGGCAAAGCGGGCCCGATACTCCAGATTGGCGGAGACGTCCGCGCCGAGCACCTTGAGTGCGTCCGTTCGTGGAAGCCTTGGGTGCTGCGCGAGATACACCTCGCCCATCCCCCCGGAGCCGAGCATCCGCAAGATTCTGTATCCAGCGAATGTCTGACCGTCAGCTAACGGCATGCGCGAAATCGTACCGAGGCTCACGAGTCGTATCCCCAGGATCGGCCGGAAGCTACCTAACCGGCTCGCGGCATTCCAATTCTCGGCAGGAGTGCACTGTGGTCAGGGCGACGATCGGTCGCGGCCTGGCGCAACGGGGGCACTGAACTGACGCACTGCCAGCACTGGGTGGTGCTCGTAGATGTGGCGATCTGAGTGTCCGGTGGGGCGCCGCATCCGCTGGCAGTAGCTGGTCCCGAACACTCTGCCGAAATACTCGGACTCGAAGATGAACCGGATTTTGGGCGAAGTTGGCTGCGGTGGTAGCGAGACAGTCAAGTGGTATCCGATGATCCCAACTAATCGCATACCGCAATAAAGGAAACACGATGGCTGCATCCCAGATACCGGCAAAGGTGACTGCGGTTTCGAAACAGTCGAAGCCGCAGGATGATTGGCATCCGCTCGGTACGCTGCTGACGATCCAAGAGTTAGCGGAGCGCCTAACGGTAAGCGTCGGCTGCATCCGTGCTTGGCGCCTGCGCGGCGATGGCCCACCGGCAATCCGCGTCGGAACTGCGCTCCGATGGGATTCTCGCGAGGTCGACGAATGGCTCGACATCCGCCGTGAATCACGCTGGCAGGCCGGGTGATTGAAGGACGTGTCGGTCCCGGCGGTACGCGGGTCTATCGCGCTCGCATCTACTACCGCGGCCGATATGTAGCGTCGCGGACATTTCAGCGAAAACGTGATGCGCAGGAATGGGAACGGCGCCAGACGGACAGCTTGCGGTCTGGGGTGTGGTCTGATCCCGCAGCGGGGGACAGGCCGGTAGGAGAGTGGTGCACGATCTGGCTGGACGCCCAGCCGGCTCGGCAGCCGGCCACTCTTCGCAAGATTCGTGGGGTGATTGCGAAGCAGATCGCCGGTACCTTTGGGCGCCGGCCACTCGTCTCGGTAAGACCGTCCGAGGTACAGGCCTGGGCCGCTGAACTATCGCGAACGCAGTCCGTCGCGACCGCCCGCCACGCGCTGGGCGTTTTGCGACGGGTGTTCGACTATGCCGTGCGCGACGGCGCAATCCAGCGCAATCCCGCCGCGGGTATCCGTCTGTCCAAGGTGCAGGGCAATGACCCACGGCCTTTGACCCATGACGAGCTCTGGCGGCTTGCGGGAGTGGTCGACGGAGCGCGGGATCGGCTGCTGGTGCTCGTCGCTGGCTATTGCGGTTTGCGGTGGGGCGAGCTAGCTGCATTGCGATGGTCTGACGTGGATCTGCATAACCGGACTTTGCGCGTCGTTCGGGCGTATTCAGAGGAGGCGCCGCGAGGTGAGTTGTCGCCGGTGAAAAATCATCAGGCTCGCACAGTGCCCGTCCCCGAGATCGTGTCACGCGAATTCGCAGACTACAAAGCCCTCCAACCGCAGAGTGAACTGGTCTTTCCTTCCGCGTCCGGCACCCCGTTGCGTAACCGGAATTGGCGACGCGACGTTTTCGATTCCGCGGTCGAGGCGCTTGGTTTGGAAATCACTCCCCACAATCTGCGCGATACCGCTGCGTCCCTGGCTATCCAGGAAGGTGCGTCGGTCGTCGCGGTCGCGCGCCTGTTGGGTCACGAATCAGCGGCGACCACGCTCAACCACTATGCGGGTCTTTTCCCGACTGACCTTGACGACATCGCTTCGCGACTCGACGCTGCCGCGCGACTGACCATCGCCAGCCAACGCGAGTCATCTGATGCCAAACAATCACCGACCAAGCACCGACCAGACGAAGCTGAGGTCGGCAGCTAAACCCAGAGCAAATGGCGCTGACCTGCAAAAACACTAGTGCCCCCGGCAGGATTCGAACCTGCGACACCGGCTTTAGGAGAGCCGTGCTCTATCCCCTGAGCTACGAGGGCGAGAGGCCAAAGTGTAGCGGGCATCACAACGCCCGCGCGACGCGCCCTTCAGTGAGCTGACACGCGGCGCCACCTGGCACGTTTGCGCCGACGGTCGCGGTGAGGTCGTAAAATCGCAGGTCAAGGGCATGACATGACCCACACTTCAGCTAGGGCGTGGCGAACACCACACAGTCGTGCAGACACCCTTTGGCGGATCCGGGAGTCGTCGGGTCGGCATTGCGATGCAGCAGCGCGCGAGTCGGCAGTACCCGAAGCGCAGCGGTGTCGCCATCGGAGTCAGTCGGCTCGGCCACTTCGGCCAGGCCATCGACGATCAGCGAGTAGCCACCGGGCTCGCTCGGTGGCCACAACAGCGTGACGGCGCTGCGGCTTTCGGCGTTCTTGCGAGTTCGACCGCCGATCAGCCCGACATCCATGACCTGCTCCCGCAGCTCGGGTTCGACCGTCACGGTATGCACCCGGTAGTCGTCGTCGACGGTGACGAGGTAAGCGAACCTGAACCCGTCCAATGCGGCGGCGAGGCGTTCGAAGTCGACTTTTTTCGCGGCCTTGGTATCCAATTGCGTTAGTCTCCAACCGCTTTGGGGGTTTCGACGATCACGGTGGTGGCCTTGACGACCGCCACGGCGAGACTGCCGGGCTCCAGTTTCAGTTCACGTGCGGCCTCGGTACTCATCAGCGATACGACGGTGTGCGGGCCGCATTGCATCTCGACCTGTGTCATGACTTTGTCGCTGACCACGTTAGTGACCAAGCCGACAAAGCGATTGCGCGCCGAGCTACCGGTGCCGAGCGGGTTCGGCGGTAGCGGGCGGGCGTTGTTCCGCCAGAATTCCGCCAAGACATCGCCGGCGATCACCTTGCGGCCGGCGGC
>Ga0209038_10000513_pt1 | contig 11859 bp, 8 predicted proteins | sample BogFormECP03_OM3_FD_188237 | JGI IMG/M metagenome (GOLD analysis project Ga0209038, IMG submission 188237) | Bog forest soil microbial communities from Calvert Island, British Columbia, Canada - ECP03_OM3 (SPAdes) (version 2) | ecosystem: Environmental > Aquatic > Freshwater > Wetlands > Bog ...
CCCGCCAAATTTATGCGACACGGAAGCGACTGCCATTACGAGCGAAGTGACGGCCGGCAGTTCGCGCATCCGGCGTAATCGACCGCCTCGCGGAATAAGTGCAGGCAGTTGCGCAGCCGAACTCGATGAGAAATCTTGCATTTTAGTGGCCGCTCGCGTGCTGAAGCGATTACGCCCCTAAGCAAATGTGACACCGCTGGGGCTTAGAACTTGTTAAGCTGATTCAGGTCTTTTATCCTGTTTTTTCGATGGGATTTCGCGGGTTGACAGTGGCGCGCCCGCTAAGGGATAGTGTTTGCGATGTTAATGATAGCGATGAATTCAACGGTCCGGCGTATTGCGGGCTGGCCCCCGGGGAAGCTCATCTCCATCCTGTCCGTACTGACTCTGTGTGCCGCTCCGGCACTGTTCGCCCAGCAAAAAGTTGAAACTCCGCAACAAACCAACGAGAAAATTCAGGAGCTCGCCGCGCAAGAGCGCACCAAGGTCCATGACGTTCCCGTGGGAACCGGTGATCTGTTGCACATCGAGGTGTTCGATGTGCCGGAACTTTCCCGCGACGTACGGGTTGGTGATGGTGGGGATATCTCGTATCCCCTGATCCCGGCGAAAATCACCGCTGCGGGTCTAACACCATTCCAGCTCGAAGAAAAAATGGAACAGCTGCTCATCGAAAACGGATTGGTCACGCATCCGCAGGTTTCTGTCTTCGTGAAAGAGCAGAACAGCCAGCCGGTTTCGGTGGTCGGCGCGGTGCTGAGGCCGATGGTTTACCAGGTCATCCGCCCTACCACGTTGCTGGAGATACTGGCGGGCGCCGGCGGGATTACCGACGACGCCGGGAGTTTCGTAATCGTCACGCGCAGCCCCACCGCTCCTGCGGCCCGCAACGCTGCTGCCGTGATCGGCGCCAGCGCGAATGGCCGGGTCGGCGCGAGTGCCGGTGCCGCTACGGCTGACGATCCGCTGGGAGAAAACCCACAAATCGTTACCATTCGATTGCAGAGCCTGCTGGAATCCGGCGATGCCAGCTTCAATATTCTGATTCACGGCGGCGATGTGGTGTCTGTGCCGCGCGCCGGCATCGTTTACGTCACCGGAGCGGGCATCACGCAACCGGGCGGCTATGTATTGCAAAGCCACGGAGAGCAGATCACCGCCCTGAAAGCGGTGGCGCTGGCCCACGGCTTGACCGGCTTCGCGAAAGCAGACAGCGCTGTGATCATGCGCAGCAACCCGATCACCGGCCAGAAAGACGTGATCCCGGTGCGCATCAAGCAGATCGAAAACCAGAAGATCGAAGATGTAGCCATGAGGTCGAATGACATTCTGTACATACCGGACAGCAAGGGCCTGAAAATTCTGGCCCGCAGCGCGGAAGCGGCCATCAGCATCGGCTCCTCCGTCGCCATCTATCGGACTGCTTACTAAGCGTTCGCGGCCGTTTACGGACAGGGGAACGTAGGAGCAAATGGAAGAGCCATCCAGAATCGTGCCAAGTCTTCGCGACCGGAAACCCGGCGAAGCGCTGACGGTCATTCCCGCTCCGTCCGTACTGCCCTGGGACCAGGTTCCGCGCGAGCCGCACCTGCTCGATTACCTGATCATCCTGCGCAAACACCAGTGGCTGATCCTCACCTTCCTGCTCACGGTGGTCACCGTCGTCACCATTGCTTCCTTCAAGATGAAGCCGGTGTACGAAGCGGCGGCGCGCGTGGAAGTTGATAAAGAAGCGCAATCCATGCAGCCTTTCCCGGATTCCAACTCCTACGGCGAATACGAAGACACCGAAACTTACATCGAAACACAGACCAAGATTCTGCAGAGCGAAACCTTGGCGCTGATGACCATCAAATCGCTCGATCTCGCGCGCTACCCGGAATTTGGCGGCACTCCCAATTCCATCGCCTGGCAACACGCCGGCCCCACCGCCACCCGCCCTGCCATACTCGGCGCCTTTCTAGGACGTTTGGCGGTCAAGCGCGTGCCGCAGAGCCGCTTGATTGAAGTCCATTTCGAAGCGGAAGATCCGCAGCTGGCCGCGCAGGTCGTCAACACCCACCTGCAGAATTACGTGGAGGAAAATTTCCGCAGCAAGTACGACGCCACCACCCAGGCGTCCAACTGGTTGTCGGCGGAACTGGAAGAACTGCGCATCAAAGTGGAAAAATCCGAAGACGCGCGCATCGCGTATCAGCGCGAAAACCAGATCTGGCAGATTGACGAAAAGCAGGACATCACCACGCAGAAACTCGCCGACCTCAGCAAAGCTGTGACGGACGCGCAAACAGACGTCGCCCAAAAAGAAGCTCTCTACCGCATGGCCGTTTCTGGGAACGTGGATGCGCTGCCAGCCGCCCGCAGCAACGAAGTGATTTCCAACCTGCTCAAACGCAAGTCCGATCTCGATGAACTGTATGCCGAAGCTCTGGACCAGTACGGCCCGAATTATCCGAAAGTTTTGCGCCTCGCCTCGCAACAGAAGGAAGTCGAGCAAAACCTGGCGAGCGCGCGCAAAACCATGGTGGAAAGCGTCGAAGAGGAATTCACCACGGCGCGCAGCCACGTGGAACTGCTGCAAGAGGCCCTCGACAAACAAAAGGCCGAGGCCAACGATCTCGCCGAAAAGCTCGTCCAGTACCATATTCTGCAGCACGATGCGGAATCCAACAAACAACTCTACGACGGCCTGCTGCAAAAGCTGAAAGAAGCGGGCATCACCGCGGGGCTGCGATCCAGCAACATCCGCGTGGTGGATCCGGCGCTGGCTCCGGCCAGTCCTTCGCGCCCGCAGAAGGCGCGCAACATTATGCTCGCGATTCTCGTCGGTCTGGTGGGCGGAGTGGGCCTCGCGCTCTTCCGCGAATACCTCGACAACACCGTGAAGTCGCCGGACGACATCGAAGCGCTCACCGGACTGCCATCGCTTGCCGTCGTGCCTTCGCTGCCGGGCTTGCGCACTTCGCACAACCGCTTCTCGCGGTTGGCGCGGGAAGCTGCGCCGCAATCCGCCTCGGGGCCGCGCGTTGAATTGTTGTCCTACATTCAGCCCAAGTCCCAAATTTCAGAGGCGTTCCGCGCGTTGCGCACTTCGCTGCTGCTCTCACAGGCGGATCATCCGCCGCAGGTGATCCTGGTGACCAGCGCGTTGCCGCGCGAAGGCAAAACCACGGCTGCCGTGAATCTGGCCGTCACGCTCGCGCAGCTGGGCGACCGCACGCTGCTGATGGATTCCGACTTGCGCAAGCCCGGCATCCGCCGCGCCTTGAACTTGACCATCGGAAAAGAAGTCGGACTCAGCTCTTATCTCGCCGGCGTCTCTACCCTGGACGAAGTCACCATCCCGCACCCGACCATCAATAATCTCGTGGCGCTCACCACTGGCCCGGTTCCGCCCAGCCCCGCCGATCTGCTTTCTTCGCACCGCATGCGCGAGGCCATCGTCGAGCTCCGCCACCGCTTCAAATTTATCGTCATCGATTCGCCGCCGGTAATGGCGGCCACCGACGCTGTGATTTTGTCCGCGCTTACCGACGGCGTGCTGCTCGTCGTGCGCAGCGGCGAAACGCCCAAAGAGGCCTTTACGCGCACACGGGATTTGCTTGCCGCCGTGAAATGCCGCTTGCTCGGCGTGGTTCTGAACGCCGTCGATTCCAGCGCTCCGGATTATTACTATTCATACCGCTATTACCCGTACGCCTACGGCTACGGTTATGGCGAAGATGTAGGTAAGACGCCCAGATTTCCAACGGAGTCCGGCGAATCACACGGACCTTCCACCTAGAGGTGTCATCATGCGTTACCTTATAACCGGCGGCGCCGGCTTCATCGGCTCTCATTTATCGGAAGCCCTACTCGATCGCGGCGACGAAGTATTCGTGCTCGACGATCTTTCCACCGGCAGCGTGGAAAATATCCGCCACCTCAAAGCCAACAGCCGTTTTCATTACATCTTCGATTCCATCATGAACAAGCACTTGCTGGCCGAGCTGGTGGATGAATCCGACGTGATTTTTCACCTGGCGGCGGCCGTGGGCGTGCGCCTGATTGTGGAAAGCCCGGTGCGCACCATCGAGACCAACGTGCACGGCACCCAGAATGTGCTGGACGCGGCTTCCAAAAAGAAAAAGCTGGTGTTCACTGCTTCCACCTCGGAAGTTTACGGCAAGAGCGATAAAGTCCCGTTTCACGAGGATTCCGACCTCGTTCTGGGACCCACCAGCAAGGGGCGCTGGAGTTACGCCGCTTCCAAAGCTCTCGACGAATTCCTCGCTCTCTCCTTCTGGAAAGAAAAAAAGCTGCCCGTAATCGTCGCGCGGTTTTTCAATACGGTGGGACCGCGCCAGACGGGCCGTTACGGCATGGTGCTGCCCAATTTTGTGCGCCAGGCGCTCGCCGGCGAACCCATCACTGTGTACGGCACGGGCCTGCAGTCGCGCTGCTTCTGCGACGTTCGCGACTGCGTGCAATCCGTGCTGCGCCTGATTGCCAACCCGCAGGCGATCGGTGAAGTCATCAACATCGGCAGCACCGAGGAAGTTTCCATCGAACAATTGGCGCTTCTGGTCAAGCAGCGCAGCGGCAGCAATTCACCGATCGCGCATATTCCCTACGATCAGGCGTACGAACCGGGATTCGAAGACATGCCGCGGCGTTTGCCGGCCCTGGAAAAACTCGAAGGGCTTACCGGCTTTCGCCCGTCCATTCCCCTGAACGACATTGTGGACGGCGTGATCGCCTACTTCCGCGATCGACAGGAAGCAGGCAAGGCCAAGAGCGTCACGGCCGGCGCCGCCGAAGGCCGCGCGGTGGCTGGACTATCCGCGGATTGAAAAGTAACTTGGGAATTAACTTGGGAACGATGAGCACCACGCCAACCACAAACCAGGCCGCGACTGCCACCCCCCGGTTGGTTGCGGGCGCCTCTGTCCCGCTCCGGGACGCTGCCGAAAGAAATCACACCAGCACCACGCTCTCGATTATCGTCCCCGCCTACAACGAACAATATCTGATCGAGGCGAGCCTGCAGTCATTGGCTGTCTTGGACGAATCGCCCCGTTTGCAGCGCATTAACGTAATCGTCGTGGACGATTGCTCGAGCGACGGCACCGCCGAAGCGATTCGCCGCTTTCAAGCGCAGCTGCCATCCAGCCAGGATTTCAAGAAATTCAATTGGATCTTTCTACGGCACGACCGGAACATGGGAAAGGGCGCGGCCATTCGCAGCGCGCTGCCGCACGTGGATACGCATCTGATGGTGATCCACGACGCCGACCTGGAATATCATCCGCGCGACCTGCTGCAGATGCTCGATTTGTTCCTTTACGAAGACGCGGACGCCGTATTCGGCTCGCGCTTCATGCCCGGCGGCTACAAGCGCGCGCTTTTTTTCCGGCACGCGCTCGGTAATAAATTCCTCACCTTACTCTGCGATCTCGTCTGCGATCTGAATCTCACGGACATGGAAACCTGCTACAAAATGATGCGCGCGGATTTGATCAAGAGCATTCCGCTGCAAAGCTCCACCTTCGACCTCGAGCCCGAGCTGGCCATCAAGCTGGCCAAGCGCGGCAGCCGCATTTTTGAAGTGCCCATCAGCTACTCCGGCAGAACCTACGCCGAAGGCAAGAAGATCAATTGGAAAGATGGCGTGCGCGCGCTGTGGGCCATTTTCCGTTATGCGGCGTCCGATAAGATTTACGCCGCGGACGGGCACGGCTCGGAAATCCTGCTGCGCCTGAACCGCGCGCCGCGTTTCTCGCGCTGGATGGCAGACGTGATCCGGCCCTACGTCGGAAGTCGCGTGCTGGAAATCGGAGCGGGCATCGGCAACCTGACGCTGCATCTGGTTCCGCGCAAGGCCTATTGGGCCACGGACCTCAATCCCGAATACCTCGGCACCCTCGAAAGGCTGCGCACGAATCGCCCTTACCTGCGCATCGCCCGCGTGGATGCTACGGATGCGAGCTCGTTCCCAGCCGAACAATCCTTTGACACCGTGATTTTCCTGAATGTGCTGGAACATCTCGCCGATGATTCCGGCGCGTTACGCAACGTTTACGCCGCGCTGGAAAACGGCGGCACCGCCGTGGTGCTGGTTCCCAGCGGCCCCAAGCTCTTCGGCACGCTGGACGTAGTGCTCGGCCATTGCCGGCGCTACACCGAAGAGCAGCTCATCGCCGTGGGCCAAGCCGCGGGTTTTCAATTCGAGCGCGCCATTAAATTCAACCGCACCGGCGTAATCGCCTGGTGGCTGAACGGAAAAATCCTGCGCCGCACCACCTTCGGCATGGCGCAAATTCGATTATTGAACTTGCTGACGCCGGTTTTCCGCGTGCTCGATCCGTGGCTCCCGCTTCCGCCTCTTTCGCTGATCGCGATATTCCGGAAAGCAGATGGCTCCGCGGCGCAGCCGGAGCTCGCGAATGGCTATGCCCCCGCTGCGCATCGCGAGCCGTAGCGCAGGTGTCGCACGCAGGGACCACAAATTCAGCATGCTGCGCGCTAGACCGAGGAAACGCACTCTAATTTGTTCACGAATCGCAAATACGAAAAGATTCTGGCGCTTATTTTCGTCTGCACGCTTCCCTTGGTCAATCCCTGGGTGCGCGGCGACGGCGTAGGCTACTACGCCTACGCGCGCGCGCTATTAATCGAACACCATCTCGATTTTCGCCAGGACTGGCTGCACGCCAATTCCAGTTTTCGCATGGGACGTGTGGACGACCAGGATCGCATCCTGCCCGCGGAATTCACCTCCACCGGCCATCTGGATAATCATTTCTCGATTGGCCCAGCAATTCTCTGGACCCCGTTCCTGCTCGCGGCTCAAGCGGCCGTCAAAATCAATCACCTGCTGGGCGGGCACATTCTTGCCGACGGATTTTCGTATCCGTACATCTTCGCCATAGCCCTGGGCACCGCCTGCTACGGATTCCTAGGCCTCTGGCTTTCGTTTGAAATTGCCAGGAAATATTTTCCCGAGCGTTGGGCGTTTCTGGGAACTCTGGGCATTTGGTTTGCGAGTTCCTTGCCGGTCTATATGTACTTCAATCCTTCGTGGTCTCATGCGCATTCCGCATTCATGGTGGCGCTGTTCTTCTGGTATTGGGACCGCACCCGCGCGGACCGCACCTGGACGCAATGGCTGGTCCTTGGCTTGATCTCCGGCCTGATGATGGACGTTTACTACGTCTGCGCGGTCCTGCTGCTGGTGCCTCTCGCCGAATCTCTGACCGGCTATTGGCAAGGAATCCAGGCGCGGCAAATGCAGCAGGTGGCGCGCCTGTTCTTCCAGAACGCTCTCTTCGCGTTGCTAGCATTTCTGGCGTTCCTGCCCACCCTGATCGTGAAAAAAATCATTTACGGCGGCTATCTGGATTTCGGGTACCACGAGCACTGGGCTCTGGCTTCGCCGGCGCTACTGCGCGTGTGTTTTTCCTCAGACCATGGCCTCTTCAGCTGGACGCCGGTAATTCTGTTTGCGGTCCTTGGACTGGTATTGCTGCAAAAACAAGATCGCGCATTGAGTTTGTACTCGCTGCTTGCATTCGTCATCTATCTCTACGCGATCGGCTGCTACGAAAATTGGGCCGGAATATCTTCCTTTGGCAATCGCTTTTTCGTCGCGCTCACGCCGCTATTCATTTTGGGCCTCGCTTCGCTTTTCGACTGGCTCGCCGCTGCCTGGCAGGAGCGGCGCGCCGCAATTCTGGCCGTATCCCTCACCGTGGTGCTGATCATCTGGAATATGGGTCTGGTCTTTCAGTGGGGCATGCATCTGATACCGGCCCGCGGACCGATTTCCTGGCACGATGCCGCCTACAATCAGGTTGCCGTGGTTCCGGTGCAGGCCGCGCGCACGCTTGAATCCTATCTCACCGGGCGGAAACAATTGATGTGGCGCATCGAACAGCAGGATGTGGACAGCCTCAAATCTACCAGGCCATCCGCCGCTGCCGGGCCATCGCAATGAACGCAGCCACGCACTCCGCGGCGCTCGCGCGTCCACCTGTTCCGGTGATGCGCATCACGCCGCCCACTCGCTGGTGGGTGATACCCTTCGCCGAACTGTGGGAATTTCGCGAACTGGTTTATTTTTTCGTCTGGCGCGATGTGAAAATCCGTTACAAGCAAACCGCCATCGGCGCCGCCTGGGCCGTGCTCCAGCCCCTGTTGATGATGCTCGTGTTCAGCCTGTTTTTCGGCAAGCTCGGCAATCTCGGCTCCCATGGCCTGCCTTATCCCATTTTTTATTACAGCGCGCTGCTGCCCTGGATGTATTTCGCCGGCGCGCTGCAGAATTCCACCAACGCCATCGTCGAAAATCAGCGCCTCATCACCAAGGTTTATTTCCCCCGTCTGGCTTTGCCGCTTTCTTCCGTGCTCTCTGGCCTCGTGGACTTCGGCGTCTCATTTCTAATGTTCGTCGTGCTCATGATCTACTACGGAATTCGCCCCACGGCCGCGATATCCTGGTTTCCTGCAATCCTGTTGCTCGCCATCCTGTTGGCCCTGGGCGTGGGCCTGTGGCTTTCCGCGATGAACGCCATCTATCGCGACGTGCGCTACGTCCTGCCGTTCCTGGTGCAATTCTGGCTCTTCGCTTCGCCAGTCGTCTATCCCAGCTCGCGCGTGCCGGAAAAGTGGCGCTGGCTCTACGGGCTGAATCCCATGGCGGGAGTCATCGAAGGCTTTCGCTGGTCGCTCACCGGACGCGGCACTCCGCCCGGACATCTGCTGCTGATTTCCTCGGCGATGGTGGCGATCGTACTCTTGAGCGGCGTGGCCTATTTTCAGAAAATGGAAACAACCATGGCGGACGTGGCCTAGAACATGACTGAATCGGTCATTCACGTCGCAGGCCTCGGCAAGCGCTACCGCGTCGGCGAACGCGAGCGCTATTTCGCGCTGCGCGATGTAATCACGCGCGCCTTCACTGCGCCCTTCCGGCGCAATGGCGCCGGCAAACCCAAAGATTATCTCTGGGCGCTGCGCGACGTCTCCCTCGACGTGAAGCAGGGCGAAGTGGTCGGCCTGATCGGCCGCAACGGCGCCGGAAAGACCACGCTGTTGAAGCTGCTCTCGCGCATCACCCGCCCCACCACCGGGTTCGCCGAAATTCACGGCCGCGTCGGCAGCCTGCTGGAGGTAGGCACAGGGTTTCATCCCGAATTGACCGGCCGCGAAAATATCTACCTCAGCGGCGCGATCCTCGGCATGCGCAAGCGCGAAATCGAACAGAAGAAGGACGCGATCGTGGCCTTCGCCGAAGTCGAGCGTTTCCTCGATACTCCGTTGAAGCACTACAGCACAGGAATGCAGATGCGCCTGGCCTTTGCCGTCGCCGCCCACCTGGAGCCGGAAATCCTGCTCGTGGACGAAGTTCTCGCCGTCGGCGATATCGAATTCCAGAAAAAATGCCTCGGCAAAATGCAGGACATCTCCCGAAGCGGCCGCACCATCGTCTTCGTCAGCCACCAGATGGGCCAGATCCGCCGCCTCTGCGAGCGCGTCCTCTGGATCGATGGCGGCCAGATCCGCGAGCAAGGCCCCACCGGAAAAGTGATCGCCGCTTACGAAGATGCTGCGTTGCGCGCGGCGCAGAACACCGGCCGCGAAAATGTCGCGGGCGTTTTTCTGGCGTGGGAGCTTGGCGGCGGCGGCAACATCCTGCAGGACGGCTTGCGCGAAGTCCGCTTCACTTTTCTGGTCAATCTCCGCGAACCGGTTCGCCGCGGCCATTTTGGATTGCACATTTACAACGACGCCTCGGCCCTGATCGCCAGCTGGGGTTTCGACGATCTGCTTGTCGAGCCCGGCGTGCAGCAGATCGAAATCACCGTGCCCTGTTTGCCGCTTCGCCCGGGGAGTTATTCGATCCTGTCTTCCCTTTTCAATGGCGGGAATAATTTAACCGGTGGCCACCTGCTGGAGGCCTGGAACGCCGTTCCCTTTCTCGCGATTGATACTATCCCTCTGGCGCACAAGCAGGAAGCTTGGGCGGGAATCACTAACATTCCGGCGAGTCTTAAAGTCACGGCGCGCCAGCAAGTGAGCCGGGCATGAACCAGGCGGCCAATCGCGCCGTGGCGGCATCCGCATCATCCGTGAGCCCGCATACGGCCCGCCTGTGCCCCGCCTGCGGCCGGCCCGTGGAATCGGCGCCGCTCGAACGCTCGCGCGATGCTGCGCTGTACGCCTGCGCGGCTTGCGATTTGCAGTTTTGGCATCCCGCGAAGATGCCGGACGCTTCCTGGTATGAAGCCATGTACCAGGGGCGCGACAGCACCGCCATGCCGCTGGAACCCGGCCATCTTTTTTTTCTCGCCGATCCGCTGGCTCCCAAACAAGGCCGCCTGCTCGACATCGGCTGCGGCGTCGGAAATTTTCTTGCCGCGGCGCGCGACGCCGGCTTCGCTGTCACCGGAATCGAGCCCAACCAGAACGCAGTTCGTTTTGCGAAAGAACATTACGGCCTGCGCGATGTCTTCGCTGCTGTCCCGGCAGTCCTCCAGAAAACGCGCCCACTCGAAAAATTCGATACCGTGACCTTCTTCGAGGTTCTCGAGCACCAGGATAATCCCCAGGCGTTCCTGGATACCGCCAAGTCATTCTTGAAAGACGATGGCTTAATCGCTCTCAGCGTCCCCAATCGCAACCGCTGGCAAATTGGCAGCGACCCGCTGGATTATCCGCCCAACCATCTGACCCGCTGGAGCCCCGCCGCTCTGCGAAACTTTATTGAAAGCAATGGCTTCCAGGTGCTCTCGATTCGCGAGCAGCCGTTGACCGTTCGCCGCGCCGCGCAGATGCTCAGCACCATGTTTCGCAGCGGCCTGATTGCGGGGGCGACAGGCGAGCGCCCGCCGGCTTTCTCCGACTTGGCCCAAATGCCTCTCGATGAACTACAGCGAACCGTGAACCGCCTGAAGGCAGATAAGCGCCAAACCATTGCGGCGCGCCTGGCGGCTGGGAAGCTGCGCGCCATGCTGCCCTTCGCGGCGCTGCTGTTGCCTTATTTCCGCTGGCGAGGACGCACCGGTCTCTATTTATATTGTCTGGCGCGGCGACGCCGGCCATGAGCGCTCCTCCCACCGTATCCGCCATCATCGTGAATTGGAATGGCGCCGCGCACCTGCGCATTTGCTTGCCCAGTCTGCTCGCCCAGTCCTACCAGCCGCTGGAAATCATCGTTGTGGACAACGCTTCTTCCGATGATTCGCTGGACGTGGCTAGGCAGTTCGGCGTCCGCGCGCTGCCCCTGGATCGCAATACCGGCCTCGCATGGGCGCTCAACCGCGGCACTGCAGCCGCCACCGGCGATTTTTTCCTCTTCGTCAATAACGACATGCGCTTTGACGAGCACTTCGTCGCCGCCCTCATTGCTCCCTTGCTGCGGGACCAGGAGATTTTTGCCACCGACGGAACGCAATACGACTGGGACGGCAAGATTCTAGGGCACGCCGCCTCGCGGCTCACAAGAAACCGCCAGCAACACCACACCGCCATCGAAATTGTGCCGGGCCTATATTTCTACGAGCAGCCCGAAGCAGAAATCGTTCCCGCATTCATGGCTTCCTGCGCCAGCATGCTCGCGCGGCGCTCCCATTTCGAAAAGCTGCGTGGCTTCGATGAAAGACTGCCCTTCGGTTACGAGGACGTGGAGATTTGCTGGCGCGCCTGGCTTTCCGGTTGCAAGATCGTGTACGTTCCCAATGCAATTTGTTGGCATCGCGTGGGCGCTTCTTACCAGTCGGAAGCAGGCTTAAGCGTGCACTCCGCAGGCGTGCTGAAGGGCCGATTGGCGCTGGCCACCAAGCTGCTCCACCCGCGCGGCGTCGTCGTGGTGGCAACTCG
>Ga0209038_10000515_pt1 | contig 11848 bp, 12 predicted proteins | sample BogFormECP03_OM3_FD_188237 | JGI IMG/M metagenome (GOLD analysis project Ga0209038, IMG submission 188237) | Bog forest soil microbial communities from Calvert Island, British Columbia, Canada - ECP03_OM3 (SPAdes) (version 2) | ecosystem: Environmental > Aquatic > Freshwater > Wetlands > Bog ...
GCGACCGCGTCTGTCGCCGTCCCGCCCTGGGTGCCGTATCCGGGCACGAGGATCGTCGCCGCCGGCATCAGTTCGCGCGCGCGCCGCGCCTCCACCGGATAAGTCGCGCCGACCACCGCGCCGACGGAGCTAAGCCCGCTGTCACCGACAAAGTCGCCACCCCATCCATTGACGCGCGCCGCAACCGATTCCCAGATCGGGCGATCGGGTGCGTTGCGATCCTGGAATTCCCCCGATGACGGGTTCGAGGTCTTAACCAGCACGAACACGCCGCGCCCGCTGCCCACCTTCGCGATAAACGGCATCAGCGCGTCGCTGCCCTGGTACGGATTGACGGTCACGGCGTCGCAATTGAAGTCGCCGTCGCCGAGAAACGCTTCGGCGTAAGCGGCCGACGTAGTGCCGATATCGCCGCGCTTCGCATCGGCGATCGTAATCAGGCCGAGTCGCCGCGCCGTCTTGACGACCTCGCAAAACGCGCGCATCCCGTCGATTCCGCGCGCTTCGTAGAACGCCAGCTGCGGCTTGACGGCGATCGCGGAACGCGCGCATGCCTCAACGATTTCGCAACAGAAGCGCGTGAGCGTATAGCCTTGCGGAATTCCCGGTGCGCCCGGCGCGTCGAGCTGAGGATCGATCCCGAGCACGACGACGCTGTCCTTGAGACGCGAGGCTTGTACAAGGCGATCGGCAAAATTCATGGCTACGCAGTATTGCATACCACGCCCCGTGGGTCACATCGGGCGTTGCGTTTTCGCGTCCGCCGCGAGCATCCTTTGGTCGACAAAAAAGAACAGAATTCGCAGCTAGGGAAATTGTCGCAGGATATTAAGCACAACATGGATTCACTGAAAAAAGAAAAAACATGAACAACCTGACTATCGTCACCAAGCTTCGATTCATGGCCGCGCTCGCGCCGGCAATTCTCTTGCTGGCGGCTGCGGTGATCGTGGGTGCGTTTCGCTTCTTCGGCGGACTGCCAGCCGAGCTCCATGAAAACGAGTACGCGGCGGCACGCGCGGCCCAGGGAATGGACAGCGCGCTTTACAAAATGGATTGGGGACGAACCCAGCCCGACGCTTCGCAAATCGTGATGGACCAGCAGCGCGGCTTCATCTCCGAGATCGAGATCGCACGCAACCACATCGGCAGTCGCGAGCAGGCTGAGCTCATCGAAAAAATCGCCAACGACGCGCGCCCTCTATTCGATGCACTGCGCACCGCATCGCCGAGCGACGACAGCCTCGAGCCCAAGCTCCGCGACCTGCAAGGCGCCGTCACGGATCTGATGAGCCTCGACGACGCGGCGCTGTTGGCGGTCGCGTCCGCGGCAGAATCGCAATCGCGCACGATGATCGCGATCACGATCGTGGCGCTGGTAGCAGTCCCATGGATCTGCTTCGCAGCGATCGTCAGCCTGTCGGGCAATCTATACAAAGAATTAAAAGAAATCCGCCGTCACGCAGAAGCGCTCTCAGAGCGCGAGTCCTCCGACGACACCAAGGCCGTCGACGAATCGCTCACCAAACTCGGCTTCCCAAAACCAAACCCGATGTTGGCGGAATAACTTCTATCGCTTCTTGCGCTTCGCAGCCTTTTTCGCCGCCGGCTTCGCGCCGCCATCAGGCAGCACGATGTCGAGGCTGCGCCAAAGGTACCACGCGGCCGCCGTTCGGTACGGACGCCATCGCTCGGCATGTTTCATCAGCCGCTTGCGATTCGGCCGTTGACGCATCCTGTAGTGCCGCCGGACCGCGTTCTGGACGCCGAGGTCGTCGGCCGGCATCACGTCGGGCCGGCCCAGGTTGAACATCAGGAACATTTCAGCGGTCCACCTGCCGATGCCTTTCACTTGCGTGAGATGCTCGACAATCTCGTCGTCGGTCATTCGATGAAATTTATGGAAGTCGAGCTTGCGGTCTCGAATGTGCTCGGCGAGATCCTTTATGTAGAGCGCTTTTTTTTCCGAGAGACCGACGGCGCGCAATTCGGCGTCGGTCTTGGCGAGTACCTGCTCCGGCGACGGGAATTCAACCTCGGGAAACAGCTTCACGAAGCGCCCGTAGATCGCGTTCGCGGCCGCGCCTGCCAGTTGCTGGAAAATTATCGCGCGCGCCAGCGCCTGGAAGCGTTCGCGCCGCGGCTGGATTCCGAGCGCACCGACCTCGGCGATGATCCGTGCGAGGACGGGGTCCGCCTTGCTAAGATGAATCCGCGCCTTGCGCGCGTATGAAACTCTGTCGGTCGCCATCGGCAAAACTCGTGGTTCGCCGAATCTTGCACGCCTGCTAATGTCGTTCAATCGCCACCACGAAGCAGCGAACCAATGAGCGAAGACAGCAGACTCCCGATGTGCCCCGAGAACCTCCACGAGGGGATGCGCCTCGGCCCGATTCAATACGTCGTCACGCCGGAGCGGGCGCGCGCATTTGCCGAAGCGGTCAAGGCCACGAATCCCGACTTCGTTCCCGGCGCGGACAATCCCGCCGCCGTCGTGTCGCCGACGATGCGCCTCGCGGACTACGCGCTCCTCATCGCCACTCATCTGAAAGGCGGTAAGGGCGGGGTTCACGCCAAGCACTGGTGCGAGTTTCACGAGCCGATGCACGTCGGGCAGGCGGTGAAGTGCGAGGGCAGGATCACCGCGACCTATCGCAAGCGCGGCAAGTTTTATTTCACGCTCGAATATGAATCACGCGACGCGGTCACCGACCAGTTGTTGATACGCCAGGCGATCACGTCGGTGCTGCTGAACGACAACGGAGAGATGCAATGAGTGCGACGCCCGCTGAGATTCGCATCGGCGCGGAGCTGGTGTCGGCGCCGTACCTGCTCGATGCGGCCGCGGCGAAGGCCTATCACGACGGCATCGAGCTGCCGGCCCGCCGCCGCCCGCGCGCCAACATCCACGACGACCAGGACGCCGCGCGCAAGGCGGGATTCACTGCGCCGATTGCGGGCGGCGAGCAGACTATCGCGATAGTCGCGCAATTCCTCGCCGACAAGTTCGGCCTGCGTTTCGTCCGCGGCGGACGCATCGAAGTATCGCTCACGAGGCCGGTGCTCTACGGCGACACTCTGACTTCTCACGCGAAAATCGTTTCGATCGACGCCGATCGCGCTCAGCTGGAGATTGACGTCGAGAATCAACGCGGCGAAAAAGTGCTGACCGGCACCGCCGCGGTCAGGACCAGCGACTCATGAGCGCCGGCTCGATTCCCAGCTCCAGCGACGCGCCGCGCGACGAGCTTCCCCCGGCTCGCGCAACACCGTTCTGGCGCAGGGCGATTCCGTACCTCGGAACGCTCGCAATCTTCGCGCTGATCTTCTGGCGCATACCGATTCGCAAAGTCGAGCACGCACTGTCGCAAGTGCCGATACTCGATTTCATCGCCGTGTTCATGCCGTATTCGCTGTTCTACTGCGCGATCGATTCGGCGTGCCTCACCTGGGTCGTGCGCCGCTTCAACGCGCCGATGCGCTATCGCGATATTCTGCCGATTCGCGCGAGCATGTACGTACTGGCGCTCATCAACACCAGCCTCGCGCAGGGCGGAGTCGCGTATTACCTGCATCGCAAGTCGGGCGTCAGCTTTCTGAGCGCGCTGAGCTCGGTGCTGTTCATCGCGATGCTCGAAATTTATCAGCTCTTCCTGTTCTCGACGGTCGGCGTGATCTTCTACACCCCAGCCGGGGCCGCGCAGATCAGGATCGTCGCGATTCTGCGCATCGTGTACATCGCGGCGTGGACACTGCTCGCCGCAGTGATGATTTTTTTCGCGATTGCGCGACGCAGCGCGCGGATTCGCAACTGGGTCGAGACCGGCAGAGCAGGCGCGCTACTCGCGACGTTCATGCAGGCGCGGCCGCTCGACTACCTGGTGGTGCTCTCGATCAAAGCGCCCACGTTCCTCGGGTCGATCGTCGCGCAGTACTACGCACTGACGCTATACGGAATCGCGATCCCGTTCGTGAAGCTGATGTTGTTTCTTCCGCTGGTGTTCCTGGCAGCCGCGCTGCCAATCGCAGTCGCGCACCTCGGCACCAGCCAGGCGGCGTGGCTGCTGTTCTTCTCGACCAACGCGACGCCGGTGAAAATTGTCGCGTACAGCCTCGCGGCGCAGCTGACCTTCATGCTGTGCAACGCACTGATAGGGCTGGTATTCCTGCCGCGAGCAAGCCGCGAGCTGACGCAGTTGCGGGCAGAACCTGCCAGCACTTCGGCTATCGTGTAAAGCTATCTCACACCGAGTACGGGAAAGCCTTCTCGCCGAGCAGCTTCAGCCAGTCTGGGTCCAGAAAAACCGGGATTCTTCGCCGCAGCGGCTCTGAATGACACAAAGAAAAGCCACGACGAATCGACTCACACGAGCGAGCACTCCCTTGGTCATTCAGCGGAGTCCTTCCTTTGTGTCATTCGAGCGAAGTCCTTCTTTGTGTCATTCGTGGAGTCCGCGGAGCGAAGAATCCCGGCTCCGAGTGACAAGCGCAAGGATGTCTGACCAGACGCTACTCCGGATGTGGCGACAGCCACACGTGCTCGAAGCGGGTTGGGCGCATCGGGTTGATCACATAGTCGTGCACCCACGGCTGACGGATTATGTACGTCACCGGGTAATACAGAAACACCCATGGCGCATCGGCGACGACGATTTTTTCGGCCTCGTCGTATAGCGCATAGCGCTTTTTCATGTCGGCAATCGGCTCGGCTTCGGCGAGCAGCGCCTCGACCGCCGGGTTGGAATAAAAGCTGTCGTTGTTGGAACCCCACTGCGCGCGTGACAACAGCGCGCCGAGAAAATTTTCCGGGTCGGGAAAATCAGCCTCCCATCCCTGCATGTAGGACTGCACCGTGTGCGGCTGGCGAATCGCCTCGAGAAACGGACCCCACGCGACCGGCTTCAGCGTCGCATGGATACCAAGCGGCGCCAGGTCCTGCTGAATCGATTCCGCCAGCATCAGCAGCGTCTGATCAGCGCGCAGCCATATTTCAAAATCGAAGCCGTGCGCAAGATGCGCTTCCTCGAGCAGCGCGCGCGCCCTTGCCGGATCGTAATCGTAGCCTTGCAGATCAGGATCGTAGCCGGGCAGGTTTGGCGGCATGACGCCGCGCGCGACGACACCGCGTCCGTTCAATATCGCGATCAGCTTGTGGCGATCGATCGCGTAACTCATCGCGCGACGCACGCGCACGTCGGTAAACGGCCACATCTGGCAGTTCATGCCGAGGTAGCGCGTCGTGACCGTCGTCTTCGCCAGCGTCAACTCACGCAGCGCAGGGGTTTTCATGACGTAGGGGAACTCGGCCGGCGGAATGTCGACGACAGCGTCGATCTGCCCGGCGTCGAAGCGCAGCCATTGCAGCTCCTGGTTCACTCCCACCGCCTCGACGATCGCGTCGAGATGGGGCAGCGGTTGGTTGAAGTAGTAAGGGTTCCTTACCAGCACGAGGCGCTGCCCGCTCACCCACTCGCGCAGCATAAACGCGCCGCTGCCGACGACGTGGCGCGAAAAGTCGTCGCCCCATTTCTCCGCGATGTCGCGCGGGATAGCCGACGCAAACGGCATCGCGAGCTTGTGTGCGAAGATCGGGTCGGGTGCGCTCAAATGGAAAATGATGGTCGTGCGATCGGGCGTTTCGATGCCGCTCAGATGCGCCGAGCGATGCGCGACGAAATCCTCCGCCCCCACGATGCCGCGGTAGTACTCCATCCCTCGCGATCGCGTGGCGGGATTCAGCACCCGCTCGACGCCGTAGCGGAAATCCTCGCTGGTGACAGGACGGCCGTCGGAAAAGCGCGCGTCGCCGCGCATATGAAATGTAAATGTCGTCGCGTCGGGCGAGCTTTCCCAGCTGGTTGCAATATCGGGTTCTAGCTCGATGTTGCCGTCGCCATAGCGCACGAGCGTGTCGAAAATCGCCTGCTCGAAAGTCCATGACGCGGTGTCGTAACCGGCCGCCGGGTCCAGCGTCGGCACGTCGTCGACGTCAGCGAGCCGCAGCACCATCGCGTGCGGCGGCAAATTGAGCGGAGGCGGTCCGCCGCCGCATCCCGCGGCGAAAGCGAGCATGATCGCGGCCATCAGAATTCTTCGCCGCGTCATTGCGATCGCCTGCGCAAAAATCCGTAACCGAGAAGATTGAAACTGAGCACCGCCCAGAAGATCGCAAGACCGGGAAAGGTCGCGAGCCACGGCGCGGTGCGGAAATAGATTGTCGCCTCTTCGATCATGCGGCCCCAACTGGGCGTTGGCGGCGGTACGCCGAGGCCGAGGAAACTGAGCGCCGCGTCAAGCAGCAAAGTGTCGGAGGTTCGCAGCGCGGCCATCACGACGATGATCGGCAGCACGTTCGGCAGGATGTGCCTCGCAATCACGCGGCGCGAAGGTGCACCCAACGCCCCGGCGCCGACGACGAAGTCGCGCGTGGACATCGCGAGCGTCTCCGCCCGCACCACGCGCGCGATCGAGGTCCACGAAACGAGGCCGATGACTATGAAGATCGTGCGCAGGCTCGGCCCCAGTACCGCTACCAGGGCCATCGCCAGCAGCAGCGGCGGCAACGAGAGCATCAGGTCGGTGAAACGCATCAGGATGAAATCGACGGCGCCGCCGAAAAATCCCGAGCACAGTCCGATGGCGATGCCGATGGTCATGGTGACCGCCATCGCAGCGACGCCGACGGTGAGCGAGATTCGCGCGCCGAAGATGATACGCGAGAGCACGTCGCGGCCAAGCTCGTCGGTGCCCATCGGAAATTTGAGCGAGGGTGCGCCGGGATCGCCAAAGGTCGGCGCGACAACGATCGTCGGATCGTGCGGCGCCAGGATGGGCGCAAGGACCGCAACGATCACGAGCACGGTGACCATCGCGGCGCCAACGGTTTCGAGCGTGACGAAGCGGCGGATATTCATCCGGTCTCCGCCAGCCGAATGCGCGGATCGAGCCATGCGTAAAGCAGGTCCACCAGCAGGTTGGCGACGACAATCAGGAACGCCGAGAACAGCACCGTGCCCATGATAACCGGGATGTCGAGATTGAAGATCGCGTCCGCCGCCAGCCGCCCGATTCCCGGCCAATTGAAAACCGTCTCGGTCAGAACGACTCCCGACAGCAGCCCCGCGAGATCGAGTCCGGCCAGCGTAACCAGTGGCAGCAATGCGTTCGCCATCGCGTGCCGGAGCATCACGCGCGTGCGCGATAAGCCCTTGCCGCGCGCGGTGCGGACGTAGTCCTGATCGAACGCTTCGCACAGGCTTGTGTGCAGAACGCGCGAGTAGTAGCCGGCCGATCCCAGCGCGAGCGTGAGCGTCGGCAGGATCAAGCTGGTCGCGCCGCTGTAACCGCCAAGCGGGAAAGAGCGAATGGTTGCGGCTACGGCGATCAAAAGCATCGTGCCCAGCCAGAACACCGGAATCGACACCAGCGCCAGCGAAATGACGAGGAGCAGGTTGTCGGCCGCGCGCCCGCGATACGCGGCGGCTATCGCGCCCATCGCGATTCCGAGGATCAGCGACAGCGCCATCGCCGCGCTCGCGAGCAACGCCGTTGCGGGAAAGCGATCCACAATCATTCGCGTCACGCTCTCGCGGCGGATGTACGAACGTCCGAGGTCGCCGTGAACCGCGCGATCGAGATAGCGCACATACTGCACGTAGAGCGGCTGATCGAGACCCAGCTCGCTTCGGATCGACGCGAGCGTTTGGGGGTCGGCCTTCGCCCCAGCCATCGCAACCGCGGGATCGGCGGGAACGACGAATGCGATCGCGAACGTGATGATCGAAGTTCCGATGAGAACTGCGGCGCCGAAAACGATTCGCCGTACCAGGTAAGCAAGCATCGTTCAGCCCGCGACCATTCCGCGTGCGGCAAGTACGCGGCGGAGCTGATAATCGGCGCGCGCGCGATGTCGGTTCGCGGCGTGAGTGTCCTCAGTGGAGACGAGTGCGGCACGAACCTCGGGCGCCAGCGTCGCGATCGCCGCCGACATTTCTGCAAGTAACTGTTCTTCTTCGGGGCGGTTCGACGCGGCCGATTTGAGCGCGCGATAGTGCGCCAGAAATGCGGCGAGCGATGAGTACGCGGGATTTTTCACGCGAACAAGGTTAGCCTGCCGCTGCACCGAGTGGCGAGATCGCCAGTCCGATCAGATAGCCGGCGGCAGCCGCGCTCATCGCGATCACAAGAAAGCGCATCCCCGAACGCCAGCGATCGCCGCGATGCGCCAGCCAGCCCTCGAAATATCCCACGCCGAACAACGTGAGCGCGGTTGCGCCGAGCGCGCCGCCGAGGTCGTAGCGCGGAACCGTGATCAGCATGTACGGCAGCAACGGCACGACCGCGCCGACTAGAAATGCAATTCCCATCACGAGCCCATCAAGTGCGGGCTTGCTCGTCATTGGGCCGCCGAGCCCGAACATCTTGGCCTCTGCCGTCGATGTAAGAACCTTGGGTGCGGTGCTCAGTAACCGGACAACGCGATAGGCAACCTCGCGACTGAGACCCTCCTTGGTGAGCTCGTCGAGCAATCCTTCCTGCACGGTGTACGGCTTTTCGGCAGCGTCGGCGCGTACGAGATCGAGCTCGGCGCGCAGGACCTCCTTTTCCGCACGTGCGCCCAAGTAGGCTCCTGCAGCCATCGAGAGCGCGCCAGCGGCCGTCGACGCAAGCGCCGCGAGTGCGACCTGCGAATGCTGCGAGACGGCGCCGCTCAGCCCGCACAGCACGCCGGCGGTAGTCAGTACGCCGTCCTGCACACCGAAAACAATTTCGCGGATGCTCGAGAGCCGCTCGAAGAGCTGCCTTTTTTTCGCCGGATCGACTGAGGCCAAGCTTCGCCTAGAACTTGCCGTCGGTAGGTCCGAACTCGACGCCCGGCTTCCAATCGGCGGGGCAGAGCTGCCCGGTTCGGATCGCGCGCACGATTCGAAGCGTCTCGCTGACGCTGCGTCCAACGTTCAGCGGGCATGAGGACGAGAACACTACATTCCGCTTGCGATTGAGAATGAACGTCGCCCGCAGCGCTACTTTTTCATCGTCGTCGAAAACGCCGTACGCGCGCACGAGGTCGCCGTCGGGATCGGCCAGCAGCGGGTAGGCGACGCCGCCAAGCTCGCGCGCCCATCGCAGATGGCTGTCCACGTTGTCGATACTGACGCCGATGACGGCGGTCGCCTCGTCGATGAAATCCTTCAGCGCCTTGTTGAAGCCGGCGACTTCAGTCGGACAGATAAATGAAAAATCGCGCGGATAGAAAAAAATTAGAACCAGCTCAGTCGAAATCTTCGCGAGACTGCAACGAGCCACGCGTCCGTCAAGCGCGCATTCGAGATCGAATGGTGGAGCGGGATCGCCAGGCTTCAGCATTACGGTAACTGCAAAACCTACTGAATCTCGAAGATTAGAGAAACCGTCGCCGGCACCGTCACGTCGCCGGGTTCAACCGGCGTAGAGACCGCCGTCGCCGACGCAAACACCGCCCGGTTCATCCGCATCGGAACCGGCCGCTGCTCCGATATTGTCGTCGCCTTCAGCACCTTGCCGAGCTTGACGTCGAGGGCCGCCGCGAGCGCCTCGGCCTGCGCCCGCGCGTCGCGAGTTGCGATCGCGATCGCTTCGCCACGCGCCTTGGTGTCGTCCTTGACGCTGAAATTCAGCGAGTTGACGCGATTCGCGCCGGCCGCAATCGCAGCGTCGATGAGCGCGCCGGCGAGATCCTGCGCGCCGGTATGCACCATCACCGAATTCTGCGCCGTGTAGCCGACGATCTTCGGCGTCTCGCTCGTCGCCCGCTGGTCGTACTCGGGATTCAGCGAATAGCCGCCGGTCGTAATCTTGCCCTTGTCGCCGAGTTTGGATTTGAGCGCGTCGATCACTTTCGCAGCGAGCGCTGCGTTGCTGCCGGCCGCTTGCTCTGCCGTCTTCGCGCGAGTCTCGATCGCTAGATCCAAATCGGCAGTGTCCGGCGAGGTGCGCGTCTCGCCGCTGCCGTCGACTTCGATCGTGCGCACGGCGAAATTATTCGAATCGCTTTGCGCCGACGCGAAGACGGGAACCATGATCGCAAGCGCGAGGCCGGCGGCGGCCGCTCGGAATCTCAGCTGCATGACTTTCACCTCAAGCTCGCTCCGGACTAAGTTGATTCCAGTGCAGTTTATCCGGAGACTGTATCAATTGACGATAATCACAATCCGCCCGCAAGACGAATGGCGAAAGAACCAGCAAAACAAAACGACAAGAAGGTAACTCCACGGAGCGAGGACTTCGCCGCGTGGTACAACGACATCTGCCTGCGCGCCGAGTTGGCCGACTACTCGCCGGTGCGCGGATGCATCGTGTTTCGTCCCGACGGTTTTGCGATTTGGGAGGCGCTGCGCGACGAGCTCGACAAGCGCATCAAGAAGACCGGCGCGCGCAACGCGTACTTCCCGCTGTTTATCCCGCAGAGCTTTCTGCAAAAAGAGGCGCAGCACGTCGAGGGCTTCGCGCCCGAGCTTGCCGTCGTCACTCACGGCGGCGGCAAGGAGCTCGAGGAGCCGCTGATTGTGCGGCCCACGTCCGAGACGATCATCAACCACATGTTCGCGCAGTGGATCCGATCGCATCGCGACTTGCCGATGATGGTCAATCAATGGTGCAACGTCGTGCGATGGGAGATGCGCACGCGCTTGTTCCTGCGCACCGCGGAATTTCTCTGGCAGGAAGGGCACACGGCACACGCCACGGCCGAGGAAGCGCAAAGCGAAACGCTCGGGATGCTCGAAGTGTATCGCCAGTTCGTCGAGGAGTTCCTCGCGATTCCGTTGATCGTCGGACGCAAGAGCGCGGCCGAGCGATTCCCGGGCGCCGTCGAGACCTATTCGATCGAAGGCCTGATGGGCGACGGACGCGCACTGCAATGCGGCACGTCGCATTTTCTCGGACAGAACTTCGCCAAGCCGTTCGAGATCCGCTACCTCGACGATCAAAACCAGATGCAGTTCGTGTGGCAGACGAGTTGGGGCGTATCGACTCGCCTGCTCGGCGCGATCGTGATGGCGCACGGCGACGACCAGGGACTGCGCTTGCCGCCGACGGTCGCTTCGACTCAGGCGGTCATCGTGCCGATTTTCCGCAAACCCGAAGAAGGCGCGACCGTGCTGGCCGCAGCGCGCGCGGCACTGCAAACGCTCACCCAGGCTGGCATCCGCGCGCGTATCGACGAGCGCGAGGGCATGACACCGGGGTTCAAGTTCAACGATTGGGAGATGCGCGGCGTGCCGGTGAGGATCGAGATCGGCCCGCGTGACGTCGCGTCGGGCGAAGCGGTGCTTGCGCGGCGTGACAAGTCGGGGCCCGAGGCGAAGAGCAAAGCGTCGCTCGCAACGATCGCAAGTACGGTCAGCGCGCTGCTCGGCGAAATTCAGACAAGTCTATACGCGCAGGCGAAAGCCGCGATGGTCGCGAATACGCGGCGGTTCGACGACTACGCCGCATTTCGCAAGCACATGGAAGGCGAGGGCGGCGGCGGATTCGCCGACGTCTTCTGGTGCGGCAATCCAGTGTGCGAGACGCGCATCCGCGAAGAAACCAAGGCGACCTGCCGCGCGATTCCGCTTACCAATGACGGCGTCGCAGGCAAGTGCCTGGTATGCGGCGAACCTGCGCCGGAGCGGGCCTACTTCGCCAAATCGTATTAAGCCGTTCTATCTATAGAACGAGTTGGATTTGGAAAGCGAAAAAGGCAATCCCGGTTCAGCTGAAATGGGCGGACACGTAGCTGTCGTGCTTTACGTATTGGCGATGGCAGCCGTCATAGTCGCTGTAGATTTCGTGTTCTTCAGAAACCGATTCTGGGAACGGCTGACAG
>Ga0209038_10000518_pt1 | contig 11811 bp, 9 predicted proteins | sample BogFormECP03_OM3_FD_188237 | JGI IMG/M metagenome (GOLD analysis project Ga0209038, IMG submission 188237) | Bog forest soil microbial communities from Calvert Island, British Columbia, Canada - ECP03_OM3 (SPAdes) (version 2) | ecosystem: Environmental > Aquatic > Freshwater > Wetlands > Bog ...
ATCAAGTCTACGTTCACGCGCTCCCCAAAGTAGATCCGTCGCGCAATCCGCAAATCGTTAAACACGGTCCACGGCTGGAATCCGGCATTCCGGCCTAACGTGCCGTCCAGAAACAGCAGCGCGTTCGGCGAAGCTAGTTGCGCGGGCGTGAGGTCGGCAAAACAAACCTCCTGAAGATAGCCGCTCGGCGAATACTTGGAAGCAACCGTGGGATATCCGCAGGCATTCGTTGGAGTCCCAGCAGCAACCACATTCGGACGGCTGCCGCTCGGATCAAATTGAAAATTGTCGCTGGTTCCCGTCAGGATATTGAAAGGCCGTCCGGAGCCCACTTCAAGAATCGGCGCGACCGTCCAGTTGCTGAAAAACTTATCGAAGAAACTGTCGCCGCCAAGCTTGCCGCTTTGATACACGCCGCTGAAAACAAAACTATGACGCTGATCAAACAATGAATTGGATCGCTCCAGCTGAGGATAGTAGCTATCCTGCGGCGCCAGCGGTGACTGTAAATCGGTTGAATCGTCAATCGAATGCGACCAGGTGTAAGAGGCCAGGAATTGATAGTGCCGCAAAAACCTTTTGCGTAAATTCGCTGTGAACCCGTTGTAATTCGAGCTTCCACTCGAATAATTCGCATCCATATCGCTGAAGGGCACGCAATTCGCCAGGCCAGAAACGCCCGGGTTGCAGCCCGTGTTCAGCCCGTTTGCCGCCAAATCCGCCAACGCCGGTTGGATGCACGGCGTAAACGCGCCGCCCGCCAGCGACGGGTTAAGTCCCGAAGGCCGAAAGAAGCTCACTAATGCCGGCGGAACGAAATACGGAAGCTTCGATCCAGGAATCGGGTTCGCGCCGCAGGACGCCACGGAAAGCGGGCTGTCTGTCGACGAAGCCGCCCCTGCTGCCACAGCCGCCTGCCAGTTTGCTGTCAGCAAATCACCGCGCGCCGTGTTGGCATTGATCGGGCGATTGAGATGTCGTCCGCCGTTCCAGTTATAAGCCAGGCTCAAGGCAAAGCCGCCGCCTAAATCGTGTTCCACGGTAAAGTTCGCCTGCTGCGAATACGCGTATACGAAGCCCTTGCCTTGCGGATAACCGAATGGCTGCGATACTAGCGGCACCCCATTGGTGAGGTAACCCTGATTGATAAACAGCGAGTTGGGATAGAACGAATTAAACCGCTGCTGGTCTCCCTGATACCCGAACGCCGACACCGCCGCGGGGAAACACGTCCCCGCAATGCCCTGGAAAATGTTGTTTGCCGTCATGCTGAGTGGCGGAGCGGCAGGATTGCATCCCGGCGTACCGCCAAAAAACAACAACTGGCCACTCTTGGATCCGTCGGAAGCATCGCCCAGGAAATACAAACCGAGGAGAGGATGGTCATAAAAGATGCCAAAATTTGATCGGATCACGGTTTTCCCGTCGCCCTTTGGATCCCAAGCCACGCCAATCCGCGGTTGGATCATATGCGTATCGGTTTGAATGCCCTTCTGCAGGCCGAGTTGATTGTAGGCAGACAAGGCAAGAGCGTCCGGGGCTGAGAACTGCGGCGGGAATTCAATGTCATAACGCAGGCCATAGTTGAAGGTCAGGTTCGGCGAGAATCGCCAGGAATCCTGCCAGTACACGCCCAGAGGTTTGTTCGTGAAAGAGTCCTTCGGATTGCCAATCCCCTGAATGAAATCCTGCGGAATGCCCAGGCCGTAAGCTTGTACCGGCGAGAAGCTGGGGAAAGGCGCTGGAAAAAGGCTGAGAGCGCCAAAATCATAAACGCCGCCATAGTTCACGGTGAAGGTGGCGGTGGTCGGAATGTAATTGAAGTCCACCCCAAATTTCGTATCATGCCTTCCCATCGTCCAGGAGAAGTTGTCGGTGAACTGGTAACGCTGCTCTACCCGGTCAATGTAGGAGTACGGTTCGCGCCCGAAAAAAGCATACCCGGGAATATCTACCGCGACGTCGCCTCCCCCGGGCGCGCTTGAATAGTTGTAGAGCAGCCCGCGTCGTGCGTATTGGAAGCGAAATTCATTCACCTTATTGTTGCCGATTGTCCACGTATCCTGGGCCACACCCGCGACGTCCCGATAAGTCTGCAGCGAAGTTCGCGAGTACGAATTCTGTCCGAATACCTGGTTTTCTCCATTCACTTCGATGCCAGTGACCGTGCTGGGACTGACGTTGGCCCGTAGCATGAGCCGATTGTTGCTACTGATATTGTGATCGAGACGCAACGAATACAGGCTGGTTCCTTCGAAAACCGGGAAGTTTCCCACCTGCGCACCCAGCGTCTGGAACGAAGCCGGCAACCCCGCGCAAACCGGTGCGAAGCCTCCGGCTATCCCGAACGCCGGATTACACGTGGAAGGAAACTGCTGTAAGCCCGCAGGCACGAAAGCTGGCGGAAGCAAAGCAAACGAAGCTGGGTATTTCCCGTTGAGCGCGATGCCCGAAGCCGCACCCGCCATAAACGCATAAGTTTGTAGCGTCGGCAGCAACCCCGCCGGAACTACCGGTATAAAGCTTTGTAAAAATACCGCCTGCTGCGGCGTTGCTTGGATATCGAAAGTCCCCGCCGGAGCGCCGAAGAACGGAGACGCGTCAAACGGAACGAATCCAAAGTTGTCCTGCCCAATGCTAGAGAAGCCAGTCTCGTGCCGTCGTGTGATCTCGTAGGCAAAGTAAAAATATGTTTTGTCTTTCTTGATCGGTCCGCCAAACGCCGTTCCCGCTTGCACCCGCGTATAGGCCGGGTTTGGCGTAGTGCTGAAAGGATTGACCGCCTGAAAGTCGCGATCGCGCAGATAGCCGTACACATCGCCGTGAAAATCGTTCGATCCCGAGCGGGTGATGATATTGACCACGCCACCTGCGGCGCGTCCATACTCTGCGGCGTAACTGTTGGTGATGATCTGAAATTCCTGCACCGCTTCCTGCGAGACGGTGGAGCGCACCCCGTTGGTGGCGTTGTCGATGTAGTCCGCTCCGTCTACGTTGACCAGGTTCGAGCGCGCTCGTTGTCCGCTGATATTCAATCCCGAGGTGGGCGCCGCCCCCGTGGCCGGTGCATTGTCCCGCAGCACCTGCGAGTCCGTCAGCGCGAAGTTAATGTAGTTGCGGCCGTTGATGGGAAGGTTGTCGATGCTCTGCTGATTAATCGTGTCAGTGGTTGAAGTGCGGCCGGTTTCGATCAGTTCGGCCGCCGAACTGACATTGACCACTTCTTGCGTACCCGCCACCGCGACCGTAAGGGGCAAATCCGCCATCTGTCCAACTGTGACAACTACATTTTCAACCGTGATTTTCGCGAAGCCCGGAGCCTCGACGACAACCTGATAAGTGCCCGGAGGCAGCAAAAGTATGCCGTATTCGCCCTGGCTGTTTCCCGTCGCCGAACGCTCTACGCCCTTCGCCTGATCTCGCGCCGTAACCGTGGCATTCGTCACCACGCCGCCCTTTGGATCTCTCACCGTGACATGCAGGTTTCCGGTGGCGGCGCTTTGGGCAAAAGAGATCGCAGTTGACGCCAGCATCAGGATCATCAGCGAGACAAGCTTCTGCATCTTCATAAAATTTCTCCGTGGAGATAACTGACGAGGGAGACGCCCGGTTTTTGCGGGCAGAGGGCCACAGCCAGTCCGAATTCGCCGGCAGGCTTCAGGGCAAACATTGTTGAGAAAGCACGTTCGGCTGCTTTGTACATCAAGCCATAAGAAGAAAGCAAGCCGGATCACGCAGGAGCATCGGATTGGTTAAATCCACAGTGCTCGTGCGACTCGGTGATCGTGTGGGGCGGACCATCGTTCGACATCCGCGCGAAGCGCAGACTTCTTCTTAACCATTCCGCGTGATGCCGGCATTCTCTTGCGCCAGCGTTTTCAGTGCCCAAGCCATGCGCGGAGTGTTGTGAGCGACGCCAAAACGTCCGCGAGCATCGAGCAAAATCATGCCGCCGTGGCCATTCACCCGCGCCTCCAGATAGTTGATCGCTTCCGCCGCTACCCATTCGGGTAAACTGCCCGAGGCTACGCGGTCCGCTGCCCATTTTGCCAACACGAGCTTCATGATGGGCTCGCCCCATCCTGTCGTGGAAGCCGCCGCGGTTTTGTTGTCGGCGTAGCATCCGCATCCGATCAACGATGAATCGCCCAAGCGGCCGGGAGCCTTGTTGAGCGTGCCCCCAGTCGAAGTCGCAGCCGCGATGTCGGCCTTACCGTCGAGAGCAACCGCTCCTACAGTGTCGTGCGACAACGTTGCGGCAAACAGATCGGGCATTTCTTCCCCAGAATGCGCCTGAAACTCGCGTAAGCGTTCGACCTCGCGCGGAATGATCAGGTCTTCGTTCTTGCATAAGGCGATGCCGTGCTCAGCCGCAAATTGCTCCGCGCCTTGGGCAACGAAATACACGTGCGGACTCTCACTCAGAATTTTGCGTGCGGCGCGCACCGGGTTGCGTAAATGTTCCACGCAGCCCACGCCCCCGGCACGAAGAGTTGCGCCCTCCATAATCAAAGCATCGAGTTGCACTTTGCCATCTCGGTTAAGGAAGCTGCCGCGTCCTGCGTCAAAGGTCTCATCATCTTCCATGATCACGACTGCTTCCTCGACCGCGTCGAGAGAAGAGCCCCCTCGCTTCAGCACTTGCCAGCCAGCCGCCATGGCATTGCGCACGCCATTGAGATGAGCCTCGACCATGTCATCCGGAATGGCCCATGCACCGCCGTGGACGAGCAGAACTGGATCTATAGACAAGAGAAACCCTCCCCCGGAAAACGACCGATCAGTCTAACACTCGAGAGAAACACCGGAGGAAGCGTCAGCATCGGAAGGGTAGCGCAGACGCGGCGTTCGTGTCCTTTGTGGTTCTAGCATTTGAATTCTGTAAACTGCGAAGATGCGAAGATGCGCAAAGGAGGAATCCGTGGAGTCTGAGTGCCAGAGCTACATTGCTACATTCTCCCCCGATAACATTTGCTCGACGATTTCTGCCAACACCCGATAACCTTCAGGGTCAAGCGGCTCTCGCCTAGCTGCCTGGAACTTACCCGTTCGCTCTTTCTGATCGAGATAATAGACAACGTCGGGCAGGACACGGCCGACTTCGGCGCAAAGCGCGCGCAAATGCATCAAACCCTCCACATCCAGATCCGAAGACTGTAATTCCGATATCTCCCCGATCAGTTGCCTAAGCTCACTTTTCCAACGATCAAATTCAGTTTCATACTTCAGAAAGAACTCGGCATCGCCGACGATCAGTAGTTCCAGCGTTTTCAAATCCTCTGCTGTGAGGGGCTTTTTCGCTTTCAGTTCTGACAATAACGTCGCGATATTCATCTTTGCCTGAAAAGCTTCTCGCGCCTGAGACTGGAGCTCTCCGACCTGATCGGCCAGGGCCCCATAAATCTCGCTGGTTTCAAGCTGGCTGCTACGGGCCGCAAGCTCCAGTGTTTTCTGAATAGTTACGTTTAGCTGCGGGATGCTTCCCATGGATGAGCCTTTCTGATGCCCGATAGTCTAGCATTTGGACGTGAATTTAGCGGCTGGCCCAAATTGGGAAACTGCTACCGTGAACAATTTGCACGGATATTGATTGGTTGAGGAATAGGAAGTGCACAACCACGCACTTTCTTGTTGACTCTCATTATTTAGCTGTACTAATCTCTGGCGCACTCGGGTTGCCGCCACCAGCCCAGCTTTTGCGCTACTTCCACGTTTCTTCGTCGATTGTGCGCCACGTCAGCAAAATTTGCGTTGGGTAATCTCCGCGTTGAAAGTCAAGACGATTTCACTGGGGCTTGCTCCATGACTGGATGCAACTTCATACGCTATTGGTGTGTCTGAAGTTGCCCACCGAAAAACCCTTCAGCCGCCGCATTTTTTTGTGGCCCACCCTTACGGTGGTCTGCGCGACGGAAATCCCCCTGGGTATTTTGCGGGACACAGATCAAGGAGAAAGCAATGAGGACTCTACGAAACAGCTTGCAGGAAAGATTCGGAAAGAAGACAGCCAGTCTTGTTGCAGTTTCAACTATAGCTTCGCTGCTCCTGGCGGGAATCGCATTCGCTCAAACCGACCCCGGAGTTCAGAGCGGTAATCGCGGCACCGGCGCGACCATCATTACCAGAGACCCCAACGGCTTCCTGCCGTTTTTCCAGGACGGCCAGACCCGCTTCCAGGCTGTGGAGTCGGTTTCCGGCAACTCAGCCGGCAACAACGGCCTGGGGCCGCGATTCAACTCCAATCAGTGTAGTTCGTGCCACGCGCAACCTGCGGTGGGCGGGACGGGTACCGCCAACAATCCGCAGTTCGGGTTTGCCGGCAGCCCAATCGCCCCGAACGACTCAACCCCGTACTTCGTCACGGCCACCGGCCCAACTCGGGAGGCTCGGTTTCCATTCTTCTTTAATGCCAACGGCACGGTGAATACCAGCGCCCCGAATGGCGGAGTGGAGGATCTGTTCACAGTCAGCGGCCGCAGCGACGCTGGCAGTTGCAGTCTGCCGCAGCCCAGTTTTGCAGCCGCGGGCCAGGCGAACGACATCATCTTCCGCATCCCGACCCCGACATTCGGTGCGGGCCTGATCGAGAATCTGGACGATTCGACCTTGTTGATCAACCAGGCGAAAAACAGTAACAATAACCTCGGTATCTCCGGCACCTTCAATCACAACGGCAACGATGGCACGATCAGCCGTTTCGGCTGGAAGGCGCAGAACAAATCGCTGCACATCTTTTCCGGTGAGGCCTACAACGTAGAGATGGGCATCACCAACCTGCTGTTCACCCAGGATCGCCCGCTGCCTGGGGAGGACCAGCAACAAACCGGGCTGCCGTCGAACTGCCTGAATCTTTCCGCAACGGGTTATCCCGAAGACACGTCTAACCCAACGCAGACCTCAAACGCCGCGGTTCTCGATGACGTCTCGGCCTTTTCCAACTTCATGCGGTTCCTGGCTCCGCCTCCACCCGGTGGAGTGGTGCTGAATGGACAGCAGGTCCCCGCCGGTTCGATCTCCGCTGGGGGGCAATTATTTAGCGCAATCGGCTGCGCCACTTGCCACAACGCGACGCCAGGCACGACCCAAGTCTCGAACATGGTTCCGGCATTGAGCAATGCTCTTGTGCCTGCCTACTCTGATATCGAGATTCATCACATGGGCACGGGCCTGGCGGACAACGTGTCGCAGGGCGGCGCGGGCGGCGACCAATTCCGCACGGCTCCCCTGTGGGGATTGGGACAGCGGATTTTCCTCTTGCACGACGGTCGCACCACGAATCTAAACGCTGTTATCGCGGCGCACGCGAGCCATGGCAGCGAGGCCACTACCGTCGAGCAGAACTTCAGCAACCTCAGCCACAGCCAGCAGCAGGAGATTTTGGATTTCCTGCGCTCGCTGTAAGTGTTTTGGCGGACTCAGGCGAGACACGAAAAGTGTCTCGCCGGTCTGCAGGAAGTCCCGGCGCCTGCATCGGGGTTGGAGAAGCATGCATCGTAGATTCTTATGTCTTTTCGTTGCTTCCGTGTTGTCTTTCCCGGCGTTGGCGTGGGGGCAGAATCCCAAATCGCAGAACGCTTCCCAAAGCGGTGGTGACTTTTCCAACAGCGCCCAGCCTGTGACGAAAGTCCCGACCGGAGTCATCCTGATTAAGGGTGCCTGGTCAAGTGCCAGTGATTCGGTCACTCCCGTGCCCGAAGACGGCAGCGTGACCAACGATCTATTCCGCGACCCTTATTTCGGCGTGACCTACCGGTTGCCCAAGGATTGGATCGAGAAATACACGGGACCGCCTCCGTCGGAAAGCGGTCGCTACGTGCTGGCACAAATTAGCCCTTCGGACACTTTTAAAGGACCGGCTCGCGGAAGCATCCTGATCACAGCTGACGATATGTTCTTTACGACTCTTCCGGCGACCAATGCGCTCGAACTTGTGAATTACTCGAAAGACAATTTGCAGGCCGATTATAAGTTGGAACTACCGCCTACACCGGCCAAAATCGGCGGGCGTCCGTTTATGTTCTTTGCCTATTGGTCTCCCGTGGCACAGTTGCATTGGTATGTTCTGGCGACCGAAATCCGCTGCCACACGGTAAAAGTAGTGCTGAGCAGCCGGGACACGAAGCTGCTTGAGAGTTTGATGCTCGACCTCAACAAGATGGAATTGCCGCCGGAAGCCGCCCCAGCAGCGGGGACGGGGGGAGGCGATGTCCCAGTATGCATCAAGGATTACGCGCAGGGCGCAAACGTGATTGCGCGGATCGATCCAGTGTTCACCGAACACCGGTTCAATGCCGTTCCGGTTCGAATCATTATCGACAAAGAAGGCAAAGTGAAATACGTTCACTTCCTGAGCGCTTTTCCGGACCAGGCGAAGGCCATCACGGACGCTTTGAAACAATGGAAATTCAAGGCGTACTTGCAGGACCGCAAACCGGTCGAAGTCGAAACCGGCATTATGTTTGGGAAGGCGCCGCCTTCGACGACACCCTCGAACGTACATGCAGCAGTTGAATGATTCACGCTAAAGCGAGTGCATTGACATCGAAAAAAGCCACAACATCAGAGGCCGAAGCCGGATAAGAGTAAGTAATTTGATCTGTGAAAATCCGTGCAATCCGTGGCCTTGATTCTAGATTTTCGTCGGGACTAGCCAACGCTTTCGACGAGCGTCGCACCGCCCAATCAGCATACCGCCGCGCCTGGATCTCAGTAGTCGATCCCTTTTAGAAAGTCTCGCGTCTGTACATACTGATAGCGATTAGGATCGTTTTTGACAAGCGAGTCAGCGTATTGATTCCACACCGTAGCGTGGCCACCAGTGTTGTTGTCTTGCACCACGGTTTGGTCGAGCAGGTAGTTAGAAAAATTCTGGTTGCTTCTAGCCTGGCTATCCCATCGGGCTTCCACGCTCGCGTTGTGGGCGTCTTCGGCCGCGTGGGCGGCGTCGGCTTGGGCTTTGGCATTGGCGCCGATCTGTTTGATTCTCCCGATTTCGGCTTGCGTCTGCGCTTGAATCACAGCACCGTTCAGGCGCCAGCTGCTGGCAATGGCGCTGATTGTCGGCCACTCTTGATCCGCAAGTCGCTTGGGCAAGCTTCCCTGATTTACCGTGATCGCCCAAGTCCCACCTGTAATGGGACGGAGCGCCGAGACCAGAAGGCTCGAGGCCATGAGTCCTTTGCCGTCGTGCGAATCGATGTCGGCCGTTAGAAGGACCGAGTCAGTCTCGGTTTGTGATGTCGGCATCTTTTTCGAACTGGTGATGTTGATAGTGGGCATCGCGGCATGTTGCTTTTGATGAACCTGCTGAATCACGGCGAGAAATGCCTGCACCAGATCACCGCCAGAGGGATAGGCTGTATACATTCCAGGCAGGGGGCGGCCGCTCCGGAGCGACATCTGAGTTTGTGGACTCCTTGGATCGAGAATTGGGAAATACAATCCGAAATGAATCGATTCTGAATTGGGACCGACGGCATTCACTGTGCCTTTACCAGCGCTGGTGATTTGCCATCCCGGCGGCAATCCGATGCTGCCGCTGCCGTCGGGAAAAGGAGTCTGGCGTAGCGCAGGAACAGCGGCTTCCGCCGCCGAGCCTGATGCCTGCGTCGTGGCTGGCGACTTCGCAGATTCCGGGTGCCAAACCTCGTTCAGCTTTTTCAACATCGGGTTGGCAGTAGTCCCGAAGCGCTGTGCATCGTCATATACGATCGCACCGGCAGGTTGGGTTCCGCTCGGCATGGAAACGATGACCATGCCGGCGATGTGCTTTCCGCCCTGGCTCTTTGCCGTCACGGTGAAAAAGGTAGCCACGGAGTCTGTCCCCCCGGCCTGGAAGAACCTGCCGATCTGTGGACGCTCGCCGAAGCGACTGTGGATATCGCGGAGCACGGCTCCCATCGCACCTTGCATTGAACTCTGCCCGGTGACGGGACCATAGACAATCTCCCCGCCGCCGGGATTATCAATGGTCTTCAGGCTGTCTTGAGCATGGGCGGAGGCGCACAGTGAGAGTAAGACGAGCTGCGCGAAGATCTGGATTTGCAGGCGAGCCATTGCCATTCTCCTGAGTATTGGCGTTTTCAAACACGCGAAATTCGCGGTGAGTGGAACCGGGGAAGGGCTGCGCCCTAAGAGTATTCATTCAGTACGCGTTGTCAAGAGGTTTACTTGCTCGACGACAATAAATGCTGCAATTTGGAGGAGGCATCGAACAGTATCCGTTCTGCACGAGCTCTCTTGAAAGTGAGGCGAGTTGTTATAAAGTAAGGAAAAGGAGCTTTCCATGCAGAGACGCGCGCGCATTACGAGCAAGGGGCAGATTACCGTGCCGCGGGAGATCCGACGCCTTCTCAGCGTCCGCCCCGGCGACGGGTTGCTTTTTGAGACTGATGAGGCTGGAACTCGAGTTCGTCCTGCTAGAGCCGGAAGCCCTTTCGCCAAGTATCGCGGCATCGGGAATCCAGGCGTTTCCTCCGGCAAGAAAGCGATTGTGCAACGGATTCGTGAGTTGCGTGGCCAATGACCACGGTCGTGGACAGCAATGTAATCGTCGCACTTTGGGATCGCGACGATAATCTCAATGCAGCCGCACAAGCCGCCTTGGACGCGGGGCTCAACCGCGGCCGCCTGGTCGTACCCGCGCCTGTGTTTTCTGAATTGATGCTCTCCCCGGACGAACCGAGTCATTCCTGGATGCATTCTTTCAGGACACCGGTGTGCTCGTCGACTGGGCCCTCGACGAACGCGTCTGGATGATTGCAGGGACGTGCTTTCCAAAATTATGCCGGACGGCGCCGCAAACAACGCGGACCGGAGCCTCGCCGGATTCTGGCCGATTTCCTTATCGGTGCCTACGCCGAGTCCAGCGGTTTTCCGTTACTTACTCTCGATCAAGGTCTCTATCGCGCGGGTTTTCCGGAACTGAAAATAGTGCGAGTTTGAAATTCAGGCGAAAGCCCATCTTTACGCGGCTTGGCCTGGAGTCGCCACCGCCGCTCTATCTACTAATTCGGTTCGCGTCCAGGTGTAGCGGATTCGGTGGATTACCGTGATGGTGGAGAGCACGGCAATGATCCACAGGACCGGCGCCATGCGATTGAATAAGGCGCCAATGATGACCAGAACCAGACGCTCGGGGCGCTCCATGAAACCTACACGGCAGGAACCAATGAGCGATTCGGCGCGGGCGCGGGTGTAACTAACCATGATCGCGCTGATCATCACGATAGCGGTAAGCACGACGTAGAAAAAGCGATCGCCACGGGCATAAAAAACCAGCAGCCCGAGGAACTGCGAGGCATCGCTGTAGCGGTCGACGACCGAGTCGAAAAAACCTCCAAAGCGGGTCACGCGATTGCTGGCTCGAGCCACGGCGCCATCGACCAAGTCGAAGAAACCGGAGCCGATAATTACCAACCCGGCATATCGGAACATGCGCGCCTGGTTATCGCCATTGGCATAGCCGAACAGAAAAGCGGCGACGATATTGACGACCAGTCCTAAGAAAGTGAGGACGTTTGGGTTAACGCGCGCCAGCGCCAACCGGCGCACAATGGCATCCAGCAGGACGCCGCAGGCTCGTCCAAAGGCGCTGGTCCAAGTCCGAGGTCCGGTCCTAAGAGCCGCCGTCACCCGGCCGCGGCCTCGTCGTGAATGGTGCTCAGTTTCAGGATTTCCATTTCCCGCTTGCCGTTGGGCGTGACCACAATGGCAGTATCGCCGACTTTCTTGTTCAAAAGCGCATGCCCGATCGGGGAGCTGGTGGAAATCTTTCCGGAAGGAAAGTCGGCTTCTTCGCTGGTCACCAGC
>Ga0209038_10000519_pt1 | contig 11803 bp, 13 predicted proteins | sample BogFormECP03_OM3_FD_188237 | JGI IMG/M metagenome (GOLD analysis project Ga0209038, IMG submission 188237) | Bog forest soil microbial communities from Calvert Island, British Columbia, Canada - ECP03_OM3 (SPAdes) (version 2) | ecosystem: Environmental > Aquatic > Freshwater > Wetlands > Bog ...
GCCCGCCCCGAAGCCGGGAGTAGTAATTCAAATTTTGAACGCCACGTCATGGCTCGCAGCCGGCCGCTGCGACTTGCAATTAGAAGTGAAGCGCAAGGACGACTCAGGCGCTGCCGCAGCAGCCGCGAAGTTAAGCGTGCATTTCGACGGGCTGCCAGATTCGCCACGTCTACTCGCCGACTGCGATCCTAGCGGTCACGCCCGCATCCAATTCCCAATGCCGGCAGGGGCCGCAGGCGGCGCAACGCTCGTAGTCCAAGCCACTTCCGAAGCAGGCGAAGGCGAAATTCGCTTCAATCTACGCGCCCGAAAGAAAACCCCCGCAGGAGCAGCGGGTCCGGGCTGATGATTCAGCCCGGCAAAAACAAGACCGGGCTGATGATTCAGCCCGGCAAAAACAAGACCGGGCTGATGATTCAGCCCGGCGAAATTATGAAGATCAAAATTAACGGCGAGACCCGCGAAGTCCCAGAGGGACTGTCGGTGGCCGCCCTTTTGACGCATCTCGGAATGAACACAGGCCGCGTAGCCGTCGAGCGAAATCTAGATGTGTTACCCCGAGCGCGCTGGGCAGACACACCAGTAGCCGCGGATGATTCCTACGAAATAGTCCAGCTGGTTGGCGGCGGATAGATTAACGACGCGCATTTGCCTTCGTAGCGGCGGCCTTCAGGCCGGCACATCTCGTACGTATGCGACATCTCAGCAGGTCGCACGACTCCGCCAACCGTTGCTCGGCGAATCAAGATGCCAGGCTAAAGCCCGCCGCTACGAAACCGTTCTCACTCCGCATCATGCACCGATGTATCCGGGCGGAATGCGCATAACCACCACAGTCACATTGTCCTCGCCCCCACTTTTATTCGCGAGGCTCACAAGCCGCTCCGCCGTCGCCTGAGCGGAACGCGATTGCCCCAGCACGTCAGAAATTTCCGCATCACGCACCATGCGCGTAAGCCCGTCCGAGCAAAGCAGCACCACGTCGCCTGGCGCCAGCAGATGCTCGCCAGCGTCGAGCTCCACGACTTCCTCAGGCCCGAGCGCGCGAATCAGCACGCTTTGCCACGCACTGGCATCCGCCTGCTCCGGCGTCAAGATTCCGATGCGCACTTGCTCGGCCACCAAAGTATGGTCAAACGTAAGCCTTTCCAGTTCCCCCGCGCGGAACAAATAGGCCCGGCTGTCCCCCACGTGAACCAGGCTAAGCCGCAGACCGTCGAGCCAAGCCGCCACCACCGTCGCTCCCATGCCGCTCTTCGCAGGATCTTCCTTCGCAGATTCATAAACGAGCCGATTGGCGCGTTGCACGGCGTCGAGCAGCTGTTTCGTGCGCTCCGAGAGCTCGGCGCGCGCGGAATCCGTGGCCGAGTCGAACACCGGAGCTGTCTGCTCAGCGCACTGCTTGGCGATGGTCTCAACAGCCAACGCGCTGGCCACCTCTCCGCACGCCGCGCCGCCCATCCCATCCGAGACAATCATCAATTGAAGTTCCGGCACCACGCGAAAACTATCTTCGTTCCCCTCGCGCACCCGCCCAACATCCGACTTCGCACCCATTTCAATCTTGCGCGATCCGTTTTCGCGCACCCGTCCACCCACGCCAAGTTTCGCTTTGATTTTCGTCCAAGGCCGCATCGATGAATTATGCTCGCAAATGAAGCTCGACGTGCAAGTGAACTTCACGCGCCTTCCCGCAAACCCCCGTCTCGCTACGAAGCATCTCTAACGCCGAATACAGCGTTTGGTGTATGGTTGCTCGGGCCCAACTATGTTCCGCTGGAAATTGGCACCGTTCGCAAACATAAGACATCACATCAGTTGAGGATAACTCAGGCCACGTAATACTAATGCCGCTCAATCCGCGCAGCCCGCGAGACAAGCCACCCCGGGTAAGCGAAGGACGACCGGCAAGGAGGATGCCACATGCGTTTTGCTTTCCTAGCTCGAGCAGTGTTACTCGCAGTTGCTATGCTGGCGGTGTCGGCCGCAGCGCACGCGCAAGTCCGCGTAGCCGTCGCCATCGCGCCACCGATCCTGCCCGTTTACGATCAACCCATTTGCCCCGGCGACGGTTACCTCTGGACGCCCGGCTACTGGGATTACGATTACGACGCCACCGATTATTTCTGGGTCCCCGGCACGTGGGTGCTCGCGCCGGAAGTCGGTTTCCTCTGGACTCCTCCCTGGTGGGGATGGAACGGCTCTGGGTTCGCTTTCAATGTTGGCTATTGGGGCCCGGTCGTAGGTTTCTATGGCGGAATCAACTACGGCTTCGGGTACTTCGGTCACGGTTATGAAGGCGGACGCTGGGATGGCGGCCATTTCTTCTACAACACGACAATCAATCACGTAAACGTCAACGTAATCCACAACGTGTACAACACCAGAATCGACGTAAGGAACGATACTCACGTCAGCTACAACGGGCACGGCGGAATCGACGCGCGCGCATCGCGTGAAGAAGAAGCCGCCGCTCGCGATCGGCACGTCGGCCCCGTAGCCGCGCAAACCGAACACGTTCAGGCTGCCCGCTCTGATCCGCAGCAACGCTTCTCGGCCAACCACGGTCGGCCGGGCGTCGTTGCCACCGCACGCCCCGGTGAATTCAAGGGCGGCAGCGAGGCCCGTCCCGGCGAAGCGGCTGGCGGCGCCAAGCCCGTCGTCCATCCGAACGACATCCCGCGCGGCGAACGCCCGCCAGCTCCCAACACTGGCAATGCAAAGCTCGATAAAAAATACCAACAACAACAAGACAAACTTCAAGCCCAGCAAGACAAAGAACGCCAGAAACTCCAGGGGCAGCAGGATAGGGAACACCAACAAGCCGCCAGACAAAAGGCGGATGACAACAGAAACCAGCAAATGGAACAGCGTCACCAGCAGCAAACCCAGCAACTGCAGCAACGACACGCGGAGCAGAGGCAACAATTGCAGCAGCGTCAGTCCGCAGCTCCACGCGGAGGCGGCGGCAGGCGTTAAGAGTCGTTTTTCGGGAGGGCAACGGATCGGGGATCTGCCATGCGGCGGATCCCCTATCTATTCAGCAAGTTACAGACACTCGCCGTGATCTGATGTGCTTCAAAAAGGTTGGAGCCGAGGGGCGGATTTGAACCGTCGACCTGCCGATTACGAATCGGCTGCTCTACCAACTGAGCTACCTCGGCGACCGAATTAACTTTAGCATCGCCAAGAAAAACCTGTCAAACAACGTTTCGATCCCAGTAGGGGAGGGTGCTTTAGCCCTCCCGCCGTTCGGCGCCGATCAACAAAGCCGAGCCCGACCATAAGCCAAGTCAAAGGCCGACCGCGACGATCCGCAAGACCTATCGCGAAAAAGGAAACAACAACCAAGCAATCCCCAACCCCACCAAAACAAAAATCCCAAAAGATCGCGAAGCATACCGCACCCGCTCCGCCGCAGAAGCCCGCAAAAGCGCCGCCAGCACCACCGAAATAAGTAGCGCAAATAAAATCATCAAGAAAAGGTGAGTAGACACAGAATCTATAACCCGCCGCTAACGCACTTCAGCGAAATCATTCCTTCCGCCCGGAAGCAATCTCATAAGCATCCGCCGCACAAAGAAAATTCAACACTCCAGCCGCGGCAATAAACCGCGTCCCATAATCGCCAGCCGCCCGCGAGACATCCGCCCCAGACCGCTCCAAAACTCCAGCCAGCGCATAAAAAACGCCCGAGCCCGCATCGCCAATGCCGCCAAGAAACGCCAAAGGCTCAGCCCGAAAATCGCGAAAATGGATGGGAAAAACCACGCCGCGCAAAAAGTAACCAGTTAACGCCAACCCCGCGACCGCCGCAAAAATCGCGCAGCCACGTCCCCATCGCCGCAGCAGCAAATGCCCCAACCCAGGCACAGCCCAAGCCGCGATCGCCGCCAGAGCTGGAGACACCGCCCGCCGTTCAGGCGCACCTGCAATCAAAGTTTCGCTCAAGATACCTCAGGCCAAAATGGGGATAATTTCCTGCTGCACAGCCCCGGTGACGCGCGCCTCGCCCTCACCAACGTAAACATTCACCTCGCTGCGAATCCCGAATTCCGGCAAATAAATTCCCGGCTCGACCGAGAAGCACGTCCGCGGCACTAGACAGCGATCGTCGCGCGTCTCAAGCCCGTCCATATTCGCGCCGTTGCCGTGAATATCCGTCCCGATGCTATGACCCGTCCGATGCACGAAATATTTCCCGTAGCGCGCTTTCTCAATCACGCTGCGCGCCGCGCGATCCACTTCCCAGCCATGCACCTTCCGCTTCGCTGCCACCGATTCCGTCACAAATCGCACCGCGGCATCCCGCGCCTGCTTCACGATGCCAAAAATCTTCGCATATTTTTCCGGCACGCGCTCGCCAAGGTAGCCCACCCAGGTGATGTCGTAAAACACGCTCCCGGGCCGTTTGAATTTCGCCCAAATATCAAGCAGCAGCAGATCGCCCGCGTGAATCGCCTTCGAATTTTCCCGCGTCGGCTCGTAATGCGGATTGCCATTGTTCGGCGGCACAGCCACCACCGGCCCATCGCCAGATTCAAGCCCGTTAGCCGCAAACTGTTCTTGAATCCATTGCTGCAGCTCGAATTCGGTGAGCGGCTTGCCCGCGCGAATAATTTCCCCCGCGCGCACAAACGCACCGCTAGTAATGCGATCCACAATCTTTCCGGCCTCGAGATGTGAGGTAAGCTGCTCCGGCGACCAAGTCGCTTCAAAAACCTGAACCAGGTCAGCCGAACTCTCGACTTTCGATCCCAGCTTGCGAACCAGCTCGACGGTCCCCGCGTCCACCAGCCCGATGTAAGGAATATTATTCTTAGGCGAATACTGCATGGCCACGCTCTTAGCCCCACCAAGCAAGCGCCCAAGATTTTTGTGCAGTTCCTCCCAGCTCGAGTATTCAGTCTTGCGCCCGGGAAGGGAATCCAACATGCCCGCCTCAATCCGATGCACCAACTTCCGAGGCTCGCCGCGCGAAGGAATAAAATAAAACCACCGCCGCGTAGCGAGACCATTCGCAGAAAGGCCTAGAATGCGGCTCGCGATCGGATCGCGCCGGTGATGATCGTAGAACAGCCAACCATCCAACCCGTCAGCACGAAGCGCAGCTTGTATGGCTTTTATGTCAGGCATGTTTGCTTTCAATTCGGACGATTAGTCTCGTCGTTGTCATCCCGAACCCGCTTTTCAGGGTGAGGGATCTGCATTTGCCTTGGAAGTTGCCTTCGCTCTCTCCCGCCGCTAAACATCCCGCGTCAACAACTCCAAAATCCGCCCGCGCTCCACTCCTCGAACTTCAATTCTCTTCGTCCGGCTTCTCTCGCCCCCGGCGATTCTAACAGCCGATATTCCGATCTTCAATTCCGCCGCGAGAAACCGCCGCAAAGCCTCATTTGCACGATCGTCCACCGGCGGCGCCGTGAGCCGGATCTTCAACGCCCCTTCCACTTCGCCCACCACGGCATCGCGGCTGGCTCGTGGCTGCACCCGCACCAAAAAACAAACCAAGCCGTCGCGCTCGCTAATCTCAATCAAACTTTCGTCCGCGATCCAAAAAGCGCCGTCCCTACGCGAATCTGCGTGGCTCCCTCTTCGATGGCAATCTCAAAATCATGGCTCATGCCCATCGAAAGCTCGCGAAGCAGCTCCGAGTCGCCCGGCGCAAATCGCCCACGCATCTCATCCCGCAATTCGCGCAATCGCCGAAAATAAGGCCGCACCCGCTCCACATCCTCGAAGAAAGGCGGAATGGCCATGAATCCGCGAATCTCCAGATGCGCCAATTCGAGCGCAGCCTCAACCAATGCCGGAACATCATCCACCAGAACGCCGGTTTTTGAATCTTCCGGCGCCAGCCGCACCTCAATCAGGACTGAAAGCCGCCCCGGATGATCGGCGGCAAGTTCAGCGCAAATCACATTGAGCTTTTCGCCCAGGGACAAGCTGTCCAGCGAATCTACCGCCCCGAAAAGCTGGACGGCGCGCCGCGCCTTGTTACTTTGCAAATGCCCGATCAGGTGCCAACTAGCATCCAGATCGTCCAGCAACGGATGCTTGCCCTCAAATTCCTGCACCCGATTTTCCCCGAAATCCCTCAGTCCAAGCGAGGCAGCCGCTCGAATCGCCTCAGCCGGAAAAGTCTTCGACACGCCGACGATGGTCACATCCTCAGGCGCGCGCCCGACCCGCGAGGCCGCCTGCTCCACGCGCAAGCGAATGTCGGCGAGATTCGCTTCAATCGAGTAAATGTCAGCGGTCACGGCGCAGATTCTAACACGGACCTATTCCCGTCATTGTCCTCCGAGCGCAACAAGAATTCCGGCCGCCATTCCGGACGGGCTTGAGCCGTGAATTGAAGGTTTTCGGTCGCCGGTTCTGCGGTGGTTCGACTGCCTGAGTGCCGGGGTATTGAGTGGAGATGAGGGAGCTGATAAAAGTGCTTCTAATTCCCGATTAGAACAGTAGTCGGGTCTTTGTTTTGTTGTAGTTGCGTGGGTTTCTAATCGTAGTGATTCCCGATTAGAATTTTGATGGTTTGGAGCTGGATGGATTTGAGGTTCCGCCGGGGGCACCCGACGGCGAAGGCGGGGCCGAACGGCGGGAGGGCTAAAGCACCCTCCCCTACTGGGGCCGTAAAAACATGCTTCTAATTCCCGATTAGAATCGAGGTCGGGTCTTTGTTTTGTTGGAGTTACGTCGATTTCTAATCGTAGTGATTCCCGATTAGAAATTTGGGGGGCTTTTATTTGTTTTGTTGGAGTTACGAGGGGGGTGGGGTGGATCCTCTTTCGATTAGAATTTGGGGCTGGATGACTCATTGGTTTGGCCTGTGGACCGGTTTCTCTGTTGCGGTTCGGGTTTCCTTTCGGGGGGTTCTCGCCCCGATTTTTTGGCGGCTCTTGGAGAGGGCCGCGGATAGAATCGCGCTGAGTATCTAGTTAGTCAACGGTAAAGTAACGGGAAAGCGGCCAAATGGGAGATTATTTGTGATTTAGGCGGGCGAAGGGGTTTCGATTGGGTGGCGCGTTACCCAATTAGTTACATTTTGTAGCAGAGCGGGGTAAGAGCGTTGGGAGGGCGGGCCTTTTGAAGTTCGGGGGGAGGGGCGCTGCAGGGCCGCGCCATAGGATTCAAAGTTCGATCGTCCGTCCAAACCAGAGTAAGCCGAAGTTAGCTCATAAATAATTTGAACAGCGGATCAGAGTGTCCTCAGGGGCTAAAGCCCAAGATTCTAAAGGCGATTTGATGTCGGAGCTAAAGCACCGACCCCCTGAAAAGCATTTATGAGATGAGTTCCCCTCAGAATGCATGGAGCGGGTGGTTTTGAATTATTTCGTCAACTTCTTCCCAGCCATCGATAAGGGCATAGTTGTATCGAGCTGGCAGTGCGAAGACGTATTTCTTGTTCCTTCCGATTTCGCTGGGCCCAATCGGGGCCGCGCTCACGATTAGTCTGTTTTCCTCGATCAGCTGCCACTGGGCCCTGGTGAAAACCATTATTGGGATGTTCTGGCGCGGATTGCTCTCGGTCGAGCGGGGATCCCCAATTGATATGACCGGACCCTTTTGCAGCGGCGGCGCCTCTTTGTCGGATTGATCTGCGACGCTGTCGCTCCCTTCCCATTCACTTATTTTTATCGAATAGCCCTTCCAACTCTGCGGCAACGAGAAACGAAAACCGAAAACTTTGTTTGTATAGATTACGGACTTCAACTTTTTCGTATTTTGCCCCGCCCTTGCGGTCGGATCCTGCGGAGCCGCGCCGAAATTGCCCGGCAAGACCGCAAATCCGGTTGTGGCAAGCCACAGCGCAACGTACGGGACGGTTTTGAGAATGACGTTGGACATTAAAGTTTCGCCTCCGACGAATCAGACAGGCAAGTCTGAGGCCCTTCTAGCTAGCCGCTAACCGTATTGAGTTTGTGGGAGATCGCGTTCACTCCAGGGCGCGTCTATTCTGACACTCTGCGGGAGTTCATCCACACGCGGGCGAAGACTCGCGTGCGCGTGACGGGTAGCCTAAGAAGTGCCCAGCGCTGAAGCGCATGGTTATAGACGGCGCTGTTTCGGAGCGCTAAAGCGCTCCTCCCCCGAATAAATTCGGGGGCTGCCACCGTGACGCCGCGGCTCCGCCGCGATGAATGCTGAAATGCCGCGACGAAACTTCCATCGATATTAAATGACGACACTTCCTTGAGGCACGTCCACGCGGCCCGCCCAAACCCATTATGCTAGACTGTCTGCCACGCATGACGCCGCGCGGCAAATTGATTGTCCTCGAAGGGATTGACGGCTCCGGAAAGCGCACGCAGCTCGACCTGCTTACCGTCGCGCTGTCCGCCCGCCATCTTCCACACGAACGCATCAGCTTCCCGCGCTACGATGGGTTCTTCGGCAATCTGGTAGCCCGCTTCCTGAATGGCGAATTTGGCACTAATGATGACGTGGACGCGCATCTATCCTCATTGCTTTACGCCGGTGATCGCCTGGAAGCCGAGCCGAGGATGGAGGAGATACTGGCTGCCGGTAAAATGCTGGTCGCCGATCGCTACATCGGATCGAATCTCGCGCATCAGGGCGCGCGCGTACCCGGCGAGCTGCGCGAAGCATTTCTGAAATGGCTGACCAAGCTTGAATACGAAATCTACGCGCTACCGAAAGAAGACGCGGTAATTTATCTACGAGTCCCAGCTACGGAAGCCTATCGTCAAATCGCTGAGAAGGACCCGCGCGGCTATACCAATCTGAAGCGCGACATCCTGGAGTCGGACGTAGCTCATCTAACCACCGCCGCGCTGGTCTATGACAGTCTCGCGCACGCAGCAAATTGGTTTACGATAGAGTGCTTCGACGAAGCGCGCAACGCTCTGCGCCCGGCCGAAGAAATTCACGGCCAAGTGATAGCGGCGCTAGATTCCAAATTCTTCGCATCAAGAAAAGCAGGCTAGCCAACAATGGGCTTCGATCAATTTCTGGGCAATCAAAGAATCGTCTCCGCCCTACGCGGCATGCTAAACCGCGAACGCATGCCCAGCGCGCTGCTCTTCACCGGCCCGCGCGGCATCGGCAAATTCACGCTAGCCAGAATGTTCGCGCAGGCGGCCAACTGCGAGCGCCTGAAAGACGATTTCTGCGGCGAGTGCGACTCCTGCCAAAAAATTGCCCGCCTGGCCGACACCGGCACACTTATCGAACAAGGGCTAACTGAGCGAGGCGAAAGCGCCGACGCCGCCATGGTCGAGCGCATGCCGCTGATCCTGCAAACCAATCCGGATGTCTGGGCGATTGTGCCCGATCCCGTGCGACGGCTAACCCCGGTGGCCCGCCCGATGATTCGCATGGGCCAACTGCGCGCCGTACAACGGGCCGCGAGCTTCCGTCCGCAGGGCCGCCGCCGCGTTTTTATCCTCGACGGTGCCGATACCATGCGCTGGACCGACGCGGATGTATTCCTGAAGATCCTGGAAGAGCCGCCCGACACTTCGACGCTGATCATGATTGCCCCGCGCCCGGATTCCGTTCTACCGACGATCCGATCGCGATGCCTGCAATTCCATTTCGCGCCTGTGGAATCGAGTCAATTGGAAGAATTCCTGGCCACTCAAAGCGAGTGGAAGGCCGCCGAGCGAAAACTGGCGGCGCAACTGAGCGAAGGAAATCCCGGCGCGGCGTTGGCGCTGAATCTCGACGAGTCCAAGCGATTGCGGCGCGACGTCCTGAAACTCATCGCGCAATCCGTGGAAGGCCGAAACTTTCGGGATATCTTCAAGACCACCGCGCAGCTGGCCAAGCAAGAGAAGGAATCGTTTGAAAACATTTTGGAGCTGTTCTATAGTCTTCTCACCGACCTGCTCGAGTTGTCCGTCAACCCGAAAGCACTCGTGCCGCGCAATCCAGACCTGCGGCGTGAGCTAGAAGACCTCGGCAAGAAGGTAGATCCCGGCTGGGTAGCCCGCGCAGCAGCGAGCCTAGACCAGCTTTCCGCTCGCCTGCGACGCAACGTAGGCCGTCAAATCGGCCTGGACGCCGTAGCAGCCTCGATGAGCGTTCGCTGAATAGTTTCGCTCAGCGCGATCAAAAAAAGTTTCTTCAAATCTGCTGAAACCAATTGCCATGCACAGGAATCTTAACCAGCATAAAGTTCTGAGGAGTTCCCGATGGTGAACCGCAAACTTTTTCGCACATCCCTGACGGAAGTGAAAGAGCAGTTCCCGCAGCGGCCGGCGCACGGGCCGCAGCCCCAGGGTCCTCCGCCGCAGCGCAAGAAACCTGCGCCGCCGGAGCAAACTCACGCGGAAAATTTCTATTTTGTAAAGCAGATGCAAGCCCGGACGCCTGTCGCAGTTGTGCTGACAGACGGCGAAACTCTGCGTGGCACGGTGGAATGGTACGACCGTGATTGCATCAAGCTGACCCGTTACGGCAGCCCAAATCTGCTGATCTACAAACACGTAATCAAATACATGTACAAAGATGGCGAAGAAGCAGCAGCCGGCGGGACTAACGGTCATTCGTAGGGGCGGTCCGCCTAGGCGGACGCCCGGCGTGGCACTGGGTTTTCAGTCTTCTCAAACTGGCGGCGTGCCCCCGCGCGAAATAATCGCAAACGTCATCAAAGCCTTAGCCACAATTCTCTTGTCATGATCAAATAAATCGCAATCCACGACCGCAAGACTCCGCCCCAATCGCACGAGCTCCGCCTGGGCCAAAACCTCTCCTCCAGCAACCGCCTCCAAATAATTAATCTTCATCTCCACAGTAGCCACTCGCGAACGCGGCGGCAATTTCATATAAACCGCCATCCCCCCAGCAGTATCAGCCAACGCGGCCAGGACTCCGCCATGCACCACGCCATGAACTTGCAGATGCCGCTTAGCGACGCGCATCCCGACCACCACGCGCCCGGGCGAAATTTCGCGAAAAACGAACCCAAACTGCTTGGCCGTATTCGTCTGATTCAGCCGTCGAGTGATCTCGCGAATCGCCAACCGTTCCGGATTTGTTTTCGTTTTTTTCATGGACGGTTCGTTCTATAGCGGCACACTTCTCAATAAGCCGTCAATCCGCCATCGATAGGCCAAGCCGCACCTGTCACCCATGCTGATTCATCCGACGCTAAATAAACCGCCAGCTCCGCCACATCCTCAGGCTTACCCAATCGTCCCAGCGGAATCTCCCGAGCCCGAATTCGACGCGCCTCGTCCAAATCAAGGCCCGAACCCGCCAGAGAAGCTGCCCCTAGCGGCGTCTCCACAATCGAAGGACAAATGCAATTCACGCGAATATTTTCATGCGCGTGATCCAGTGCCATTGCTTTGGTCAATAAAGTCACGCCACCCTTCGCCGCGCAATATGCCGCCCGCTCCTTGCGCGCCACAAGTCCTAGCACCGATCCAATATTCACGATTGCCCCGCCGCCAATCCGACGAAACTCCGCCAGCGCTGCCCGCGAGGTATAAAATGTTCCGGTAAGATTCACATCCAAAATCCGCCGCCACTCCTCATCCGAAGTCTTATCAGCGTCAGCTACCACGGCCGCCCCAGCATTATTGACGACAACATTCACCCTGCCGAATCGCGAGACCGCAGCTGCAAGAGCAACCTCCACAGAAGCCCGGCTGGTAACATCACATTCAATAGCCAGAGATTCCGCCCCAATTTCAGCCGCTACAGATTCAATCGGCTCGCGCCGACGCGCCGCCAGCGCAATTTGCGCTCCTTCGCGCGCCATAGCCAAAGCGATAGCCCGCCCGATCCCAGTCCCAGCGCCTGTTATCAAAGCCGTTTTTCCGGCCAACCG
>Ga0209038_10000520_pt1 | contig 11788 bp, 6 predicted proteins | sample BogFormECP03_OM3_FD_188237 | JGI IMG/M metagenome (GOLD analysis project Ga0209038, IMG submission 188237) | Bog forest soil microbial communities from Calvert Island, British Columbia, Canada - ECP03_OM3 (SPAdes) (version 2) | ecosystem: Environmental > Aquatic > Freshwater > Wetlands > Bog ...
CTTCGCCGGTGAGATTGATGCAGGAGTGATGGCCGCGATGATGGAGGATACGCCACATGTACGAGCTGATTCCGCACAAATCGAAGACATAGTTCAGGGCCTTGTTGACGCGCGGCCGGGACGAGACGGCGTTGTGATTGCTGTCATGGGCGATGTTCAACAAAAGGAATGTCTGCGCGAGGCCGCCTAGGAGGTAGAGGGCAACAAACATCCATGAATCGGGCCGCAGGGCATACAGAGCGATCCAAGCGCCCACGAGGACTGCCAGACCCACAGCGATCTTGACCCACATGGTAAGGTCCGCTTTGTAGGTAATGTTCTGGTCGGCAAAAAATTTATCAAGACGGCGACGTAAGACTTTCGGAAAGGAAGACGCACCGACGGGTTCGGTAATCGAGGCCGCTGAGGATTCCGACGGAACAAGGTCCGCAGCCTCTGGCTCTTGAGTAATCACTGTTTCAGATTCGAACGCCACCGGCGCCTCCGCGGTCATGCTAATTGGCCCCGACGCGTTCCATACGCCGCATCCGGGGTGCTGACGCTCAGCGAAATTGGTGCCGTGCCGACAGCCTCGCAACACAATTTTAAGGCGGGCCCGTGAGGACAATCAAGGACATTCGGCACGGATGATGCCTGTTTACAGCGTGTGAACAATGGAAGCGAGGACGCATGGCATTGTCCATAACGCTTTGTTAACATATGAGGGTCGATGAACCATAAAGAAACGGGCTTCCTGCAAGGGACCATAGAAGGTCGGCGGAGCTCCGCAAATCCCGTTCGCGCCTTTGTGCGCCAAAAAGGACAGCATCCACTCTCTGTAGCGTCGAGCGACGCAAATGCTGAGAGAAAATTAAGCGAACATTCTCACCGTCGGCCTACATTTCAGGTCCCCACTTTCAAACTCGATCCCCGATCAGCGCGCTTGCTTGGGGGGGATGTTTCGTTTACTGGCTTGCGTTCTATTCAAGATTGGAGGATCGCTGATTGATGACGGCGTCAATTTTAGGCCACCTGGACAGGCTGGCAGATAAGCACCCGGACAAGCTCCTTTATTCGTACCTCGATGTAAACGGCGATCCGATCGAAAGCTACACCTACGCCTCGTTTCTCCAGCGAGTGGAGGCGATCGCCGGCCATTTGTGGAAAGAGGGTCGTTTCGCAGCAGGCGACCGGCTCCTTCTGGCCTACCCGCCGGGACTCGAAATGATCTGCGCATTTTTTGGCTGCGTGCGCGCCGGATTGATCCCCGTGCCGGTGTATCCCCCCAGTTCGCGCGGATTCCAGAGCGCCCTCTACAAAATGGTACACATCGCGAAGGATTGCCAGGCCGCTGGGATCTTGACGAGCAGAGACTACCAGGCATCCCTGAAGACGAATCTCGCCAGAAGTGGAGTCTCGGCGTGCGGCATTGACGTAGATTACATTTCCGGGCTTCCATGGATCGCCACGGAAGATTTCGTGGATGCGATTTCGGAACGGCCGGCTGCCGATCATTCGAAGGTTTTGTTTCTGCAGTACACGTCGGGTTCGACGATGGAGCCCAAAGGCGTGATCGTAACGCACGAAAACATTCTGGATACGTGTCCGCTGGTGATAGACCATCCCTCACCGGTCGTCGTTTCCTGGCTCCCGCAGTATCACGATATGGGGCTGATCGGCTGCTACCTATATCCAGCAGTGAAAGGGGGCACGACGTACGGGTTCTCTCCCACGGACTTCATTCAGCGGCCGATCCTGTGGTTCGATGCGATCACGGCGTACCACGCCACCGCGACGGCTGCGCCCAACTTCGCCTACGACTATTGCCTGCGCGCCGGGAGGCTTTCCAAGGAGAGTCTGGAGGAGTGTGATCTGAGCTCGCTTCGCGTTTTGATGTGCGCTGCGGAGCCTGTAAAGGCGGATACCTACAGAAGATTTCTGGAAGCGTTTCAGTCCTATGGACTCAAGTCCGAGAGTTTCTATGTCGCCTACGGGCTGGCGGAGAATACTCTGGCGGTTTCACTGGGCGGTCGCAACATCGTTTCCGTCAATAAACGGGCGCTGGCGCTGGGGATGGCCCGCATGACTACGGAGGTCTCTGAGATTGGCGGGGCCACGCAGATTGTCAGTTGTGGAACGCCGCTCCCGGGTCTGGACGTAAAGATCGTGGATCCGGAAGGACACTTCGCCCTCAAGCCAGAGCGCACTGGCGAAATCTGGGTCGCGGGAAGCGGCAAGTGCCGCGGTTACTGGAACAATCCGGAATTAACGCTGAAGCAGTTTCGCGCGCGGCTGGTAGACGATACGCCTTATGAAGACGGCTACCTGCGGACCGGCGACATAGGATTCTTCCACGGCGGCGAGCTCTACGTCTGCGGCCGCATCAAGGACATGATTATTCTGCGCGGGCAAAACTATTACCCGCACGACATTGAAAACGTGGTGGAGAAATCATCCGGCCTGATCCGGCATAACTGCGTCGCTGCGTTCCAGATTCAGGAAGACAGCGAACCTGCGCTGGCAATCGTCGCCGAGGTCAAGAATCCCAAGGCGCTTCCCGACGCGCGAAAGATTGCCGCCGCGGTGCGGAATTATCTGAACGTGGAAGTGGCCGTGATTACGTTCATCGCGCCTCGTGCGATCCCCAGAACGAGTTCGGGGAAGCTGATGCGCCACAAGAGCAAGCAGATGTGGCTGGAAGGCAAGTTCACCGTTCTTTCCGACTTTTCGCGGGAGAAGGACGCCGGGAACTCCGCGTGCGATTCCGAGATGCATTCCACTTTCGCCGAATTGAAAGCCCGATACAACCTGACGGGCCGGGAATCGTACAACCTCGTCGAAGCCGGCCTGGATTCCCTGGATCTTGTGGTGTTCATGCATGAGCTCAAGGAACTCCTGAAAGATAAAGGCGCCGAGATGCTGGCGCGGCAGGTGGACATTGGCGTGATTCAGCGCGTCGCCGTGGCCGAGCTGTTTGGACTAGCCGAAAAGCTCAAGCGCGCGCCCGAAGAGGCGTTGGTTCACCTGCGCCATTCGCTTGCTGCTTTCCGTGAAGAGCAGCGCGCCGCGGAAAAGCAGATGATGATCAACGACAGAAAGCTCATCTTCGAGCCTCCGGTGCCTTCGAAAATGCCGGAGACACCGGTGCCGAATCAGGTGCTGCTCACGGGCGGGACCGGCTTTATAGGTCCATTCCTCATCAAAAGCTTGCTGGAACAGACACGGGCGAAGATCCACGTTCTCGTCAGGGCTTCCAACGAAAAGCAAGGTAAGCAAAGACTGCGGGACGCGATGGAGTCAATCGGACCCTGCGCCGTGGGACTTATGGAGATGTTCGAAGCGCGGGTGCTCCCCGTCTGCGGGGATCTAGGGCAGCCGAAGCTGGGGCTGGCGCAGGACGAGTGGAAATTCCTCGCGAGTGAAATCGACACGGTGTTCCACAACGGCGCGACCGTGAACTACTTGTTCAACTACGACCTGATGCGTGACGCGAACGTGCTGGGAACCAATGAGGTCGTAAGACTGGCGTTCGAGGGAAGGGCTAAAGAATTCAATTATGTCTCGACTACCTTCGTGTTTGGCTGGGCGGTGAAATCAGTGCTGAATGAGACCGACCTGAACGAGAATATGGAGCTGCTCGATTTTGGGTACAGCCAATCGAAATGGGTAGCGGAACAGGTGGTTGTTGATGCGCGCAACCGGGGACTATCGGCGCGGATTTTCCGGCCGGCTCTGGTGAGTCCTTCCGTCACCGGCGGAGGTAACAACTTCGATATCGCCGTTCGCTTGGTGGCCTTCATGGTGAATCACGGCATTGGCGTTGATACTCTCAACCAGGTCAGCTTTGTTCCGGCGGACATTGTGGCGAACAACATTGTGGCGATCTCCACCACCCGCGGCACGGCGAATCAGACGTACCATGTGACGCGGGACGATTATTCGAACATGATGGATATTACCGGGCTTATAACCAAAGCGACTGGCCGGCAATTCGAAACCTTCAGGCTTCCCGACTTCGTTCCCGAGCTGATCCGCAGATGCCGCAAGGAAGATCTTCTGTTTCCGCTGCTGGATTTTTTGGTGGGCTCTGTCGACAACATCTCGGCGATGGAGTTCAAACGCTATGACAGCTCTTCTTATCAAAAAGCCCGCGATGCCTCCGTGTGGGGCAAAGCAGATCCGTCTCTGGAAGATACGGTCAACGGCATTCTGAAATTCATGTATCGCAAGGGGATCATTTCGGTGGCGGCTCGTGAGGTTAGCGCGGTGCCAGCGAGAGATGGGCTTGTGGATTGGACAGACGCAATATCCGCTACTGCTTCTTAAACGAGAGCTTTTCCGTTGCCCGCTGGCCCGTTTCCAACGTGCCGGTGGTGGATAGGGTCATCTGCTGCCCGTCCGCGGAAACCACCCACCTATCCTTCTGGGTGACTTGATCGTCGCGCCGGTAACTCGCGTCCACCGTGTGAGGATCGACCAGTTCGAGCGTCACGGTATCGTTGCGCGAGTTCTTCAGGTCGTATGGCTTTCCGTCAAAACGGGCGGTATAGCTGAAGTCACCCAGAAAACGGATCCCGCCGCTTCCGTCTGCCTCGATTTTAAGCACCAAACCTTGGCGCAAACGAGTCTTGCTGAGATCTTGGGTCCATTCGCCGGCAAAGAAGTCATTCGCGACTCTCGCACCTCCGCTTCGCGTCCACACGGTGATCTTGTCAGCGTGGCCGGCGGTTGCAGTCGTGGTCGTCAACTCGTTCCCATCATTCGAAAGTTTTTCGCGAACCGTCGCCACAAGAGCGCCGTCCTTCTCCTCCTTGACCTCCGCCTGCCGCTTATCAATCCTGCGCAGCTCAATTTGATTGAACGCAAGATTGCCTGATGCGGCCGATTGGTGTCCGTTCGAATTTGCGGTGAAATCGAGATGGGTCTCGCCGGTCATGACGACATGGCTCCCGCCATGCACAGGCGTTATGGTGAGCCGGTTCGGCGGATCCAGGCTAGACTGCGCAGAGACGAGCGTCCAGGAGCCAATGCGCGGGTCCGCGGCTCCAGGTTGTATGGCGGCAAGCAGTCCGAGCAAAAATAAGGTACGAATGGAATCCTCCTAAATCGGCCGGAGAAAGCTTAGCAGATTCGGTTAGCTCCGTAGGTGAGTCGTGCGCAAGTGTTAACTCGCACAACGAAGCGCAAAAGTACGAACCGGTTTCGGGCGGAGCACCTCGGTTGCCCCCTGTGGTTCTTAGGTGCCACCGTAGAGTTTTGGTGACGACGATCTTGTCAGTTATGACATCATGAGCGCTATGCATGTGCGCCGTTTTTGGGTGTCCGGGATCGTGCTCGCAGCAACCATCGCACTTCTTCCGTTCTCTTTTCATGCGGAGCGCCGCCTGGAGACCGCAACCCGTGTCGAAGGGAGCCAGGCCGAGATTGTCCGGGACGAACTGGCCACTCGTTTTCATTCGCCGTTTGTGGACCGCGTGGTCCTGGTGATCGAAGGACTGCCACCTGCGAATTCGGACGAAGGTGGTCAAGCGCTGGAAACCATCGTGGCAAAACTGAAAGAGCTATCCGGCGTTTCAGGAGTGGTGTCCTATCTCGAGTTGCGCGATCCGATTTTTCTGGGCCGGGAAGGCGGAACGTTCGTTCTCGTGGGGCTCGCGTCAACCGGCGCTCCGGTCGAGTCGCTTGTTCCGGAGCTTCACCAGCTGGCAAGCTCGCTTGAAAATCAACTGCGGGGCCGCTATCCCAGGGTGAAGCTCGAACTCACCGGCGAGATTCCACTGAATTTCGATATTCGGAAAGCGAGCGCCGCCGACGTGCATCGCGGCGAAAGCCTGGTGATTCCCGGAACCCTGGTGCTTCTGCTGGTAGCGTTTGGCAGCCTGATGGCCGCGTTGATTCCATTGGCCGTTGGCCAGCTGGCCATCGCGACCACTCTGGCAATTACGGGATTTCTGGCCCAGCGCTGGCATTTGTCCATTCTGGTTCAAAATTTGGCCACCATGCTTGGCCTGGGCCTGGGAATCGACTACGCGCTGCTGATGATCAGCCGCTTCCGGGAAGCGATTGCCGCGGGGAATGACGGCCCCGCAGCCGGGTTGATCGCCGCACGTCAGGCAGGTCGCACGCTTTTGATTTCAGCCTCGACGGTAGCCATTGGATTCCTGGCCCTCTTGACGGTTCCGATCAGCGAAATCCGTTCCATCGGTGTGGCGGGATTTCTGGTGACGGGGATGAGTGTGATGCTGACAAATACCCTCGTTCCGGCAGCGCTCGTGTTGCTCGGTCCGCGGATTGATCTTGGCCGAATGCCGTTTGCTGCAAAATTGGATGCGCAGCACGCCGCGCGTACGGGAAAACGCTGGAGGCAATGGGGAAAGGCGATCGTCGCGCATCCGTGGCTTGCCCTCTTTCTCGCAGGTACTCCTTTGCTTCTGCTCGCCTGGCAGGTCAGACGATTGGATACCAGTCTGCCTCGAGGGGATTGGCTGCCGCAGGCGGCGGAATCCGTTCACGCGCTGCACACTCTTGAACGGATGGATCGCGGCGGCGTGGTTGAATCGTTGCGCGTGATTGTGGAGCTTCCCACGGATTCCATCGCGCAAACCGACGCGGGGTGGGATGCCCTGGACCGCATGAGCAAGCGCCTGGCGAGCGACCCGCGCTGTGACCGCGTGATTTCCATCACCACGCTTGCGCAGAGCAACCGGTCTTCCCTCACTGATCTTTCGCGGGAGACGCGTCGGACGTTCCTGAGTAGTGACGGACGAGCGGCGCTGCTGGAAGTGTTACCCGCGAGTTCGGTCTCCCTGCGCGAACAGGTCAACTGGGTGCGCGAGCTCCGTAACACGGGCGCGCCAGCGCTCACCGGAGTGCCTGGCGCAACCCTTCTCGTCGGGGGCATCCCGGCTCTCAACGCTGACTACGAAACGATTATCAGAAGCCATTTTCCGCCCGTAATGGCGCTGGTGGTGGGTGGAACGCTTATTGCTCTGCTCTGCGGTTTCCGGTCGATCTTCGCCGCCGTGAAGGCCATTGCACTCAACTTGTTCTCGGTCGCGGCAGCCTTCGGAGCTTTGGTTGTCGTTGTTCAGGACGGACACGGAAGCAGGCTCCTGGGAGTTCCTGTGGGAACCGGCAGCGTGTTTCCACTTGTTCCGATCGTCGCCTTTGCCATCGTCTTCGGATTAAGCATGGATTACGAAGTATTTCTGGTCGCGCGCGTCCTGGAAGCCAGAAGGAGCGGGCTGAGTGAAATGGATGCAATCCCGGAAGGTATGGCGAAAACCGCGGGCCTGATTACGAGCGCCGCCGCGATCATGATCGTGGTATTTGCGGCGTTCACTTTCGGGGATTTCCTGGTGGTCAAGATGATCGGATTCACGCTGGCGATCGCCGTGTTGATTGACGCGACGCTCGTGCGTATTGTGATCGGTCCCGCGCTCCTACGGGTTGCAGGCGATTGGAACTGGTGGCCTGGCGGGCTCGCCACAACGCGCAGTGCGCCAGTGATAGCGAGTCGCGAATAACGTCTTACCATCTGTAGCTACACGCTCATAGCCCGGTACTCCAATCGTTTTCCATCACGCATGCCGCCAGCGCAACCGCGCGGATCACTGCCGGCAATTATGATCTGGGAATCAAGCGGCTGAAAATTTTCCAATACGAAATCGGCGCCAGGCGTTCGAGGAGCGCCAGGAATTTTGCGTCGTTGCCCACCAGCACACGCGCCGAGCGTCGTTCGATGCCCTGCACGATAATTTCGCCGGCGGTTGCGGGCGGCATGGTCAGTGCTTTTTTCGCGAGGGCTCTGCGCCGAGCGATTTCTTCCGGAGGCATGTCTTTGGGTACTCGCGCGTTATCGGCAATCGAAGTTGCGACGCCGCCCGGGTGAACGACAGTAACACCGACGTTCGAATTCGCGAGTTCGTGGCGCAGTGAATTGGAAAATCCGCGCACGGCGAACTTGCTTGCCGAGTAAGCCGTTTCCGCGGGCGGCGAGATCAGTCCGTATATGCTGGAAAGGTTCACCACGCGTGCATCATCGCTTTTTCGCAGGAGAGGCAGAAACGCCCGGGTCATCCGCACCACGCCCCAGAAATTGATTTCGAACAACCATTCGAAATCTTCCTCACTGACTGCTTCGAAGGTGCCGCCGACGGCCACGCCAGCGTTGTTGACGAGGATGTCCACGCCTGGATGCGCGGCGATCACAGCTTGCGGAAACGCCGCGATCGCGCGCCGGTCGGCAACATCAAGATGATGCTGGCTGATGCGTAGCGCGCTCCGCGGCGCGGTCTGGTTTGTCGGATCCGAATGATTTGATTGCGCCAGGCGCGCCGTTTCTGATAGTCCCGCGTCATTCACGTCCGCGAGCGCGAGGTTGCAGCCACGGCGAGCGAGCGCTACGGCAATGCCGCGGCCGATGCCGCTGGCAGCGCCGGTAATCACCGCCGTGCGGTTCTCAAGATTCATTGTGCTGGTCATAGTCTCAATTCAGATGGTGGCCCTGGAGTGAACGTCACTTACGCGGCTGACATTATCAGCCTCCGACGTTCGAAGGAAACTCATGGTCCCGTCGTTTACCGACCCGAACGTGAAGGCGGCCAGGTCTTTCACATAATTCTGGGGCACTCTCCACGGCGCTTTCTGTCCCTGTCTGGGCAGTACGCCGTCGGCACGGCGGACGTAGCCTGAACTAAAATCGAGCAAAGGCTCGGGGTTGATTGATGGATCCGGATGATTCGGCACGCACACCGAAAATCGCCTGCTATCCATATATTTGAGTAACCGGCAGACAAAACGCGCGGTGAGATCACACCGCAGCGTCCAGGAATTATTCGTGTAGCCAAAGGCGAGCGCTAGATTCGGGATACCGCTGAACATGGCGCCTTTGTACACCAGCTTTTCGTGAAATTTGGCGGGCACGCCATCAACGAGAATTTCAGCGCCGCCCATCAACGCGACGACAAGACCTGTCGCCGAAACGATGATATCCGCCGGCAGAATTGTGCCGGAGCTTAAACGGATGCCGGACTCCACAATTTCTGCGATCGTGTCGGTGAGGATCTCAACCTGGCCGGAGCGGATCGCGGCAAAGAGGTCGCCGTCGGGCACCAGACATATGCGCTGATCCCATGGGTTATAGCGCGGCGTAAAGTGCCGCTGGACGTCGAAATCAGGATGAAGCTGCTGCTTGATTCCCTTAAGGATCAGGCTTTTCATCGTCTCTGGTTTAGTGCGCGCGAGGTAAAACATGGTGATGCTGTACAGCACGTTCTTCCATTTTGTGAGTTTCGCGGCAACGCCTTTTGGCAAATGGCGATTCATCCAGATGGCCTTTGCGTCTTTGCGTGGACGGGTAACGACATAGCTGGGAGAGCGCTGCAGCATCGTCACATGCGCGGCATCCTTGGCAAGCGCCGGAACCAGCGTCACCGCCGTAGCGCCGCTTCCAATGACAATGATGCGCTTGCCAGCGTAATCGAGGTTCGCGGGCCATTCCTGTGGATGCACGAGCTGCCCCTGAAACCGATTGATACCCGGAAACTCCGGGCTGAAGCCTTTTTCGTAACTATAATAACCGCTGCACATATAAAGGAAGCGGCAGACGAGCCACACGGTGCGTCCATCTTTCGTCTGCGCTTCGACCGTCCAGCGCGCGTCGGCTGAACTCCAGGAAGCTCGAATCATCCGGTGTCCCAGTCTGATGTGGCGGTCAATGCCATAGTGTGCCGCGGTGTCGCGAATGTAATTCCAGATTTCCGGTCCACCTGCGATCGCCTCGTCGGCCTGCCATGGACGAAAAGGAAATCCCAGCGTGTGCATATCGGAATCGGAGCGGACGCCCGGATAGCGGAAGAGGTCCCAAGTTCCGCCGATGGCGTCGCGGGCCTCCAAAATCGCGTAGGTTTTTTGTGGGAAGGCTGTCTGCAGATGGTAAGCAGCATCAATACCTGAGATGCCGGCGCCCACGATTAGAACGTCTAGTATGTCGAAATGTTCTTGCGATTCCATCGGCATGTTTGTGTTGTTCTCGCGTACGGCGCGCTGTTGAAGATTTGAGCGACGCCGGTGGCTAGAAAATTTATTATCCGTCCAGCAGCAAGGAAACTATTCGAGCAGATTAGGTTCATCCCGGATGATACGCGCGAGCAGTGGTTGAAACTGAAACCATCCTGCGTGGTGGTTTCCCACCTGCTCCCTTGTTGCGATTGCCGTGGCATGATCGATCTTTACCGGCACGCCGGCCGCCTCTGCGAGCAGCTGCGCATGGCAACTACGGTCCATGGTGATGAACCACCACGCGGCTTCTTCGACGCAGTGGCCCACGGTGATCAATCCGTGATTGCGCAGAATCGCAGCTTTGTGCTGCCCCAGAGCCTGGGCAATCCGCTCGCCCTCCGACGTTTCATAGACCACGCCGGTGAACTCCGCAAAGAGTCCGTGGTCCTGGTAAAACGCGCAGGCATCCTGCGTGATAGGGTCGAGTAGGCGCCCGAGCGACGCCCAGGATTTTCCGTACATCGAATGCGCATGCGCCGCCGCGATCACATCGGGACGCGCCAGGTGTACCTGAGAGTGGATGGCAAAGGCCGCTGCATTCACCGGATAATTCCCTTCCACGACTTCGCCGCGATGATTCACCAGAATCAAGTCGGACGCGCGAATTTGGCTGAAGTGCATCCCGAATGGGTTCACCCAGAAGTGGTCGAGTTGCTCCGGATCGCGTGCGGTGATATGTCCCGCCACGCCTTCATCGAATCCGAAACGCGAAAAAAGACGGAATGAGGCAGCCAGCATGCGTTTGCGATGCAAGCGCTCTTCGGCCGCGGTGACAAACACAGGCGGCCGCGGAATGTTCAGTACATTTGCGGGTGCTCCAGCCATTTGAACCTCCCAGCGCCGTGAATCCTCTCACTTGGCACAGTGGCGGCGATTATATACAATGCCCGTCGCGTTAGTAACCGTCATCTGTAAGCGACTATCAGCTGCCGGTTAGGTTGGTGCTTTGCCCCGATTCGCAGCACCCGAGGGATCACCCATGACCAAATTGAATCACAAATTCGAACTTGCCGCGCGGCCCGTCGGTATGCCCAAACGAACCGATTTCGCATACAACGAGGAGCCGATTCGCGAACCCGGCGAAGGTGAGTTGCTCATAAAGATTCTGTATATCTCACTCGATCCGGCTATGCGCGGATGGATGAACGAAGGAAAATCGTACATCGCTCCGGTAGAAATCGGAGCGGTGATGAGGGCTGGTGGGCTGGGGCGCGTAACGGTGTCGAAAAATCCCAAGTTCGCCATCGGCGATTACGTTTACGGAGCTTTCGGCGTTCAGGAATACGCAATTTCGAACGGCCAAGGCATCACTAAAATCCTTGCCGGCGCAATCCCGTTGCCCGTTTTTCTAGGGACGCTGGGCATGCCCGGAATGACCGCTTATTTTGGCTTGCTGGATATCGGCCAGCCAAAGCCCGGCCAGACCGTAGTGGTCTCCGGCGCGGCTGGAGCGGTAGGAGCGGTCGTAGGACAGATCGCTAAAATAAAAGGCTGCACTGTCGTAGGCATTGCCGGCGGGGCCGAGAAGTGCAACTACATCGTAAAAGAGCTCGGATTCGATGCCGCGATTGATTACAAGTCGGAGGATGTCCGCCAATCTCTGCGGAAGCATTGCCCGAATGGCATTGACGTTTATTTCGACAACGTGGGTGGCGACATTCTTGACGCTGCGCTTACGGCGCTCGCGCGCGGCGCACGAGTGGTGATCTGCGGCGCGATTTCGCAATACTGCAACACCACACCAATC
>Ga0209038_10000523_pt1 | contig 11737 bp, 11 predicted proteins | sample BogFormECP03_OM3_FD_188237 | JGI IMG/M metagenome (GOLD analysis project Ga0209038, IMG submission 188237) | Bog forest soil microbial communities from Calvert Island, British Columbia, Canada - ECP03_OM3 (SPAdes) (version 2) | ecosystem: Environmental > Aquatic > Freshwater > Wetlands > Bog ...
CGAAGCCGGTGACGACGATGGTATCGCCGGTGCCGAAGTTCTCGATCTCGTTCGTGGGCGTGTTCTGAACCGCGAACGTCAGCAGCGGATCGAGGACCGCGGGGATCGCGATCGAACCGCCGAACACGATCGCCCCGCTGCCCGCCGCGCAGGACCCGGGAGCCCGCCCGGCGCCGGCGGCGGCCGGCTGACGATCCACCGGTCGCGCCGCCGTCCGCCGCGCTTTCCGGGAGAATCTCAGCATGCATGTCACCGCCAAGGCCGACTACGCCATTCGCGCCGTTGTCGAGCTGGCTGACAGCGGCCAGGAATCACCGCGCAAGGTGGACGAGGTAGCGCGCGCCCAGGGCATCCCCGTGTCGTTCCTCGAGAACATCCTCACGCAGCTGCGCTCGTCTGGAATCGTCCGCAGCCAGCGTGGTCCCGAGGGCGGCTACTGGCTCGCCCAGCCCGCTGATGAGGTCAACCTCGCGCAGATCATCCGCGCCGTCGAGGGCCCGCTGGTCGGGGTCCGCGGGCAGCGTCCGGAGGAGATCGAGTACGTCGGCTCGGCGGAATCGCTGCAGCAGGTGTGGATCGCGCTGCGCGCCAACCTGCGCAAGGTGCTCGAGCACGTGACGATCGCCGACGTCGCGGCCGGCAAGCTGCCCAAGGACGTGCTCACGCTGACGCGCGAGGAGGAAGCCTGGGAGACGCGCTAGGCGCAGGCCGACGCGCTCGGCTCGGGCAGGTGCACCGGGCGGATCTGTCCCTCGCGCAGCTCGAGTTCCTGCGCGGTCTCGTGCGTGAGCTGCGCCCAGATGTCGCGGCCGTCCGGCAGGGTCAGCTGTACGTGGAGCTCGGAGTCCACTGGAATGACGCGTGCCACGAGGCCCTCGCTCGTGCCGGCCTGCGCGTCGGGGAGGATCTGGATATCGGCAAAAGTGCGTGACATGGTCGGCTTCTGCGTCCGTCTCGGAGGAACTACCACCGCGTAATAGCAGAAAACCTATCGAGATTTATCAAAATAGGAAGTGCGACCAACGTAACCACGGATCGCTGCGCGTGGGCTACCCTTTCCGGAGGCTTTCCGGGCACTTTCCGGGCACGATGCCAACAACCTCAGGAGATCCCGCGCAATGCAAGCATCAGCCACATCCGCAGTAGCCGGACCCCAGGCGTCCGAGGCCGCGGAGGTCGCCATCGAGGCGACCACCGGTGCGGCCGAGGAGGCGACCTTCTCGATGCAGCTGACCCAGGACCAGAAGGACATCCGCGACTGGGTCCACGGCTTCGCAGCCGAGGTGGTTCGCCCGGCCGCGCACGAATGGGACGAGCGCGAGGAGACTCCCTGGCCGATCATCCAGGAGGCGGCGAAGATCGGCCTGTATGGGTTCGAGGGGGTGGCGCAGTTCTTCGCCGACCCCACCGGCCTCGGGCTGCCGCTCGTCAACGAGGAGCTGTTCTGGGGAGATGCCGGCATCGGCATGTCGATCATGGGCACCACGCTCGCGGTCGCGTCGATCTTCGGGCAGGGCACCGGCGAGCAGATCGGCGAGTGGATTCCGCGCTGCTTCGGCACCCAGGACGACATCAAGGTCGCCGCATTCTGCGCTTCGGAGCCGAACGCCGGCTCGGACGTGTCGGGCCTGCGCACGAGCGCCAAGTTCGACGAGGCCAAGAACGAGTGGGTGATCAACGGCCAGAAGGCATGGGCGACGAACGGCGGCATCTCCGACGTGCACGTGATCATCGCATCGGTCGACCGCGAGCTGGGCTCGCGCGGCCACGCCGCGTTCGTGGTGCCGATGAGCGAGGCCGAGGGCATCACGCAGGGGACGAAGGTGTCAAAGCATGGTCTGCGCGCCTCGCACACCGCTGATGTGTTTCTCGACGACTGCCGCGTCCCCGCGGGATACGTGCTCGGCGGCAAGGATAAGCTCGACGAACGCCTCGCGCGGGTGCGCGAGGGCAAGAAAAGCAACTCTCAGGCCGCGATGCAGACCTTCGAGAGCTCCCGTCCGACGGTCGGCGCCCAGGCGCTGGGCATCGCCCGTGCCGCCTATGAGTACTCGCTCGAGTACGCCAAGGAGCGCGAGCAGTTCGGCAGGAAGATCATCGAGAACCAGGCGATCGCTTTCACGCTGGCTCGCATGAAGATGGAGATCGACGCGGCGCGCCTGCTCGTCTGGCGCGCCTCGTGGATGGGCAAGAACCAGGTGCCGTTCGCCAACGCCGAGGGCTCGATGAGCAAGCTCAAGTCCGGTGAGGTGGCGGTGTGGGTGACCGAGCGTGCGATCCAGATCCTCGGCGGCAACGGTTACACCCGCGAGTTTCCCGTAGAGCGCTGGCACCGCGACGCGAAGATCTACGACATCTTCGAGGGCACCGCGGAGATCCAACAGCTCGTGATCGCGCGCGCGATTTCGGGCATGCACATCAAGTAGTGCGGTGATTGGGGCGGGCCGGGGCGGTGCTCTGCGGCGCGTGCGTCTCACGCCCACGGCACCGGTCGCGGGCGGGACCCTGATCGTGGGCTACGCGGTCGTGGTCGCCACCGGGTCTCGCGCCCTCGGCGGCATCGTGTTGCTGATCGGCGGGCTGTGGTGCATCCAGGCCTGGCTGCGGCGCCACGGAACAAGGACGGCAGCGACGCTCGCGTGTGCGGCGCTTGCCGCGCTGATCGCGTCGCACTTGCTCGCGCTCGCGATCGGAGCGTGGCCGTCGGTGCTGCTCGTGGCCGCAGCGATGGCGGCGGCCGCCTGGGTGCGAGCCGACTCTATTCCGGTTCGGTGATTTCGACCGCGCCGAAGCCTTCGAGCGGACCGTCCACGAAGATCTCCATCGTGATGTCCGGCTGGACATGGGCCTGGCTGAGGAACGCGAGCACCTTGCGCCCGGTGAGCTCTTCCATCGTCTCCCGGTAGCGCTTGGCCATCACGCGTTGGAAGTCCTCGCGCATCGCGATCACGCGATCCGGCTCGCCACTGTCCATGATCGTCTGCTCGAGCGGCGTGAAGCCGCTGCCGCGCATGACCACCACGATGATGTCGTCCAGCGCGTAGGTCTTCGCCTTCATCGGCCCGCGCCCGTAGTGCTCGCGCAGGATTCCGACGATGCTGGTCGATATCGCTGCCAGTAGGTGTCCGCCGGAGAGCGGAATGCTGTTTACGACGGGTTTGACGTCCACTTCGGCTTGCTCCTGGTACGGCGGTTTCGCAGGACCGCCGACCGTCTGTGTTCGACTTGTTCGCATGCTGAATCGTACATCCACACGCTCCGGGGAGCAAGCCGCAGAGCTCCGGCCGGCTTGTAATGGCCGCGGGCGGAAGTCAAACCTTTGGGATAGCGCCGACAGTCGAACAAGATCTCGCAACGAGCGGCCAAATGTTGGGTACGGCACTTCACAACTCGCCACCCAGGTGGTTAGGTGCAATTACAGCGGCCCGTACCCACAACCATCGGCTGTGCTTGGGTTGCACCTAGGAGAACGGAGCTAGTTCGCGGTCACATCGTGGCCGCCAGACTTTTGGTCCGTGCCAGCCACTCGTGACAAGAGGTACGAGATGCTAGGTATGAACGGGCCCAGGACAGCCAGTCGAGCAGAGAGTAGAGGCGACGGATCTCGCTGATCTCGTGCTCTCCCTGCTAATTGCGAGCGCCTGGCTCGCCGTTCTGATGTTCTCCGTGGCCATGTGTCACGCGGCAGCACGCGGCGACGACGTGCGCCCCGGTGACCGCATCGAGCGGCCGCGGCATGACTCCCAACGTAGGACGCACCGAGCCACCTTCGGCGGCTCGCGGCGGTGATGCATCGTGAAGATCTTGGACGGCTGTCCGCTTCCTCCCGGAAGCCGTTCGGGGCAGCGCGGAGGTTCGGCTCCTATCCTCCCAACGCGCTGGAGTGGGCGCGGGGGCATCTATCCCTGGGTGTCCTCGCGCCTCGCCTATGCAAATCCCTGCTCCTCGGTGAACCCTCCCAGGCTTCGAGTCCGGGCCTACACACGTATTGGCTGGCGAGAGGGATCTCCGCGGTTGCTCTGCGAGGGGGCGCTTCGATTGGGCGCGTGTCCGTTCCGATCGGCCTGCCCGCGCTCGATCGCCTCGGCGTCGTTGAGCGCCCAGCTGAGCCGCTCGATCAGCTGCATTGCCGCGTGACCGGTGCTGAGGTGCACGGAGTAGACGCTCTCGTCCAGCAGCACCGGGGCGGCGCCCGGAATCGTTTGATCTGGGGTGACGATGATCCTCGCCATGGGATCTCCCTTCTTGGGGTTCTGTTGGGTTGAGTGGCGGCGGGCCGGGCCGCAGGCCAAGCCCAACCGTTTGGGGAATGCCTGAGGAGGGAGTCTCACCCTCCCCGGACGGGAGGAACTACGAAGCGTTGCGCCCTGTACATCGCCCGGTCACGCTGACCGACGTCGGGGCGACGCAAGCCAGGCTAGCACCCCGAACGCCGCATTGCGACGGGAAATTCGAATGGACGGAAGACATTGCTCAGTAAGTCTATCGAGAATATGTACAACTTCAAGGGCGCTGCGACGGTGTTTCCTATTACCAGGCCTGACCCACGTGGCAGTGCGGACAGGAGACGCTCGTGGACACCGGCGCGAGGAACACGCAGCCACACTCGCAGCTGTAGGAGGCACGATCCACCGGGCCACCGGCCTCGCGCACGCGCTGGACCGCGAGGTCGGAGTGAATCGGAGAGGGCGGCCCCGACCGTAGCTCCACCGCCGCTGTCCTGCTGCGCAGCCGGCGCGCGTGTCGCCGCTCGCGCAGGGGGCGGGGGATGCGTTCGCGGAGGGGATTTGTGAGGTTGGCTCTCATGGCTGTACCAGTAAAGACTCGGCTGACGCCCGAAGGTTTCGCTCTGCAAGCTCGATTTCCTGGCCAAACGGCCTAGATGGTCCGTCCAGGGACGCAGCTGGACGCTGGAACGGGCAAGCCGGTGGTTTGAGATACTTCGCGGCGATGAACCCCGCGCGCAAGCGAACGGTGCGCCTGGTTGTGGCTCTGAGCACTGCTGTCGTGCTGGCGAGTGCGCTGATCTACACCAGCTTCAGCGCCGCAAGCCCGGCTCTCACGCCCAGCCAGCTGGTTCGCCAGGCGCAGCCGGGCCGCAGCTACCAGCTGACGGGCACGGTCGTGCAGGGCTCGGTCCACCGCGAAGGGGCCGTGCTCCACTTCGGCGTGGAGGACCGTGTCGGAGGGACCGCGATTCCGGTGGACTACACCGGCACAGTGCCCGACCCCTTCCGCGAAGGTCGCGAGGTGATCGTCACCGTCGCCAAGCAGGGCGGCCAGTTCGTCGGCGAACGCGACTCGCTGATCACGAAGTGCCCATCCAAGTACACCACCGCTCCCCCCAGCGAGAAGCAGAACGACTGATGGCCGGATTGGGAAGCGTGTGCCTGGTGCTGGCACTCGTCGTGTGCGCGTATGGCATCGGCGCCTCGCTGTACGGCGTGCGCACCTCGCGCGTGGAGTTCTCGGAGTCCGGGCGCCGGTCGGTTTACGCGCTGGCGATGATCCTGACGGTCGCGTTCGTGGTGCTCGAGGTCGCCTTCCTGCGTAACGACTTCGCGTTCAACACCGTCGCCGACACTTCCAGTCGCACGACGCCGGCGTTCTACCGGGCGGCGGCCGTGTGGTCCTCCCAGGAAGGCTCGCTGCTCTTGTGGGCGTGGCTCCTGTCGCTGTGGGCCAGCCTCGCGCTGTTCCTCACCCGCAGGCGCATGCGCGACGTGGCCGCCTATGCCACGGCGATCCTGCTCGGCTTCGGTGGTTTCTTCGTCTCGCTGATGGTCTTCTACGCGAACCCCTTCAACACCACCAGCCCGGCTCCCCCCGAAGGCGCGGGGCTTGATCCGCTGCTGCGCTTCCCCACGATGATGATTCACCCGCCGATGCTCTACTCCGGCTACACGCTGTGCACGATTCCGCTGGCGTTCGGGATGGGAGCCCTGCTGGCGCGCAGGGTGGACGCCGAGTGGATCAAATCGATCCGCCGCTTCGCGTTCGCCGCCTGGCTGTTCCTGGGCGCGGGAATCCTGCTCGGCGCCCGCTGGTCCTACTCCGAGCTCGGCTGGGGTGGCTACTGGGGTTGGGACGCGGTCGAGAACGCCTCGCTGATGCCCTGGCTCACGGGCACCGCCTTCCTGCACTCGCTGATGATCCAGGAGAAGCGGGGGATGCTGAAGGTCTGGAACGTCTCGCTCGTGCTCGCCACCGGCACGCTCGCGATCATGGGCACGTTCCTCGTGCGCAGCGGGATCCTCAACTCGATCCACGCCTTCGGCGGGCAGACGCTGGGGATACCGTTCGTGATCCTCATCGCCGTGCTGATCGCCGGCTCGATCTACCTGGTCGTCTCGCGCCGCGAGATGCTTCGCTCCGAGCACCGGCTGGACTCACTGCTGTCCCGCGAGTCGATCTTCCTGGCCAACAACCTCGTGCTCGTGGGGCTGTGCTTCGTGATCTTCTGGGGCACCTACTTCCCCTTGATATCCAAGGCGCTCACCGGCCAGGAAGCCTCGGTCGGTCCGCCCTGGTTCGACCGCTACACGGTTCCCCTTGCGCTCATTCTGGTCCTGCTGAGCGGCATCGGACCGGTGATCGCCTGGCGGCGCGCGACCCTGGCCAATGCGCGGCGCAACTTCGTGGTGCCGGTGCTCCTGGCGTTGCTCACGCTCGTCGTGCTGCTGGGGGCGGGCGTCCAGCAGAAGCCGTGGGCGATCGCGATGTTCTGCTGCGGTGCGTTCGTGTTCGGGAGCATCGGGCAGGAGTTCTTCCGCGGCGCCCGGGCGCGGCGGGCGATGGCGGGTGAGGCCGCGCCGCTGGCGCTGGTGGCGCTCGTGCGCCGCAACCGCAGGCGCTACGGCGGCTACATCGTGCACATCGGGATCGCGGTCCTGTTTATCGGGGTGGCCGCCTCCTCGTCCTTCCAGCACGCCACGGAGCTCGGGCTCTCGCCGGGCCAGTCGGCCCGCGTGGGCTCCTACTCCGTCAGCTACGTACGCCCGACGGCGACGATCACACCCAAGTACGACGCCGCGCACACGGGCTCGACCCTCAGCCTCGGCGCCGTGCTCGACGTCACCAAGCACGGACACCATGTCGCCACGCTGAACCCGAGCGAGGGCTATTACGCCTCTCAGGAACCCAGCCAGGGAACGGTCGGCAGCCTGATCGGAGGCCAACCGGTCAGCCACGTGAGCATGGACGCGGGCGTCACGCGCGACGTCTGGACGGCGATCGAGCCCGACATCGAAACCCCCGCGCTGAAGCGGATCGTGACGATCGGAAATCGCACGCTACCCCCCGAAGACGCGATCGTGGCGATCGGCTACCTGGCCCGCGCATACCTCCAACACCCACCGGTGGCGCAGTTCCACTTCATCGACTCGCCGCTCGTGATGTGGATCTGGCTCGGAGGCCTGATCGTGTTCACGGGCGGCCTTGTCGCGATCTGGCCGGCCCCGAGCGCCGTCCGCCGCCGCGTCACCATGCGTTCGCGCGCCCGGGCGGCGCACGGCCTGGCACGCGCCTGAGGGCGGTCATGGCGAGATCGTGTCCGGGCGCTCGGAGCGATGAGATCGGATGAGCGTGCTGGCGGTGCTGCTCGCCGTGGCGGTGCTCGCGGTCGTCGTGTTCGTGGTCAGCGCCCCTCTGCGCACGGCACGCGCCGCGCAGGATGCCGCGGTTGCGCCGGACGCTCAGGAGCATTTGTCCACCCAGCACGAGCTCGAGGTCGCGCGCGAGGCCAAGTACCGCGAGATCCGCGACGCCGAGCTCGACTATCGCACGGGCAAGCTCTCACGCGAGGACTACGACGCGGTCGACGGTGCGCTGCGAGCTGAAGCCGTCGAGATCCTCGACCGGCTCGAGGACTCAGAGCGTGGCTAGGCCCACGGTCGCTTGAGCAGCACGATCGCATTCACGAGGAACAGGATCGCGAAGAAAATCGTCCATCGGTTGAGGTTGCGCTCAACCATCGATCCTCCACCGAGCGGGCCCGTGCCGGTGCCGACGCCGAAGGCACCCGACAGGCCGGAGTCCTTGCCGGAGTGCATCAGCACCAGGAAGATGACGATCACCGAGATCGCGACCTGCAGGACGGACAGGATGGTTTCCACGGGCCTCAGGTTACCGCGTCGGCGGTGATCCCGAAAGGCAGAGCGGGGCGGCCGCTTGCCGGCGGCCGCAGGTGGCGCGGCGGCGTTTACGGGTTATGTCATCCAGGAACGCTCCGGCGGGGCTGACAAAGCTTCCCGCGCGCCGCTGAGAAGGCCCTGGGAGGGCCGGTCCGATCGGCCGGATGACTGCGCTCGCGCGGGCGTGCGGCGGGCGGCGATGCTCCTAGGGCGGGGTTATGAACCCTTTACGGGTTGTGCCTGCCTGCCGATAAGGGACTCGGTGGGCGTATCCCGCGAGCGTGGGCTTGCTGCGTCGACCACGACCATGGGACTAAAGCCAGACGATCAACCCGGGCGCACGCAGCCGATGAGCAGTTCTCGCCGGCGGGCCCTGCGCGCGGTGTTGTCGGCTCTGGCGGGGGGCGGACTGACGGCGGCGAGCCTCGGCGGACCGCTCACCGGAGGGGCACTCGGTGCCGTCACGCCGGCGGGCGGGACGGGCGCGGCGGAAGGCCCGTCGAGCCCGGTGACGACGGCGGGGCCGCATACGAGCGCTCGGGACTCAACCGCGGCCGCGCCGCCCAACAGCACCTCGACCTCGACCGCACCGGCACCGGCGGGGACGACCGGCTCGCAGGTGAGCACCCCGGCCGCCGCCGCTCCGCCGAGCCCCGCGCCGGAACCTCCGGTCGTGGTGCTCCAGCGCAGGCAGAAGACCACCCCTGTCAATGGCCCGGAGCCGAACGTCACGGCCACGCCCTCAAAGCCGAAGCGCGTACCTCCGAAGACCGGTGCCAAGGGCGCGACCGGCGCCACGGGCGCGCCGGCGATCGCATCAGGTCCGAATGACGTCGCGGCGCCGCCCCAGCTCGTGGCCGAGCAGGCCGGAGCGCTCGCGGCCGAACTTGCCTCCTCGGCCGCCTCCGCGCAGGCGCTGGCGTTCTACCGGATCCCCCTGTTCCTGCTTCCCATCTACCAGGCCGCCGCCGTCCAGTACGGCGTGCCCTGGCAGATCCTCGCGGCGATCAACGAAATCGAGACCGACTACGGCTCAGACCAGTCGGTCTCTACCGCCGGAGCGGTGGGGTGGATGCAGTTCGAGCCCTCGACCTGGGCGGGGTACGGCGTGGACGCGGTGAACGCGGGCTATGCGGACCCCTACAACCCGGTCGATGCGATCTTCGCCGCCGCCCGCTACCTGCGTGCCGCCGGTGCCGCGCAGAACCTGCGTGGCGCGATCCTCGCCTACAACCACTCCGAAGAATACGCCGACTCGGTACTCCTGCGGGCGAAACTGATCTCCACCTATCCGCAGCCCGTGATCGCCACGCTCACCGGCCTCGTCGACGATCGCCTGCCCGTCACCGGCAAGCAGCTCATCTGGGGCGCGCCGTCCCCGCCGCCGTCCAGCGCGACCGCGAACGCCGTGCCGGTTCCCGCCGCGGCCGCCCCCGCGGCTGCGGCGCCGAAGGCGGGCGCCGCGGTGCCGGGCTCATCCGCTCCTCCGGCGCCCGCCGTCGCGGCGGCCGTGGCCACGGGCAAAGCCGGCGCGGCGTCTCCGCCTCCGCAGCTGGTCGAATTGCTGAGTGCCCCCAACGCCAAGGTGGTGGCGGTCCAGGATGGCCGTATCGTCAAGCTCGGGGACTCTCGCGAGCTCGGCAAGTACGTGATCCTGCGCGATCTCTACGGCGACGTGTTCACCTACGCCGGGCTCGGCAGCATCGCTCCGAGCTACCGGCTGCCGAGACCTCCGCGCGAACCGGTGGAGGTTCCCCCGACCGCTGTCGCCGGCGGTCACGAACCGGCACCCGCTCAGCCCGCGACCGCCGGGCGTCAGCTTCCGGTCACCCTGCACGTCAAGACCCCGGCGCCGCAGACCGCGCCCTCGCAGGACTCGATCCCCGCAGGCTCGGCCGAATCGGTGCCTCCGGGCATGGGCAAGGTGCGCCTGTTCGCCCACCCCGGCAATCCCGATGCGATCGCTGCGGCGCAGGCTGCGGCGGTGGGTGCGCGGCTGGCCGCCGAGCGCGAGGCCGCCGCCGGCCAACCGCAGGCCCTACGGCGCGGATCGGTCGTCGCCGAGGGCACCGTACTCGGACACGTGAGCATGCCGCACGGGGCCAAGGACGGTCATCTGCGCTTCGCGATCCGTCCAGCGGGCGACCCCACCACCGTCGATCCGCGGGCGATCCTCTCGAACTGGGTCCAGCTCGACACCGCGCTGCACCCGCAGGGCGCAAAGGGAGAATCGAAGCTGCTCGGGGCCACGGCCAACGAGGTGTTCCTGCTGTCCAAGCGCGAGCTCGAGCGTGAGGTCCTCTCGGATCCGGGGATCACCATGTCGGCCTGCTCTCGCTCGGAAGTGACCGCGGGAGCGATCGACCAGCGCGTGCTCGCGGTGCTCGCCTTCCTGTCGCGCAGCGATCTCGCGCCGACCGTCGGCACACTGCGGTGCGGTGGCGCCAAACACGACATCTCGGGGTATGTGTCGGTCGACCACCTCGGCGACGGTGTCACGATCTCGCACATCGACGGCGTCCCGATCGCCGCGCACCAGGGCTCGGGGTCGATCACCGACACGGCGATCCGCACGCTACTCGCGCTGCCCGCCGGTTTCGTTCCCGACCAGATCGTCAGCCTGATGGAGTACCCGCACAATCCGAGGACGATCGCACGGCCCGACCACGCCGACTACATCGAGATCGACTTCCGGCCCGCATCACGGCCGCCCCGCGGCGACGGTTCCCCAGCGACGACCGCCACGGTTGCTCACTCCGCAGGCGCTGGGCCGATCGCCCCCTCGCCGCTCGCCGTGAGCGGCGAACTCACCGCCGCCCAGTGGGACCAGCTGTTTGCGCGCATCGCCGCGCTACCCGCACCGAAGGTCGCCACCAAGCCGAGCTCCGCCGCGATCGCCGACCACACGCACTCGTAGGGCGCGAAGGACCGGGGGCCGGAGGCGGGATGCCCCCAGGCCGGGCGCTTGGCGCCGGCCTGGAAGAGCATCTCTGAGGTAGGCGCTGCTACGCGCCTAGTTGGCCGGGGCCGCCGCCCCGCCTGCCGCGCCGGGTTCCCCGCCGGCTCCGCCGGGCGGTCCGCCGCCGGGCGCCCCGCGCCGGAAAGTCCCGGCCAGGTCTTTGCTGCACTTGCTCTGGGCCGCTTTGAACTGGGCGCTGGTGGTGTCCAGTCCTTTGGTGTTGAAGATCGGACCGCTCCCGGAGGTGTTCGGTTCCGGCACGTTCACGCCGTTTTCGCGCATACAGGTCGCGAACTTGGCGAGCGCCTGTTTGAACGCCGGGCTTTTGACCCGACCTCCGGCGCCCGTGAAGGCGGCGCCACCACACTTTTTCACCGCGGCTTCATACTGCGCGCGGGTCACGCCCGCCGGCAGCTGCGGACCGCCGGCGCCGCCCAGAAAGCCGCCGGCGCCGCCCTGTGGCCGCTGACCGGGGGTTCGTTTCGGCAGCGTGATTCCGTTCTTCTGCAGGCATTCACGCAGCGCCGCGAAGCGCCCGGCGCCCCGCCCCGTCGCGCCTGTCGCGCCGTTGGTGCTGGTGGCGGATGCGTTTGAGCTCGTGCTCGAGCTGCTCGAGGATCCACAGGCCGCGAGCCCGAGACAGGCG
>Ga0209038_10000525_pt1 | contig 11707 bp, 8 predicted proteins | sample BogFormECP03_OM3_FD_188237 | JGI IMG/M metagenome (GOLD analysis project Ga0209038, IMG submission 188237) | Bog forest soil microbial communities from Calvert Island, British Columbia, Canada - ECP03_OM3 (SPAdes) (version 2) | ecosystem: Environmental > Aquatic > Freshwater > Wetlands > Bog ...
ATGCGATGCCTTGCTCGACGTTGTTCTCGAAATACTTCTCCGGCTTTTCCACCGATTCGCCCACGTAGGCGAGGGCGGCGAAATGCACGCAGGACTCGATCCGGTGCTCGGTCGCGATCTTGGCAATCAGAGCGCGATCGCCCACGCGGCCATGGTAGAACGGCGTCTCGCGCGTCAGCGCTTCGCGATGGCCGCGCCCCAGATCGTCGAGAACCACAACGGTCTCGCCCGCTTCTTGCAGGCGTTCTACCGTGACGCTTCCGATGTATCCGGCGCCGCCGGTTACGAGAATCGCCATGCGTATCTCCCCTGGTTCAATCCTTGGATGGACTCAGGCGGGCTCGTCCTCTTTTTTGTCCAGATATTTAACGAAGAGAACTTCGTTTTGTGCTTCGTTGTAAACGAGCTCATCTACTAGCTGCCGCGTCATCAATAAACCCAGTCCGCCGGGCCGTAGGCCCATTTCTTCGCGCTCGCGAAAATGCGCAGCGGGATCCTCCACTGGATTCGAGACGGCAGCGTGTTTCAGATTCTCGAAGCGAAAGCCGGGGCCGGGATCGGCGATTCGATACATCACCATGCGCTCGGTTCGCACGCAGGAGATTCTAACTTTGCGGTTCGGATCGAGCTTGCCGCCCCATTCCACCGCGTTCGAAAGCAATTCGTGAAATGCAGTTCCGATGGACCGGCGGGTTTCTTCAGGCAAATCCGTTTTCAGGTCGAGAAGAAATCGCTCGACTCGCTCGGCCACCCCCAGATCGCAAGGCAAAAGCAGCTCGACCCAAGTGGGCCGTGCGGAGATCACTTCGATTTGAAAGGTCTCCGGCCGCGCGGCGATGGCCTGGCGCACGGTATCAATCAGCGCGTCCGGATCAACCGGCTTCTTCATGTAGCGGTAAGCCTGCTCGCGAATGGCTTTCAGCACGGTTTCGGGCGTTCCATCGGTGGTCATGATCACCACTTTCGGCGGCGCGGATTCCTGCCGGAGCGCGGACAAAACTTCGATGCCATTCATGTTGGGCATCCAAACATCCAAAAGCACCAAATCGAAATTGCCCTGCTTCAATTTTTTCAAGGCGGTCTTACCATCGGAGGCCACCGCCACCGAATAGCCCGCAGTCTTCATGATTTCGCTGAGGAAAAGCCGGGTGGTGCGATCGTCATCGGCGATCAGTATTTTGTTCGTGGGCACGCGGGCTGCGTTTTTCGCGCACATGCGAAGCTCCTCACTTCCTGCGCTTCTGGTGAATAGGCCGGCGCGATTGCTTCCGTCCCGGCTTTTTCGCGGAACCTGCGCTCGGCGACAACAGGCCGCGCAATTGCGCTCTCAGTTTGACATATTCCTGGGCGAGCAAATCAAATGCTGCGTCGATTCCATTGAAATCAGCGCTCCGGCCCATGGCTTCGAGCTTGCGCGACGCGTCGGCGACGCTTTTTGCGTCGAAAACGCCCACCGATCCCGCGAGCGCGTGAGCCAAACTGGCCAGCTTCTCTGCGTCTCGCCGGGAAACGGCCCGCCGGATCTCGGCCAGTCTCTTCGCGGAATCCACGAGAAAAACTCGCACGAGCCGGCGCACGAATTTCTTATTGCCGCTCAAATAATTTAGCGGGGTCTTGTTTGCAGCGCTGGAATCAGCCGGCCCCCCGCCAGCCCGCGCTTTCGCTCCCGGAACAAAAATTAAATCTTCGATGGTCTCGTAGAGCTCCTGCACCTGAAATGGTTTTGGAAGGCACGCATCCATTCCCGCAGCCAGACAAATATCGCGCCCGCCCATCGCAGCGACGCCCGTCACGCCGACAATCGGCAGATGCTTTCCGGTCTCCCGTTCTTTCTCGCGGATCGCTTTAGTGGTTTCGGTGCCGTTCAATTCCGGCATTTCTTGATCCATTAAAATCAGGTCAAAACTTTCACGCTCCAACGCCCTCAGAACTTCGCGGCCGTTCGCGACGGGCACCAGTGAGTGACCGCGCTTCTCGAGCATAATAGTCATGAGTTCCTGATTCACTACCGTATCTTCGGCGAGCAGAACGCGCAATGGGCGCCAGGTAGTTTCCATCGGCTTGCGGGCCTCATTTTGCCGGGCGCGAATGCCAGACTCAGCCAAAGAACCGAAACGCGAGACGGCCGGCTCGCTGCGCATCGAGGGGGCGCCCGTTTGCTCCTTCAAGTTTACCGGAGCGACCGCCGTTTTCGGCTCTTGTCCCGCGCGCGGGAGTCGAAACCAGAAGCGCGCGCCGCCGGTCGGCCGCTGTTCGCATCCAATCGCTCCTCCCCACCCCTCGACGGTAATCCTACAAAAATAAAGTCCCAGCCCTGCCTTTCCTCCGTGTTCCGGGCCCTTGCCCAAAAGCGAAAACTGCGGCGCCTGTCCATTTGGAAATCCCGGGCCTTCGTCATCCACGAACGCGCGAACAAATCGATCCTCATCGATCGCGCCTATGACGACCGTCGTATTCGGCGGGCTGACGCGCAAAGAATTTTCCACCAGGTTCGCAAATACTCGGCGGAGCCGCGATTCATCGCCAACAACTTTCCAATCCCTGGATCGATCGACGTCCCGATCGAATTCGATCCGCACGCCTTTATCCTCAAACGCCGCGGTGTAATCCTTCACCACTTCCAAAGCATTCGCCGCAATATCCGGAGGCGCGGAGGCTTTCTGCGATGAGCCCGGCTGGCCGGCGAGTTCCTCTGAAAATGCGTCCAGGATCTCGCGAATCATGCTCTCCTGCAGACGCGACTGCTTCAGCCCAGTTTCGATGAGTTTGTGTATCGCGCCCGGCTGGGCTTCCAGATTCAAACAGGAAAAACAGCCGCGCATGGCACTCAATGGCTGGGAAAGGTCGTGCACGATGCAATGCAGGAGAATTTCCTTCTTTTGAATCTCGCGGCCGAGGCGGTCGTGCTTGAGGCGGGATTGCCGGGCGGTCTGCAACCAGCGAGCCTGATCCTGGTAGGTTTCTTGAGGATTGCGGAGAATTAATATGGGTTCTCCGAGGAGCCAGAGAGCGGAGGCTTCGAGGGCGAGTTCGCGGCCGCCAGCGCCCTTTTCGATCCACAGGCCGGAGTTCTTGTGTTCGCTGGACTCCGCTTTCCAAAGTTGCTGCGCTTCGATTAGGAAATTTTCCACGAAAGGAAATCGCTCCCCGAGTTCCAAGGTTCCGTCTGGAGCTGGGTTTGCGCCGCCAATTTCTACGAGCCAGTCCGGGAAATTGCCGATGGGGCGGAATCGGCCCTCGCCTACGTGAGTGAAAACGGCGAGGCCCTGGCTCCGAAGCAGGGCTTCGATGAGCGGTCCGGTGTTCATGGATTTCGTGGCCATCAGCGCAGCATTTTCTCGCCGAGGGTGTGAAATGCCGCTTCGACTGCTTCGCCGGTCTTGGCGCTTGAGCGCATCACCGTCCAACCACGCGCGGCGAGCTGCGCTTCCAAATCGGGGCCGGCTTCCCATTCGTCCTTCAAGTCCACTTTATTTAGCAGAAAGACAAACGGAACCTTGGCGAAATCTTTGGCGACACTTTCCTGGATGTTGAGCGCGTCGTTGATGGTGCTTTTCCGCGTGCCGTCGGCCACCAGCAAATAGCCGGACATGCCATTTAAATAGGTAATCCGCAGCGACTGAAATTCATCGGAGCCATAAATATCCCAAAGCACCATATCCAGATCTTTGTCTTTCACGCGAACCGGCTTTTTGTCGATCTTCACTCCCACGGTGGTGTGATAGTCGTCGGAATAAATGCTCTCGACGAACCGGCGAACCAGGCTCGTCTTTCCCACCGCAGTCGTTCCCAGCATGCAGATCTTTTTTTGTAGCATGGGCGCTGAAGCGTAACCGATCCTAATTAGATTTTGCAGGCACAAGGCGCAATGTCACGCTGCGTTCCAGCCGGTCGTCACCCGTCGCGTCACGATTTCGCACCGGCTCCGCAGTGCCGACTCCGCGTGGAACCAGATTTCGCCGCGCTACACCGGCCTCGACTAGCTTGCGCGTGGCGTATTCCGCGCGCTGCTGGCTCAGCGACATGTTCAGACCTTCCGTGCCGGACGTATCCGTGTGTCCGATCACTTCGACCATGAGAGGTTGGCTCAGCGGCGCGACCTTTCCCAGTAACGAATTAATCAGTTCAGCGGCGCTTTCGAATTTGGCCTCCTGCTCCGGCTCAATTTCCGCCACACCAATCGGAAAAGTAAAAATTGTGGACTTCAGAGCGGCCGCCAGCATCTCGGTTTCGGACGCCTCGGTGCTCACCAATTGCGTGGCATCCACTTTCTTCACTCCCGGAACCAGCGGTCCTCGGTCTTTCAGTTTGCGCACCCAATCCGAAGGCGCTTTGCCCGTCGCGGAGAGCACTCCGTCCTTCACCGTGCAGGTAACGTCGTGCGGCGGCACGAGCATTTCGATTGCGCGCTTTTCGATGAATTCGTCATCGAGCGAATAATAGGGCTCGAGCTGAAATTTGACGGAGCTTGGATCGATTTGTTCTTTGTCGCGCAAGACGGACGGATCAGCCGCCAAAGGATCCCGCAGACCGCGAACCAAATGTTGGCCGTGTTCTTTTCCGGAGGAAGTCACCAGGATGCCATGCTGCGATTGCAGCGATTCCATAAAGTGGTTCCACTTGCGATCGTTGAGCACCGACATGATGAGCGATGTCACGGCCACGGCCAACGCGGCCAGGGCCGCGATCGCGACGTAAGGCTTGCGCTTGGTGGATGTCTTGGGCTCGTAGTGCGATTCGAGGCAGTGTTCGAGGAGCGGTTCGGCGGCGGCGAAAGGGGCTGAATCGCCGTCGAAATCTTCGAGGGCGCGGCCGAAATCGCGGTGAATATCTTCGATGGTTTTTTCGAGCGTTGCGCGGTAAGAGGCCGGAGCGTGCCCGCGAATCACCGCGGCCAGCAAGGCTTGGGGGCCGCTTACGACCCACACTTCCAGATCGCCGACCTGAATGCTTTCAAGAGTGTCTTCCTTCGGGGCTTTAAAGGAATCGCGAGCATACGATTGAATCGCGGAGAGCATGCCGGAAACCAGACTGGGGTCCTTGGTGGAAACGTGCGAAGCGACGCAATGCGCGAGCAGCAAGCTCGTGGCTTTATGAATCAGAAAAACCTGCTCCACGCGATACACCAGGCTGTGCAGAAGAACGACTTCGGCGAAAGGCCTGCCGGTGCGAATCGATTCCAGACGCCATCGGATTCCCTGCGCCGAAAGGCTGTGCTCCATGGTCTGATTGAACGATTCGAGCATGGAGCGAATCGACTCGGCGATGGACTTGCGAATGGCCGGGCCCATAACGGGGAATAAAGCGCCGGCGAGAACGCTGGGATCTTTGCGGACCGATTCGCGCAGAGCCTCTTCCACCGAAGGCATCAGCGCTTTATTCAGTTCCGCGTTGCCGCCATGGGCGCGGCGCAGCTCGATGGATTCCGCGACGACGGCGCTCAAATCCTCGGTACGAGTGACGGGATTGTCGAGGCGGTCGCGAAGGGCATCGATTTCTTTTTGTTCCGGAGCGAGGAGAAGTTTGCGGAGATCCTGAAATTTCTGGCGCTTGTCTTCGCGCGTTTCCGCCGAGTCTTCCGATTGATTTTGATGTGTCGGACGCTCGGCCATTTTTCCCTTAGAGGGGTTCCCGCTGCGGATTTGGCAATCTGCACATCAAAGCGTCTAAGCCCAGTCGAGGCAGGTGGCTCGTCTATTTGTCCGGCAGAGTAAATTCGTTGTTCAGGCGGAGAGCGATTTCATTGAATAAATCCGCGAGTGCGGCGCGATCGGTTTTTTCGGAACGCAGAGTCTGAACTTCGCGGTCGAGCGCAGCCGAAAATTCCTTTTTGGCCTTATCAATCTCATTGGAGAGTCCCTTGGACTGCTCCAGAATCCGCGCCCGCAGATCGCCGTGCGCTTCGGCCATCTGCTCTTCCATCTGCGAGAGTTTCTTTTCGAGCGATTTGGCCATCCCGCGCAATTCGGAGGTCAATTCCTTCAGCCCTTCCACGCGCTCGCTCTTCTCATTCTTCAGCCGCGCGCTAACCGAATCCACTTCCTGCTGCGTGAACGCCTCCAGCGCATCCAGCCGCTTCTTCACGTCTTCGCGAATTCCATCCAGCGACTTCGCCACCTGCTCTTCTAAGCGCGTGAAGCGCTTCTCGTACTCGCGCATCTGCGAGCCGAAAAGTATGTCCCGGATTTTGTCAACATTTGCTCCCTCAGGCGTCTCGTTATTCGCTCCGGACGGGTTCTCGTGGGCTGCCATTTTCCGCTCCTTCTTCGATTTGCGCGCTGCTCTCTTGAACTGCGCTTGGTGCCGTTTGAGTTTAGGCATGTCCGTGGACGTTACACTGATTCCGGCGCAGTGGCAACGTCCTGAGGCAGTGGGGCCACGCGCGAAAACCAACACCGGTTCAGCCTGCTGGCATTACCGATTCCAGTAAGCGGAAGAGACCTTCAGCCATCGTAGGGTGAATAAATACCGCGCCCTTTAGCACCGTATAAGGCGCGTCAGCCAGCATGAGCGCGCCGAGGATCTGGACGATTTCGCCGCCTTCGGCTCCGAGGATTGCGGCGCCGAGAATGCGGTCGTTCGCTGCATCGACGATGATTTTCATCAGCCCGGCGGTTTCGCCGCGTTCAATCGCGCGAGAGACGCCGGAGATTGGGAAGGCGCCGATCTTCAATTTTTTACCCGAGGCGCGCGCCTCCTTTTCGGTGAGGCCGACGCGGCCCATCTGCGGGTCAGTGAAGAGCGAGTAGGGCAGATAGCGATTCGCGATGGAAAGATTTTTGCCCTCGATGATGTTGCCACAGACGATTTGGAAATCGTTGTAGGAAATGTGCGTGAATGCCGGGCCGCCTTTGATGTCGCCCAGCGCCCAAATGCCGGGGACTGAAGTTTCCAGGCGCGGATTCACTTTAATGTAGCCATGCGGATCGAGCTCGATGCCGGCTTTTGCGATGTCGAGCGTATCCGTGTTTGGAACGCGGCCCGTAGCGGCGAGCAGATGCGAGCCGGAAACCGTCTCCACATCTTGTTTCCTTTGAAAGGACAGCGAAATGACCTCATTCCGCTTTTCGACTTTGCTCGACTGCGCATTGAGACGGAACTCGATGCCTTCCGCTTCGAGGGCCGTTTGCAGCGAAGTGGCGATGTCGGCGTCTTCGCGTTGCAGTAGCTGACCCCCGCGATGGATCACCGTAACGCGGCTGCCGAAGCGCCGGAACATCTGCCCGAACTCGAGGCCGATATATCCGCCGCCGAGAACCAACAAATGCTCTGGAATTTCCGTGATTTCCATGAGCGATTCGTTAGTGAGGTAGCCGATGTTTTCGATCCCTTGCAGCTTCGGGATTTCGGGGCGCGTGCCGGCATTGATGAAGATTCGCTCGCTTTCGAGGATGTCGCCGCCCACCTCAATTTTGTGCGGCGCGAGAAACTTGGCCTGGCCGCGGATTAAATGGAGATTGCGCCGGGCGTCCACCTGCTTTTGATTGCCGCCGCGAAAATGCTGAACCACCGCATCCTTGCGCGCCACCACGGCGGCAAGATCGACGCTAACGCCGCTCGCATTCACGCCCCAGCGCGCTGCATTGCGCGCATAGTGCGCCACTTGCGCCGAGGCGATCATCGTCTTCGTAGGCGTGCAGCCGGTATTAACACAAGTGCCGCCCAACTCCGCTTTCTCGATCAGGGCAACTTTCCAGCCATGATCCACGAGCGCGAACGAAAGCGGATTGCCCGCCTGGCCGGAGCCGATCACGATGGCGTCGAATTGCATCGATTCCACTTCGTCATTTTAGGCGTTTGAGGAGATGTTTCCCACAGGACCTTATATAACCTATATCTTGGCGATATGGAGCATCGAGGGGCTGTGGACTTCTGCTGCACTCTTATCGTAGAAGACTTCTATGCGTATAGTCGGCTGCACCTATTCCTTGTGTTTGTTGGACCTTTTCGTGCTCGCGAGACGCGATGAGAGATTCTGAGCAGGATGTTGCGGCTTCCGGACCCTCCATCTCGAGCGCTCGCTCCGTTTCGCAGAGATCGCGCCCGGAAACTCTGGCCATCGGTGGCTTGGTGGCATTGATCGCTTATTCAGTGGTTCGCAGCGTGATCGCTGCGGCAGCAAAGCCCCTATGGTTCGACGAGATTTGCACCTGGATCATCGCGCGCTTGGGCAACCCGCAGGCCATCTGGCAGGCTCTGAAGAACGCAGCGGATGGACAGCCGCCTCTGTTTTATCTGATCGAGGCTCATTTCGGCAGTTTGATTCGCCAGCAGGAAATCGCGTTTCGCATTCCCTCGATCGTTGGATTTGCGGGCGTGCTGGTCCTCGTGTTTGCGTTCACGCGAAAACGAATTGCCGCCGGATACGCGCTGCTTTGCTCCGCGCTGCTGCTTCTTACGATCCTATTCGATACGTATGCGATCGAAGCCCGGCCATACAGTCTCGAAGTGGCCTGCTTTGCTCTAGCCCTGCTTTGTTACCAGAATGCGCCGACGGCCCGCTGGATGGTTCTAATGGGGCTCGCGCTAGGGCTAGCTGAGAATCTGCATTACTACGCGGTTTTTGCGCTGGTTCCGTTCGGCGCCGCGGAGATTACGTTCTTCTGGAAGACCCGGCGATTCCGGCTTTCCGTTTGGCTGGCTCTTCTGTGCGGATGTCTTCCGCTGCTGTGGTTGTTCCCTCTGCTTCGCGCCTTGCAGGTCACCTACGGACAGCATCTTCTAGCCCCCGCTTCTCTCGTGAGGACGCTCGCCATCTACGGCTGGATATTCGCATCGCATAGCAATGTAGTACTGGTCTCGGCCCTCGTCATGGCGGGCGCTGCGGCGCTCCTGGTAGCCGGTGCTGCGTTGATCCAGGCGTTACTTAAATCGCCGCAATTGCGAAACGCATGGGCGTCGGACCCGCACGCGCACGAACACATCCTTGCGTTGGGTTTCCTGGCGCTGCCGTTCATCGCCTACGCAGGAGCCAAGATCGGTCATGGCCTGCTGTTGGATCGATATGTTCTCTCGATGGTACTCGGTATCCCGCTCGCGGCGTGTTATCTACTCCCGCAGCTGGGGCGAAAGAGCCGCACCGTATTCGTGGTAGTGGCAATTCTTCTCCTCACAGCGCGCGAAGCGCGATTCTGGATCTCGCAGGACCACCACTTCGGGCAGCCTCAATTCTCTTGGATCCCGGCGCAGCAGATCATCAACGCGGCCGGACATCCGAGTCTCCCCGTCGTAATCTCATCGGCGGTTCAGTATCTCGAACTGAATCATTACGCCCCTGCTGAGCTGGACAATCGCTTAGTCCTTCTCGTGGACCCTCCGAAGGCGATCGAATACGACGGCAGTGACAGCGGCGACCGCCAGATGCTGACCCTTCGCTCCTACGCGCCCATGCACGTGGAAGAGTTTCCTTCGTTCCGCACAGCGCATGCAGAGTTCCTGCTTCTATCAAACGGCGACGCAAGGCTCGACTGGTGGCCAACCCGCTTCCGCGCAGAACCCGGCACAGAGCTCAGCGTAATCACCACGCAGGGCCAATCGACTATCTACTTGGTGAAATTAGCCCCGTGAAAGCGGTACTAGCGTAGTTGTGTGGCAAAGTGGAACCACCGCGTAAACACACCAACACGCACGGTGCGGTGAAATTCAGTTGCACACATGTTAGTTTGTACGAGGCCTCAATCGCGTTAACGGGCATCCCGACGGGAAATTTCCGTTTGTAGCTCGCAGCGTTCCGTGAATCACCATAGATTTCGGCAGAATTACGAATGCTTTTTCTATGTCCACGAGTGAACTAATCGCGAATGCGGCGTCAAGCGGGCGAATGTCGCGAGCCGGAATCGCCTGCTGCGTGATCGCGTATTTGCTCGCCGGATTTTTTGCCGCGCGCAATGTTTCGTCGTGGCATACGCGGATCGTGTACCCGGGCGAGGAAAGTTATGAGGGCGCGGCGCTGGGGGAAATTGCGCGCTTCGGCCAGGGTGTGGAGATCTATTTGCCGCCCAGCGCGGAAGGCTTCTCCGGCGGCACCTACGGACCATTGTATTACTTGCTGAGCGCGCGGCTTCTCGAGCGGGATGGGCCTTCCTACGTTCCGCTGCGCGTGCTTTCCGCCATTTCGATACTGGGCTGCGCGCTTGGCTGCGCGTTGCTGGCCTTTTGGCTTACGCGCAGTCAAATTGCTGCATGGCTCAGTCCGTTGGTTTTTCTGTCGTATGGCGTGGTGACCTATCACGGGGTGTCTGCGCTTTCAGACAACGTAGCCCTCTTTCTTTTTTTCTCCGGCTTTTTGATCGCCTACCGCTTCCGGAACAGCGCCGCTCTCCTGCTTTCGGCTCCAGTCATGACGCTCGGCTTCTATTACAAACCGCAATTTATCGCCGGGCCGTTGGCGGTATTCGCGTTCCTGCTGCTCGAGAAACAGTATCGTCGAGCGGCGCAGTTCACCGCGGCGCTTGCCGTTTGCGGCTTCGGGCTTTTGGCCGTTTTTCAGTTCGTTGCCTTTCCTGGACAGCAGTTTTGGCGTCATTTCTTTTTGTACCAGGCCACTCTGTTTTCGTTACACCAATTCAAAATTGGACTGCTGGTTTTCGCGATCATGTTGGCCGCGCCGCTTTTGCTGGCCTTCGATTATCTTCGACGCCATCCCAATCGCATGATTCTGTGTTATCTGGTCGCCGCGGTTCTGCTCGGAATCGTCACCATCGGAAAGGAATCGGCGTTTATCCAATATTTCTACGAATCGTTTCTCCTGGTAAGCGCGCTGGTGCCGGCGCTGCTGCTGAGCCGAATGAAGCAGGGAGCCGCACCCGTAGAAGTGGTCCTGTTGTTGGCCTTCGGGCTTGTGGCCGGGCAGTGGTACACGCCGCCGGCGCCGTCGGCTGCCGCGTTTGCGCAGAACGCCGCGGTGCACTCTTACTTGCGGCAAAATTTCCCCGCGGGTTCGCGCGCGCTGGGTTTTCGCGAAGGCGACCTGCTGCTGGCCGGATTGGATACGCCTTTTGCCGATTTATTTCAGATTGAATTATTGTCGAAGCGAGGCGTGGTTCCCGATGATGAAATGCTGGCGCAAATTCGCAGGCGATGGTTTTCGGTGATCGTGCTCGATTTTGATCTTGGGACGGAACGGGATCCCACCACGCTGAATTACTACCTGAACGAGCCCGCGCGGCGGGCGATTGCCGAGAATTATGAGATCAGCGCAACGTTGCCGGTGCCTTCGCCGGAAAAGCTTTGGGAAAAGGATCAGTTTTACATCTACGTTCCACGCTCGGAGGACGCTGCCAAACGGGATAAGGAAAACGTGCAATAGCGCCCGCTACGGTCTTCACTCCGCCGCGGCCTCGCCGTCGCGACAATCCGACGTTTGCGTCGCCGCCATTCGATCTACTCTTGCGGCGGGTCGCGATGGAAAAAGATAGCCAGCACAGAACCGAGAGCTACTGCCACCAGCAGGAAAAATACGATCGAGAGAATCTCGCCGGAATGTCTCCCGCGCACTCCTTGCGCTCCCGAAATTCGCCCCACGATGAACGCCACGACGAACGACGCGAGTGCCAGACCCACATAGCCGGGAGTGTGCAAACGGCCGCGCGACGCTGCGTATGGAACCGCCAGCGCGACCACGATGCAGGCTGCCGCTAACACAAGTATTAGCGGCGACGCCGAGACCAATTCGAGCCAGCTTAGTGTTGCAGACATGATCGTTGTC
>Ga0209038_10000526_pt1 | contig 11700 bp, 9 predicted proteins | sample BogFormECP03_OM3_FD_188237 | JGI IMG/M metagenome (GOLD analysis project Ga0209038, IMG submission 188237) | Bog forest soil microbial communities from Calvert Island, British Columbia, Canada - ECP03_OM3 (SPAdes) (version 2) | ecosystem: Environmental > Aquatic > Freshwater > Wetlands > Bog ...
AGGAGACCGGGTATGAGATCTATCCGGCGGTCGCGGTGGGACTGGTCGGGATCCTGTGGCGCAGCCATCGCCTGGCCGATTCGCGCGCGTGGGGCGCACTCATCGCCGCGTTTCTGGCCGTCAAGGGCGTGTGGTCGCTGCTTCAGCCCGTCTTCTATCCGCGCGTCGCGGGCCATCCGAGCGGCGGCGGTATCAACGCGTCCGGGACGCTGACTCTCGCCGAGCACATGCCCGGGCGCTTCCTCGAGTACCTGTGGGAGCTGTTCCTGCCGAAGCTCGGGTTCATGGGCAACCTGTTTCCACCCGGGTGGCCGTTCAAGGCGATCTACGTGGTGCGGGGCTGGGCGGCCTTCGGCTGGTACACGTGGGAGTTCCCCAACTGGGTGTACCTGGTGATCATCGTGGCGATGGCGGTCGTTGGCCTGCTGGCGGTGTCGGCCACCGCACGAGAGCGGCTCGCGGCACGCACGCGGGTCTTTGAGCTGGCGGTCATCGCGCTGTTTCCAGTCTGCGTTCTGGTGGCGGTCGAGGCGGCCTTCTTCGCGCCCGAGGGCGGCCGCACGGTCGTCGCCGAACAGGGTCGCTACATATTCCCGGCGATCGCTGCGCTGGCGGCGATCGCGGTGGGTGGCACCTTTGGCCTCGGCCGCCGCTGGCACGTGCCGCTGGCCACGACGCTCGTGGTCGCCATGATCGGCCTCAGCTACGCCTCCCAGCTGCTCACGCTCGGCAGCTTCTTCACCTGACCTCGGCTCCTATCCGTTCCCGCTCGCGCAGAGCGTGGCGCAGGCCTGCTTCAACCTCGTCGGTGGCGCGCTCCCAGGTATGCGAGGCGACGAACTCGATCCCCTCCTGTGATCGGCGCTCCCACTCGTTCTGATCCTCGAGCAGCCGCTCGAGCGCGTCGGCGATGCGGTTCGGATCAAGCGGCGCGAGCTCCAGCGGCCCGTCCGAGCCGAAGATCGACTCCGCGCTCACGCCGGCGAGCTCCACGCACGGCAGCCCGCAGGCGAGCATCTCCTTGGGCATCAGCGAGAAGTTGGTCAACGACAGGCACAGCCCCACGGTGGCTTCGGAGTACAGCCAGGACAGCTGCGTCGGGCTGAGCACGTCGAGATGCTCATAGGGGAAGGATGTGTGGAGCACCTCGTCGGTGCCGAACAGCACGATGCGTACGTTCGGCCGACGGCGCTTGAGCTCGGCGAGCGCCATCAGGCCGATTGGCACCGCGCGCCTGGGGGTGGAATGGCGCGCGTAGTAGACGACCGTGTCTCCTCGCCGGGCGATCGGGCGCGGATGATAGGTGTCGTGCTCGACTCCGAGCTGGAAGGCCTCAGCGCTCGCGTCATAGCGCTCGGTCAGCAGATCGCGTAGCCACAGACTAGCCGCTATGCAGTGCAGGCCGTGGCGGTAAGTGTCTTCAGCGAGGACGCGCTCGGTCGAGCTCGCGTAGAACTCGGGCTCGTGGTCGTTCACCACGTAGGCACGAGCTCGGCAGTGGTCGAGCTGGAGCATGGGGTGCACGGTCTGCCAACCGGTCGCGATCGCCACGTCCGCGCCCTGCCAGGCGTCGAAGCCCTTGTAGACCGGGCCCTTGAACGGCGCGAAGAACTCGTTGATGTCCTGACGTAGAACCGCCGGCCAATCCGTGGGCGCATACCTCTGATAGTCGGCCAGCCAAACGCTGCAGGCATGTCCGCGACGCTCAAGGCGCATGAAGATCTGAAACAACGTGTTATGTCCGCCGCTGCCGCGGTTGAACCGCGGGATCACCATCGCCAGGCGCAGCCGCTCGCGCTCGGCCATGCCCGGCACTGGATCGAGCAGTGGCGCCGGTCCATCCTTCCAGACGCTCGCGACCACGCCGTAGACCTCTGCTGGGAGCTTCTGCGGGACGTGTCGCTGCGGCGGGAGCGGCGACGGCACGCTCGCGGCGGATCCATTCATGCTCTCGCCTCGCTGCTCCAGAGACAGCCTGCGGCGCAGCTGGGGCGGTACGCGCTCCGACCGCGACCCGAGCGCCGAGAACGCGCGTCGCCCGGCGTGGTGGACGACGGCGCGAGCCGTCCAGCGTGCGCGTATGGCGCCGTCCACGCCCTGCTCGCTCATCCAGCGCCGGTCTGCGGCCACCTCGCGGCGTACATGGCGCGCCGTGGCGGGAACGCCGAACGGCTCGACATGCCCGGTGGCCTCCCGCAGGCCCCGGTACTCATCGAAGTAGCGGCGCATGAACTCGACCGTGCCGTAGTCATGGGCATGCAGGACGGCCGCGCCGGGGTGGTAGACCTTCGACCAGCCCGCCTCGAGCAGGTCAGTGCCAAATGCCTGGTCCTCGGAGTAGGCCAGCTGGCGAAAGCGGATCTCCTCCCAGCAGGCGCGTGCGTAGCAGGCGTTGACGTTGGAGAGGAAGCTGGGATCGCCGCTCCGTTGAACCACCGGAGCCCCGTCGGGCGCAAAGGCGGCGAAGAATTCGCTCAGCTCACGGGCGATCATCGGGCTGGTGTCGGCTCGCGGCAGGTGCGGGCCGTACGCCGCGCCCACACGCTGATCCAGCGTGAATGCCTCGCGGTAGGCGCCCAGCCAGCCCGGGCAGGGTGTCGCATCCTGGGTCAAGAAGCAGATCAGCTCGCCCGAGGTGCGTTCGGCGCCGAGGTTGCGGGTGCGCCCGTGTCCGAAGTCCTCGGGTGCGATCTGAAGCAGCTCGACGCCCGCCGAGCGGGCGATCTCGCGGGAGCGGTCGCGCGAGCCCGAGTCGATCACGAGCGTCTCATCGACGCCCTCACGCGCGAGCGCCCCGAGCAGCTCCTCGAGGTAGCGCTCCCCGTTCTTGACGGGGATCACCGCAGAGACGGTCCTCACGACCCGCTCAGGCGGCGCTTCGTCCGCCTCAGCCACCACACGACCGAGCGCACGGCGCGCACCGCGCCGCGCAGCTCGGCGGCGCCGCGCCTGCGCATCAGCGCGTTCAGGTCGAGGTGCCAGCGGTCGAGCCAGTAGGCGCGCTCCTGCCACTCGGCCACCGCTGCGTTGGCGCGCGCCTGCACCTCGACGAGCTCGAGCTCAAGCTCGTCCACCCGTACGCGCAGGCGCTCGACGTCGGCCTGGAGCTGCTGTTCGCTCGAGGTCTCGGCGGCACTCATCGCTACAGCTTCTCCGAGATCAGGGGAGCCTCGCGATTGAAGTACCACAGCCCGATCGCAAACAGTCCCGCGATGATGCCCAGCGGGAGCAGCAGAAGCACATGGCCGCCGAGTGCCTCGGCTGCCGAGGGTGCGTTTGGTTCGAGCATCGCCCTGCGGGCCTGGGTCAGGATGGCGCCGATCGGGTTGACGACCAGGAGTTTGGCAAAGGAGATACCGAATATCTCATGGTTGGCGGCGGTGTCCACCGTGTAGAGGATCGGCGAGCCGTACCACAGGATCTGCAGCAGCACTTCCCAGATCGGCTGCATGTCGCGAAAGCGCACATACAGGGCTGACAGGAGCATGCCGACGCCGGTTGAGAGGACCACCAGCAGCGCCACCAGCACGGGCAGCTCCAGCCAGCTCCACCGCGGCTCGATGCCCGCGGCGAAGATGAAGATGAACACCACGATCAGGTTCATGCAAAGGTTGAAGAAGCAGGTGAGCGCGACCGACATTGGCACGACGAGGCGTGGAAAGCGGACCCTGCGCAGCAGATTCTCCCGGGCCACGAGACTCGCCACCGAGCCCGCGGTGGTTTCCTGAAAGTAGGTGAACAGGATGATCGACTCGAGCAGGTACTCGGGGTAGTGGGGGATGCCGACCTTGTTGACATGAAGCAGCTCGGTGAATACGAACAACAGGACGCCGAACAGCAGCAGCGGGCGCATCAGCGTCCACAGGTAGCCGAGCACCGACCCGAAGAACCGCAGCTTGAATTCGGTCCGCGCCAGCATCACTGTCAGCGACCAGAAGCGGTGCAGACCCCCGCCCAGCGCCGACGGGCCGTACACGCGGTGACTCGCGGGAGCGGGCAGGCCGGCCGGAGCGGGTAGGCCCATGCCCTCGCTCGTTCTCATAGCCGCTCTAGCCTCATGTCTATGGGCAGCTCGAGGATCCCGCCGCTGCCGGTGCCGTGGACCACGATCGAGGCCATGTCCTCGACGAGCGCGAGGGCGTCCTCGCCGGTGCCCTCGCGCGCGAGCGAGGGGGTCAGCAGGTAGCGGGCCGGGGTCAGCCAGTTGGGTATCGCGAACCTCGCCACGACGCTCTCGCCGCCCTTAAAGGAGCCGCTTACGTGGCTGTGCTGGTCAGAACGCGCGACGATGATCGTGTGCCCGAGGTCGGTGCGTAGCGTCACCGCGAACACTGGTTCCTTGAGGTCCTCACCGAAGCGGGCCTCGAAGCACATGCTCAGGGAGTCCTCCTGGCTCGCGCTGGTCACGCGCTCGCCTCCCGCGTTCTCAAACCAGGCATCGGAGATGGCGGTTCCGCTCGCGGAGTGGCTCTCGGCGGGGGCGTCATGGGCGAGTTTGCCGAAGTTCAGCTCGTGGTAGGCCCGCCCGATCACCCGCGGATCCCCGATCTTGGTCATCTGCCCGTGCTCCAGCAGCATCGCGCGGTTGCAAAACCGCTCGACGGAGTACATATCGTGGGAGACGAACACGATCGTCTTGCCCTCGCGCTTGAGGCGGAAGAACTCCTCGAAGCACTTCTGCTGGAAGGCGGCGTCGCCGACGGCCAGCACCTCGTCGATCAGCAGGATCTCGGCATCCACCTGGATCGCGGTGGCGAATGCGAGTCGCACCAGCATCCCTGAGGAGTAGTTCTTCAGGCGCAGGTCCATGAAGCCCTCGAGCTCGGCGAAGGCGACCACGTGCTCGAAGCGCGCCATCGCCTGCTTGCGGCTGAGGCCGAGCATGATCGCGTTGATGATCACGTTGTCGCGCGCGTTCAGGTCGGGGTTGAAGCCGACGCCGAGCTCGATGAATGGGGATAGCCGACCCGCGACCGAGATCCGTCCGGTGTCGACCCGGTAGATGCCGGCGATGCACTTCAGCAGCGTGCTCTTGCCGCTGCCGTTGCGCCCGACGATTCCGAAGAATTCACCCTCGGCGATCTCAAGCGAGATGTCCTGGACAGCGCGCAGTTCGTCGTAGGTGGTCCGGCGCAACGGGTGAAGCGCCCGCTCCTTAAGCGTCGAGTACTGCTGGTGGGGCAGGCGGAAGGTCTTGCTCACGCCCTCCACCGACACGGCCGACGGAGCTGTCGGCGAGGAGGCTGCTGGCATAGCTGCCGGACGGGGGATTGTGGTCGACAAGGGTCAGTGAACGCTAGCAACCGCTAGCGCGGTCTTTGCACGGCCACTCCCGGCTCAGACGCGTTGCAGTACATAGACATCCTGGTTGTTTTGGTTGCGGCCGGGAGCGAACTCCAGAACGCGCCAGCGCGGACAGAGTTGCGTCAGGACCCACTCGGGCGACAGGAACGCGGTGCCCCAGTCGGGGTTGACGACGCCCCAGTCCCCCTCCTCGCCGAACTCCGGTGCGTACCACCAGCCGTCACGGTAGAGCGCCCCGAGGATCTCATCGGACTGCTGGGGCATACGCAGGCTGTTCGTGGCGTAGAAGCCAACGGAGGCCAGACCGTGCGTGGTCATGACCAGATGGCCGCCCGGACCGATCACGCGGTACATCTCCTCGAACCAGCGCAGTCCGAACTCTGGCGCGAAGTGCGACCAGATGGAGATTGCGTAGGCGAGGTTGAGCGAGCCATCCTCGAGCGGCAAAGGCGGAGTGTCATCGTTGACGAAGAAGTCGATCTTTGGCAGGTTCTCGGAAGCCCACACTACGGCCGCCGCGTTGGGATCGCATCCCTGCCACGAGGTTTCGGGGAATGCCGCCTGCAGGACCCGGAGCACGCGGCCGGAGGAGCAGCCGAAATCGAGAGCTCTGCTCACGTCCTTCATCTCGACGCCCGCGCTCGTGAGGGCGTTGACGATGAGGTCGGCCTCGTACAGTCCGCCCGCAGCCGCGAGTGCCCCACGCGCCATTGCATGAACCTCCTCCGGAGGCTGGGCGGCGCTCAATCCGGTCTTCGCGATGATCGCGGGGTGATTCAGCCAGGCCCCGTAGGAGAGGATCAGCGGCACGCGTTCATCGATCGTTGCCGTTTCAGCCAGCATCCACAGGTCTGGGTGCTCGTCGATGGCCCTGTCCACGGCGGCCAAGTCGGCGTCTGACAGGCGCTCATAGAGCATCCTGCTGACCGACTGCCGATCGTCGGCGAAGTTGCCGGGCGGCAAGCCACGTGCGAAGCGTGCAGGCGCGCCGGGAGGTGGTTCAGCGACTGGGGCAGGCTCGGTGGGCTCTTGCTCGAGGACCGAGGCCGTGTCAGCCGGGGCATCGACGGGCGAAGTCGAGGCCACCTCCTGCTCGCCGGCGCTCGGCAAGCCGGGTTCAGAGGAGCTGGCCTGTGGCTGCTCGAGCGCGCTGATGGTCCGTCGCGCCGTGTGGATGACCGCGCGGCGAAGGAACGATTGGGCCGACCCAGACACGGCGGCGCACGCTAGCAGGGCGAGCCGTGGGCTCGCCGTGGTGCGAGCGGCGCCTCCTGGCTTTGGTGAAATACGCGAGAGCCCATCACGAGGAAGTTCGTCATCGCCAGGAACCCGGCCGTGATGAGGTAGACCACCTCTGTCGGAACACCGAGGGCGCCGGGCAGGAATGCGGTTGAAGCGACCGTGATCCCGTACTGAATTCCGACGATCAGCAGATATCGCCCAAGCTGGTGGTGTGCGGCCAGCGCGAACTCATCCTCACGCACCCACACAAAAAAACGCTGCAGAAGAAAATGCAGGCAGATGGCGGTCGTGTAACCAATGACCAGGGCCAGCTGGAACGGAAGCCCGACCACATTGGCGAGCACGGTGGTGGCTGTGAGGTAGTAGACCGCCACCAACCCACCCGACAGTGCAAAGCGCAGGCCACGCACGCGCAGGCCAGCGTCGCCGCCCTTCAACAGGGATGCGAAGCCCTGCGTGCGAAAACGGTGCGCGGCTTTCGGACGATCTGACTCGGTGCTCGGCGGAGAGGGCGGCCGATGATCCTGATTGCTCGGCATGGTGTGGATCAATCAATGGTTCCGCAGATCTCTGCCCTGCGTGTGCCGCAACTGTCAATCGAACTCTACAGCGCCGAACGAAGGGAAGGCTCAGGGCACGGTCGGCGGCCGAGCCGGGCCCCGTCCGGCTCCCGTCTGGATCAGTGCGGTCTCGATCGCGTCCAGCGCGTCGCTGTCGAGGGTCAGCTTTGATGCGCCCACCCAGCCGTCGACCTGCGCCGCGGAGCGAGCCCCCACGATCACTCCATCTACATCCCATGCGAGCGTCCAGGCGATCGCCAGTTCGGCAAGCGAGGCCCCCAGCTCTTTAGCGAGCGGCTTCAACCGCTCCACCAGTGCGAGTGTCCGGTTGAGCTGCGGCTGCCTGAACTGCTCACGGCCAGGGCGCAAATCGCTCTTGGGAAGAGAGCTCAGCCGCTGCAGCGTGAAATGACCGGAAAGAAGGCCGGACTCAAGCGGGCTGTAGGTGAGCGTGTGCACTCCACGTTGCACGGCCCACGGAAGCAGCCCCCGGCCGTTATCGCGAGTGAGCAGCGAGAGAGGGGCCTGCAAGGCATCAATCGGTCGGCGGGCGGCACATGACTCAAGCAGGGCAAGACCGAAGTTGCTGACGCCCGCCCAGCGGATCTTGCCCTCGCATCGCAGCTCCCCGAGCGTCTCCCAGGCTTCTTCGACCACGCCTGGATCCTCCACCGGCCAGTGCAGCTGATAGAGGTCGATGCGCTCGAGTCCCAAACGCGTCAGCGAGCCCTCGCACTCGGTGCGCAGGGATTGAGGAGTCAAGTCTCGGTGAGTGCGACCGCTGGCCGAATCGACGAGCACGCCCGCCTTCGTGAACACGAGCGGACGCTCGTCGTGGCTCATCTCCGCGAGCGCCAGGCCGACTATTTGCTCGGCGTGACCGTTGCCGTAGACCGCGGCGGTATCGATCCAGTTCAGGCCCAGCTCAACCGCTCGATGGATCGCTGCGATCGAGTCGCCGTCGTCCTGGGATCCCCAGCCGACACCGCCGAAGACCCACGCTCCCAGTCCCAGACTGCTCAGGGCTGGCCGGGCGCTGTCGTGAGCGGGAGATGGCTCCGTGCGCAACGTCATATCGTCCGTTAGTGGCGCATGCCGAGGGCCGTGGGCGGGCTGTCTGGCGATTCTCAGGGCCACGGGATGCCCGTGTATATTAGGGAGGCCGCCGTGAGTCCCCTTGAGCAAACCAGGCTGAGCGCCGTTGTCCCGTGCTACAAGGAGGCGCTGTCGATTCCCGTCATGCACGAGCGCCTCACCGCGGTGTTCCATGAGTTGGATGTCGACTACGAGATCATCTTCGTCGATTCCGGCAGCCCCGATGACACACCCGCGGTACTGGCGGAGCTCGCTGCGCGCGATCGCCGGGTCACGGCGGTCCATCACACCCGCGCGTTTGGCTCCCAGAGCGCCTACTCGAGCGGCATGCGCATCGCCACCGGCGATGCGGTGATCCTGATGGACGGGGATCTCCAGGATCCCCCCGAGATGATTCCCACGCTGGTCGCCCGCTGGCGGGAGGGCTATGAGGTGGTCTACGGCGATCGTGTTTCTCGAGAGGGATCGAAGCTGATGAACGCCGCGCGCAAGGCCTTCTATCGCGTATTTCAGCGGATGGCATATGTGCCGATCCCGATCGATGCCGGTGATTTTTCACTGCTCGATCGCCGCGTGGTTGATGCGATGAACGCACTGCCTGAGACGCATCGCTTCGTGCGCGGCCTGCGCGCATTCGTTGGCTTCCGGCAGATCGGCGTGCCCTACGAACGGCCTGAGCGGCTGTTCGGCAGATCATCCAACAACTTCATCGCCAACATGGGCTGGGCGCGCCGGGCAATCGTGTCGTTCTCCTACACACCACTCGATCTGATCGGATGGCTGGCATTTTTCACGACCGGGGCGGCGCTCCTGGCGGCGATCATCGAGATCGTGTTAAAGATCGTCGATCCAAATGCGGCGCCAAAGGGCTACGCGACTCTGATCGTGGTCGTGCTCTTCGTCGGCGGCATCCAACTGATCTGCTTCAGCGTGATCGGCACATACATGGCACACATGTACGAGGAGGTGAAGGCACGACCACCGTACATCGTCGATCGGGTCCTCAATCCACCGCGTCCCCGAGACGAGCCGGCGCCGCCGCCGGCCGAGCTAGCACACGCCGAGATGCTCACGGTGGCGGGCGATCCGGACATTGGTAGGGGATCGCATCCGCCTCATCCGAGCCGAGGCGGATGCTAAGGTCACCTGATTCTCGGAGCTCAAGCCAGCCCATGCCGAGACGTCTCCCACGGAAGGACGCGACTGCCTTTGGAGCCACATGAGCTCAGACGCTGACAGCGCCGTCGATCTTCGAGAGCAGATCCTCGGTCTAGTGCGCTCCTACCACGCGGAGGCCTTTGCGCAGGAGCCGTTCGTGGGTGGCGAGACGCAAGTACATTTCGCCGGCCGCGTCTTTGACGAGCGTGAGCTCGTCAACCTCGTCGATGCCTCGCTCGACTTCTGGCTCACGACCGGCAGGTATGCCGCGCAGTTCGAGCGCGAGTTTGCGAAGCTGTTCGGGCTGCGCCATGCCCTTCTCGTGAACTCTGGCTCCTCGGCCAACCTGGTGGCGCTCTCCTGTTTGACCTCTGCAAAGCTCGGCAAGCAACGGCTGCTTGCCGGAGACGAGGTGATCACGGTCGCCTCCAGCTTCCCGACAACGGTCAACCCGATCCTGCAGAACGGACTCGTGCCGGTGTTCGTCGACGTTGACGTGCCGACGTACAACATCGACGTACAGATGCTCGAGGCGGCGCTCTCCGATCGCACGCGCGCAATCATGGTGGCGCACACGCTCGGCAATCCGTTTGACCTCGACGCGGTTACCGCGTTCGCGCGCGAACACGACCTGTGGCTGATCGAGGACTGCTGCGATGCCCTCGGCTCGACCTACCGCGGAAAGATGGTGGGCAGCTTCGGTGATCTGGCCTCTGTGAGCTTCTACCCGGCACATCACATTACGATGGGCGAGGGAGGTTGCGTGGTGACGAACAAGGGTCGCCTGAAGGTCCTTGCCGAGTCCTTCCGCGACTGGGGAAGAGACTGCTGGTGTGAGCCCGGGAAGGAGAACACCTGTGGCAAGCGCTTCGAACATCAGCTCGGCGAACTCCCGCACGGCTATGACCACAAGTACACCTACTCGCACATCGGCTACAACCTCAAGGTGACCGACATGCAGGCCGCTGTCGGCGTTGCCCAGCTCGAGAAGCTCGAGTCCTTCATCCAGGCGCGCCGGCGCAACTTCAGGCTGCTGCATGCCGGCCTTCAGGATCTCCAGGAGCACCTGATCCTGCCCGAGGCCACTGCGCACAGCGATCCGAGCTGGTTTGGCTTCCCGCTGGCGCTGCGCGAGGAGTCGCCCATCTCTCGCGATCACGTGCTGCGGTTCATGAACGACCGCAAGATCGCCACGCGGCTCCTGTTCGGAGGCAATCTGCTGCGCCAACCCGCCTACCTCCACGTTCCCCATCGTCAGGTCGGCGATCTCGCGAGAGCTGACTTTGTGATGAACCGGGTCTTCTGGGTCGGCGTGTACCCCGGGCTCACCGACGCCTCCGTCGAGTTCATGATCGAAGGCTTCCACGACGCCATCGCAGCGGCGGCTCACTCCAACGGTCACACGGCGCTCTCGCCGCGCCGACCAGGGACGGCGACCCCGACGGTGGCCGCCAGAAGGAGGGGGAAGACCGGGCAGGCCGCGCGCTGATGCAGGCATCAGATTGGATCGCCGAGACACTCGTCGCCGAGGGAGTCGACACCGTCTATGAGGTAGTTGGCGGCATGATCGCCAACTTCATCGACGCCCTTCACCGCGACGGACGGGTGCGGATCGTTTCCTGCCACCACGAGCAGGCGGCCGGTTTCAGCGCAGAGGGCCACGCTCGTATGACGGGCATACCAGGCGTCGCGATGGGCACTAGCGGCCCCGGCGCAATCAACCTGCTCACCGCGCTTGGCAGCTGCCATTTCGATTCCGTGCCCGCGGTGTTCATCACCGGGCAGGTCAACCGCTCTGAGCAGAAGGGCGAGCGCCCCATCCGCCAACTCGGCTTCCAGGAGACCGACATCGCCGCGATGGCGGAGCCGATCGCGAAGGCCGCCTGGCGGGTGCGTACTGCAGAGGAGCTACCGGTACGGCTGCTGGCCGCGTTCGAGCTGGCTCGCGCCGGGCGCCCGGGGCCCGTGCTGGTGGACATCCCGATGGACCTCCAGCGCAGCGAGCTCAGCACCCCGGTTCCAAAGGGCCCGGCGCCGACGGTGGCCGCGCCGGTCGAACAGGGAGCGGTCGAAGCTGTGCTGGAGGACCTTCGAGGCGCGTCGCGGCCGCTGATCCTCGCCGGTGGCGGACTGCGGGCAGGCAACGCGGTCGCGCCCTTCCGCGGGCTGGTGGACCGTCTGGGCGTACCGGTCGTGAACTCGTTGATGGCCGTGGACGCACTGCCCTACCAGGACCCCTCGCACATCGGGCTGATCGGCACCTACGGCAACCGCTGGGCGAACATCGCGCTGGCTAGAGCGGACTTCCTGCTGGTGCTCGGAAGCCGCCTGGACATCCGCC
>Ga0209038_10000527_pt1 | contig 11664 bp, 5 predicted proteins | sample BogFormECP03_OM3_FD_188237 | JGI IMG/M metagenome (GOLD analysis project Ga0209038, IMG submission 188237) | Bog forest soil microbial communities from Calvert Island, British Columbia, Canada - ECP03_OM3 (SPAdes) (version 2) | ecosystem: Environmental > Aquatic > Freshwater > Wetlands > Bog ...
GGTGTATCCAGCAAGCGCACTCGCTCCGAATGACGAGATGATGCGCACAAGGCCGATCCAGCTTGTATGCGCGATAGCGAACTGTAATATGCCCGTAGTCGAGACACGCACCAGCCGCCACAGCACATCCAGACGAATGCGAATATGCCGCGCCAGCACATGAATCCGCTCGGTGCCTTTCAGCAATCGATAGAACTGATACAACACCCCAATGCTGCGACCGGTGAATGTTGCCAGCGCGGCGCCCGTCACGCCCAGTTTTGGAAACGGCCCCAGACCGAAAATCAGACACGGATCGAGAATCAGATTGATGATGTTCGATACCCAAAGCAGGCGCATCGCGATCGCCGCGTCGCCAGCACCCCGAAAAATCGCGTTATTCAGGAAGAGCATCACGATTGCGCCGCAGCCACCTAGTGCGATGCGCGCATAGCCTGAGCCGGTAGCGACGAGCTCGGGAGAGGCCCCCATCAGCTGCAATAGTTTAGGCGCAAAGATGAAAGAGGGAATTCCAATCGATAACGAAACCAGGAGTCCCAGAAAGATTGCCTGCACACCGGCAATTGCGGCGTCTTCCGGATCTTTCTCGCCAATGCGGCGCGCGACCATCGCGGTCGTTGACATGGCAAGACCAATGCCGACAGCAAAGACCAGTGATAAGAGAGACTCAGTAAGACCCACCGTTGCAACGGAATTTGCTCCAAGACGTCCGACCCAGAAAACATCCACGACTGCAAACAGCGATTCAAGAACCATCTCCAAGACCATCGGAATGGCGAGCAGCAGAATCGCCCGGTTCAGATTGCCGGAGGTATAGTCCTGGTGGGAACCGCGCAAGGCCTCGCGTATAGATGCCCAAAGCGGCGGCTGCGGAGCAGTTTCGGATTGGACAGGTGCGTCCATGCGCCTCCCTGCGAGTTTACAGGGATTTCATTTGATCCACTTGAATCACATTTGACTCGCGATATTCTCAGTGTCATGCGGAAGACGCGGGTTAGAACCATCATCCTTGTTGCCATAGTTGCTGTCGCGGTGTCAGCCGGTAAGCTCATTGCGCAGGAAGCACATTTTCCAACCAACGAAGATTTGCGCCATACACGCGCGATCGCTCAGCCCCGGCTCTCCCCCGACGCTGCGAGTGTGCTCTTACAGGTCTCGGATTCGACAGCCGATGGTGGCCGCACACATCTCTGGCTGGTCGATATCAAGCAGAACATATCGCGGCAGCTGACCTACACTCCCGCATCTGACAAACGTGGTGAGCGCGGCGGCGAGTGGTTTCCGGATGGCCAATCGATTCTCTTCCTGGCTAAGCGCGGAGAGCATACGCAACTCTATCGTCTGCCCATGGAAGGCGGAGAGGCACATCCTTATGAATTGAAGATCGATCCTCCTGTCGACGCATCGCAGGAGGCGGATGCGATTCCTCCCAACCAGACGAAAACTAGTCAGAAGCCGGAGCAGGTGGAGATCGACGTTGAGCGCTTCTCCGTTTCTCCAGACGGGAAATGGATCGCCGTCATCGCGCGCGACCCGCAGACAGCAGGAGAAAAGAAGCAGGAGACGGATAAGGCTGATGCGGACTGGGTGGATCACAATCCGCATGGCGCGAGACTCTATCTGCTCGATCCGGCTACCAGTAAGCTCTCGAAGGCGGCCGTTGGCCCTGATGTTGAGTCCGCTGCGTGGACCACGCAGTCGGACAAACTCCTTGTGATTGCGGAGAAGCCGGGAAATGCCGGTGATCTCGGTCCGGCGAAGATCGCATGGTTGCTCAAGGCTGCCGACTCTGATCATCCCGAGGAAATAAAACAGGTTTCGCCATCGGTCGGGCAAGCTACATGGTCAGAGGATGGCAAGCGCATTTATTTCCTGGCACAGGCGGAGCAGGATTCTCCTCCGGGCTACAACGATCTTTATGAGTTCACCTTCGGTGATGGATCGGCCAAGAACCTTACTCGTGAATATGCAGGCTCGATTGGCCACGAGGCTCCTATTGCGGTAGATGGCAAAGTGCTACAGGTTGTTCAGAACGGCATGCAGGTTTCCGCCGCGCGCTTTGGCGGAGGTTCGCCCGAGTTGTTGAGATTTGATACCTCCGTTGTTACAAATCTGAATGCCAATGCGCGTCGCAGCGGATGGGTCTGGATCGGGGCCAGCAGCACGAAACCACAAACGCTCTTTTTCGTCGAGAAGCTTGGCCACACGCCGCGAGCCCTCAACACACCGGCGATCACACCGGCGAAATGGACCGAGACGCCATCGCAACTCGTCCAGTGGCAAAACGAAGGTAAGACGATTGAGGGGCTTCTCTATCTGCCGCCCCAGGCTAAAGACCGCAAAGTGCCTTTGATCGTGGACGTGCATGGCGGTCCTACTGGGGCCTGGGAGGACGGCTATTCGCCGCTTATACCTTTTCTGCTGGGGCATGGCTGGGCGGTTCTGCGTCCCAACCCGCGCGGCAGCACCGGATATGGGGCCGCATTTGCTGCTGCCAATAAGAATGACCTCGGAGGCGCGGATTTCCGGGACATCATGGCTGGAGTCGATGTTGTCATCGCCCACAACTCCATCGATCCTGACAAGCTCGCGTTGATGGGTTACAGCTATGGCGGCGAAATGGCTGGTTTTGCGGAGGGGAAGACGGACCGATTCAAAGGCATCATCAGTGGCGCGCCGGTGATTGACCAATACAGTGAATACGGTACCGAAAGCAGCTCGTGGTATGACCGCTGGTTCTATGGAAAGCCGTGGGAACATGACACCGATGCGTGGAAGCAGAGTCCTCTTTCCGGCGTTGGGCATGCGAAAACGCCATTCCTCCTTCTGCAGGGCGACAGCGATACCACTGATCCGCTGGGGCAGAGCCTTGAGATGTATCGGGCGCTGCGCCAGGCCGGAGTTCCGGTTGATCTTGTCCGCTATCCGCGCGAGGATCACGGTCCACTTGCGGGCGGGATATTTGGGAACCCGAGTCCTGAGCCCTGGCATGGTTTCGATGGCCGCCAGCGCATGGTGAAGTTCTTCGAGAAGGCTTTCGGTCAATAACTCAACGCATCGCTACCACGGCCAGCGTTGCCAGCAGAAGGGCAGGTGGCATCACGATGACGCCTGCCTTGAGGAAGGTCCACGCGCTGACGTTTAAACCCTCTTTGCGGATGGCAATCAGCCATAGGATTGTCGCTAAAGATCCGGTTACGGAGAGGTTTGGGCCGAGGTCAATGCCGATCAAGACTGCGTTGCGCAGGCTTCCTGCAATGTGGGCGTGATTCATCGACGATCCCGCAATCAGGCCTAAAGGGAGGTTGTTGATGAGGTTGCTTACGAGGCCGACTCCGAACGATGCGGTGAGCACTGCTGGAATCGGCTTCCATGCCGCTATTGTCTGCAGAGCAGCCTGCGAGAGTTGTGACGCCCCGGCGCGATTGATTGCCTCGACAAGAACGAAGAGGCCAGCGACGAGGGGGATGACACTCCATGAGATGCCTTTCAGGATCGCGACGGGATTTCTACGCTCTTTTGCGCAGATTGCTAGAGCTACAAGGACAGCTGTGACGCAGGTTGGCAATCCGAGATCGCGACCGAACGCGGAAGCAACGAGAAGTACGCCTGCGACCAGGCCGATTCCTGCCAGAGCCAGTTTGCCTGCATGGGAGAGGTGGCCATCTTCTATCCTGCTTTCGGTCTCACCTTGAAGAGACTTGCGGCAATACCAATATAATGCGGCGAATGTCGCGATGATCGAAAGGGCGGAGGCTGCGAGGAAAATGCGGAGCCACTGAGTGAGCGGCGGCATGCCCTGGTGAAAGACAACCAAGTTTGCCGGGTTCGAAATTGGCAGCACGAAGCTTGCCGCGTTTGCGATGAAGGCGCAACTCAGGAGATATGGAAGCGGCTCAGTTCTGGCTTTCTTGACTGCGGCCAGAACTGCGGGCGTCAGGACGACTGCTGTCGCGTCGTTTGAGAGGAAGATGGTCACGACCGTTCCGACGGCGTAAATGAGGACAAACAACCGGGCGCGGGATGACTTCGCATGCTGGATGGCTACAGTCGCCAGCCAGTCGAAGACTCCGTGGGTTTGTCCTAACTGGGCGAGAACCATCATGCCGGCGAGGAAGAGGTAGACGTCGGCGCCTTCGGCCACGGCGTGTCCGGCGACGTGGAGAGGGATCAGCCTCAATAGCACGAGAAGCAGCGCTCCTCCGCCAACCCAGAAGGCCTCGGAAATCTTCCATGGACGAAGGAGCATCAGGGCGATCGTGAGGAAAGAGATGAACCAGATGGCAGCTTGATCTACAGGCATTTCTTTGTTCTTCGGCTTCTGTTTTTGTGGATTATTGAGTCCTGCTATGCCTGAGATGCTTTCACAGCCTTAACTGCCCGGCGACTAGAGACCTAATTACCATTTACGGTCGCCTTCAAGGGAAGTATGGATTCTTCTGATGCGTAAAAGCAACAAGTTACAGTATGATGGTTCAAATTTCAAAAGAATGATAGTACCCCTCCTGTAGCATCCCCCCAAGTCTGCGCTGCTGGAGATTGCACCAATCCCGGTGAAGAACAGGGATTGCTCGTGTTGCGAAAGTAGTGGAGATAGCTCTCGACGTTCTGTTACCTTGGCTTTGCCGGTTAGGTTACGTTAGGCAGGTCTGCAGTTACCAAAGTAAACTGAGTGATCAATTCAGATTATTCGTTGTATGTAATTGTCGAGAAACGGACTTAACCTGAATGATAAATGGCGACACTAAACCGCACGCCGCGCCGGAAATTGACAGCGATTTGGCGAAAGACGTAGCAAACCTCTATTCCTGGGCGAATGTAGAGGATGCCCCGACGTATCGGGACTTTTCCCGGCAGAGGAAAAGCCAGCATACCCATCATGCAACGGACGTGGACATCCGGAAAAGCGACGCAGTCCAAGCTCCGGCCAGCATTGAAAGCCAGGCACAGGTATTTGAATCTTTGGTTGAGCCTGCCCCGGTTGAGGTGAGCGCTGAGCCTCTGCCCACATCTGTCGTCGAGACTCTGGTTGTGCCACCCGTCGAGACAGAATTGCCCCAGGCAGCGGCTCTTCCTGAAGCGCCTGTTCCCACTAGCTTTTTCGAGACCAACCTGCCGGCTCCGGCTGAGAGCTTTTCATCTTCGCTGGCGATTTATTCTCTCGCCGGAGGCGTTGGCAAGACGACGTTTTGCGCGAACCTCGGCAGAATTTTCTGCGCCATGAAGGAGAAAGTCCTGCTGGTGGATGCGTCAGGAAGCGGACTATTGCCCTTCTATTTTGGCGCGACCGACCTGCGTTCCGGACTGCGGACATTCGTGTCGCCCGACGCAAATTATCCGCCGTTGCAGGTAATCGGAACCAATGAAATTACAAAGCAATGGCTTGAGAACGACGTGAAAGCGGCGATGCGGAAAGCCCAGCGAACGATCTTCGACCTGGGGCCTGCTTCGATGAGTATGCTGCCGGAAATCGCGGGTATGTGTGGCACCGTGCTCGTTCCGCTGCAACCCGATCTGAACTCCATTCTGACGGTTTCCCGTATTGAGGCGTCGTTCCATGCGATGCGGTCCTCCGGAGTAGACGTCCCGGAAGTCTTTTACATATTCAACCGGTTTGATCAGCAGGACAGCATCGACCAGCGCGCGCGGGCGCTGGTGGAGAGACAATGCTGCGATCGTCTCTTGCCCATTACGATTCGCGACGCCGCGGAAATTGCCAAGGCGATTGCGTCCAGAATGACGGTTGCCGATCATGCACCCGGATCAGCGGTGACACACGATCTTCTTGAGTTGGCGTCGTGGGTACGGAAGCGGAGCCCGGTCCGCGCACCGGTAAGAACACAGGCTCGCTGGAGCGAGCGATGAAGCGGATCCTGACCCACTGGCGATCACTCGGAACTACATCCAGCCTGTGGGCCAGCATGGCCCGCATTGCTGTGTACGGCATACTTCTTTTCCTGGCATTCGAATGCGTCACGATTGACTTCAGGTGGCCGGAGCAGGCGGTCCTCGGCATCCTGATCATCGGACTTGCCTTCGGCATCCATCGCATTTCCGGTTCCGAGTTGGTGACGCTGGCTCTGATGTTTGCGTCCATGCTCGCGACGGCGAGGTATGCGTATTGGCGAATCTTTACGGTGGCGCAGACGTTTGCGTCGCCGAACCAGAGGGTGGGCGTAATCAATTCCATCTTCATGCTGATTCTTCTATCCGCCGAGTTCTATGCGTTCGTCATCCTGTTTCTCGGATATATACAGACCATTCGCCCTCTCCGACGGCCTCCATATCCCATGCCGAAAGACCTTGAAGACTGGCCGCACGTCGATCTGCTGATTCCCACCTACAATGAGCCGTTGTCAGTCGTGCGATCCACGGCATTTGCCGCCATGAATATTGACTACCCTGAAGATAAGCTGCACGTTTACGTGCTGGATGATGGCAGGCGCGAGGAGTTTCGCAAATTTTGCGAGGAAGCAGATATCGGTTACGTCACGCGGACGGACAACAAGCACGCTAAAGCCGGCAACATAAACCACGCGCTCAAGGTCCTGGATTCGCCGTATGTCGCGATTTTCGACTGCGATCACGTTCCGACGCGCAGCTTTCTGCAGATGACGCTTGGATGGTTTTTAAAAGATGTCAAGCTGGGAATGCTGCAGACTCCGCACTACTTCTACTCGCCCGATCCGTTCGAGCGTAACCTTCACCAGTTCATGGTGATTCCGAATGAAGGCGAGTTGTTTTATGGCGTTCTGCAGGATGGAAACGATCTGTGGAATGCGACATTCTTCTGCGGCTCCTGCGCCGTGTTGCGACGCACTGCTCTCAATGAGATCGGAGGAATTGCAACAGAGACGGTTACAGAAGACGCGCACACGTCGCTGCGCATGCAGATACGCGGATGGAACACGGCCTACATCAATATTCCCCAGGCTGCGGGACTAGCGACGGAAAGTCTTTCGAGCCATGTCGGTCAGCGTATCCGCTGGGCGCGAGGCATGATCCAGGTGATGCGGACCGACAATCCGCTCTTTGCGCGCGGACTCAAATGGCCGCAGAGGCTGTGCTATTTCAACGCGATGATTCACTTTCTCTATGCGGTTCCACGGCTGGTATTTCTTACTGCGCCGCTGGTGTACATGCTATTGGGACGCATTAACATTCCCGGCTACTGGCCGGCGATTCTCGCGTACGCCATGCCGCATCTGTTTCTTTCAAACCTCACCAATTTTAGGGTCCAGGGAAAATATCGCCATTCTTTCTGGAATGAGGTGTATGAAACGGTTCTTGCCCCTTACATTCTTGGACCTACGCTGCTTGCACTGATTAACCCAAAGCTGGGTAAGTTCAATGTGACGGCCAAGGGAGGAATCGTCCAGAAGAGTTACTTTGATGCACGCATTGCGCGGCCGTATATATTCCTGATTCTGCTCAATGTGGCTGGCCTGGTTGTTGCGCCCATCCGCTTCTTCTACTGGAATGCCGGACATCCAGGCACGGTTCTGATGAACGCGTTCTGGATACTGTTCAACCTGATCATTGTGGGGGTCGCGAATGCTGTTGCATTCGAATCACGACAGGTAAGGACAGATGTGCGCATCGACATGCACATGCCGGTGGAAGTTCGTCTTGCGAATGGAAAGAGCGTCTTTGGTGAGTCCGTGAACATGTCGCTAGGCGGAGCTTCGATTGAGCTTGAGGAGGCGCTTACTCTGCCGCCGGATTCCCGCGTGCACGTGGTCTATCCTCTGCGCGGGAAGGAGGCGAGCTTTCCGGCCACTATCGTTCACGCGAACGAGGCGAACCTTCGTATCAAATATGAAGACCTCGCGCTTGAGGAAGAGGAGCTTCTGACGCTTGTGCTCTACTCTCGCGCCGATTCATGGCTGAGCCGGAGCGAGCGCCGGGAAGCAGATAAACCATGGCGCAGCTTTGTGCGGCTGGTTCGACTCTCCGTTAAAGGAGTTGGGCATGCTCTGGGTGTATTGATTCCAAGAAAAAAGGAAGCTGCTTTGCCGGCAGCTGCGCGTGCGGGCGCGGCAATTGTGATTGCGATGCTGCTCGCCGGTGCTTCCAGACCGCTGTTTGCGCAGAAACACGGCAAGCTTTCACCTCAGGTTAAGGCATCGGATGCGGCTCCCGCTGCAGGTTCGTTCCAGGCCACGTTCCTGCTTAAGGATATTGGAGTACCCGAAGCGATCATATTTCGCGGTGTAGCAGCGTCACGCGAAATACCGTTTGCTCTGCCCCAGACCGAAGTGGTGCAGAAGGCTACTTTGCATCTGCGTTATGCTTTTTCGCCCACGCTCATTCCGCAGATGAGCCATTTGAATGTGTATCTGAATGGCGCGCTGGTGGCCACCTTACCTGTTCCGCAAAAAGTCGACAATGTGCAGGAGGCTTTGAAGACGGATTTGTCTCTTCCGGCTGAACTGCTGGTTCGGAACAATGTGCTGAAGTTCGAATTTATCGGTCACTACACGCAGCAATGTGAAGATCCGGCGAACACGGTCTTATGGGGACGAGTGGAAGCCAATTCAGGCATAGAGATTTCGGGATCGCTGCTGCCGCTTGCCGATGACCTGAAGATACTGCCGCTGCCTTTCTATGATGGCGCCATCAGCAGCGCGTCGGCCTCGATTCCGTTTGCCTTCACGACTGACCGGCCCAGCAATAAGGCGTTTCAGGCTGCGGGTATTCTGGCTTCATGGTTTGGAGTCCTGGCGAAATCAAGACCGCTGACGTTTCCTGTTACCAAAGGCGGCATATTGCCACCGGGGAATGTTGTTGTTCTGGTGGAAGGACTTTCGAATCTGCCTGCCGGTATGGACTTAGGCTCCACTGGACCGGTGATTGCTGTTCGTACGAATCCTGTCGATCCTTACGGAAAGGTGCTGATCGTAGCAGGCGATGACGACGATCAACTGGTAACTGCGGCGCGGGCTGTCGCCACCGGTAATTTGATGCTGCAGGGAACCACCGTCCATCTTGGGGAATATCGGTTGCCGCGTCCGCGCGAAGCTGACGACGCGCCTTTGTGGCTCAGGACCGATCGTATTTCGCCCTTCTGGGATTATTCGGGAAATCCTGAACTGCAGAGCGATGGCTCCGGTCCGCTGCCAGTTTACCTTCGCCTGCCTCCCGATCTTTACTATGGCGATCGGCAGAGTATTTCACTTCACATGGACTATCGCTACAACGCGATTCCATTGGCGAATGGATCGACGCTGCGCGTGACCGCTAACGGGGCACTCGTTAACGAGCTTCCTCTGCCGCACGACAACAGTCCTAACAAAGCGCTGGCCTATGATGTTGCCGTGCCGCTGTCGAATATTCGGCCATCGGCCAATACGTTTCTCTTCAACTTTTACTTTCAGTTGGCGAAGACAGGGAACTGCCAGGACACGGCGCCTATCAACCTGCAGGGAGCCATTCTGCGCAGTTCTTATCTCGACATTCGCGGCCTCGATCACTGGGCTGCCATGCCGAATCTGGAACTCTTCGCAAACGCTGGATTTCCCTTTACGCGCTTTGCCGATCTTTCTCAGACGCGAATCATAGTGCCGCCGCGCCCGAGTACGGCGGAACTTGGCGTTTTTCTCGCGCTGTTGGCAAATATGGGTGAGCAGACTGGTTATCCGGCGCTGCAGGTCTCGGTGAATGACGATTCAATCCTGGGAGGCGATGCGGACTATCTCGTGCTGGGCACTCCAGACGATCAGCCTGCATTTGAACGGCTGAGCGAGCAATTGCCGGTTGAAGTGAAGGAGCATGGGTTTTCCATTCACGACACGGGCGGATTCTTTTCGGCTATCGAACATGCCTGGTGGCAGGTGGCTGAAATGCGGCCGAACTGGTGGTGGAGAATTGGGCAAGCGAAAGAACGCGATGGTCTGCTCGAGAGCCTCGGTCAATTTCCAGACGCGCTGATCCAAGGCAGTGAATCGCCCTGGTCATCCAATCGCTCCATCGTCAGCATTACGCTCAGGAACGATGCTTCGGCAGCGCCGTTTATTGGCGCTTTCACGAAATTTGCTACGTCCGGCGATATCAGTCAGTCGGTTAGCGTTTTGCACGGGAGCGAGTTCACCTCATATCGGTTAGGCGATCGCCTCTACCACGTCGGTTATCTGCCATGGTGGGCTCGCGTTCGCAACTGGCTGAGAACTTTCCCGTGGATGATCGTGGTTCTGACTTTCCTTCTCGGCTTGTTTGTGGTGCCGTGGACGAGGGCGCGGCTCGATCAGCGGGCCAAGGCCCGCCTGGAGGCGCAACAGACATGAAGGCAGCGGTCCTGATGGCTGTGACACTCGCTCTATGCTGCCACACGGTGACAGCGAGGGCCAGTGTCTGGCCACTCTGGGATCATTATGCGGCGCATTTCCTCACTCCTGAAGGACGCGTGATCGACCCGGAAAGAAATTCGATGACGACCTCAGAGGGACAGAGCTATGCTATGTTTTTCGCTCTTGTTGCGGGGGATAGCGTCTCGTTTGAGCGGATTCGCGCCTGGACGGAGGAAAATCTGGCACAGGGTGACCTGTCCAGAAATCTGCCGGCGTGGAGCTGGGGCCGGAAAGACGATGGCTCATGGGGCGTGCTCGATCAGAATTCAGCTTCCGACTCTGATCTCTGGGTCGCTTACAGCCTGATCGAAGCCGGCGAGCTTTGGGCGAAGCCGCATTACAGTAAGATCGCGAAGGCAATGCTTTCGCTGATCGCAAAGAACGAGAGCGCCACCTTGCCCCAGATTGGCGCCGTCTTGTTACCGGGCCGGTACGGCTTTCATCCGGATGCGGATCGCTGGGTGCTCAATCCCAGCTACATGCCTTTGCCTCTGCTATTGGCGGCAAAGCGAGCCGATCCGGAAGAGCCATGGAATTCGATGGCGTCCGCACTGCCGGAATGGTTGCAGCAAGCTAGTCCTTCAGGTTTTGCCATGGACTGGGTGGAATATAGAAGCGGTAAAGGGTTTTCGGCGGTGGGCCAACCTGGGCAGACATCGAAGCCCGCCTGCGGCAGCTACGATGCCATCCGCGTGTATCTTTGGGCCGGGATGACGGCGCATGAGTCACCGGGCTCTTTGAAGCTGTTGCAGGTCTTTGCTCCTATGTCGAGCTATGTAAAGGCGCATTTGTCACCGCCGGAAACAGTCAATCCCGATGGGAGTATTTCCAGTACGACTGCACCTCCCGGATTTTCTGCCGCAGTGATGCCTTTTCTTTTCGCGTCGGGAGAAAAATCGACGGCTGCCTTGCAGCTTCGGAATGTGTTGGCGCAGATAGAGCCATCCACCGGATTGCTGGGAGATCCGCCAAAATACTACGACCAGAACCTGGCTTTGTTTGCGCTGGGCTGGCAAGAACAACGTTTTCGATTCGCCCCGGATGGAACGCTGAGGGTCCAATGGAAAAAGTAAACCGCAACGTTTGCCGAAATCTCCTGCTCGCGGCCGCTTGTGCGCTTTTTGGTTTCGCATTGAGTGCTCAAGCGCAATCCGCTGTTGAAAAAGCCTTGCTGGCCAAGGCGCAATCGCTCGCTGCGAGCGGCCATCTCGATATGGCGGCTCAGACGTGGCAGCAGGTGCTGCTGGCCGACCCGAATAATCGCGAGGCGCTTTCAGGCATCGCAAAAGCCGACATGCAGCTCGGAAAAACGGACGAG
>Ga0209038_10000528_pt1 | contig 11663 bp, 10 predicted proteins | sample BogFormECP03_OM3_FD_188237 | JGI IMG/M metagenome (GOLD analysis project Ga0209038, IMG submission 188237) | Bog forest soil microbial communities from Calvert Island, British Columbia, Canada - ECP03_OM3 (SPAdes) (version 2) | ecosystem: Environmental > Aquatic > Freshwater > Wetlands > Bog ...
ATCGCAAGCACTCGCCATGCGGAATGATGGGGAAGCGCTCCCTCGATGGCATATTCCGGCCGATCAAAACGCGGCGCGAGCTTCGACACGAACCAGTGCCCCGCCCAGTTTCCAGATGGATTGGTGACATACATCGAGCTGTTGCCTTCGATATCTGCTTCCATCAGCGACATCCAGGCGGTTCCCGGCTCATGCATCAAGAGCGGCAGGCCGATCAAAAAGTTGCTGGAAACGCCGCCCTGATTGCTCAATGCCGAGGTAGGCAGCTTGACGTATTCGCTCTCATAGCTGCTGCGATAATTCGGCAGCGCCAGCAACCAGTCAGTCGCGTCGGTCGTCAATCGAAACTCAGTGTTCTCCTGTCTCAACTGCAGTTCTTTCACTGAGCCCTGCTCGGGGAGTACGTAACGAAACGCAATGCCAGCGTTGTAAGCTCGCGCTTCGACATCCATCCGTCGATGCCGACTGCCGTCCTCAACCACATGCACGGTTAGACTGTTATACGTATCGTGTACTTTGCTCACCTTCTGATACTGCATCGTGTAGTCATCGACTCCCTGTCCTGCGTCGGCGCCGGTAATCTTCACATCGGAGCCGAGAGCCTGCTGGTCATCCAATTCGAGCGACAGGCCTGACTCAGAGAGCACAGGCTTGCCGCGGAAATCTACCGAGTACACCAACTTGCCGCCGCCGCTCTCCGTGCTCTTCTGCGGCTGCGTCGCAAAGTGAACAACAATCTGTCCATCGGGAGACGCGAGCTTTACGGGAACTGGTTGCGAAAAACAGGAGGCGAAAGAAACCATTGCAGCGCAAGTAAGGAGAGGAGTGCAGACCTTCAACATAGTCGAATTGCCTCAGATTGCGGAGTTGAAACAGGATTAGCGTACGGGTAAAGGCAAATTTGCGAGCCACGTAGAAGCGCAGCTCGCAAATGATTGCAGAACGGCTAGAAGGCGTACTTCAGTGACAGCTGGAAAAACCGGGCATCCGGCGTATTGTTCTGGAAGAACTTCGGCCCGGAGATCAGTCCTCCATTCGCATTCATAGACCCATTTGGAGTTCCCAGCGTTGGGTGATTCAGCAGGTTGAAGGCGTCCGCACGGAATTGCAGGTTCTGCTCACGCCAGGTGGGGAATGTCTTGAACAGCGACATATTCACCTGGTAGTAGCCGGGACCATAGACATTGTTCTGCACGCTGCCGAGAAGATCAATCGCTGTGGCTTTGTCGACGACGGGGGCCGAGAAGAGTACCGGAACACCATCCGGGTTCGTCGAGCCAACCGGATGCTGATCATCGGCAATCGTTTCGCCCGGTAACGGATTGCGGAACGCACAAGGATTGATGTAGTTCAGCTTCGACTTCACAGTGCCCGGGCAGGAAGTGAGACTCGGATTGGTTGGATCCGGCGTGCCGCCTCCACTATATGGATCTTTGATTGGGTAGGCACGCGCGCCACCATTCGCTGCTGTAGAGATATTCGGTCCGACAGTAAACGGAGTACCTGTTTGCGCTGCCCAGGTCAGACTTGTCGACCACCCCCCGATCGTCTCATCGGCCCAGCGGGAATTGTTCAGGAAAGCCTTGCCATGACCGAAAGGCAACTCATAGTTTCCATTGATCGTGAAGCGGCTGCGGATATCGAAAACCGAATTCGTCAGCTCATCGATAAACGGGATCAGCGTCTGGTTCCGCGTACCAATTGCCGTGAAGAGACCACCGGCATCGCTGGCGTCGTCAAGGGCGTGGGACCAGGTGTACGTCGCCAGGAACGTCAAGCCATGCGAGTAGCGCTTCTCCAGTTTGGCCTGCAGCGAGTTGTAGGTGCTTACACCCGCGAAGTGAAGTTGCCCAACCCCGCCGAGATCAGGAAAAGGATTGAACGGGTTGGTGTTTGTGCCGGGCCGCCACAGTCCTGGCGCCGTGTTGAAGCCGTTGTACAACTCCATGTGGCGAGTAACGTTGCCGACATAGCTGATCGTCGCTACGGTGTTCGGGGAAATCGCCTGCTGGATACCCAGGCTGTAGTTCATCGTGTACGGGGTTTTGACCTCCGGGTCAGTAGCGTGGAATCCAGGTTGAGAGACGAAGGTCTGCAGGCCTGCTCCAATCGATGGGACTAATCCAGCCTGTAATGTAATGCCCTGCGAAGCCAGCGATGGGCAATTTCCTGTGGCGCAGGTAGGAGCGAAAAACTGCGCCTGGTTGGAATAGGGGAAATTTGCTCCCAGGTTTCCATTTCCTTCTGACTGCAGGCCGCCATAGAAGATGCCAAAGCCGCCACGAACGACCGTGCTCGGTTGTGTCTGGTAAGCAAAGCCAATGCGAGGAGCGAAGTTGGTCTTCTGCGAAGTCACCAGGCGGTCGTTATCGACATACTGTACCGCAACATTGTCCTTTGCCAGGATGTTCAGGAACGGTGTACCGAGGTCGACATTCTGTTGGCTCTTTGGGAGCTGGTATACGCCGGAGCCAGTGCCAATCCCAAGCGGGCCGGTGGCGACAAAGTTGGCCTGTTGTCCCGCATTCTCTTTGTAGGGCTGGAAGTAGTCATAACGGACGCCCAGGTTCAACGTCAGTCTTGGCGTTACCTTCCAGTCGTCCTGCACATAGGCTGAGTTATACCACTGCGCATCATTCACGTTGGGCGACTGCGAGATCGTCGCATAATTTTCCTGGTCCACCAGCATGTCGGCTACGGCCGAGCCAGTATTGGCCACGCCAGGCAAACCGGTAAACTGGCCGTTCCAGTGATACTGACCGAGGTCTGCAGGAGCATAAATATAGTAGAAACGGACGGCCTGGAACGAGACGCCGAACTTCAATGCATGGTTACCCCAGATCTTCGACACGTTGTCCAGGATCTGGTAAACGTTCTGCGATTCTCTACTGATACCAACCGAGCCCCACTGCTGTATGGTGCCGTTGACATAGCCCGACGGCAGACCATACTGTCCGGGCTTCAAGTTAGCCGGTTGCGGGCCCAATCCCAGAGAAGAAGCGGCCGAAGGATTGTAAGCATTCGGCTGCTGGAAGTTGAAGACGCCCCAGTTGTAGCCGAAGCGGAATTCGTTGGTGAGAGTGGGGCCAAAAATGTGAGTCTCGCTGCCCATGAAGTTCATGGCGAGGTTGGTATCGTACTGACCGCCATACCCGCTGCCGTCAAGCACTGGACCCAGCGGCAGACCGTTCGTCTTAATCTCATGCAGGTAGCTGTAGCGTGCATAGGTCTGGTCTTTCGCGCTGATGTTCCAGTCCAGACGCTGGTCCCACTGGATAATGTTGTCGCTGAAGCCTACGTTGACCAGGTAATTGTTGTAGAGCTTGCCATTGTTCGCGTTTGGCGCCGGATACAGGTTAAGGATGTTGGAAGCGACTCCGTTGATCTGGTTGGGGCACAAGACGTTCTGCTGCCCATTGCACGACAGCGGCTGGGCGGGATCGGCTGAGTTCGGCTGATAGAGCACAGTGGGTGCTCCCACACCGGTCAAGTCGCCATTCAACAGCTCAGAGAAATTGCCCTGCTTTTCCAGTGCCGACGGCACGTTAATCGGCGTCGGGTTGCTGATGGAGATACGGTTGGCCTCTATATCGCCGAAATAGAAGAGTTTGTTTTTCAAAATCGGAAACCCGAGCGTAGCACCGAACTGATTCTGGTGATACGGGGGAGTCTTTGCGTCGGGTCCTGCATTCCAGTTGATCGCGTCAAGGTTGGTGTTGCGAAAGTATTCCCAAACATCGCCATGAATCTGGTTTGTGCCTGACTTGATGCTGGCATTCATTACGCCGCCAGCCGAGTGGCCGAATTCTGCGCTGAAATTGCTGGTCTGGAGACTGAACTCGGAGAGCGCATCCGGCGGAGGCCGCATGACATAGCTCGATCCGTTCAGGAAATCCACCAGGTTAGTGTTGTTGTCTACACCGTCAAGGATGAAGTTATTCTGCTCGGCACGCTGGCCGTTTGCTACAAAATCCCCGCTGCCGCTGCCGCGCGTATTTCCAAAAGGCGGTGCGACGCCTGCGGTGAGCTGCGCGATATACACCCAGTTTCGCCCATTCAAAGGCGTATTGTTGATCACCTCCGTGCTGATCACCTGTCCTACAGCACCGTTTTGCGTCTCCAACAGAGGCGCCGCGCTCGAAACGGTCACGGTTTCAGATACAGAGCCCGGTTGCAGCTGTAGGTTAACGCCAACGCGCGATTGCGCGTCCACACGGATGTGCTCACGCGTCACCGTCTGAAAGCCCTCTGCTGTGGCTGTCACTGTGTAACTTCCGATCTTGAGCGGTTGAAAGACATATGTGCCGCTTGAGTTCGTTTTCACCTGCAGTACTAGGCCAGTGTCGATGTTCGTTACCGTAACCACGGCCCCCGGCACCACGGCCCCGCTCTGGTCTTGGACAATTCCTGTAATGGCGCCCTGATCCACCTGTGCGAAGCAGCTTGTACCGGGCACGAGAAACAGGAGCGGGAGCAGCATCAACCCTACTCCGGCAAGAAGACGTCTGGCTGCAGTGGCTTTGCGTTGAAACATGATCATTATTGCCTCGCAATGAAATCTACTTCCCGTTAAGCGCTCTTTTGTGGAGATGCCTTTGCAATTGCTGGGATAGTTAGCCGCACAATCACTCACGCTGCTAAGACCACCCTGTTCTACTTCTGCCGAATGCGGCCGCGAACTTTGCTTAGCCCGGATCCATTTGGTTCGGATTAAGTCGTCAGTCAAAGCTCCCGACTGTGTACGTTAACGGTGAAAGGTAAGCGCTTACATGGACGTTTGTCAAGCGAGTTGCGAAGTTCCGATCGAATTACGAACCACTTCCTGCTTCAGGCTTGGCTCACTTGAGCCGTTAAATAGGCTATAGTGAGCTTCAATGATTGCACCGGAATCCATCGCGGAAATTCTTGGACTGGGATCGTCGGTACGCACCGTCAGCGAGTTGGAATCTGCGGTCTCTGCGGGTTTGCCGAAGCGTGCATTGGAACGCCTTTCCGCTCGCCTCTATAGTGATCGCCGTAGCGCAAGCGCCTACAAGTTCAAAGTCGTCCCCCAAGCGACGTGGAAACGTCGAACCAAACGTCTCTCCGTTGAAGAGAGTGAGAGAACGGAGCGTCTTGCACGGGTGCTTGCCGCCGCCGAATATGTCTGGGATGACAGGGAGCGGGCCCGCGAGTGGATGAACACTCCACATCGCGAGCTTGGCGGCAAGACGCCATTGGAAACTGCGCGTACAGAACTTGGAGCACGCAGAGTCGAAGAGCTCTTGAACAAACTCTTCTTCGGCTTGCCCTTGTAGATGATCGCCTATCGAATAGCCGACGGGCGGCATCCGATCTTTGATGCGACGGGAGCGATGCTTCATGGTGGACGTTGGAATTCGCTCGGCCCTCCTGTCATCTATGCATCCGAGACCTATGCAGCCGCACTCTTAGAGGTCCTCGTACACGCCAATCTTTCGCAGCCTCCGAAAAACCATCGAGTAGTCCAAATCGGTATTCCCGAAGAAATCAACGTTGAAACCGTTGCCATTGAACAGATGGACGGTTGGGACGCCGCGGACATGATTGCGTCCCGTGCTTTCGGAGACAAATGGATTGAGTCGAAAAGAACCGCAGTCTTACGGGTTCCCAGCGTAATCACCCGAGGACGTGACAGCAATCTTGTCATCAACCCCGCACATCCTCAGTTCCCTTTCATCACATGTCGTCCTGCAGAACCTGTCTATTGGGACGCAAGATTGTTCCGATAACTGTGATGGCCTTTGTCATCCGTGACCCCATTGATGTAGAAAAGCCGACGAGGGCCTTGCTCAGCCCGAATCCCCATTTCACGGATGATGCCCCATGATCCAGGATTACTCGGAGTTGAATACACCCACTGGCGCGCTTGGGTCGCTGCCAGCGCATAAGCAGGACTGGCAGCAATATCGCCTCAGCGAGAACCAAGTGGAGGCGTTTCACCGCGACGGATTTCTCGCCGGAGTGCAGGTACTAGACGACGACCAGGTGGAGGCGCTCTGCGCAGAGCTGGCGTGGCTGATGGACCCGTCGCAGCCATCGCATGAGCGGTTCCACGAGTATCATTCCAACGAGTCCAGCAACCCGGATAAGATCCTGTTTCACGCGCTGGGCGCGTGGCGAACCGGGCCGGCGTTTCACGACGTGCTGTGGAGTCCGGCGTTTCTGGTGGCGGCGTCGCAACTGCTGGACGGGGGGGTGCGGTTCTGGCACGACCAGCTCTTCTGCAAGCCAGCGCATCACGGCGGCGTGGTGGCATGGCACCAGGACTACTCGTACTGGACGCGAACGCAGCCGATGGCGCACCTAACGTGCTGGATGGCGCTCGACGACAGTACGCGTGACAATGGCTGCTTGTACTACGTCCCCGGGAGCCACAAGTGGAACCTGCTGCCGATTACGGGGCTTGCGGGCGACATGAACGAGATCACGACCGTGCTGAATGAGGAACAGAAACAGGCGTTCCGGCCGGTGCCGATCGAGCTGAAGCGCGGGCAGTGCTCGTTCCACCATCCGTTGACGGTGCATGGCTCGTATGAGAACCGCTCTGACCGGCCGCGGCGGGCGACACTGGTGAACGTGTTCCGAGACGGAGTGCGCTCCGCGAGCGACGAGCCTTTACTGACCGGCGTACCGGTGATTCCAAAGGGACAGAAGATAGAGGGGCGGTTCTTTCCGCTTCTGTTCGATCCGCGGGTGATCGGGGACTGAAGGAAAGCGGTGGCGCCTCAGGCGCGCGCGCCGGTGCTATGCTTGCGCGCAACGCTACAATACTTCGCGCATAGAGAAACAGCTGAGGCCGGTCTTTGCAGCGTCGCCTACCGATCGGATGAACTAGTGCGGAATCAGCGGAATATCACATGGGAACTGGGCGGTGTACGAAGAAAGAAGGATTTTTTATTTGCCTAGAACCGAACCTTTATTGACCCCAACACCTCTCTCAAGCATGCACAACCCAGCTCACCAGAAGGAGTCCCTGATCCCCGACCAGACCCTCCTCGTCCTTCTCGCCCAAACCGGCGACCGGGCCGCCCTGGAACAGCTCCTCCATGACACCTATGCGCCGTTGCGTCGCTACATCACCCGTCTAGTCGGCGCCGCCCTCGCTGACGACATCCTCCAAGAGACTTCACTCCAAATCTTTCGCAAACTCCCATTCCTGCGCGAGCCCACCGTCTTTCGCCCGTGGACCTTCCGGATCGCCTCACGCATTGCCTTCTCCCATCTCAAACGTGCCCGCCGCTGGCAGCCCCTCGACGACGCCCCACCAGAACACCTGACAACCCTCAACCCCGGTCTCGGCGAGCCCCCCGACGAGGCCTTCTTGACCCTCCTCGACCACGTCTCGCCTGCCAGCAGAGCCGTGCTGCTTCTCCACTACCAGCACGACCTCTCACTCGAAGAAAGTGCCGCCATCCTGGAGATTCCGATCGGCACCGCCAAGTCGCGCCTCCATTACGGAGTCACTACCCTTCGCAAACTCCTCACCTCCGAAAGGAAACCAGCATGAGCCCCGAACATCAGCAGCCCGACTCCGAAAATACCAACGCGGAAGTCGCTTTCGTCCAGCAAGCCCTGGCAGCCGCCGACAGGTCCGAACGCTTCTCCCGCATTACCGTTGGCGTGCTCGCCATTCTCGCCGTCGTCGCCTTTATCTGGATGCACCTCCACATGTTCCCGCCAGAGACCTTGGGGGGACTCCTGCATTCACTGCTTCGCGTCGACCTTTTCTTCCTGGTCCTCCTGTTCGCCATCACCATGTACCTTCGTCAGGTCATGAACAAGAACACCCGCACAATCCTTCGGGCCCTCGCCAACACCCGCCAGCGCTGACTTGATCGCAGACGAAACGCGGGCCGCCAAGGCCCGCCTTCTCTCCAGGCTGCGGTTCCTACACGGGCAGTCATCGAGGTGAATGGCACAGGTTCTATTCGTCTGGGAATCCCTCGCAGCGACGTCAATCAGTCTGTCCTGGTCAGAAGTGACAGTTCCCCGGGTCTGCAACGTCAATCCGACGCGCCGCATCTGCAGGAATGAACTGGACAGCGATGGTTTTTGCCTCGACGGCACCTTCGTTCCGGAGGATGTGCATGTGATCGCCACCAGGATCTACAAACGCCATTCCTGCTTTGTACACATGTGGTTTGCAGTCTGGATCGTGCCCTTCATAACCCGTCACCGTTCCTGCCGTGACGATGATCAGGCTATGCCCAGGGTGCGTGTGCCAGCCTGTGCTTCCGCCAGGCTCCCAGACATTGCTCTGCACGTACATATCTGATGCCCCCATCGTCTCTTGCAGCGATTGCCAGAGTTGCGCATTCCCCCCGGCTTTTGCGTTGTGCGGAAAGGAGTTAGAGACATCCATTTCGCCGAAGCGGCCCACAGCGAGCATGGTACTTTTGTACCCTTCAGCCGCTGTCGCCGAGGCACTTCCAGAATGATAGAGAGCCGTGGCGGCGGCGATTGTGGCGCTAAACAACACCAGGCACGTTGGTCTCCTTCGCATGTTGACCTCCCTTTCACGTTCATCGCCGCCGGGTAGAAATGCGCGCTTGCGTTGCCGCAGGTTCAGTCGGAACCAGCACACGGAAGTGGCACCAATCAGCCCTACTGGTCGTTCATCGACGGTCTTCTCGATTCCCGATCGAGTCGTCTGACGGTTTACGCACGACGCCATGGATGGCCTGCGGCCCGAAATGAGTCGTCGCAAGTCCCCCGAACACCAGCGTAACGTTCGAATCCGTGACCGAGTACCGGACATCGTTCCCTCCGGTGACACAGACCTGCAGTGTTGATGAAGGCGGATCAGTCTCGAAGGGGGCGATGCTTCCATTCCCCGTCAGCAGGCTGACCGTGCCGTTCAACTGAAAGCCCATTAAAGTGGTGGGGGGTTGGTATGCGGGGCAGCCACTCATGTCCCAGGTGACCTTAGCGTTCGTCAACCTGATGTGGTGCGTGTGAGGGTTTACGAGGGGCTGTGTCGGATCTACAGAACCCGTCGAGGTTTTCCCATAGCCGGACATTGTCATATCCGCTGAGAAGTCGGCGGTTCCCCTTTCTGGGTTGACGTCCATTGACCATTGACCATGTATTTCCCATGGGCTGCCTTTGACAGTCGCACTGAGGGGCGAATAATCGTTGATCAGGCCGCTGAAGTGTACTGACCTGCGCTCCTGGGCTAAGGCACAGGTGGCTGAAACCAACAAAAATAGTGAGAGCACGCGTACCGCTGAAGTCTGGGTTTTGCTTTTCATGAAGAAGCTCCAATTTGAGATTTACTCGTGACCCACGGACACGATCGGGCACATCAGCGGGTGATCTCAAGCGACAAGGCGCGGAATTGTAGCCGTTTCCCAGGTTTGCCGTCGAATGTCCTCCTTTGTCGTGCCGTTGCGGGACACAGGTACAATTTGATTCCCGGGTTCGCCATGACTCCGAACCAGCCAGGAGAGCGTAATGGGAGAACCGTCCCTTGGTTCATCGCCATCCGAAAGACCGATTGAAGACCGGCTGGATTCGTGGAAGGAGATCGCGGCATACGTCAAACGGGATGTGAAGACTGTCCAGCGCTGGGAGAAACGGGAAGGTATGCCCGTTCACCGGCACGTGCACGACAAGATTGGTTCGGTCTACGCTTCCCGGGCAGAGCTGGACACCTGGGCGCGCGGCCGGAATCTTCGAGCACCAGAGAATGACGGGATCGACAATGCCACTTCGGCAGATGCCGTTCTACAACCAACTTCGACAATTTCGCCGTCGACCTCCCGAGGCAGATGGAAGCTAGTCTTGCTGTTGACAGTGGTGGCAGTAGCACTGGCGATTGTTGCAATCCTCTGGCTTCGGCATACGGAGCGCTTCTGGCGAAATCCGATCGCTGATGCACGATTTCAGACGGTTACGGATTTCGAGGGGCTGGAGCAAGGCGCTGCGGTCTCCCGCGACGGTCATTTTGTTGCGTTTCTGTCAGACCGGGACGGACCGATGGACGTCTGGGTTACGCAGGTGGGTTCGGGTGAGTTTCACAACCTGACTCACGGGAGTGCTTCGGAACTCGCGAATCTATCGATCCGGACTCTGGGGTTCTCACCGGATGGATCGCTCGTCACGTTTTGGATTCGCAAGCCAGGCAGTTCGAACGGCGACGAGATCGGCGTCTGGGCGGTGCCTACACTAGGCGGCGAGCCGAGGCCATACCTTGAAGGCGTGGCCGAGTTCGACTGGTCGCGCGATGGCTCACGACTTGCGTATCACACGCCCGGCCCCGGAGACCCGCTGTTCGTGTCAGACGGCGGTCTGCGATCGGCGGAGCGACCTATCTTTACCGCGCCTCCCGGACTCCACGCTCACTTTCCGTTGTGGTCGCCCGACAAAAGCTTTATCTATTTCGTTCAGGGCTCGCTGCCGGACAAATTGGACATCTGGCGCATTCACCCTGAGGGAGGAACTCCTGAGCGGATCACGTCGCACAACGGACGCGTGACTTACCCGGTCCTGTTGAATCGGCGCACGTTGATGTACCTCGCCAGCGACTCCGATGGTTCGGGACCTTGGCTTTATAGCATGGACGTCGAGCTTCGCATTCCCCACAGGTTGACCTCTGACCTTGGGCGATACACCTCGCTGGCAGCCAGCGCTGACGGTCGACGTCTGGTTGTTACGCGCACAACTCCTGACACAACACTCTGGCGCTTGCGGATCGCTGACTCAACTGCAGCGGCGTCGGAAGCTGTGAGGATTCCACTAACGACCAGCCCCGGCTTTTCCCCACGTCTGGGCCCTGATTATCTTCTCTATGTTTCTGCGACAGGCACAGGCGAGAGTATTTGGAAACTCGTCAACGGAAAGAGCACAGAGTTGTGGCACGGCGAGGGAGCGCGAGTCTTTGGTGGCCCGGCAATCTCCCCCGATGGGCGGCATATCGCATTCTCAGCCCGGCAAAACCTGCGAACGCTCCTGTACTTGACACAGGCGGATGGCACGAATGCGCGAGTGGTGACTGATTCGCTCGATCTGCAGGGCAGTCCAGCATGGTCGCCCGACGGCCAATCGATCACCTCGGCAGTCGCCGATCGCGGCGCCCCTCACCTCTTTCGCATACCGATTGACGGTCGCACTCCCGTTTCTTTTGTACCGGAGTACTCGGTCGATCCCGCGTGGTCGCCCGACGGCCGCTTTGTTGTTTACTCGGGACCAGACATCGGCACTACATTTTCTATAAAAGCGGTCACAGGCGACGCCACACCCCATCCTCTGCCAACCCTAACCTCGACCCGCGGAGCGCGACGTGTGGCCTTCCTACCCGGAGGGCGAGCACTCGTGATGCTGCGAGGGGAGATTCAACATAAAAATCTCTGGCTCATTGACCTGGAGACGGGCGCTGAGCGGCAGTTGACTAACCTTGCTCCTGAATTCGACATTCAGGATTTCGATATCTCACCCGACGGTCGCGAGGTTGTTATTGAAAGAGTGCAGGGGCGCTCGGACGTGGTGCTACTGGATCTACACTGACCATAATCCAGTACAATCCCTACCACTTGATTCTTCCTGCCCAAGACTGTAATCAGATTGGGTAAAACGTAAGGAAGGTTTGCGGGACCGACAGTGTTTTCCTTAACACACATCTTTGTGAAAGAGATCGTCCTCCT
>Ga0209038_10000533_pt1 | contig 11613 bp, 11 predicted proteins | sample BogFormECP03_OM3_FD_188237 | JGI IMG/M metagenome (GOLD analysis project Ga0209038, IMG submission 188237) | Bog forest soil microbial communities from Calvert Island, British Columbia, Canada - ECP03_OM3 (SPAdes) (version 2) | ecosystem: Environmental > Aquatic > Freshwater > Wetlands > Bog ...
TTGCGATTGGCGCCAAAGGTGTTGGTTTCGAGAATTTGCGCGCCGGCGTCGAGATAGGCTTCGTGAATGCGGAAGACGGCTTCGGGTTGCGTCACGTTGAGTTCTTCGAGGCAGCGTTGCGCGCCGGCGTATTCGTAGAGCATGGAGCCCATGGCGCCATCGGCTACGAGGACGGAGTTTTTTAGTCGTTTGTTAAAGTCTTCAATTTTCATTGGTGAAAATGGATCCGTTCCTAGCGTCTCGAGGATTAACGGCGTTTATGCGGCAAGAAGATTTCAGCGCTTTTGTTCGACCATGCCGGCTACTGTGTCCATCAGGTCGAACTTGGTCAGGATTTCGTGCTTGCCGTTGTCCATGGCGATGAAGACAGCTGGGCCTTCGTGGCTCAGGATGTGCGTTACGCGCTCGACCGGGGCGTTGCTTGGCAACTGCGGCAGCGATTCTCCCATGGCTTCGCGGATTACCAGCTTGCGCAGATCTTTTCCTTGTAGCGCTAGATTCAGGATTTGATCTTCGTAGATTGTGCCGATGGAGGTGTCTTCCTCGAAGACTGGAATTTGCGAAATATCCTGCTTCTGCATGGTATTTAGCGCGTGGAAGACGGTTTGATCGGGGCGCACGATGATTAGATCGCGTTTTTTGCCGCTCTCGCGCTTGCGGCGAACGACATCGGCGGCAGTGAGGCGCAGCGCGGTGTCCACATAGCCGTATTCGCGCATCCAGGCGTCATTGTAAATTTTGCTGAGGTAACGCGTACCGGCGTCGGGTAGAAACGCGACGATCACATCGTCCTTTTTCGCATCGTGCGCGACTTTTAGCGCGCCGGCCATGCAGCCGCCGCCTGAGCCGCCGGTGAAAATTCCTTCCTGCTTGGCCAGGCGGCGTGCCCAGATGAAACATTCTTCGTCGTTCACCTGGATCACGTCATCGAGCACTTTGAAATCCATGTTGCCGGGAAAAATATCTTCGCCGATGCCTTCGACCACGTAGGTGAGAGCTTTGCCGATTTTTCCGGTCTTCACGAATTCGTAATAGAGAGAACCGTAAGGATCCACGCCGATAACTTTTACTTTCGGATTTTGTTCCTTGAGATAGCGGCCGACGCCGCTGATGGTGCCGCCGGTGCCCATGCCGCAGACGAAATGCGTGATCTTGCCTTCGGTATCCTTCCAGATTTCCGGGCCGGTGGTGCGGTAATGCGCTTCCGGATTCATCGGATTTTCGTATTGATTGGGATAGAAGGAATTGGGAATTTCGCGGGCCAGTTTTTTCGCTACGGAATAATAGCTGCGCGGATCTTCGGGCTCTACGGCAGTGGGGCAGACGATCACTTGGGCGCCGAAGGCTTTGAGTAGATCGATTTTTTCGCGCGATTGTTTGTCAGTGATGGTGAAGACGACTTTGTAGCCGCGCACGACGGCGACCAGCGCGAGGCCCATGCCGGTGTTGCCGGAAGTGCCTTCGATGATGGTGCCGCCGGGTTTGAGCAGGCCGCGTCGCTCGGCATCGTCAATCATGGAGATGCCGATGCGATCTTTTACCGAGCCGCCGGGATTTAGGTAGTCGGCTTTAACGTAAACTTCGGCTTGGGAATCTTTGGCTACGCGATTGAGGCGGATGAGCGGCGTCTCGCCGACGGCTTCGAGGATGTTGTTGCATTTCATAGGCGCATACTGCGTTTTCGCAGCGTAGAACTTAGCTTAGAGAGTTCGCGAATGGCTGTAAAGCGCGAGTTTCGGGGGCGTCGCGATGGATTTACTATGCGCGGCGCGCGAGAATGTAGCTCACCTCTTTAGAGGTGAGGTTTTTCGCGGTTGATTTTCCGGAGCGCAACGGATGCCCGATGGCTACACGGAAAGCCGCTCACACGCGCGCGTTGAGGATTCTCCGCCCCAGATCGAACGAATTTTTTACGACGGCCATTGCGGATTGTGCCATGGCGCGGTGCGCTTTGTGATTGCGCGCGATCCGCAGGGGCGGCTGTTTCGTTATGCGCCGCTGGAGGGCGCGACTTTCGCGGCGCTTGTGCCGGCAGAGCGTCGGGCGGGTTTGCCGGATAGCGTCGTTGTACTCACCGATGATGGCCGTTTGTTGATTCGCTCCGATGCTTTCATTCATATACTGCGGCGGCTGGGCGGATTCTGGCGCGTGATGGGCGCAATTGTTGCGGTGATTCCACGCGCGATTCGCGATGGCGTTTACAATTTTATTGCACGCGTGCGAAACAGGATTTTCGGGCGGCGGCCGGAAGTTTGTCCCGTGACTTCGGCGGAATTGCGTGCGCGATTCGACGATTGAGGCGGCCGTAATTCTCGAGAAATTATCGCCGGACTTCGCGGGACTTGGTGTCGTACATCCAAGTGCGCCACTTCTCGGGTAGCCAGCCGGCGCTACCGAGGACGCCTGCGAACAGACCGAATCGCACGGCAGTCCCGACGGCAAAAAGAACCACACATCCCACGCACAATGCGGTGAACATAAGGACCTCAAAGCGAGCCTACTCTGGTCTTTTGTTGAGCGCAAGAGCGTCGCGCGTTACCGGAATTTCGGCCGGCGGCCGGAAGTCTGTCTCGCGACCGTCCCGAATTGCTCGCCCGATTCGACGATTGATCCTCACCAGATCCCGCAGATTTTGTGCAACCGCTGTAACTTTCTGACAGAGGCCTTCGTATCTCGTTAGTTGAGTTATTGACGGGAGGTTTCTATGCCTACTTCCTCGAATCCCATTCCGGCGGGCGCGCGACACGCGGGACCGCACCCGGGAATCGTCGCGGCCGTCTTCACCGTGCTTTTCAACACCGGACTTTACTTCGTGGTCTCGTTCTCCGCCGGAAAGCCGCACTTCCCCGGGCCGGCGGAATCCGCCGATGTGATTACCACATATTTCCGGGCGAATGCCTCAGCGGTTCTGCTTTGCGCGTTCTTTCAATTCGGCGCCTCGATTCCGCTGGGGATTTTCACCGCTACGGTGGTGAGCCGGCTGCAATTTTTGGGAGTGCGCGCGGCGGGGCCATACATCGCGCTATTTGGCGGGCTGGCCACGGCGTTCCACATGGCGGTCACGTCGTCGATTCTGTGGGTGATGGCGTATCCGGGCATCGCGCAGGACAGGGCTGCGCTGCGGGCGCTGTACTACCTGATGTTCGCTATAGGCGGCGTGGGCTTCTCGGTGCCGATGGGACTTCTGATGGCGGGCGTGTCGGTCTCAGCAGGCTTCATGAAGTTGCTGCCGAAGTGGATTGTCGTGCTCGGCCTGGTACTTGCGGTCGTCGGCGAGCTTAGCTGGTTGAACATGGTTTTTCCGGCGGCACTGTTTCTCATTCCGCTGACGAGGTTCCCAGGGTTCGTCTGGCTGATTGCCGTGGGCTTCATGCTGCCAAAAACCGCCGCGCGAACGCTACCAGCAACTGCCGCATAAATCGCTCGCCGATCGGACCTTGTTGAGTAAGATAGATTTTCAAATTAACGGCAGTCGAGAGGAAGGCGACATCGCTTCTCCACGTACTCGACGAACTTCGCGAGTGAGTTTCCCAGAAGTTATCTTCGAAAACAGTTTTTGCTAGAATGTTCGCGCTGTCCGTACCAAGAAGGATTCGGTGAAGAATCTCAACGCCGCGAATCGTCCCTTTCAGGTCGCATTTCTGGGCTGGTTGTTTATCGTCGTGGGGACTCTGAGTTCGACCTATCACCTTTTGAAAAATCCACTCGACCGTTGGACCATCCCCATCATGCTTGTGGGAATAATCGCGGTGGTGGCGGGCATCTTCTTGCTTCGCGGGGCGCGATGGTCGCGCTGGGTGCTTTTGATCTGGCTCGCCTTTCACGTGGTCGTAAGCGCATTCGATTCACTGCCGGATGCGATCGTGCACGCCGCGCTTCTCTTGGTCATCGGATATTTCTTGCTGGGGCCTCCGACCTCCAAATATTTTCAGCGTGTGCGAACGGAATGATGCGATTTGTCCGAATCAGCCGCAGAGTCTTGCTCGGAATGATGTTTCTAAGGCCGCCATTTTGAGGGGCGCGTTGGAAGCTCACGAGTTTTGATGGGAATAGCAGAGCATCAAATTACAGGAGGTCGCTGAATGGCGCGGCAGAATATTTCTAGCGGGACGAAGTGGGAACCGATTGTTGGTTACTCGCGTGCTGTGAGGATTGGGAATTCCGTGCACGTTTCAGGGACGACGGCGACGGGCGCGGATGGCGAGATTGTCGGAAAGGGCGATCCTTATGCGCAGGCGGTGCAAACGCTGAAGAATATTGAATCGGCGCTGGCGCAGGCGGGGGCGAAGATGCGCGATGTGGTGCGCACGCGCATTTACGTCACGAATATTGCGGATTGGGAGAAAATCGGACGGGCGCACGGCGAAGTTTTCAGCACGATTCGCCCGGCCACGTCGATGATCGAAGTCAAAGCGCTCATTTCGCCGGACATGCTGGTGGAAATCGAAGCGGACGCAGATCTCGGCATGCACTAGCGTGTCCGTGATAACGCGGTGGCCGTGTCAGTGCGGCAACGTAGGGGCCGGGGTTCACGACCGGCCCGCCGTGGCTTTGGGTTTTCGCTCTTTTCTCCATTGCGCAGCCATGCAAGGCTTGCGCAACTCGAAACGCTTGAATCGAATTTCCACGCGCCACCGCGCGCAGCGATAGAATAGGAAACCCTTGGAGAATCCCGGCCAAAATCCGATGCGAATTTCGGGCAGCTCGCTGTTCGGGCGGCTCGCATTTATGTTTTTGCTGTCGTGCTCGGTGGGCTTTGGCGCGGCCGTCGGTCTGCTTTTCGTTTACACCAGCGATTTGCCGGAAATTCGGGCGCTGGAGGACTACCGGCCCGATACTGTTACCGAACTTTACGCCGATAACGGCGAATCGATCGGCACTTTCGCGCTGCAGCGGCGCATTTTGCTGACTTATCCGCAAATTCCGAAAGTTTTGCGCGACGCGATTCTCTCCACCGAAGACCAGCACTTCGAAGAGCATTGGGGCGTGGATTTCACGCGCGTGGTGGGGGCTGCTTGGCGCGATGTCACGAAGCGGCGCATCGCTCAGGGGGCCAGCACCATCACCATGCAACTGGCCGGCGGGCTTTTTCTCGATCGCTCGAATCGTTCCTTCCGCCGCAAAATTCAAGAAATGCTGCTGGCCGTGCAAATCGAGCGTCATTATACGAAGCAGCAGATTTTGACGATGTATTGCAATCAGATTTATCTCGGGCACGGCAATTATGGCTTCGAGGCGGCTTCTGAATATTATTTCGGCACTCCGGTGGGCAAACTCACTTTGCCGGAGGCGGCGCTTCTCGCGGGAATTATTCCCGGGCCGAAATTTTCGCCGGTGCTGCATCCGCAACGGGCGCGGGCGCGACGCAACCTGGTGCTTTCGAATATGGCCAGCGAGCGGAAAATTACTTCGTCGGAGGCCGAGGCTGCGTCCGAGACGCCCATGACGCTGCATCTCACCACGCCGAAAAATAGTTTTGCGCCTTATTTCGTGGAAGAAATTCGCCAGTATCTGGAACGCACCTATGGCACGGCCGCGGTGCACGAGCAGGGGCTGCGCGTTTACACCACTTTGAATGTGGGCATGCAGCGCTCCGCGGATCAGGCGGTCCTGGACGGCTTGCATGAATACGACCGGCGGCACGGATGGCGCGGCAATTTGCGGAATATCGTGAAGGAAGGCGTGGCCAAGCTTGATAGCTACGATTCCGATGACTGGCACGGCACGATCGACAAGGGCAGCTACGTGACTGGGCTCGTGCGCGCCGTGGATAACTCGACGGCGACGGTGAAAATCGGGCCGTATGCGGCGATGGTTTCTTCTCCGGCAATTTCCTGGACCGGCCACAAATCGCCGGGGGATATTTTGAAGGCCGGGGATCTGGCGCTTTTCAAGATTCTCGAGATCACCGGAACAACCGCGAAGGTGCAACTCGAGCAGGCGTTGACGGTGCAGGGCGCGTTAATGGCGATTGATAATCCGAGCGGCGAAATTAAGGCCATGGTGGGCGGCTCGAGTTTCGAAGAGTCGAAATTCGATCGCGCTACGCAGGCGCTGCGGCAGACGGGTAGCTCGTTCAAGGTTTACGTGTATGCGGCCGCAATTCAAAAGGGATTCTCGCCATTCGATACCATCGTGGACGCGCCGGTGACGTTCCGCAGCGGCGGGCAAGATTATTCGCCGAAGAATTACGACGAGAAATTCGAAGGGCGAATTACTTTGCGGCGGGCGCTGGCGGATTCGCGCAACGTTCCGGCGGTGCGTTTGCTGGATCAGGTCGGCGTGCAGAATGTGGTGGCCACCGCGCGGCGATTTGGGATTACCAGCCCGCTGCCGCCGTATTTGCCGCTGGCGCTTGGCGCCGCGGATTTAACTTTGATGGAGCATGTGTCGGCGTTCACCGTGTTTCCGGATGACGGCATTCACATCGAGCCGCACATGATACGCCGCGTGACTACTTACGACGGGGCGCTGCTGGAGGAAGCCAAGCCACAAGTTACTGACGTGATTCCGCCGGATGTGGCGCGGACGATGGTGGCGATGCTCGAGGAGGTGGTGCAGTTCGGCACTGGTGTGCGCGCCAAGGAACTTGGACGGCCGAGCGCCGGGAAGACCGGCACGACGAATGATTTCACCGATGCGTGGTACATCGGCTTCACGCCATCGCTCACCGCGGGCGTGTGGATCGGGAATGATGATAAGCGCATTTCGCTGGGCAAGAAGGAAACTGGAGCGCGGGCTGCTTTGCCGGTCTGGCTGGAATTTATGAAGGGTGCGATGGACAGCAAGCCTGTGGAAGATTTTCCGAATGTGGTGCCGCTCGAAAAGTTGGCGCCTGCCAGAGTGGTGCAAGTTGATACGCCGGATACTGCGCCGCCTGCGGATGCTGCTGAGCAGGGGCTTACGCAGGTTGCGGCGCCTGCTTCGAAGACAACCCCTAAACCGAATTAGTTAGCCTTCCCGTTCTTACCTGCCAACGCCGCGATGCCCTGGTGTCGTAGCGGCGCGCTTTAGCGTGGCATCTTCGGTTCGCCTTACGCCCGTGCCACCCTAAAGGGCGCCTCTACGAATTCACTGCACCCCCAAAATGATCCCAGCCTCCGCGTTTTAAAATTGATTTTCGGCCCGACGAATCGACGAGGAGGAGTTCTCGGGTTCGAGTGATTTCGCCTATGCAGGTTAGTGGGATTCCGCCCGGCGCACGGCGCAGCTTTCCGGCGTTCCGTTTTGGGATTGTGAAGAGCAGCTCGTAGTCGTCGCCGCCGTTGAGTGCGTAATATTGGGCCTCACTTGCGACTAAATTCAGCCTGCGGCGCCATTGTTCTGGAATTCCCACAATGGGAAGGCGCTCGGCGTTCACCACGGCGCCGACTTGGCTGGCTTCGCACAGGCGGGCTAGGTCCATCGAGAGGCCGTCGGAGATATCCATCATGGCGGTGACCAGCTGACGTTCGGCCAGCCAGGCTCCCAGCTTTAGGCGCGGTTGGGGAAAATAATGTGGTGCCACTAGCTGGCTGGCGTCTCGGCGCTTATCTAGGCGCTTGCGAATTACCTCGAGGCCGAGCCTCGCGGCACCCAGCTTCCCGCTTACGTAAATTAAGTCGCCGGGGCGAGCTCCGCAGCGACGGATCAGCAGGTCCGGCTTGCCGTCACCTATAACTACGATGCAGACAGCGGTATTCTGAGCGCTTGTTAAGTCTCCTCCTATCAATACGATGCGAAGCTTTCGGGCTGCGCCGTCGATCCCCTTCAAAAAACCATCCAGCCATGCGCCTATTCGCTTTGGTGGCAGAGCGAGGTTTAGAAGAAAGCCAAGCGGCTCGGCACCCATGGCAGCCAGATCGCTGACGCTGCGGGCTAGCGTTTTGTATCCAACGGCTTTGGGAGGATATCGCGGCAGGAAGTGAACGCCTTCGATTAGAAAGTCGCCGCTGACCACCAACTCGCGCCCTCGCCGCGGCCTTAGGATTGCAGCATCGTCCCCGATACCTAGCCGCACGTTACCAGTCCCCGCCTCCCCGGCCGAGAGGACGGCTCGCCTGATACGTTCGAGCAATGTGCTTTCACTGGTCATCGGTACAGTTGCATTCGGTACACCCTGGAACCGAAAATAGGGTTAATCCGGGATACAAGTAGCCGATTATAGCTGTGCATTCGCCGATGGCACAGAAGAGTGTGTCTATTGTATTTGGAAGAAATGGGTTGACGAATGGGTAGCAAGTCCCTACAATTCGCCAGTTTTCGGCCCAGCGCCTCTGTAGCAGGACCTCGCAAGCTTCGTCGAGCTGCTGGGTGGTCGCTGCGGTTTCCCCGCATAGGGCGCTTCCTTCGTGCTTGGCGAAGAATGAAGAGTAAATCATACACGTTATTTATTGCGGCAAACGATTCCGGCGGTGTGCGCCGGCTGCGAGTACCTCTTTATTTGCTGCACGTTTTTCTGGTTTTGGCTGTAGTCGGCGGCTTGACGGTCATTTTCGCAGCTGGTTCCTATAGCCGGATGCTTTGGAAAGTTACCAATTACAATGCTTTGCGCCGCGAGCAGACCAGCTTGAAGAAACAGTACTTGGATCTGCAGTCGCAGGTCAAGGATACCAATGAGCGGTTGACCTCGCTGCAGTCGCTGGCGAGTGAAGTGGCCATGGCTTACGGAATCACGAATCTGCGGCAGACGCCGTTTGCGATCACCGAAAGCTATGAGGGGCCTGAGACTCAATTCCGCCAGTCGGTCGAAGAGTTCAATTACCTGCAAATGAATGCGTCGATGGTAGAGGCAGCGAGCCCGAATCTGCGCTTGATGCCTGCTCCGCAATTTGCGAGCAGCAACGCGGCGCCTTCGCTTTGGCCGGTGGTGGGCGAGATCACCGGGCGTTTTGGCGAACGGCTCGATCCTTTTAGTGGTGAGGGTGCGTTTCATGCGGGCGTGGATATAGCGTCGCATCTGGGCGATGCGGTGCGGGCTACGGCGGATGGGGTGGTCACCGTGGTGGATCGCCGGGCTGGTTACGGGCGGCTGGTGGTGATCGATCATGGATTTGGAGTTACGACCTGGTATGGGCACATGCTGGATTTTAATACCAGCGTCGGCCAGCAGGTTAAGCGCGGCGATATTATTGGATTTGAAGGGGCTACCGGGCATGCTACCGGGCCGCATGTGCATTATGAAGTTCGTTTCTATAACACACCCGTGAACCCGTGGCGTTATTTGCGCGGGGCGGAAGTTTCTCCCGCGCAGAACGGCGATTAGTCCCTTGTTTTTCTCTTCCCGAAATATTTAAAGTTGGCAGCATCGTAGCGCCGGGCTTGCCTGCGCTATTCGGTGATGCGGCTACCGGTTGCCTTGATTTTCGAATTTCGTCATGCCCGCGGAAAAGTGCCGGCGGGGGCGCCAGCGGTACTTGGGGCTGAGCGCTACTGTGCCTTTGGAGTGGACAGCAGGATAGCTGGGGTCAGTTCCAAGCGCAGGCGGACGGAGCGGTTTTCGTGGGAGACGGTGGCTACTCGCAGCAGCGAATCGAGCAGCGCGGCATCGCTGGGATGCATTTGCTGGCGCGTTCTGGGATCGGCTAACGCGGCGCGGCCGAGCCAGCGCATGGTGTCGAGGAGCGTCGAGAGTTGCAGGGCGTTGGGGAGCGAATCGCAATCGGCGTCGGCAGCGAGGATGAAGTTGTTGCCCGCCGGCTGGCCGGAGAGCGTAATGTCGTGAATGCTCTTCAGAATGTGATTTAGCTGGCCGGATTGAAGCTCGTGCGCTCCTATGGCTTTCGGCAAATCGTCGGTGTGCGCGACGGCGAAAAATTCTGCACCGGAGACGCGGCCGATGCGTTCGCGCATAGCTGCGTCCTGCTGCGAGTCCGTCGCGGGATGAAGCACTGTGTCTAAGCTCATAGCTTGGGCGAAGGCTATGCGGTTCGGAGCGAGAAACGTGAACGAGATGCCTTTTCCCGGCAGCGCCGAGGGCGTCTCGTAAATCACCGGGCCGCCGGTACTCGTGACGCGGCCAACCCGTCGCGAGTAAGTGTCAATTTTATCGCGATCGAAGCGGCCGTCGGCGACCGCGATCAGGCGCAGGCGCTCGGCTAGAACCGTCGAGTTCGTGTCGGTGTTCGGCCAGATGGCGATAACGAAGCGATCGAGATCGCGCGAATAGTCGAAGCCGGTCTGGTCGACGAAATCGCGATAGATGGGGTCTTCCGCCACTCCCGGATTGAAGAGCACCGAGCCCTTGGCAAAGGCTGGGGAACTCTTTACGGCCGCCACATCTCCGTAAACGATCAGCGGGGCATCGGGCGGCACGAAGCTGAAAAGGTCGGGAGGGGCGCCTGGAGCTAGTACTGGATTCTTTCCGAAGCCGTGGATGAAATAGAAGGCGACGCCTGCGCCGATCAAAAAAAGTATGGCTACAACGACGAGCGCGCGCTTGCCGGACGAAGACATTTGGCGAGTATAAGGTGCGCTGCGCGAGCAAGTAAAGGCAGCGCCAGGGACTGGTACTAATGGCTATCCCATTTTTGCCGAGAAGGTGCTATACTATGCATCGGGTCGGATGCGGGATGCGGATTGGCAGCGGGCGTGCGGCGGGAAATTCCGACTTGCTTGCAATTCTTTTGCCGCTGTGATACCTTCGCTCGGTTTGGCTATGCTGGCGTAGCTCAGCTGGTAGAGCATCTGATTTGTAATCAGAGGGTCGGGGGTTCAATTCCCTCCGCCAGCTGAATTCTAAGGCCGGGAAATTTTTGCGGGATGCGGACGAATTCCTCGCGATAAAAGAGCTGGGGCTGGTGTCTCCGGGCACGAGCCTTTTTTGCATTTCGATTTATCCCGTCGAGATGCGGCAGCTATGTCCCGGCAAATCACGCGGGACGGGTGGGTGAGTGGCTAAAACCAGCAGACTGTAAATCTGCCGCTCCTTGCGGGCTACGGAGGTTCGAATCCTCCCCCGTCCACCAGCGTCCGCATGAGCGAGTGATTTCTGCAATTAGCGCGATACGCGACAGTGGCGGATCCAGACATCCGAAGTGCCAGACATTCTTGGTGAAAGCAGCGCACTACCCGCTTGTGGCTACTCTGTGCGGCGGCGAAGTGGCGCGGCGGAAAAATCGGAACGAGCCTGGGTAGCTCAGTTGGTAGAGCGCGTCCTTGGTAAGGACGAGGTCACCAGTTCAATCCTGGTCCCAGGCTCCAGATTGTGGTCGGCAGCGAGTGCGGTGAGTGCGCGAAAGCTTGGTGATGAGCGGGGGTAACTCAGGGGTAGAGTCTCTGCCTTCCAAGCAGATGGTCGCGGGTTCGAATCCCGTCCCCCGCTCCAGAATGCTGAACGGAAGGTAATTCCCGGCTGGAACGCGGCTGCGACTTGAATAGCGGTGCGCGAAAAATAACAGACGAGCGCGAAAGAAACGACGCACGAAACGCGGCTCTCTGACGAGGATAACTAGCGATGTCGAAGGAGAAATTCGAACGCAGTAAGCCGCACGTGAACGTGGGGACGATTGGGCACATCGACCACGGCAAGACGACTTTGACGGCGGCTATAACGAAAGTCCTGTCGAAGAATAACGCCAAGGTGCAGTTCCGGGCGTTTGATTCGATCGATAACGCGCCGGAAGAGCGCGAGCG